>Ga0307998_1000042_pt1 | contig 70181 bp, 52 predicted proteins | sample Davwhametageno37_FD_203147 | JGI IMG/M metagenome (GOLD analysis project Ga0307998, IMG submission 203147) | Marine microbial communities from Davis Island wharf, Antarctic Ocean - #37 | ecosystem: Environmental > Aquatic > Marine > Unclassified | place: Antarctic Ocean: Davis Island wharf... | reverse complement strand
TAATTGGAGCACTAGTATCTTGGATATTGTTTGTCTTGGGATTATTTACTAAGTTATCCTCGTTAGGAGCCCCTTCATTTAACATTTCTCTAGCATTAGTCATGTTAATGCGTTTACCATTAAAGAATGCTACAACAAATGCATCTGAGTAACCAATTGATCGAATAGACCCCTTAGCTTCATCTGCCATATTAAAAGTCTTAAATAAACCAGCAGTATAACGTGTTATTCCTTTCCCTGCATTTTCAGCCATAATTGGTGCAAATCCTCTAAAATGACTCTGTGGAATTGGGTTCCTGAACGCTCCAATTTGAACTTTAAAGACTAGCCCTTCAGGTAACTTTGGAGAAACTGGAATTCTTTTACTTTCGCTATAAACAGTCGTATTCTTATTAAGTACAAAAATAGATTCTTTTAATACTATTGGAATATTATCAATGTTGGTTAAACTAGGTTTTCTAGTGTTTACAGTAGGTTCTTTTATCCCTGAAGATTTATCTAACCTTAGCATTACTTTAGCAATAAGATTGCTATCAAATGTTTCTGCTTTTTCAATAATACCATAGACTTTTGCAGTAGTTTCATTCGTATTAACTAATATCGAATCAGCTTGTTTATTTAAATTTTGAGCGCTATTTTGCATTTCTTTAACACGTTTTCTTAAAGCTATTAGTTTGATTTCATTTTCAGAAATTGCTTCTTCTGTTTTTTCTATTTCTAATATTCTACTTGTTTTCTGTACTTCAGTTTCAGTTGTTTCATCAACAGAATTCAAACTATCTATTAATTGTTTCTGACGATCAATATCTTTCTCAACTTGTTTAGCTTTTACATAGTCAACTTGCGCTTCTTTAACTAATCTTCTTTTTTCCTTTTTAAATGCTGCATACTCTATATAACTAGTCTCTTTTTTTACAGTTGTAATTGTTGTTGGTTCTAATTCTAAAATGACTTCTTTATCAGCTAAAGTTAATTCTTCACCAAGTTCTATAGCAGCCTCTTCAGCTAGTGGTTCATTGTTTAATTCTTTATTTACTTCTTTGTTAGCCTCTTCATTAATAGTTCCATTATTAACTTCTGTAACGGCAGGATAAATATCTTTTCCTTCCAACTTTAACACCGCTCTCTTTTGTGTTTCAATAGCTTTCATTTCTAATTCATAAGCTTGTTGCAGCATGTCTTCTTTTACTGAAAAGATAGGTGTGTTAAAAGCCGTAGCTCTCTTTAATTTAGCTTCATCATAGTAATTACTAGCTTCATCCATCATCAAGTCTGCTATCGTTTTATGAATAGGGTTAATTATGTTATCTTTTTTTAATTCTGTAACTTGTGTCTGGTTATTGTAATATTCACTTCTATTTGCGACTTCATAGACCTTAGCGATACTTTCTTGTTTTCTATTTGACTTCTCATACAATACTTCTGCCTCAACAGTCAATCTCTTTTTTTCTTCATCGTTTGATGTTTTACTTGCTTCATTCAATTTCACATCACCTTCTTCTTTAATCGTTTTTGCTTCTTCTTTTAATGCCCTAATAGCTGTTAATGATGATTCAGATTGTGGAGATTTATAATTAAATCGGTTATTATATTTTAAATTAGAAAAATCATCTTCATCAGCATTTAAATTGTTTTTTGTCAGATTTTCTTCTTTCAATATTTCCTCTTCTGTAAATTTAGTTTCCTCAACACTCGTTACTTCTGCTATTCCTTCTGATTCTAACCCCTCAGAATTAACAATGCCTACTGGTTGAAGTTTTTCAGCTGCAACAGCCTCTTTTCCTTGTAAATATTCTGATTGAAACGCATACAATGATGCAAACTCTTCTTGCTCTAATAAACTGAATTCTAAGATTGCTATATCGTTTTCTATATCTTTCTTTTCAGCGTCATTTGCAATTGATAAATCAGTTTTTTTTAAAGTTATTTCTTCTACAATATCTTTTGCCCAACTCTCATGTATTTCCGATTTCAATAATGAACTCTCATATGTATCTTTCCCACTAAATTCGGCTAATTCAGCTTCATGTTTCCCTTTATAAGTTGTTGGTTCTTCTATAAGTTCAGACTCCTCAACAGTTGATTCTGATTCTGCTATCTCCTCTTCACTTTCTGAGACGATTGCAAGCTCTTTAGATTCTAATCCCGCAGAATTAACAATGCCTACTGGTTGAAATTTTTCAGCTGTAACAACTTCTGTTCCTTGTAAATATTCTGATTCAATCGCATACAACGATGCAAACTCTTCTTTCTCTAATAAACTGTATTCTAAGATCGCTATATCGTTTTCTACCCCTTTCTTTTCAGCCTCATCTGTAATTAATAAATCAGCTTTTTTCAAGGTTATTTCTTCTTCTATATCTTTTGCCCAATTCTCATATATTGCCGTTTTTAATGTTGAACTCTCATATGTATCTTTTCTACTAAAATTAGCCAATTCAGCTTCATGTTTCCCTTTGTAAGTTATTCGCTCTTCTATAAATTCAGACTCATCAACTGCTGATTCTGATTCTACTATCTCCTCTTCACTTTCTGAGACGATTGCAAACTCTTCAGGTTCTAATCCCTCAGAATTAACAATACCTAATGGCTCAACTTTTTCAACTGCAACAGTTTCTGCTCCTTGTAAAGATTCTGATTCAATTGCATCTAACGATGCGAACTCTTCTTGCTCTAATAAACCAACTAATCCCTTTTCCTTAAAATAAGCGAGATCATTCTCTATTTTAATTTTTTCTGAGTCTGTTATTTCTCCATCATCATTATCTTCTCCATTCAACATTGCTATTACAGATTGTGTAATAGCTACTTCACTTTTTGATTGAAGATAAGAAACTTTTGCAGGCAGTAGTTTTTTTCTTGTTTTTTCTAAATCATATTGCGTATCCTCAATATCAAATTCTAATGATCTAACTTGATCATCTATGCCCTCAATCTCTTTTTTCTTTTTTGTTTGTTCTTTTTTCTCATTTAACTTTTTTATTGATATTCTCAAGTTCTTTTCTCTATCATTTAGATCAACAACATCCTCATTTAACTTATTGTACTTTTTTTCTTCAGTCAAAAAATTATCATTAACAATTTTTGATTCTATATCTAAAGCTGATTCATTATGATAAGAAGCTGCAGCTATTTCATCCAATTTTTTTAATTCAAGCTCTGCAAGCTCTCTTTCCTTACTCTCAATTTTAGCATTAATAACACCTTGTAATGATTTTACACGTTCTAAGTCGCTATCTCTTTCAATCATTTCATTATCCAGTGTTTTGGCAATTGCTAATGCTACAACAACTTCATTAACCAACATCGCTGCGTCCATTTTGAATTTAGAAGCTAATGCAGTTTTATCTTGTTTTTCTTTTTCCGAACCAACTGATTCTGCATCAAGAATCAATTGCTTTGATTCTGCAAATAATAATTTTGCTTCATAACTTTTATTATCAGCTATATTATAAGATGAAATGGATTTTACTCTAGAAATTTCTATTTGACTAATAATTTTTGAAACAGTTTCATTTGTTTTATCGGAAATCTCTTCATCAGACAACTCTTTATATACTGACTTATTTAATGTATCTGTCAATAAATTACCTAATGAATTACTTAAATTATTTCCTGCAAAAACCTCTTCAGCTTCTATAAATTTAGAACTATAATTAAGTTCTTCTTCTGTTATATTAACTTCCATTTTAGCTCTTTCCTTCAAAATATTTTGAACCACTAATGGACTATTAATATCAAAATCATCTAATTCATCAAATAGATTCTTAACGATTAATTTTTCATCATCTCCCTCTCCAACCAATCTTAGCTCTTGTTTTAAAGTTCTAAAATCTTTCAATTCTGGGATTTCAATTATTGCGGAATGTACTGGTGCACCCTCTGTAGTTTCAACTAAAATTTTAAACTTACCGCCATTGGATGGGAACATTAATAAATACTCTCCCGTCTCACTCTTTGTTTTATGAATTCCATACCTCCTATCCTTATCAAAAGCTCTTACTGTAATGGTTGCATTCTTCATTTTAGGATTAGATTCAGCAAGAAAAAATCCATTTACGACTGAATGAATAAAAGGAACAGATTTGACAGCTACATTATAAACTGTAAGTTCTCCTTGATTACTAGCTCGTGATGAAGCAAAATAAGCTAATTTATTTTCCATGTCAGAGATATATAAAATATCATCATCTGGTGTATTAATTGGAAAATCTAAATTTTGAGGTGTAGACCATTCTTTTGTTATAGCATTGAACGTAGATTTAAACACATCATACCCCCCCATACTTGTATAACCTTTAGAACTAAAATATAATGTTTTCCCATCGGGATGAAGAAAAGGATAATCTTCATCAAATTGAGAATTTATGTTAGCACTAAAAAGTGTTGCTTCTCCCCAAGCGCCATCTGATTTTTTAACAGATCTATAGATATCTTTTCCATTTGCTCCATTTTTACCATAAGAAGAAAATACTATCATATCTTTTGCTTGACCTAAATAAACAATTGATTTCTCATTATTCTTCTTGTCTAATTTAGTCTTAAACTGTTCAGGCTTTACGATAATCGTACCTCCTATTCCATTTAACTTATATGACCTGAAAAAATCAGATTCTTTTACTTCTTTTTTACTTAACACCGCAATATCTACCATACTTCTAAGTAGTTTCCCTCCATTTTGGCACATCTCAATTTCTCGGTCCACATTATACTTCTTTTGATCTTTAGAAGTGGACTTTTCTTTATACAATTTATAATTTTTTAAGGCTTTTGAGAATTCATATTCATGATGATATCCTTTTCCAAGAAAATAAAACGCAACAGGATCTACATTCGATTTTGTAACCGCAAATTTTAAATAGTGTAATGCTGAAGTTGTTGAGTATCTATTTCCAAAAACAATTCCAGCCTCATCTTTATCTCTTGCTCCAAACAAAACGCAAGTTCCGTATTTGTAATTATAATTAGGATCTTTAGGATACGTACTTAAAAGCTGAGAAAACAAATTTAATGACCCTCCATAATCCTCTTCTTCAAACATCTTATTGGCAGCTTCTTTCAATTCTTCTTTAGAGGAATATTGCGCATAAGAGTTTAATGATAAACAGAGTAACACTGCTATTATTAGTATTGTTTTATTTACAAATTTCATTATCATAAGTGGTTTCAACCAACCGCTAAATTAACAATATATTGTATGGGTGCAAAAAAAAACATAATCTCTAAATTACTCTTCAAATTCCCTTAAAAAATCTCTTTTTTTACTTTTTGTTGAATACATGTAGTGATATGCCTCTTGACCTTTAGTTGCTTTTGATTTTCGTTTATCAGGTTTAGTTTCAGTAATTGCGGTGTTAAAATCAACATTAGAAGAGATTGCCTGCATCATACCTCTCTTATAAGAAAAGAAATACCAGTTGTTCTTATCAATTTCCATGTAAATTGTTAACACATCACCACTTCTCTTTTTAATCAATTCAATATGCCCTTTTACATATTTATTAATCTGCTTATCCTTTATGTTACTCAAGCCAATATCACCAAATGATTTAAAAGAATTTGATTCGTTATCCCACCTCATTTTCACATCGTTAAACATAAAAGTTTTATCCAATGATTTTGGTACTTTTTTAAACTGTCCATTTAAGCTTATTTGACCAATCAATTTATCTGCTTCTTCTAACCCAACAAGCTCCTTTAATCCTTTCCCGAAAGTTGGCCGATCTAAATTTGCGGGATCTAATCCCGAAGCTTCTTTTAAATGTTTTATCATCTTTTTCAAAGCCTCTTCATTAAAGAAAAAGTCAGTAAGCATTACTAAATCAAAAATTGATTCACCGTTTAATTGGTTATGCTCAATAACTCCAGCTATATCCATTTTTAATTGTCCTGTTTTATTGCCTAAGTCTATCTTACCTTCTCCGTAAGTTTTACAGTTTTTGGTATTTAAACTTAGATAACTACCACTAAAAGATCTTTCTATCAATTTATCCTTATTTGATATTTGATACTCTTGTTTTACTTTATCATAAAACAAATACCCATTAGCCGATATCATTGCAATACTATTAGATTTATTCTTTTTATTTAAAAAAGATGTGTAAATGCCAATTGAATCAGGACTAAGAAACATACTTGTTGTTAAAGGATTTCCACTAACATCTTTAGTTGTACTATCTATTGGTAAGTATATTTCATTGGGATTAATTTGTTGCTCAAAACTAAACCAGTTTGTTGCTAACAAATCACAATCGTGTACTATTCTTGAGTAACCATTAAATGTTAAATTTTTATTGTTTGCAAACAATTTAACACCTCCATAAAACTCATAATTAGAACTTAATGTAAAGTTTGCTGTATCCTTAATTTCTGCTGTAGCAAAAGTTTGCCCTGTTGTATCTACAGCAATTTTTTGAAGATATATTGTCTGTACCTTTTCTAATTCATCAACATAATCTATATAACCATCACCTGAATATTTTCTTTTGCCAAAAACATTAATTGTAGAATTATAAATGGTATGATTTTCAGTAATGTAATTCGCAATAATTTTAGTGTTATACAAAGTATTCATATCAGCACCTTTATCTAATATAACTTTACCACTATCAGGGTAAACTTTTGCATCTGCTACATCAATAAACTTGACACCATCGGCATGAATTCTTTTTTTCTTTAAATCATACTCTGCTTTTATAGCGAAGAAACTAAGAGAATCCTGCCCTTCTTTAATTGATATAAATTGTGCCCCCTCTAACTTCACACCAGAAGCATCTGTTGATGATGTTTCTCCCGCAGAAAGTTCAATTTTATCATTATCCATATACCATTTAAACTCTTCCATATAACAGATGTACTCTATCGGATCGAAACTAACAAAAGAGCCGCCTTCATTAGATTTAAACTCACCATACCTTTCATCAAATGTGACGTATGCATTTACGTTTACGGTTTTAAGATCAAAACCATCTTCTTTACTGTTTAATTCAACGGATTTCAATCTAAAATCGGCTGTATCAGCACTAAAATCATTGAACTGAAATCTCATTAAATTAGAAGTTAACTCTGCTTTTTTAAATTCAAATGTTCCTGTACCAGATAAACCATCAGGTTCAGTCATAGTTTGACCATTCATAAACGATTCCATATCATACATAGCAATTGGCTGGTCAATTTCTTTATGATACATGATATCTTTTTTAGGCAACCATCTTGTCTCAACATTCTTTCCTTCTACAGGCGGAAATTGGATATTATCAGAATTTTCTTCTATCTCAAAATTTTGGGCTATAGCATTCATCGAATCAGGAGAAAATATAAAATCATTTGAATACGTGGTAGAAGCTATATATTCCAACTTACCATTCCCTCTCAATCCTTGATTACTAAGCCTTATAGTATCGTGATAAGTTCCTTTACCTTCATACATTGAAAATCCTCCGGAAGGTGTTTCTCTAATAAAACCTAATGAATGATCAGGCTGTAAAGTTAAAGTTTCTATAAAGTCAGGAAAAATCCCCGCAGTCATCATTTCTCCTTTAAACCTTAACTGATCATTATCAAAATTATCTAAACTATCAATTGAAAAAGGCTCTAAATGAAAATAGAAATGATCTTTTTCATAAACGCCTTTTTGTATTGATTTCTTATCATAATAGACATAAGAATCTTCGTAACTATTAATTTTAGGATATTCATCTGCTAGTTTTGTTCCTGATTTATTGTTTGGCATATCAATTAATAAATCTCCCTTAATATTATTTACCAAAGTTTTAACTGGTTTAATTACCGGCTCTCCATGTCTATTATTTCGACCTGTTTCAGCATAAATCCTTAAGGAATCTACTATGGGCATATCTATTTTAAATTCATCATATTTAAATGAAAAATTACTCCCCATAATATCAAACCTACCTGCCTGAATAGCTCCGCTAAAATCGAAATCTCTGTTCTTTTTTAAAATAATTTCCTTTCTGGCAGGATAAATCAATACTTCTTGAGAATCACTTACATTAATACTGTTTATTCCCCTAATTTTTAAATCATAGTTAAGCAAACTCAATGTTGCATTACTCTTACCCCTTATTGAAGAAAAGAATCCGATAACATCATAATCAACCTTACCTCCACTTGCTTTTACCCAATTCAATAATTTATTTTTTACTACAAAAGTTTTAGCATCATAATTATAATTGATAAAGCCTAAGGTTGAAAGTTCTAAGAGCATTGTTTCAACATTTGAATTTGACTGCAATGTATGAGCCGAAACATCCCTATTAGTAATAAAATTCGTATCTAAATTATCTACTATTTCCTTAATTGTGTATAAAGGATGAGACTCTTGCATTCCCATTATGGATAGGTAATCGTTTAACTTAAAATAATCTGCAGAAAAAAATCTAGCTTTTGTATTTGTTCCCCCTGGCATATTTTTAAATTCAATCATAGGAGAATCTACTTTCCAAACCAATGATTCAAAATCCATATCTACCTGATGATAAGTATTCGTATAAGGTGTAATTTTTATTCCTTTCCCATCTCGAAGCATCGATACAGTCCTATCTTTCATGAAAAACTTAAATGACAATCCTGGATGAAAAATAGAATCGTTTTTAATATAAAAAGTAGCCGCTGCAATTTGTGAAACAATTCTCTCTGGTTTTATAATGAAAGCTTTTGATGCCATTTTCAAAAATGGGACATCTTTTCGTTTAAAAATCAAATAGGCATCTTGCTTATCGGTACCTCTACCTACAACCTTTCTTCCGTATAACGAAAATCCACCTATGTAATCAACTCCATCCGCTATATCTTTAATAGAAAATATAGCTTCATAAGAATCAAACTTTGGATAACTTGCCTTTGATACTGTTACGTTAGCTAATACTTTTTCTTGAACGATCCCTTTTAAGGGCTCTTCAAAATAATTAAGATTATAAAACAGAACATTTTTCAATTTGTATTTTGGTGATTTTAAACTAATAACATACTTGTTAATATTCGCATAAACAGAATCTGGAGAAAACCCAGCTCTTTCCCAAGTGATTTTACCTCCTTGACCTATCCATTTTGATTCTGTCGGATAGTAAATCCCTTTAGTGTTATAAATAACAGAGCTATCTCCTTTTGAATAGCATGTTAACGTTAACGTATCAAATTCTATAGTTGGTAAACTATCAAAACCAAAAGTATAATTACTATTATCTGCAGCCCAGGAATTCCCTGCTGATTTATAAAGTAAATTCTCACTGAACAAACTGTTACAAGATTTTAGATAAACACTAAATTTCTTTTTACTTCTTCCCTTTACTAATCTCAACAGTATTTTCTGCCATTCCTTAAAATTCTGTTCTGTTTGATACTCACTACTAATAAATTCAGAAATTGTATATAGATAATTTTTAAAATCTGGAAATGCTTTCTTTTTCTTTTTAAGCATAAGATTAGCCATCTTATAAACTTCTTCTCTTCCCTTCTCAGAAAACTTCCCCCAATGCCAAGAGAAATCATCCATTATCAACATACCTTCGTCTTTCCTAGATGTTGTTAAGAATTGTTCCATCTCATCAAAAAACAATGCTGAATCTAATGTGAAATTTTTTAATGTTGTTTGAGAGTGTAATGAAAAACTTATCAAAAAACAAAACGAAATGATTATATATTTATAAATTTTTCTCATTCTTTAATAAAATGTAACATGGTCCAATCATTTTTACTTTCACTATAGCTTAATTCCATTTTTAATGAAGCAGTTGCCTCTAATATCATTTCTTTATCAGAGCTAAAGAAACCACTTAATAATAAACTACCTCCACTCTTTAAAACACTAACATACTTTGCCATATCATTTAAAAGTATGTTCCTATTAATGTTGGCAATAAAAACATCAAAAATTATTTCCGATATCTTTTCTACTCCTCCGATTTTAACTGTAATCTCGTTACAGTTATTATTCTGAATATTTTCTAATGTATTATTGTAAGCCCATTCATCAATATCAATTGCTTCAACATATTTCGCTTTTTTTAGTTGTGACAATATCGCTAGCACTCCTGTTCCACAACCCATATCCATTACACTCTTACCTCCCAAACTTAAAGTCAACAATCTCTTAATCATTAAATAAGTTGTTTCATGATGACCTGTTCCAAAAGACATTTTAGGGTCTATTAAAATATCAAACTCAACAGCATCATTTTTAGCATGGAAAGGTGCTCTAATAATACACTCCTCCTCTACATTGATTAATTCAAAATTCTTTTCCCATTCTGCATTCCAATTTTGATCTGCTATTGTTTTTATAGAATAATTCACTTTAAAATTAGCGTTATTCAACAATCCAACTCCTTTTATCAATACCTCATCAAACATTGGTGATTGAATATATGCATCTACTCCATCTTCAGTTTCAACAAAACTTTCAAATCCAATCTCTGATAGTTCTGCTATTAAAATATCTCGTCCGACCTCTAACGGATGAACACTTGCCTTAAACTCTACATATTCCATAAATGACTTTCAATATTATATAAAAAAACGAAAAAAAACGATTAAATCTGTATTAATCATTTAACATTTTTTAAAACTTACCAACTTTTAATAATCTTACTTTTATTGAAAATTATTATCTCTTTGATAAAAGAAACATTTATAACTTTATTACTTTTTCTCTTTCCAATAATTTCTATTGGTCAAATTGATAGCAAGTATATTCTTACAGGAATCGTTGTTGACGGACTAAAAAACATACCACTACCTGGCACTCATGTATTTACATCAAGTAAAACAGGCACAAAGACTTCAAAAAAGGGAGTCTTCACCATTACTGTTTTTTATAATGATACGATATCAATTAGCTACATTGGATACAAAAAAATTAACTACATCGCACCCAAGAAAACGAAAGGTAAATACCTTACAAAATTCAAATTATATAAAGATTCTGTAATTCTTGATGAAGTTCAAATATTTCCATATCCAAGCTACAAAGAATTTAAAGCAGCTTTTATAGCATTAGATAAACAAAGTGAAAAAGTACAGATTAACGGTATAAAGACTTATGTTGATAAAATAAAAACACCTTATAAACCTAGTATTTTAAACCCTGCTTCATTTATTTACGACAGGCTATTTGATAAACAAGCAAAGCTAAAACGGAGGCTAGATCGATACAGAAATACAATTAAAAGCATTAAATAAAACAAGAATCAATCCTCCCCTTTACTATAGAAATCGGCAATATCTTCATATTTAATTTTCTTTTCTTCATCAATAATATTTAAAGGAGTAGAAATGCTATCTCTCCATCTATAACATTTCAATTTGTCTTTAAATACTGCTGATTTGTATATTGATTTACCCAGCAACATTCTAGCGGCTTCCTGAACTCCTTCAACAATTGATGGGTGTGGATGAATCATATGTGCCAATTCGTCAATCCCTTTATTCATATACATTAACAATGCTATCGTTTGAATTGCAGCTGATGCATGCGCTCCTGCAGCTCTCATTCCTAAGACTTTCATGTCTTTATCATCCGAAACAATTAGCTTAAAAAATCCTTCTGGACTTCCCATTGAAATTGCTCTTGCTATTGTTGAATAATCAACCTTAGCAATACGGTATGGTATATTATTTTCTCTTAATATCTTTTCGTTAGCACCTACAGATGCTACAACTGGATTTAAGAACATTATTGTAGAAACATTTTCGTAATTAATTTCTTTTATAGGAAAGTCTGCAAACATTTTAACTACAGCATGCCTCGCTTCTCTTTCTCCAACATTTACCAATGGTATTCTTCCAGAAACGTCTCCTACAGCAAAAATATGCGGGACATTGGTCTGCGTATCAACATCACCAATATGAACTCCTCTTTTACTCATGTTAACCCCTGCATTCTCAATATTTAATGATTTAATGTTTGGAACTCTTCCGATAGATAATAATGCTTTTTCAACCTCAATAACTTCTAGCTCTCCATTTTCATTTTCAATTTCATACTCCACCATTCCATTCTTAATCTCTATCCGCTTTAGGTTCGCATTTCTATGAATAACAACACCTTCCTTCTCCATGTTTTTAGAAATCAAATCAGAAATATCTTCATCCTCAAAAGGTAAAATTCGTTTGGCTCTATCAATCAAATAGACTTTTGTTTTTCCAAAATTAGCAAAGATAGTAGCATACTCACAGCCTATAACACCCGCACCAACTATCACTAAACTTTTTGGGAATTTATCCATATGATCAATTCCATTACTTGTCATTATAGTTTTCTCGTCTACATCAACATCTGGTAATTTTCTTGGATGACTACCACTTGCAATAATCGTATGTTCTGCGTAAATAATTTCTTCACGCCCATCTCCTTTTGTAATCTTAATTTCTTTATCTGTAACAAAACTTGCAATTCCCTTTTCATAAGTAATCGCATTTGTTTCTGCATGTATAATTCTTAAGTGACACGTTAACTGGAATTTACGATCAAAAACAGCCTCTTCAATAGATGTCTTAACGTCTTTAAATGAAATGTCTAATTTTTTCTCCCCACTCTTACTTAAATCCTCTTGAACCTTTCTATATCTAGTTGAAAGCTCCCACATTGTTTTTGATGAAAGTGCTCCATCATAAATACCTGCTCCTCCTAGCTTTTCTTTTTCAATTAAAATAACCTTTTTCTCAAAATCAATAGCTCTCATTGCTGCAGCATATCCCGCAGGACCGCCCCCAATGACACATAAATCATACTTCTCCATAACAGACATTTTATAGAATTTAAAATTAGCGAAAAGTTTAGTAAAGCCCTTGTTTATTAAATAAAATTTAGACTGATTTTATATCTCAGTTAATGGGCAATTATAAATAAACTTACATTCATCAATAATAATACGATCGAGTTCTATTAATGTAGCTAATGCTAGCTGAGAATAGTTCTGTGAAGCATTTCTAAAACTACCTGTTTCAGTTTGCCAAAGTGTCGTTATTAAACCCATATTACCTTCCTCAGGCTGAATAACATTAACCGCATCTCTAAGATTTCCTGCTCCTGCATGGTAAGTGTGCAACACCAATAATTTATACCATAAATCATTTGGGTTAAACGCAACATTGTTGATATTTAAAATTCTATTCGTTTCAGGAATACAAATAGTTCTTATTAACTTAGCTGAAGCCCATGCTGATTTATCAAAATCTTTACGTTCATCTACAGTACTATTCACTTTTAATCCTAAGCTAATCGCTACTTTTCTCATAATTTGAAATGAGCCGTAAGCACCCACAGATGATTTTTGCAATTTATTTGGACTTTCAATTAACAAAATTACTTGTGCGTAAAATGGATCAACATTATTCTGATTAAAAATTTCAATCCCTCTACCTATAATAGGTATTACTTTTTGAAAATCATAAAATGCTTTTTTACCAGAAGTCATATAAACATGTTCCTCTTCTGGTAATCCATAATAATTTTTAACACTATCCCTTATAACATCTTTACTATCATCTGATAGTTTATCCCAAACTTTTACTGATACTTTTTTGATAATCTGTCTTGTGCTACCTATATTAATTAATGCAGAATCAGCCTCCATAGTCATAAGAGTCCTCCAAAAATTTGGTTGCTCCAGCTTATCCCAACCTTCAGCATATAATTGCTGACTTTGAACAAATTTATAGTCATCAGAAGGATGTAATCCAACCACCTCAATAACTCGATGTTTCTCTAATAGTTGAGCGTAAGAACGATAACCATAAACGAGTAAAAGAATTAATAGTAAATGCTTCCTATTCATACAGTAAAGAAAACGAGAATTTAATTGTATTGTTTCGTGAATAGACTAATGTTGTAAACAACATTTTGTTATTTAATCCTTTTTAACCAACATAAACATTTCATTATCTAATATAGAATATCCTTGGTCGTAACAAAAATAGTACGCTTTACCTACTTTAGTAGTATACACTTCGGTAATATAATTAAAGTCAAAACCTTTGATATCTAGCTTCTTTTTACTTACCGTTCCTTTGCCTTTCGGATTTAACTCTTCTAGAATTCTCCAATTCTTACGCAAACGATTATTTGTATTCCGTATTAAGTTTTTACTATCCTTGTTTACTTTGTTGTTGTAGGAATTTCTACAGTAATCTGAACAAAACTTTTTATCTACCCTGCCATTAAAGGATTCTGAGCATTCTAAACATTGTTGTTTTTCCATGATTCAAATATACAAAATATTCGTTTACAAACGACTACAAACGATTACAAGCGACATTAAACGAAAGCAAACATTTAATAACCGACTAAAGTTTTGAAGCTGTCGTTACTTTGCCTCATCAAATCTGAACAACTCAGGTTTACCAAATAAAACTTATTATAAACCATTTAAACTTTACACTATGAACAATTTAAAAAATAGAGTACAATTAATCGGAAACTTAGGAATGAACCCAGAAATTAAAATATTAGAGTCTGGTAAAAAATTAGCTAAATTCTCTATCGCTACCAACGAATCGTACAAAAATGCGAAAGGAGAAAAAATAGAAGACACACAATGGCACAATTTAATTGCCTGGGGAAAAACAGCTGACATTGTTGAACAATATTTACAAAAAGGAAATGAAGTAGCTATTGAAGGGAAATTAAGCAACACTAGTTATGATGATAAAGACGGAAACAAACGTTACGTTACCGAAATAGTAGTAAATGAACTATTAATGCTTGGAGGAAAAAAATAAAACTCAAATTCTTAAGCATAAAAAACCGTAGCATATTGTTACGGTTTTTTTATAAAAATAAGTACTGTTAATTCTTAATAATAACTGTTCTTGTATTAATAACACCAAAAGTGATGCTACTAATTAGCATATCTATAAAATTACTTCTTGTATCAATTTTATAATTCTCTGCTCCACCAACTAAAGCCTTAGAATCAACTTCAGAAACTCTGTTTCCAATTATATAAACTGTTTTTTTCTTGCGAATTCAGAATCAGAACCACGAGTTCCAAATACGTGCGTATTAATCATACATGATGACATACTTAACATTACTCCTAAAATAAATACTATCTTTTTTTATACTCTTATTTTTTTAATTAATAATTGTAAATATATCTTTATATAAAAATTTACACAAACTTATGAACTCATATTTTTTTTATAAAAGGTGATATTTCATAGTAATACTATCCAAAAAAAGATACAACACCCTATTCTTTTGTTGTTCAAAAATTGTTAGTTATAAATTCTATTCAAAACGCAGTTTTTATAGTTCGTTTCTTAATTTTATGGCAGTATATTTTGAGATTTTATAAAAGTGTCAGTTCGAGTGTTCAGAATTTATTTCGGAATGTATCGAGAACCACTTTTATTAACATCATTAATTCTCGATACAATTTAACACCTATCTTTTGATAGCACTTCGACAGTATCAGTGTGACAAAAGGATGATATTAAACCACTCGAATTGACAATGATTTTGGCTCATTCTTCTAAAACTAAAAAAAATAGATGTTTTTAATATTTGATACAGAAACCACAGGGCTCCCAAAGAATTACAAAGCCCCTGTTACCGATTCCAACAATTGGCCCAGAATGGTACAATTGGCTTGGCAATTGCATGATAATTCTGGAAAACTATTAGAAGCAAAAAACTACATTGTAAAACCTGATGGTTATGATATTCCTATTGGAGTATCTAAAATACATGGTATTACAACTGAACGTGCTGAAAAAGATGGACACGACTTAAATTTCGTTTTAGAAGAGTTTAAAAAAGACTTAGAAAATACGAGCTATAATGTTGGTCATAATATAGAGTTTGATCTTAACATTGTTGGTGCTGAATTTTTTAGAATTGACAATCAAATAAACAAACCGTTTACTACTATAGATAGTATTGACACCATGAAATCTGCTACAGATTTTTGTGCGATACCTGGTGGTAGAGGTGGCGGATTTAAATATCCATCATTAACAGATTTACATAAAAAACTTTTCGAGAAAGGTATTGGAGATGCCCATGATGCTGCATATGATGTTGATGCAACAGCGCGTTGTTTCTTCGGTTTAGTAAAGCACCGTGTAATTAAGCCTAAAGAAATTAGAGATATTGATGGATTAGTTTACGAAGCTCCAGAACTAGAAGAAGCTAATTTTGAGGTTTTAAAACAAGAGAAAGCAGAGGCAACTCCAACAATTTCTAGGGGAATACATGTTAGTGATCAGCTTCAAGATGTTCCTTTTACACACCTTCATAATCACTCCGAATTTTCTATACTACAATCTACCACTAAAGTTGGTGGATTAGTAAATAAAGCGAAAGGATTAGGAATGGAGGCCATTGCTTTAACTGATCATGGAAACATGATGGCAACCTTTCATTTTGTACGAGATGCAATTAAGGAAGACATTACCCCTATTGTTGGTTGTGAGTTTAACTTATGTGAAAATCATAAAGATAAATCGCATAAAGACAATGGATTTCAGACCGTAATTTTAGCAAAAAACAAGAATGGTTATCAGAACCTGATTAAATTAGCTTCTTATGCTAATATTAATGGTTTTTACTACGTACCAAGAATTGACCGAGAATTATTACTTGAATATAAAGAAGATTTAATTGTTTTAACTGGTGGTATTTGGGGAGAAATTCCGAACAAAATATTATTTGAAGGAAATAAAAAAGCGGAAGAAGCTGTTGTTTGGTGGAAAGAACATTTTGGTGAAGATTTTTACATCGAAATTAACCGACATGCTATTGAAGAAGAAAATGACATTAATAAAATGTTGTTACAGTTTGCAAAAACGCATGACGTTAAAATAATTGCTTGTAATAATAATTACTACACAGAAAAATCTGATGCCATTTCTCATGATGTTTTATTGTGTGTTAGAGATGGAAAATACCAAGCAGATCCGAAGAAATATATAGGCGGAAGTAGAGAAACGAGGTTCGGATTTCCAAATGATGAGTTCTACATGAAATCTTCGGATGAAATGAAACTCCTTTTTGCAGATTTACCTGAAGCCATTATCAATACACAAGAAATTGTAGATAAGATTGAGCGGTACGAACTTGCAAGAGATGTAGTGTTACCTAAGTTTGATATTCCTGAAAAGTTTCAAGACCCAAGAGACGATGAAGATGATAAATTAAAGATTGGTGAAAATGCTTATTTACGACACATTACTTACGTTGGAGCAAAAAAGCGTTACGGAGAAATTACTGAAGCTATTACTGAACGATTAGATTTTGAGTTAAGCGTAATCCAAAACACTGGTTATCCTGGTTACTTCCTAATTGTTGAAGATTTTATTAGAGAAGCGCGTGCAATTGGAGTTTCTGTTGGTCCTGGAAGGGGTTCTGCTGCTGGGTCGGCAGTCGCTTATTGTACTTGGATTACCAATATTGATCCACTTGAATACGACCTTCTTTTTGAGCGTTTCTTGAATCCGGAAAGGGTTTCGATGCCCGATATTGATATTGATTTTGATGATGAAGGTCGTGGACGAGTAATGCAATATGTAATTGATAAATATGGTTCGAACCAAGTCGCCCAAATTATCACTTACGGAACAATGGCTGCAAAATCTTCGGTTAGAGATACTGCAAGAGTTTTAGAATTACCGTTAGATCAGGCTGGAAGATTAGCTGGATTAATTCCTGACATTAAACTCCGTAAATTATTCGGTTTAAGTGAGGAAGATTTAGAAGCTAAATTAAAACCTGAAGACCTTGCCAGAGTTAATCAATTAAAAGATATTGCTAAGGGGCATACTTTAGAATCCAAAACAATAAAGCAAGCAAGGTTAATTGAAGGCGCAATGCGAAACACAGGAATCCATGCTTGTGGAGTAATTATTACACCTGACGATATTACCAACTATGTTCCTGTAGCTTTAGCTAAAGATTCTGGAATGACTTGTACGCAATTCGATAACTCAGTTGCAGAAGATGCTGGTTTACTAAAAATGGATTTCTTGGGGTTAAAAACATTAACCTTAATTAAAGATGCCTGCGCTATTGTAAAAGATAGACATGGAATTGATTTAGATCCAGAGACTTTTGATAAAGAAGATGAAAAGACTTACGAGCTTTTCCAGAGAGGAGAAACTGTAGGTGTTTTCCAATATGAATCACCCGGAATGCAAAAACACATGAGAGCTTTAAAGCCGACTGTTTTTGGCGATTTAATTGCAATGAATGCACTGTATCGTCCAGGTCCGATGGAGTATATTCCATCTTTTATTGATCGTAAACATGGTGACGAGGCAGTTGTTTATGATTTAGATGACATGGAAGAATACCTTAAGGAAACTTATGGTATTACCGTTTACCAAGAGCAAGTAATGCTTTTATCTCAGAAATTGGCTGACTTTACTAAAGGTGAAGCAGATACGTTGCGAAAGGCAATGGGGAAAAAGCAAATTTCTGTTCTAGATAAAATGAAACCTAAATTTATTGAACAGGCTTCAGCAAAGGGTCACAGTGCTAAAATATTAGAAAAGGTTTGGAAGGATTGGGAAGCATTTGCTTCTTATGCCTTTAACAAATCTCACTCTACTTGTTATGCTTGGGTAGCCTACCAAACGGCTTATTTAAAAGCCCACTACCCTGCCGAATATATGGCTTCGGTATTGAGTAATAATATGAATGATATTTCTCAAATTACATTCTTTATGAGTGAATGTAAACGAATGGGAATTGAAGTTTTAGGACCAGATGTAAATGAATCTTTAGTAAAATTTAGAGTAAATAAACATGGCGCTATTCGTTTTGGAATGGCTGCAATGAAAGGAGTTGGAGCTAAAGCTGTAGAAAGCTTAATCAATGAAAGAAGTGAAAATGGTTTATTTACCTCTCTTTTTGACGTAGTAAAACGTGTTGAATTAAGAACTGTTAACAAAAAAACATTAGAAAGTTTAACGCTTGGTGGAGGCTTCGATTCTTTTGAAGGCGTCCATCGAGCTCAATATTTTGCACCACAAGAAAAAGGCGGGGTATTTTTAGAAAAAATCATCAAATTCGGTTCTCGTTTTCAAGAAAATAAAAATTCTGCACAAGTCTCTATGTTTGATATCTTAGAGGGTGAGAACGATGAAAACACAGAGCCACCTATTCCTATTTGTGAGGAATGGAGTGCACTAGAAAAAATGAGTCAAGAAAAAGAAGTGGTAGGAATTTACATTTCTGGTCATCCCTTGGACGATTTTAAATTAGAGATAGATAATTTTGCTAAAGGAACGTTAGCTCATGTTATAGGTGATTTAGATAAGATTAAAGGACATGAATTGGCTATTCCAGTAATTTGTACTGAAATTCAAGACAGAATGACAAAAAAAGGAAATCCTTTTGGCGTGTTAGAAGTTGAGGATTATTATGCTTCGCACAGCTTTTATGTATTTGGAGAAGATTATGTGAGATTGAAGCCTTACTTCCTTCCCGGTCAGTTTCTTTTTATTAAAGGAAAAGCAACTACAAAGAAATGGAGTAAAGATGAAAATGATTTAGAATTTAAAATCATGAATATTGAGTTACTCTCTGAATTAAGAAATAATAAAGTGACAGGAATAACTATAAGTATAGAATCGAGAGATGTTAATCCGACTTTCATCGCTAGTATTAATGAAATATTAGATCAACATCAAGGAAAATGTAGCTTTAGTATAAATGTAAGAGATCAGAAAGAGGGAGTTGTTCAACTCAACTCAAGAACCAAAAGGGTGGATATGAATGATGATTTCTTGGCATGCTTGAACAATATGCCAGAAATAAGTTATAAGTTAGATTAAAAGTAGAATGACAATTTGTCTTCAATCCAACAATGGTTTAAAACTTAACCAATTCAATACAAGAAAATAAATTAAAAAAAATTAATTTTAGACAATAATATAAAAAAAAAGCTATGGCATTAGAATTAACAGACGCAAATTTTGAAGAATTAGTAATGAAATCAGACAAACCTGTATTGGTTGATTTTTGGGCAGTATGGTGCGGACCGTGTAGAATGGTTGGACCTATTGTTGAAGAAATTGCTAATGATTACGAAGGTAAAGCAATAGTTGGGAAAGTTGATGTAGATAACAATCCAGAAGTTGCTTCTAAATTTGGAATCAGAAACATCCCTACTATTTTATTTATTAAAAATGGTGAAATAGTTGACAAACAAGTTGGTGCTGCACAGAAATCTGCTTTAAGTGAGAAGTTAGACGCAATGATGTAATTGTCATCCTCAGCTCGACTGGAGATCTCAATTGTTAAATATTCTCAATTAATACTGAGAATAACATCAAAATAGGAAAAGCCAATTCTATCACTAGAATTGGCTTTTTTAATAGAAAAAATAAGAACCTATCTAAATCCCATCAACTCAACATCAAAAATTATAGTTGCTCCAGCTTTAATTAATGGTCCTGCACCATCATCGCCATAAGCTAAATCAGCAGGTATCGTAAATGTAGCTTCATCACCAACTCTAAGCAAGGCAATACCTTCTTCCCAACCTTCAATCACTTCACCTAGTCCTAAACTAAACGTAAAAGCTTTTCCTTTACGTGAAGTATCAAATAATTGTCCGTTCGGTAGTTTACCAGTGTAATGTACTCGTATACGACTTCCTTTAACTGGTCTTTCTCCTTTACCATACTTAGTAATCGTATATTTCAATCCCGATTCTGTTATTATTTCTTTACTCATATCTATAAAAATAAAATGTCATTATTAATACTAGTCATCAAAAATAGTCAACGCTACATTTTGTTTTTCAATAATTTAACAGATTCCATGTCTAGCTGAGAATAACAGTATTAGAAAAAGTAGTAATCTTTATGACAATTCAAAAAAAATAGCGCTACAAGTCGCAGCGCTATTTTAACTATTGTTTTTAAGATTAATTGTTAATCTTAAATAATTCTACTTCAAACACTAAAGGCATATAAGCCTTAATTGGTCCAGAACCTCCTTGTGGTGCGTTAGCTCCATAAGCTAATTCTTGTGGGATAGTAAATTTATACTTAGACCCTACAGTCATTAATTGAACTCCTTCAGTCCAACCTTTAATTACTTGGTTTAATCCAAAAGAAATTGTTTCTCCTCTATCTACAGAGCTATCAAAAACAGTTCCATTAGGAGTTGTTCCATGATAGTGTACCTCAACATTAGAAGTAGCTAATGGATGAACATCTCCTTCACCTTGAGTCATCACTTCATATTGTAATCCACTTTCTGTAGTTACAACACCTTCTTTTGTTTTATTTTCTTCTAAGAACTTAAGACCTTCAGCAATAAACTTTTCTGAATCTCCTGCTTGAGCAGCTTGTGATTCAGCTTGTTTTTTCTGAAAATAAGGTGCAATTACACCTTCTAATTCTTCTTTTTTAATTAAAGAATTTGTATCATTTTCAGCTCCAGCTCTTGCTCCAGCTAAAAAAGCTTCAAAATTTGCTTCTGGGAAGTCTCTTTTGATGCTTTCAATCATATTCATTCCGATAGCATAACTTACAGAATCAACTTCTGATTTAAGCTCTAATTTTGTTACTGTGTTTTCCATTTTATTTTTTTTATTTTTTTTCTTCTTCTGTGCGCTAGCATCAACACTAATAAAAGTGATTGCTAAGGCAATTAATCCGATTTTAACGATTTGTTTTTTCATTGGTTTTATTTTTTTTAGTTTTACTTGATTCTATTTTGCTTATCCTTCGACAAGGTAAGGATGAAAAAGTGCAAAACCTGTTCCAAAAAAACTTTTTAGTTTATTTTAAATAACTCTACTTCAAATACAAGAGGCATGTATGGCTTAATTGGTCCTTGGCCTCCTTGTGGAGCATTTGCACCGTAAGCTAATTCTTGAGGAATGAAAAATTTATATTTTGCACCTACTTTCATTAACTGAACTCCTTCAGTCCAACCTGGAATAACCTGATTTAAACCAAAAGATATTGTTTCTCCTCTATCAACAGAACTATCAAAAACAGTTCCATCTGGTGTTGTACCATGGTAATGTACTTCTACTTTATCTGTTGCTATTGGTTGTGATCCTGATCCTTCTTTTAATACAATATATTGTAAACCACTTGCTGTAACTTGTACACCTTCTTTCGCTTTATTCTCTTCTAAAAACTTAAGTCCATCTTCCTTTACATTTCCATACATAGCAGCTTGTTCTTCTTCTTGCTTTGCAGCAGATTCTGCTTGTTTTTTCTTGCCAAATGCTTCTAAAACTAACTGAGCATCAGCATCTGTCAAAATTAAATCACTTGAATCAACTACATCATTGTATCCTTTCATAAATGCCGTTACATTTAATTCTGGTACTTGAGCCATTAGTCCTTTTGCTTGACTTGTTCCTATTGCATAACTTACCGAATCAAGATTATTTGTTAATGATACGTTAGCTGTGTTTTCTCCTCCGCCACAGGCGAATAATGTTACTGAGGCAATTGCCAATAATGTTACTTTTTTCATTCTAATTATTATTTATTTTAGGTTATTCAATTTACTTTAACTACTTCTAAATTATATATTACCGTTGTAAAAGGAGGTACAATTAACGTTGTTGAACCTCCCTCTCCGAAAGCAAAGTGCGAAGGTATGATTATTTTTGATTTCTGACCTTCTCTCATTGTCTTTATTGCTATATCTAATCCTTTTATTACTTGCCCCTGAGATCCATATGTAAATGTAAAAGCGGTTTTTCCTGAAATATTATCAAATTCTAATCCATTTACAAAATAGCCTTTATAGGCAATTGTTATTTCATTTCCCTTATCAATTCCATTTCCATTTCCAGGTCTTATACTCTCTACATAAATTCCTGTATGTTCTTTAGTTTCTGTTTTTTTTAAATAAGATTTAAGAATAAATTGCTCCACCATCTCTTTATCCAAATCTACCTCATAAAGATTCGCCAATTTTATAAAAACTGACAATTGTTTAGCATTGGTTTTTTTTAACTTTAATGGTTTGAAAATATTAACGACATCTTCTGTAGGCACGATAAAATGACAACTATCACCAACTGTTAAATACTTGATTAAAAAATGAAATTGATTCTCTCTTAAATCAATTCTATCTATTTTATTATGAACGAAAAGCAAATTATCTCCATCATAAATCTCAATATTTATGGCTCCAAAATTGTTACTTTCAATCGTTAAAATATCATTTTCAAAAGAAAGTAATTTCATAAAAACACCATCTCCTTTTTTTATAAAATCAGGGAATTTTCTTTTGCAAGAAATCAGTATAAATACTAAAGAAATTAGGACCACCTTAATACTAAGATTACTTCCTGCCTCGCAATAACGTTTATATGTCTTTCTTTCTACCAAAACTGCTATTTGATATCCAGCAATTCTATATCGTACACAATAGTTGACTTAAATGGAATTTTTTTAAGGTCCCCAGCCAATCCGTGCCCTAAATGAGATGGAATAATAATGATTGCTTTATCTCTAATACTCATAAATTGAATTCCTTCATGCATTCCACTCTCAACATAATCCTTTCCAACAGTAAAAAATTCTGGCTTTTCACCTGTATTATAACATTCAGTACCATCCAAAAGAGTTACTTTATATTTTACAAGGACCTGTTGTTTCTCTTTTACATTTTCACCTTCTACATCTTTATAAATGGCGTAACGTAATCCTGTTTTTGTAAGAATTATATTCAGTTTTTTCTCTTTCACATACGCTTCAATCTGATCAGACTCTTGACTTAATGCCTTTTTATTTGCTTCAATCAAATCTTCTTGCATTTGCTTTACATAAATTATCGGGAGCTCCTTAGGGGCATCAGAACATGAAAATAATAAAGTACCAATAGAAAGTAATATCACGCATTTCAACATCTTATATCGTTTTTTTTATAATTGATTCTACCTTACTTATTACATCCTCTAAAGATGTTTCTAACATTCCTCCAGCAGCATAAATATGTCCACCACCATTAAAATGCTCATTCGCAATTTTATTGACATAAAAATCATCTTTCGATCTAAATGACAGACTTACATAACTTTCTTTTTCTGTAATTAGTGCTGTAAATTTTATTCCTTTTATAGATAAAGGATAGTTAACCAACCCTTCAGCATCTCCATTCTTAAAAGAAAACCGTTTTAACTCTTCTTGTGTTAACGAGATATAAGCTGCATTGTACTCCGGAAAAACTTTCATTTTTTCAGTTAAAGCATATCCTAACAACCTTAATCTCTCTTCAGAATATGTATCAAATACCTCTTGGTGAATCTTAGATCCATTTACACCTAAATCAATAAAATGAGCAATTATTCGGTGTGTTTTTGACGTTGTAGATGGATATTTAAAAGAGCCAGTGTCAGTCATAATACCACAGTAGATACATTTCGCTATTATTTTATCTAATTTGTCTAAATCCTCTAACCTCTCAATAAACTCATAAATTAACTGAGCTGTAGAACAGCATTCGGTATCTACAAAATAATGATCTGCAAAATCTTGAGGATCTTGATGATGATCTATTACTATTTTAACTGCTGAAGATTTTTCTATTGGATTTCTTAAATCACCAATTCTGTTCAATCCATTATAATCTAATGAAAATATAACTTCTGCAGAATCAATTGCTTTATCTGCTATTGCTGTTTGCTTATCATACAGTAAGATCTTATCACTACCTTCCATCCAATTTAAAAAAACTGGAAACGCATCAGGAACAATTACTGTAACCTTTTTATCTAACTTATTAAAGTAATGAAATAATGCTAATGAAGAACCTATTGCATCTCCATCTGGAGATTTGTGTGCTGTTATAACAATTTTATTAGCATTTTCTAATGCCTTTATTATATTTTCCATTCTTGTTTAACAAGAAAAAACTCCGATAAAAATTCATCAAAGTTCTTACTATTTTTTATCTTATTAAAATCCAGTTTTGGGAGTTGTCATATGTTCAACTAAGAGACCAACACACCCGATATCATTCGACTTTATGAAATTACTTTTATTTTCTTCCCCGGGAATTTTAATTTCTACTACTAGTTTTTGAGATTTTTCTACTGTAAACTCAATCACTTTAGCATAGTCATCTTGACTATTGTCATAAAGTAATTGTTTTTGTTTTTCAACAATAACTTGAGTCTCTTTAGTAATCACCTCTTTTTCGTTTCCAGTAGGTTTTTCCCCAGCACCGTCACAATCCCAACAAGATTCACCATCTAAATCTCCAGTACCATTACATTCAGAACATGAACCCATCTCGTCTTCCATATCTTTATGTTCAATCTCTTTTTCAACTTTCACTTTTTTAATCTCGTAGATTTTGAAACTAATTTCAGTCCCTAAATTATCCTCAATACAAAGTGAAATTCTATAATCCATCTTCTTATAAACCAAAATGTTTAAATTAGATGTTTGTCCTTTGTTCAGTAATGCACTCTTAGACTGTCCGTTTACTTGAAACCTTTGGTTTTCTGAGGAGGAACAATATTTCTCGTGAAAATGATTACAATATTGACTAAATGACATTACTGGAACGATTAGAATAACAACGACCAAAACTATTTTATTTATATATTTCATCTTTTCTCTTTTAAAGTAAAACCTTATTAAACTTCTGTTTTAACTATGTTATTTCTTATCTCATTAACCTTGTCTTTAACTGCATTAAATTGCTCTTCAGACATTGTAATTGAAGAGCCTCCTCCTAACACCATTTTACCATCATCTTTTTTCTTGAGCGTTAAATTAGAACCTGTTTCATCCTCTTCATCAGATAACGTTGCAAAAACTGCCTCTAAACCTTTAAACCAAACCAATACTTCGGAAACATTAGCCTCTGACTCATATTTTTCCAAATAATCTAACAAATTATCTAATGCCAATTTTTGATCTGCCAACCTATCAACAGCATCTTTGTCTTTTGCGTAATCAATCGTATTTGCAGTAACATAAACAGTTTCTAACCAACCAGCAGATGCAATTAAACCTAACCTTTCTCCTTGTTTATTATTTTCTAAATAATCTACAATAGCAAAATAAGAAGTTTTTGTAATTGCTACCAATGAATCTGGATTTTCTAAATTAGCTTGGGCTCTCTCAATTAAAGATTTATCAAAAGCTACATTAAGACCTAAAGGCTCAGACATTTTTTGAATTGTAGCGAAATATTTAGTTGTTTCATTAAACTCCTCATAAGCAGCTGTATATGCCAAATCTGCCGAGTAAATACCGAAGTTTAGTGCTTGCATTTTGGAATCAGTATAACTATCCGAATTTGCTATATCACTTAATAATTCTCCATTAAAAGCCAAACCACTCGTTTTAATAAAACCAAACATTTCATCTGGTGATGGAATTTGATAATAAGTGGTATTTTCTTTTTGAACTACTTCGATTACTTCCTCAATTGCTTTTTCAACAATTGGATCACCTCCATCACAAGAAGTCATTGTTAACAATGGTAAACTAACTAATAATACGAATGCTAATTTTGATTTATTTTTCATGTATACTCTTTAATATTTGATTACTGAAAATAATACTAACGTTAAAATCGGCAATATAATAAAACAAATTGGAATAGAAAATATAAGAATAATTTAAGGCTAATTTTTCTCTGAAAAGGAAATTAAATACAAGCCAAAAAAAGTAAGGGCACCATTTAATATAAGTATCTCAAAACCAAATTTGTACCCATTAAAAATTGTTGCTGAATAACTATTTAATACGAAACATATTATTGGAGAAATAACACACACTATTGGTACCAAATTATCTTTTACTTTTTTCTTTAAGATTAAACCAAATGCATACAAACCAAGTAATGGTCCATAAGTGTAACCTGCAGCCTTAAACAGCGAACTAATTACACTTTCATTATTAATCAAATCAAATAGTAGTATGACAACAAACAATATAAAAGAAACAATAATGTGTACTTTTTTTCTAAGTTTAACAGATACTGATTCTTCCTTGTTTTTTATATCTAAAAAATCTACACAAACAGATGTTGTTAATGCAGTTAATGCAGAATCTGCACTTGAATAAGCTGCTGCAACTAAACCTAAGATAAAGAATACTCCAGCGGATGTATTTAAATTAGTAGCTATAGCTGGAAATAAATTGTCTGTTTTTGCTGGAATTTCCATCCCTGTTTTTTGTGCATAAATAAACAATAACGCTCCTAAAACTAAAAAAACAAAATTGACAACGATTAGTACGATACTAAACGAGAACATATTTTTTTGACCATCCTTAATATTTGCACAGCTTAAGTTTTTCTGCATCATATCCTGATCTAACCCTGTCATTACAATAGCTAAAAACATTCCACTAAAAAACTGTTTGATAAAATGCTTTCTGTCATTCCAATCATCAAAAAAGAAAATTTGAGAATACTCAGATTTTTTTACTTCGGCTACTAATTCAGAAAAACCTAAATCTAATTTTGCACTTAAAAAATAGATGGAGACCCCAACGGCAATCAACATAAATAAAGTTTGCAAAGAATCTGTCCAAACAATTGTTTTAATACCTCCTTTAAAGGTGTACAACCAAATTAACAAGATGGTTATTGAAACCGTTACAAAAAACGGAACGCCCCATTGATCAAAAACTAAATATTGTAAAACCTGAGCAACTAAATACAATCTAAATGCTGCACCAATAATTCTGGATAGCAAAAAAAATGCTGCCCCCGTTTTATAGGAATAATACCCAAATCTGTCTTCTAAATAAATATAAATTGATGTTAAATTTAAACGGTAATACAAAGGCATTAACACTAATATTATTACTGTATAACCAGCAAAATAGCCCATTACCATTTGCATATATGAGAACTTACTGGCCGCTACCCACCCCGGAACAGATATGAAAGTTACTCCAGAAAGTGAAGCGCCTATCATACCAAAAGCTACCAAATACCAAGGAGATTTGTGTCCGCCAATAAAAAAAGATTCGTTATTAGCTCCTTTTGATGTAAAGTGAGAAATAAGCATTAGTAAGCCAAAATAGCCTACAATAAATAATATTATGGTTGTTGGATTCATTCGTTGAGTTTGTTCGTTCAAACAAAAATGATTAAAATTCAACATCTTATCGTTAAACATATTAATTTTGATTCACATTAAATTGTTGACAGAATAAATATGATCCACCAAATTTCATCTTCCCCATTTAATAATGCTGTAGAAAAACTAGCCTCTTTACCCGGTATTGGAAATAAAACAGCTTTAAGATTAGTACTCCAATTATTAAATAGAGATACCGATGAAATTGAAGAGTTTGGACAAGTATTTCTTGATTTAAGTCGTCAAATTCAATATTGCAATTCTTGTTTTAATATATCTGACAGTACAACTTGTACTTTATGCGCAAACAATTCAAGAAGCAATGATGTAATTTGTGTAGTTGAAAATATATTAGATGTAATTGCTATTGAAAAAACCAATCAATTCGAAGGTAAATTTCATGTTTTAGGAGGAATTATTTCACCGATGGAGGGCGTTGGACCTAGCGATATTAAAATACCTCAATTAATAGAGCGAATAACCACCAATAAGCCTAAAGAAATTATTATGGCTTTAAGTACTACAATGGAAGGCGATGCTACCAATTTTTATATATACAAAAAATTAGCTCACCTAGATATTGAAGTGACTACGATTGCTAGAGGTGTTGGTATTGGAGATGAAATTGAATACACTGATGAGTTAACTTTAGGAAGATCTTTATTAAATAGAATCCCTTTTCAAAATACGCTTTCATTTAAATAAATGCAGTTATCAATTATCATAGTCAATTATAATGTTAGGCATTTTTTAGAACAATGTTTAACTTCTGTTTACAAGGCTATCCCAAATATTTCAGTAGAAGTATTTGTAGTTGATAATAATTCTTCTGATGACTCTTTAGATATGGTTCGGGCTAAATTTCCGGATGTATACATCATTCATAACAAAGAAAATGTTGGTTTTTCTAAAGCAAATAACCAAGCCATTGCAATTGCAAAAGGCGCATATGTTTTATTGTTAAACCCTGATACCGTTGTTGAAGAGGATGCTTTTGAAAAATGTATTGAATTTTCTGATGCGCATCCAGATTTAGGTGGTTTAGGTGTTAAAATGATAGATGGTAATGGAATATTTTTACCTGAATCGAAAAGAGGACTACCTACTCCCGTAGTTTCCTTTTATAAAATATTTGGATTGTCAAAGGTTTTTCCAAAATCTAAGACTTTTGCCAAGTACCATTTAGGTTATTTACCAGAAAATGACACCAATGAGATTGAAGTACTCTCGGGTGCTTATATGTGGATACAAAAATCTACTTTAGAGAAAGTTGGATACTTGGATGAAACATTTTTTATGTATGGTGAAGATATTGATCTATCTTACAGAATTACATTAGGTGGATATAAAAATTACTACTTACCAAGCGTTAGAATTATACATTACAAAGGCGAAAGCACCAAGAAAGGAAACATCAATTATGTGTTTATTTTCTACAATGCAATGATCATTTTCTCTAAAAAACACTTTGCACAAAAGGCTAAAGCATTTTCTTTTTTTATAAATATTGCTATTTATTTAAGAGCATTTTTAGCCATCTTATTCCGATTTATCAGTAACGCAAAACTAGTTTTAACCGACATCGTATTAATTACCATTGCCTTAAGCTTTTTCAATTACATTAAACCCTATTTAGGGTTTCCTAACCAAATTGAATTGAGTAATAATTATGGCGTGTTAAATGTCGCAGCAGTATTTTCTGCTTTTATAGTCGGTATTGCAATCTGTGCTGGCTACTCTAAAAAAATTAGCTTAAACAGAACTATTTTAGGGGTTTTGCTCGGCGCTATTTTGTTGTTTGGAGTAAACTTCACGTTTCCTGAAACGGCTTCTTTCTCTAATAAATATTTGGCGAGTATAGTTACTTTAATTGTTATTGCAATTCCTATAAATAGAATAATTTTAGATTTTTATCAATCTATAAAATTGCGTAAAGAAAGTACTAAAACAACTATTATTGCTGGAGGGTTTAGTTTTATTGAGAAAATAAAAAAAGCTATTCAACAAGATAACGCTGATATTAACTTTTTAACACTAAAAGAGAACAATACCATTAATGATAATGATGCTAATATCTACACTGGAAAACTCCATCAATTATCTGATTTAATTTCCATTTACAACATTAATGAAGTAATTTTCTCTTCGAAAGAGATAACTTACAAAAACATAATTAACGAAATGGACTTAGGAAAAAACAACTATGTTGACTACAAAATTTCGTTAAACACCGACTTAGTTATTGGTGGCAAAACCATAGATAAAATTTAACGACTATGAAAAATATATTTATAACACTTATACTTTTAATTCCTATCATTGGATTTAGTCAGAAAATAACTTTAGCTCCAGAAATTGGTTTAAATAATATACAAATGAAAGGATCTGACATTGGACAAAACTACCAATTGGGCTTCCATGTTGGAGGGCATCTTAAATATCATTTTTCTAAAAAATTCAAACTAAGTACTGGAATTTTTCTAACACAAAAAAAGAAAGAATACTCCTCATCAACAACAGGTGCTGTACTTACATTGTTTAATGATTTACTGAATGGTTTTGGCGGGCTGGGCACACCAGGAGCTACAGACTCGTTAGGTTTAGACTCTTTAAACATCACTGGGTTAAACACTGACTATACCGAAAGTATTCAAGGAGTTAGTTCAGAATTATTTATAGAAATACCTCTATTGGCGAACTACAAATATAAAAACGTAAACTTTTATTTAGGCCCTTATACGGCTTTGCTAATTGCAGCGAACAGAAAAGAAGACCTAACAACTGATATTCCACTCCTAGATGTTATTGATATAGATCTTCTACTAGAACAAAGTGGTCTTGGTGGTTTTGGTGGAATTGCTAAGTCTTTTATTCCCCAATCTGGCGTAAAAAATTCTGAAACATCTGGAACAGCAGGCTTAAGAACATTTGATGCTGGAATTAATGTTGGAATTGGGTATGAAATGGACAACTTACACTTTAACTTTATGTACTCTCATGGCTTGTTAGATTATAGAGATAATGCAAAGAAAGAAGGTAATACTGAAACCTTAAAACTATTTAGAGTTTCCATCGCTTATTTTTTTGCTTTATCCATTTCCCAGTATTAATAGGTTTACTAAATAATTCTACAGTTACACCCTTTTCAATTAACGCCATACGCTCTTTGTTTCTTGTCATAAAATAGATGTAGACGATTCCAAATATAGAACCAAATAACGCAAGGGGTATTAAAATTTCTTAATTCATAATTTATTGTTTTAATGAGTTACACCTTTTTGACGCACTTAATATTAATTGGTTAAAAAATTCTACAAAAATAGATTCCACGCTTCATTTTGTTCCCAGTAAATGCTAGACAAAATATTGCTCTGAATGACGGTTTTGACTTGTTTTTGAAATGAACAAAAATTTATCATCCTTAAAAATATCATCCTGAGCTTATCGAAGGATTATCGAAGTAAAGGATTTAAACGCGACCAAAAAGTACATTAAAAGACAATAATCTTAAAACCTTTCAGCGATAAAAGTTCTGTAGCATTTATTATCTTTGAGTTTTAAATAAAATGCTACCCAACAATATGGACAAGAACACGAACGAACCAACTGATATCACTAAACCATCAGAAGAAGTTTCAGAAGCTGCAGTAAATGCCAAGCCGAATGAAGAGACTCCCATAAAAAAAATCAAGAAACAAGCTACTGAAAAACAACTGAGCAATCCGTTTCATGGGGTAAAATTGGTAGAGATTTTAGAAGGTGTTGTAGAACATTATGGTTGGGAGTATTTGGCAAAGAAAGTTAAAATACGTTGTTTTATTTACAACCCTACCATGAAATCTAGCCTTGGTTTTTTAAGAGAAACACAATGGGCACGTGAGTTTGTTGAAGATATATATTTGGATATGTTGGATGAAAAAAAAGCCAAAGAAAAAAAAGGCTGAAAATCGTTACAACATAAAAGTCCTATCTCACTCATTATATTTGAATAATAACCAAACTTTACAACTATGAACATAGAACCAATAGGAGAATTAGCCATTCGTGTAGTAGCAATGCCAAAAGATACAAATCCCGCTGGAGATGTTTTTGGAGGCTGGTTATTGTCTCAAATGGATTTAGCTGGTGGTGTATTTTGTAGAAAAATTGCCAAAGGCAGAGTAGTTACTGTTAAAATAGAATCTACCACTTTTAATGCGCCCGTTTTTATTGGTGATACCTTATGTTGTTATGTTTCTTTGGTTAAAATCGGAAGAACTTCTATAACAACTCACATAGAGGCTTATGTAAATAGAGATTTTGAAGACACGCGTATAAAAGTGACTGAAGGTGATTTTAAATATGTAAAAATGGATGAGAACAGAAAACCTACTCCAATTGATCAAACTGAGCTATAAGAATATTACATTTTGTTGGATTTTACAAACAAATAATTTCTACTAATTTTAATAAGCACACAATATAAATCTGCTTTAAACGTAAATTAGTTACTTTTACGATTCATGCGAAAAATTACGGCTATACTTTTTTTTATCAGTGTTTTAACATTCACTTTCTCTTGCAGAAAAGATAGCGTTGACACTTCGCAATCTCTACAATTAAATTTCTCTGCCGATTCTGTTTTATTTGATACCGTTTTTACAACTTTTGGTTCTACTACTAAGCGTTTAAAAATTTACAATCCGAGTAGCAGTCCTGTTAATATTTCTAGTATTTCTCTAGGAAATGGTGCAAGTTCTCAATATAGAATTAATGTAGATGGGGTTTCGGGTAATGCACATAAAAATGTATTTATTGGCGGAAAGGATAGCTTGTTTATTTTTGCTGAAGTAACAATAGATCCAAATAACTTACTGTCTCCTTTTGTGGTGAATGATAAAATTAATTTTGTCACCAACGGGAACACACAAAGTATAACCTTATCAGCCTGGGGACAAAATGCACATTATTTTGTGGCCAACAAATCGGTTAATGGTATTCCATTAGTTTATTTAGATAGAGACAACTCCAATACAGCGCTAAATTCTACTTGGATTAACGATAAACCTTATGTTATTTATGGTGGTTATTTAACCTTAGATGGGGATGATAAATTAACCATTGAAGCTGGAGTTAGAGTTCACCTACATAACGGTGCAGGACTTTGGGTGTTTGAAGATGGAAATATTAATGTAAACGGAACAAAGGATGAACCTGTAACTTTTCAAGGAACCCGTTTAGAACATGCCTACCAAGATGTATCTGGACAATGGGATAGAATTTGGATTAATGACAATACTAATGGTGTAGATAATGTTTTTAATTATGCCATTATAAAAAATGGATTTATTGGAATACAAGCAGAACCGAATCCGTTTACGGCTATTGCTCCCGTTAGTGCTAATAAATTACGTTTAAATAATTGTGTCATACACAACAATACTGTTGCCGGAATTCTCACTAAAAATTATCAAATTACTGATACCAATTCTGTTATTAGTAATTCTGGTCAATACAGCATGCTTGTACAAGGTGATGGTAATTACCAATTTTACCACACCACATTTGCTAATTATTGGAGCGAAAGTACACGTAAAACACCTTCTATCTTTTTACAAAACACTTACACCAATATTAATGGAGTTACAGTTATTAGTAATTTAACTGCTGTAGATTTTTACAACTGTATTATTGATGGTGATCAAGCAATTGAATTTGACACTGAAGAAATTAGTGGTGGTACCATCAACTTCTCCCTTAACAACTGCGTACTAAAAACATCAAACGCTATTACAGGCAGCAATTTTGTTAATATCGTTTTAAATCCAACAGCCAACCTGTTTGTAGATAAAGCACTATACGATTATCATTTAGCAGCTGGTTCTGCAGCAATAAATGCAGGCGATAACACAATAATAGTTGCAACAGATCATGATGAAAACCCAAGATCTGATGGCTCTCCTGATATAGGTGCTTTCGAAAATCAGCCTTAACACCTTAGAATTATAGCATTGGTTATTGAGTGATTCCGAAATAAAATCGAAATAACTCAAACTTGCACTACTTTACTCTGAGTTATTTTAGCTTCAATAAAAACTCAATCGTATCAACCCCATCTGCATAATCGTTTAACGCTGGACATTGAGCTTCTCCAAAAGCTAAAGTATCTAAAGCTGTATTTTTACTCGACACAACACATTGTAATTCTTCTTTTTGAACATCGAGCTGAGCATTTAACGTTTCTATTGAATCGTAAAACTCATAATTAAGGACTCCAACTGGTGAGGTGAAAGCTGGATCCTCTTTCAATAATAAAAACCCATTATCTAACAATTGGTTGTTTCCCATCAAATAAACAGCTTTATTGTAATCATAGTTGTTTGCATACTTATTGTTCTGAGTTACGTCCTGAAAGTCATCTAAAATAGCCTCAAAGAAGGTGTCAATCTTATATCCTTTAGGGAAATACAATTTAGAAACGCTTCTACACCCTAATCCGAAATATTGAAAGATATCAGTTCCTAAAGCATTCAACTCCTCTGCTCCATCATTTTCATTAATAATGGCTATTGAATTTCTATTTTTTCGGATAATATTCGGATATTTTCCAAAGTACAAATCAAAATAACGTGCGGTGTTATTACTTCCTGTAGCAATTACTGCATCAAAGTTTTCTAACCGTTCTACAAAAGAAATTTTTCCTTCAAAATCTTGACTAATAGAAACAAGTATCTCTCCTATTTTACGAATTAAGGTATTATCGTTTGAAGCTAGTTTTGCTTGTATTTTATTACCTGAGATTAAAACAGATAAAAAATCATGAAATCCAACTAACGGAATATTTCCCGCCATAATAACTCCAACCGTTTTATTAGCACCATCTGAAACAAAATAATCGGCCAACCAATCTGTTAAGTTCTCTTTAGTTAAAGACTCCCCAATTTCGGTTACAGATTTTACAACGAAATCTTTATCAAACCAACCATTATAAGCCTTTTGTCTTAGAATAAGATATTCAAATTCATCATAAAACTTATTATTTATCTCAGTTACAGCAGAGTCTTTTTCTTCAGATTTAAACTGTTTTAAAAATAATCCTAACTGAACAAAATCTTTTATTCTTTTTTCTAAACTCATTTAATTACTTTTGCTACGAAATTACGAACATTAAATACTTTAGAGTAATGGCAATTATAATAACTGATGAATGTATAAATTGTGGAGCATGTGAACCAGAATGCCCAAATAATGCAATTTACGAGGGTGGTGACGAATGGAGGATGAGCGATGGAACGGAAGTTTCTGGCGATTTCAAACTAATGGATGGTTCAAGTGTAGATGCAGATGCAACTCAAGAACCTGTAAGTTTAGATTTTTATTACATCTCAGCAGACAAATGTACTGAGTGCAAAGGTTTTCATGATGAACCTCAATGTGCAGCAGTTTGTCCTGTTGATTGTTGTGTGGATGATGAAGATGTTAGAGAATCTGTAGAAGAATTATTAGCTAAAAAAGATAAAATGCATCTTTAATGGATGTATTGGTACAATATTAGTATAGAAAAACCGTGTATAAATATATACACGGTTTTTTTGTGGGAAGAAGTCATTTATTCTCAAAGCAAAACGAGATTGATTACTAATTATCTAATTTAAATATAAACTCTTGAACAAATCCAAACAGATTCTACTTCTTCTCTCTTTAGGTTTATACGCTAATAGTTTTGCTCAAAATATAGTTACTTTTGATGGCCAAATATCTAAGCTTAATGCTTTAGGAAAACAAATTTTATCCAACGAAAGTGATGAAGATAAATACAAAACCAACATTAAGTATAAGTCTGCATTAAAAAAATTAATAGAAACCCCCGCTTCTTTTGAAACCGATTTTAGTGCATTAACAATGATTAGTATTTTACAAGAAAATAATTTAAAAATTTATAACTGGGTAATACTATTATCTGATGATACTTATGAATACTTTGCTTTTTTTCATATTAAAACAGGTAAAGATGAATTTAGAGTCGTTGAGTTAGTTGATAAATCTGAAACTATAAAAGATCCAGAAACAAGAACACTAACAAATAAGAATTGGTATGGTGCATATTACTATAAACTAATCTATAATAAATATTTAGGAAAAAACACCTATACATTATTAGGTTGGGACGGAAACAACTTGTTAACCAATAAAAAACTAATTGAAGTTGTTACCACATCTATCAAAGGAGTTATTAAGTTTGGTTCTCCCATTTTTAAGACGGAAAACAAAACTAAAAAGAGAGTTATTTTTGAATATTCTTCTGATTTAGCAATGTCCTTAAAATATCACCCAAAAATAGAAAAGATTGTTTTTGATGTTTTGATTCCTTCTAGTTCTAGTTTAAAAGGAGTTTATGAATACTATGGTCCTACGCTAGATACTTTTGATGCATTATTTATTGAGAATAAGAAATGGAATTATCAAAAGAACATTCAAATAAAATTAGATCCAAGCTTTAAAGATCATATTTGGAAAAAGCCTGAGAAGGCAGTTATTCGATAATCAAAAAATCATCCATAAAAAAACCAAATCATTAAATGATTCGGTTTTTTTATTGTCTTATATATTAAACTATGCTCCTTTCTTAGATGGCATTGCTCTTTGTCCTCCACCTTTTACTGCTCTTGTTTTAGGAGCTCCTTTTTTAGCTACAGCCTTTTTTGATGCAGCTTTTTTAGCTACAGTCTTTTTGGGCTTAGCTGCCTTATCATCCTTATCTTCTATTTTTGAAGGAACTAAAAATCCATTTTCTGCTAATAAATTATACCATAGGAACAATTTCTTTAAATCAGAAACATAAACTCTATCCTCATCATAATTAGGCAAGACCTCTTTCATGTAAGCTTTTAATTCCTCAGGCTTAGCTTTATGACTTACAGCAGATTTTCCGAATGTTTTCTTATAAACTACTTCATAAATTTCAGATAAAGGCATATCACCCTCATTGGTATAAATACTAATATCACTTAAAGCACTTACTTTATCTGTAGCGTGTATTGGCATTCTTTTTTTCTCTAATAATGATTCTACGATTAAACCACTTTTAATTTGAGAAATTACTTTGTATAATCCCGGTTTTCCGGTAACTGAAATAATTGATTCTAAATTCATATCTAAATTTTATGAAAACAAATGTAATAAAACAACTGCGACTGCATCTTCTCAAATGCTTATTTTTTCATTGATAAATTAGCTTTAAAATAAAACTGATGACAACAATACTTACCACTAAAATGAAATTATACTTTAACCAAGTAGCACCATTCTTAAATTTTAAAACTAAATGTGCTATTAAAAATAAAAACATGAATAACATAGGTATTAATGCAGGATACATATAAAAACTCTCAGAAAAATTACCGTTTAACAAGGCAACAATAGAACGTTGCATTCCACAACCAAAACAATCAATCCCAAAATACTTATTGTATGGACAAGACAACATATTGTTTTCCAACAGATTAACTAAGTTCATTTAGTTCGTTTCAAAATCCAATTCTTTATCTAACTTAAGTTCAAGTCTTAACTGTCTATAACGCATACGGGCATCTACCACATAAATACTGCCTTGATAATCAAACATTATTTTCTTGTAATAATCAGCCGCTTTCTGTTTATCCTCTAACTGATTATCATACATAAGCGCTAAGTTATAAATTGCATCATCTGCTAATATATCTGTAGAATAATCTTTAACAATAGCCTCTAAATTATTAGCTGCTGCTGCAAACTTCTTTTGCTTATAATTTATTTGATAACGTTTATACAAAACATCATCTGCAATGGTATGGTTTGGATAACCCAACTTTAAGGTATCCAATAGATTCATAGCGGCCTTATTCTTATTCCGATAAGCCAATAAGTCTGCTTGAGCAAACAGCATCAGAGGAGCCTCTGTAGTATCAATACCAATATTGTCTGTAATTAATATAGACAACTGCATGGCATCATTTGAAATTAATTTTGAGGTAGATGCTTTTAACACATCTAATTGAGTTTTTGCCCAAGCAAAATCTCCAGTATAAAAAGATATGCTTGCATTTTTAAACTTAGCTTTCTCCCCTAATTGATCATACTTATAAGCCTTTTCTACCTGCGAATACAACAATGATGCATCCCAAATAGCATTGGTAAACAACAAAATATCTGCTAATTCTAATTTACTTTTTGCTTTATCATGCGGCCTTAACCTTGGTATATTAATAATCTCATTTAATAAAACCTTTGCTTCTTCTGTATTATGTAAGTAAAATGCTTTTAAATGAGCCAACCCATTCATTAATGAAGCAGTTCCTGCTGTTTTACCCAATTCTTTAAGTGTTGTTTGGTATGTATTCTCTAATCCAATTAAATCTTCTTTTGTGTAATCTGAATCAATTATTTTTTTATTGTACACATTAACTAAATCTATCTTAGCACCAATGTAATAATAATTCTCATCACCTTTTTCAATGATGTATTCATAACATTTTATGGCTGTTTCATAAGCCTTATTTTCGACACTTAAATTAGCCAAAGCCATTATGCGCTTGCCCATCTCTTTTTGTCTTTTATCTAAGGCTTTCGCTTGAATAAAAGCACCAGCAAAGTTTTTTTCTTGAATATACACCCAAATTAACATTTCTGAAAACACTTTCTTATCCGAATTTTTCTGAATTCTTCTAATCAACAAAGATTTCAGCAACCCTCCATCACTAACTTCACCATCAGACACCAGACTGGTTTGCAAGGCGTTTTGAACACTTTGTATGTATGACTCTTGATAATCTAAAAGTGCTAAGTATTCATTCAGCATAGCCTCTGTATTACCTTGAGCAAGGTAAACTTGAGCTAGTTCAAAATTAAAAGGATAGGTACCTTTTAAAAGTTTTCTTCCTTTTTTATAAGTTAAAATAGCATAATCTAACTTCTTATATTTTAGATAGCCATTGGCCAGCTCAATAATTTGTTGATTATTTGGCGAAAGTAATTTCAAGCCTTTTTCGAATGCCTGCTTACTTTTTGAGGTTTTGTTAGAAACTTCATATAAATTCCCTAGGTCTGTATAGTAATGAAGTTGATCTGTGTTGCTTTTCAATTGACGTTTAATCAATTTCTCACCATTTTTAAACTCTTCTAATTGAATAAAACAGTTTAAGATACGTATGTAATAGGCTGGAGATTTAGACCTATCAAATAGCTTCTGGTAATAAATTACAGCTTTACTATAATCTTTATTATTATAATATTGAGACGCAAGTTTACCGTCATTATTTTTTTGTGCTATTAATTTTGAATCAGAAAATGAAACAATAAAAATTAACAATAGTATTTTAAAATACTTATTCATTTACAGCAGATTTCTGCTTTAATTCTTCCATTATTTTTAATAGCTCAGGTCTATCCGTTTCATATTTTTCAATTACAACATCAATACCTATAACTAGTTTATTAATCTGAATATCTAAATCTTTAAGCGCAATTTGTTCATCAGAGTAATATGCCGCATAATTTTCTTTTTTAATTAAACTATTCTCTAAATCTTGTTTTAAATCATTCAATTGTTTTTTTGAAGTCTCTATTTGGTTAATAAACTTAGGAAAACGAGTTGTTAACCGATAGAATTTCTTTTTAGATCCAAAAATATCCGAAATTTTGAAAGCTTCCTCCTTTGTTAGCGTATCTCCAATTTTAGTAAAAATTGCGATATCTTTTTCTAATTGTCTTTTTGTTCCAAAAACCTTTGATGTATCTAATGATAATAATGAATTTTCTATTTCAGTTGCTTTAGCAATCAAAGCATCCACTTCATTTATTTCCTTTTCGTTAGGATTATTACAGGCTCCAAAGCTTAATGCAATAAAGAGTATTCCTAAAATATATTTACTCATAATTATTTTTATTTAATCATATCAAAACCAGTATATGGAATTAATGCTTTAGGTATTTTAATTCCATCTTCGGTTTGGTTGTTTTCTAATAAAGCAGCCATTATTCTTGGTAACGCTAAAGCACTGCCGTTTAGTGTATGAGGTAGTTGAGTTTTACCCTCACCATTTTTATATCTACACTTTAGTCTATTCGCTTGAAAAGATTCAAAATTAGAAACTGAACTTACCTCTAACCATTTCTCTTGAGCAGTTGAATAAACCTCTAAATCAAAAGTTAAAGCTGCAGTAAAACCTAGATCACCTCCACATAACTTTAAAACTCTATAAGGCAATTCTAATTTATTTAATAAAGCTTTAACATACTCCACCATAGTATCGAGTGTTTGATAAGATTTATCTGGGTGCTCAATTTGTATAATTTCAACTTTATCAAATTGGTGCAACCTGTTTAAACCTCTTACATCACTTCCATAAGAACCTGCTTCTCTTCTAAAACAAGGTGTGTAACCAGTGTTTTTTATTGGGAAGTCTTTCTCTTTTAAAATAACATCTCTATAAATGTTTGTTATTGGTACCTCTCCAGTTGGTATCATATACAAATCATCTTTAGACATATAATACATCTGCCCTTCTTTATCTGGTAATTGCCCCGTACCATAAGCTGAGGCTTCATTTACCATTAATGGTGGAATTATCTCTTCATATCCATTCTCTACAGCTTGATCCAAGAAAAAGCTAATTAACGCTCGCTGTAATCTCGCTCCTTTTCCCCTATAAATAGGAAAACCAGCTCCAGTGATTTTAACACCTAATTCAAAATCAATAAGATTGTACTTTTTAGTCAATTCCCAATGAGGCATTGATTTTTCATGCAATACAGGAATACTCCCTTCTTCAAAAATTGTTTCATTGTCATCCTCACTTTTTCCTGGAGAAACAATTTCATTAGGCACATTAGGTAGTTGATATAATAAATCCAGTAAGTCTGCAGCGATATTATTCTGAAGTTCTTTTAACGCACTTCCACTCTCTTTTAAAGCTTTAGATTGTTCTTTTATCATATTAGCAGCATCTTGCTTTCCTGCTTTAAATAACTGACCTATTTCTTTAGCTAATCTATTCCCTTCTGCTAATTGTGCATCTAATTTCTGCTGAGTAGCTCTTCTCTCATCATCAAATTTTAAAATTTGATCAATGATTACTTCACCATCAAAGTTTCTTTTTTTGTAACGTTCTAGAATTAACGCTTTATTATCTCTTATATAATTTGTTTGTAACATTTTCTTCGCTTAAACATTTACCCTTTCTTTACAAAAATAACGAATTATAAAAACAAAAAACTCCTGTACCTAAGTTATTAGATACAGGAGTTTTCAATGTTTGATAATAAACCTTATTACTCAGTTATTGGATCAACTGATACGTATGATTTATTGTTTCTTTTTTTTCTAAAACTAACAACACCATCAGTTAATGCAAACAAAGTATGGTCTTTACCAATACCTACGTTTACACCTGGGTTGTGCTTAGTACCTCTCTGACGAACAATAATATTCCCTGCAATTGCAGCTTGTCCGCCAAAAATTTTAATTCCTAATCGTTTCGATTCTGATTCTCTACCATTCTTAGAACTCCCGGCTCCTTTCTTATGTGCCATAACTATCTATTTTATTTCCAATCAAATGATTGGGTAATATTAATTACTTTGCTGAATCTTCAGCTTTCTTAGTTGTTTTTGGTGCTGCTGCTTTTTTAGCTGCTGGCTTCTTTGCTGCTGCTTTTTTAGCTGCTGGCTTCTTTGCTGCTGCAGACTTCTTTGCTGCTGCAGACGCTTTATCAGCTGGAGCTTTTGCTGCTGCCTTTGGAGCTGCTGCTTTTGCTTCTGCTTTAGGCTCAGCTTTCTTAGCTGCTGGTTTAGCACCACCTTTTTCAGAGATTGACTCTATTTGGATTTTTGTTAAATACTGACGATGTCCGTTTTTAACTTTATATCCTTTTCTTCTTTTCTTTTTAAACACGATAACTTTATCGTCTTTAAGGTGTTCTAAGATCTTTACAGATACATTAGCACCTGCTATAACTGGGGCGCCTACATTCACTTTTCCTTTGTTATCGATTAAAAGAACATTGTCAAATGAAACTTTCGTTCCTTCTGCTCCTTCTAAACGATGTACAAAAAGCTGTTGGTCTTGCTCAACTTTAAATTGTTGCCCTGCTATTTCAACTATTGCGTACATTATTATATAATTTTGATTTTTAATGGCTGCAAATTTATTCTTTTTTTCTGAATAAACCGCATTATTTTTTATATTCTTAGAAAGTTAAACTCATTCCGAAACTTGGCATTAAAGGCAATTGATAAACCTTGTCTTGTGAAACTCTATCTACAAAGAAAATATTATCTCTATTGTAAGCATTCGTTGCTCCTAAATTAGCTTCTAAAATAGAATTCTTACCAAGTACAAATTTTCGTTTAATATTAACATCTAGTCTATGATAGTAAGGAAGTCTTCCTTTGTTTATTTCCGCCAGCTCTAATTCTAAATCACCATTAGCTGAAGTGTAACTTTGATCAATTGTTGAGAAGTCAGCACCTTCATAAAAGCCTTGTGTTTGTGTAAAAGGGAACCCAGACGCTAAGTTCCATCTCACATTAAATTCCCAATTTAAATCTTTCCCAAAAGTATATGCTGTAACGAAGTTAACATTGTGTCTCCTATCAAATACAGGACTATACTCTTGAATTCCGTCCCAACGTGTTACTTTTCCTAAAGAGTAAACTGCCCAAACATTTAAACGAGTTGAAGAATACTTTAACACCACATCAACACCATAAGCATGACCTATTTCAATAATAAATTCTTTTTTCTCTACATCTGGTTTATCAAAAGCAGAAGCGTCATTTTCATCAAAAATTTGATTTCTATTCGTATTTGTTAATTGTCTGAAATCTTTTAAGTACCCTTCAACATTTAAGCTTATGTTTCGAGTAAAATCATATTCAAACCCTAATATATAATGGTTTGCTTTTTGTAGCTTATGATTGATAGGCCTTTTTGTTCCATCTTGCTCTGTAAACTCTTCTTGTAAATTGTCTGGCCCAGATAAGAATCCATAAAACAAGTTAACGATATCTCTATCAGAATTAGCACTAATTAAGTTTTGAGAATACATACCCGTTGCTCCTTTTATTCTAAATTTATTACCTACGTTATATTTTAAACCTAAACGTGGCTCAGGAGAAAAGTTACCTAATGATGCATAATATTGAAGCCTTACACTTGGTTCTAAAACTAATTTACCTGCATTAATTCTATACATAACAAAACCAGAAAGCTCAGTTGTATTTTCCTTTTGTTCAATTTTAGTACCTACAGAATTTACATATTCAAAATCTGTTGTTAATCCTAACACCTCCACACCATACTTAAATTGGTTATCTCCAGAAAATGTTGTGAAATCCATTCCAAAATTAAATCCATTTATAGAGCTTGATCTTGGTTGACCATCTGCCTCATTTAACGTAATCTTATAATTAGATACAGCTAAGACTCCTTCTATTAAGGTTTTTGATGTACTTGGGATTAATACAAAATTCATACCACCACCACCAGAGCTCCAATTTAAACCAGTATTTGCACTAGGATCTTCATTCGCATAAGTAACGTTATCTTTAAAATTAAAACCAAACAAACTTACCTTATTCCCATTTCCTCCATTAAATGAAATCTTACCATAAAGATCAGTAAATCCATAAGGCAAACCAAGAGTGTCAACTCCTCTTGCATTATCAGAGCTTAAACCTTCAAAATATGGTTTATAAATACTAGATGATTGTTCTAAATAAGAATGTTTTCCAGACAGAACATAAGTTATGCTTCCGCTTCCTTTTTCTGATTTTTTAAGTGGTCCTTCTAGCATTAATTTTGTACTAAATGTACTTGCTGAAATCTTCCCTCTCATCCTCTTTTTATCACCATCTCGATAAGTAATATCCATAATTGATGAAATTCTACCTCCATACTCTGCATTAAATCCACCTGTATATACGTCAGCACTTCTCATAATATCTGTATCAAAAACAGAAAACAATCCTATTGAATGGAAAGGATTATACACAATCATACCATCCAATAATACTTTATTTTGAACTGGTGATCCTCCCCTAATATACAACTGACCACCTTGATCACCTGTAAATGTAACTCCAGGAAGTACTTGTAAATATTGCGCTAAATCAGGATCCCCTCCAATTGCTGGAATTGACTTGATTTCTTTAGGAGTAACTTTGGTTACCGACATTTTAACCTGGGTTTTCGCATCTTGTTTTTCTGCAGAAATAACAAATGTGTTCATCATTTTAGCAGCCTCTTTAATTTCCATGCTTTTAGAAATAATCTCATTAGCTTTAATTGATATAATTTGAGATAAAGAAACAAAACCTAATGAAGTAACCATTAAAGTATAGGAGCCTGCTGGCACTTTAGATATCGAATAAAACCCATTAACATCTGTTGCAGAACCCATAGTGGTTCCTTTTAAATATACGGTTGCACCAATTTCTACTTCTCCAGTTTTATCGTTATAAATAAAACCTCTAATCTGTCCTTTTTGCGCAATAGCACTAAAACTGAGTATAATCGTAAAAATAACTAGTAGAAAACTATTAACTTTAAGTCTGTTCATTGTATCTATATTAGGCGTGCAAAAGTATTAAAATAATTTTAATTTATTTTTCACCAAATTTAGGTAATCAGAATCATTTTTCACGTACCGTTTATCAAAGAATCAAACCGATAATATATTAATGATTTATTTTCTTTGATTTCCTTATAAATCGATCCCGAAGACTTTGCCAAAACTCTTTGTTTGTATCATAATCTTCACGATACGACACCCCTACTCCTTGAGTATATGCGCTATTAGTTTCTGTTAAAGAAAACTGATTTGAATTATTAAATGCTTTTACCCTAAGCTTACCATCCTTGGTAATTTTATACTCAACAGATAAATCTCCTATTAAGTTGTTAGTATTTTGTGCTTCGTTTGAAACATTTTCTCTATCAGACAACCCAAAATTACCATCTAAAATTAATCGATCATTAAATAACTGAGTTGACAAGGCTAACTCCAACTCTTGATTGGACAATTCATCTCCTGGCCGATAATTAACTCCAATATCAAAATCATTACTAATTTTTGAAAGCATGTTACTTAATTGATTCGATAATAATTCACTTGAGGTTGTAGATCCAAGATTTGCTCCACCATAATTAAAATCGGCTCCTGATGGTAAAAATGAATTTAATACCAATAAAGAAAAAACTTGCTTATTCAACTCTTGAATATTCTCTTGTTGATCACTTACATATAGTACACTTCTCACCTTACTTTTAGTGTCCGCATCAGCCGTTGGTAAATCAACATCAAAACTTATGTGTGGATTCATCATTTTGTCCTTCATTTTTAATTTCAAATCAACTGGCACTCTTTTCTTATAAATATCACTGGTATCTATATTTGCTAATAGATCATAGAGTCTAGCTCTAGTTCTATAAACAGCTGTCAAATTTATTTCGGCATCATAAGGGCTTCCACTCCAAGATATTGTTCCACTTTCCTCTAAATCAAATCTTTTGTTGATTACATTTTGAAGAGTAAATAGATAATCTCCATCCTTAACCACATAATTTCCGAACATATTCAAACCTCCATCTTTGGTAATTTGAAGATTTAAATTAGCATTCCCTTTACTCCTCATCACATCACCAATTTGATCATCAAATATTAATCGAATTTCAGCCTCTGGTGTAATTTCTAAATCAAAATTCATGTCGATATTTGATAAATCAACCTTTTCATCCACAATTATATTGGTAGAATCATGTGAGATAAATTCTATAAAATTATTTTCTTCCAACTCTTCCCCATCTGCAAGTGGAATATTTAGCGTGGTATTTTTCTCTGTTTTTACTGCGACATCCATCCCTAGTTGATCATCATATATTGAAATATCAACTAATCCTGTTACAAAAGCTTTTCCGTAATAAAGGTTGTTATTTTCTTCAGTTGTATTTAATGCTAAGAAATTATTTACATCCAAACCAACATCAATACTCCAATCTTTAAACCATTCATGATAGACTGTTCCATTCGCAATAGCCTTATTACCCTTCTCATCAACAAACACAACATTATCGAAACTAAACATATCTGATACTATGCTTATATTACACCAATCAGTTTTGTAATGAGTATTTAAATATTTAACAGTAAACTCAGTATCTTTAAGTGTTACGTTTCCGTTTAAATTAGGCTCCTTTAAAGTTCCTGATAACAAAACATTAGCATTTGCAATCCCATTAAAATTATCTAAAACTTCTTTGGTATAATTATCAAACATTCTCAATTCTGCTTGGAATAGCTCTAAATTCAAATCTAAAGTTTCTTCATCTTTCATTGGATAATAATACCCTCCAAATGATACAGTTGGAGATTTATATCGATAAAATTTACCATTTAATTTTAAAGATTCATGAGCTGTATTCCATTCCGACTGAAGAATTCCGTCACCAACCAAATAATTATTTATCTCAAATTGATTAAATGCTAAATTAGAATTGAAGATTAACATATTATTTTGTTTTTTAATAGTTGTTGATCCATTAATGATGCCTTTAAAATCAATAATTTTTTTAGGAATTAATCTTTTAAAATTTAGTAAATTTACATCCTTAAGTAACACGTTTAATTGGCCATCTGAATTATTAGCAAGCTTCCCATCAATAAACATACTTTGAGTGGTTGAAAAAATTCTAAAATCATTTACTACAAAATAACCAGTATCAATTATTATTTCATTTAAGGGGTCAACATTCCACAAGCTATCAGAAACATATACGTATGAATCTATAATTCTATTAGAAATATTATGGAATCCGTTAAAATTAGTTTTAAGCGTGATATCACCTTCATTTTTAGATAAAATTAAATCATTAACCCAATCAATATTTGTTATAGCTGAATCCCCTCCTATTGTGCTTGTAATGTTAAAATTATCTATATATAAACTATCATTGCTGTATATTTTGTCAACATCTACAACCAAATTCAGCCTTTCATTATTTGCTTCGCCATTAAATTTAAATTTTCGAATTTTCGAACCAAACACATCTATAATATCTGAAGTTCCTACTACAGACAATTTATTCTCTTTTGAGTTATAACCTCCTTTTAAAACACTACTATCACTTATCCCAACTCCTCCTAAAATAATTTTGGAAATAATCTCTGTATTATAGAATACGATGTTAAAATTGATATCACTTGGTAAACTTGCAAGTGCTTCTTGAGACTCTTCTTTAACAGGAACATAATGTGCCATAAAATCGTTTATATATTGAGCTACTTCACTAAATTTAAACTCTCCTTCTAAGGTAGCATCTAGTAAATCAGATTTTATTGATATGTCTTTTTGTAATCCATCTTTTTCAGATGTAATCAAAAGGTTTTTGATTGTGATAGAATCTAATTTATCCTCATACCTTGAGTTATTCAAGTCTACAGTTCCAACAATTTCATCTGAAGAACCTCCTGCCAAATCAACCTTTAATTGAGTAGAGAATCTAGTCTTCAGATTCTTTGTACTGCTCATTAAATTGAGTTTGGCTAGTTTTGCATTTTCTATATTAGATATAAAATCGATCTCTGGTATTTTTTTACTTAAATCAATTTTACCATCAACATCAAATGAAATATTTTCATCTTCAACGGCTAAAAATCCAGCAAAAACTTGCTCTTTAAAGTTTCCTTTTACCTCTATATTATTGTACTCATACTTTTTTATTACAACCTGCTCTATATTTCCTGTCAACGATAAGCCTAAGTCTTTTTTTGAAAACCCTTCTCCATCTATATTTACATGCATAGTAATATCACCCAAATCATCTTTCATTTCAAAAAATTGACCTAAATTAAAATGATCCGTAATTACCTTCCCTTTATAATGAGGCAATCCATTATTTAATTTTAACGAAACGTCAGTAGTCACATTACCTAAGCTTGTTTTAAGTTTACCATAAGCTACAAAATCATGATAAAACCCAGTAAAATTTCCTGAGAACCTTAGTGTACCTAAATGTCTAAAATTATCAGGCAATTCAATAAACGTTTCTTTAATGAAAGGATACAAAGGAATTGATTCTATTTTTTCTTTAGTCGTAATTAATTCTGCAACCTTAATGTACATAAACATATCTTCGGAACTAGGTAAACCAGATATATCCGCATCTCCTTTAAACCTAGTACCATCATCCAACAGAATGTTTAATTCTCTTCCTTTCAAATTATTTATTCGCCCTTTAATTTCCCCTTCAAAGTTTAATGATTTATTTAAGCAGTTTAATGTTGGAGCAAAAAAGCAGATGTCTTTAAAATCTAATTTGGTTTGATTAAAATGTGACTTAATTTTTACATCTTCTATAAAATTTGTAAGCCCAGAATAACTATCAGCTAAGAAGGTGACATTTCCATCTATATTAGAATAAGGTGTTTTAATGTTTAGATGCTGAGCAATAATTCCAGAAGGTGATATATTGAATTCAGTCGAAAATTCATCAACTTGAAAACCACTTTTTTCAAAAAACTGCAAACTGTTTATTTTGCAACCCACACCTTTATTAATTAGCTCAATGTTACCCAGCGATAAATCCAAGCAACTCAAACCAATATGCTTATAATCAACTCCTGCTGGTCGTTCCTCAAAATTCTCATTATTATAATTAAATCGTGTTTTCTTTAAGTCTAAATCACTCATTCCAAAAAACCAACTGCTTTTAGAAGTATCAGCAAGTGTAAAGTGGTTAATAATAAAACTAAGGTTATTACCAACTTCTTTTTTATGTTTTTTTAAATTAAAATACGTGTTACTTAAAGAAACCTCACCTAGTACAATTCTCTTGTTTTCAAAAGAAAATTCATCTATATCAATAATTAACCTTTTAGTATACAGTAATGTATCCTCATGTAGATCTTCAACATACAAATCGGTTAGAATAAGTTTATTAAACAAAGAGACATCTATATTCCCTACAGTAATTTTATTACCTAATTTGTTAGATAATGATTTGATGTATTGTCTTACTATTGTTGTCTGAAAAGAAGAATTGTATGACGCCAAAGAGCCAAACCCAACAATAATAAGTAAAAACACCAATAAGGTTATTAATATTTTCTTTGTTTTTTTAATAATTTTGTGTCTTTAATAAACTAACCTGTAAAATTAAGCTTAATGCAGCAATCTCCAATAATTATTTTAGGTATTGAATCTTCTTGTGATGATACTTCTGCTGCCATTATAAAAGATGGCAAAATCCTTGCCAACATAATCGCAAACCAAGATGTGCACGAAGCTTATGGTGGAGTTGTTCCAGAATTGGCCTCTAGAGCCCACCAACAGAACATTATACCTGTTGTAGATAAAGCAATTAAACAAGCCGGAATATCCAAAAGCGACATCAATGCAATTGCATTTACAAACGGGCCTGGTTTAATGGGATCTTTATTGGTTGGAAGCTCATTTTCTAAAGCATTTGCTCTGGCTATGGACATTCCATTGATTGAAGTTAATCATATGCACGGTCATATTCTTGCACATTTTATTGATGAAGAAAACTCAGAAAAGCCAATATTCCCTTTTCTTTGTTTAACTGTTAGTGGCGGGCACACTCAAATTGTAAAAATTACCAATTACTTTAATATGGAAGTTCTAGGTGAAACAATTGATGATGCAGCTGGTGAAGCTTTTGATAAAGTTGCTAAAATGCTTAGTCTACCCTACCCTGGCGGACCTGTTTTAGATAAAAAAGCTCTATTAGGAGATCCCAACAAATACTCTTTTACCCACCCTAAAGTACCTGGTTTAAACTATAGCTTTAGCGGATTAAAAACTTCTATACTCTATTTTTTGAAGAGAGAATTAAAGTTAAACCCAGGTTTTATAAAAGAGAATCTAAATGACATTTGCGCCTCTGTACAAAAAACCATTGTAGATATTTTATTGATTGAATTAAAAAAAGCGATAAAAGAAACTGGAATTAATCAAATTGCTATTGCTGGAGGTGTTTCTGCTAATTCTGAACTTCGTAAACGTTTAGCATCTTTTGGTGCTGCTTACCATATATACATTCCGAAAATGGAATACTGCACAGACAATGCCGCAATGATTGCCATCTCTGGATATTATAAGTTTTTAGATAAAGATTTTACCGAACAAAGTATTGCTCCTAATGCAAGAATGAAGATCTAAAGCATTTGGCTATTCTTTCTCAATTTTTTATATTTGTATCCCATCTATATTAACCAAATAGATAAAACCTTTTTTTAAGTGAAAAAATCGTTAATCATCAATCTTTCGAAAAAAAACAATCGCCACGTTACTCCTATTATTTTGTGTGACATTGATTTATGCGCAAGAATATACATCTACAATAGTTTGGTTCATCGGAGAAAAAGGGGAAGAAGAAGTCATTAAAAATGGTAAACAAAATGGACTTTGGAATTTTCGGAATGAAAAAGTCGAATTAACAGAAGCAATTTTTTATGTAAAAGGTTAAATCTATTCTAGAACCAAATACTTTTACAAAAGTGAAGAAAAAAGCTTTCTTTATGAGATTAAACATTACAATTACGACAACGTTTTAATTAACCAAAAGACATACACATTTAAAGACACGAGCTCTTTCTATGCCGAATTTTACTTTGAAAATAGTACAGTAAAATCTGAAGGAAAAGTAAGCAGAAATAAAAATATTGATAAATGGAAATACTATCATTAAGACGCAATATTAAAAATCAAAAAAATTTAACAACAAAAAACACCTACTAACTAGACTCTGGAAAGATGGAGGTAAAAAAGAAGAAGGTATTGTTCATTTTGATGAAAAAGTTGGCGAATGGAGTAAATGGAATAGTTCTAACGACTTATTTTAAAAAATTAATTACAAAGCTGACACGATCTTAACTAAAACTAAAAACGATTACTACACACACACTAAAGGTTTATTCTTTCAACAAAATAAATATAGTTCTAAAAAAATACTACTTGAAAAAAAATCTTGTGACTTTCAAGAAAAAAATAAATACATTTTGACAACCTACTATGAAAACGGGAACAAAAAATCACAGGAAAAGTTGTTAGTGATGAACAGGTTGGAAAATGGAATTATTTCAATGAAGATGGATCAATAGTTCAAGAAGAACTGGCTGAGATCATAAAAAAAATAGAAAATAATTTAATCATCTCAACAATAACTAATTTCATAATTAAAATTTATAGAACAAAAAGATACCCCCACCCTTTAAGAACCATAGGAAAGGGAAACTCAGTTAACGGATCGGATTATCTCTTATTCATTAATAATCAAGAAATAAATACAATATATAATGGTTCATATTTTGAATTTGAAATAACCAAAGAAGGTTTATACTCGATTGAAGCATCAATTACAAAATACAAAGCAATAAACTTATTTGTTAAATTAGATAGAACTTATTTTTTAAAATGAGGTTTATTACTAGACTAAAAAAATGGTACACCTACCTTAATGATAATTGAACCAAAAAAAGGGCTAGGTGAAACAACTAAACTAAAAAATATAATTCAAAATCACCATGAATAACTCTTTTAAACTATGCAGTGCTTTAACTCTACTTCTGATTATACTTACAGGATGAGCAACTTTAGTTGGAGAAGGCAAGTAAAACGCTCACATTGCTTTTAAAAACCATCCAAATGCTTCTTTTTTTTTATGGTGGGAGCGATATAGATAATGGTCATGAAACGATTAAAGTGTCTCGAAGAGATGCCAATGATTTTTCATTTAAAATTAAAGAAGAAGGTTGGCCAAAACAAAAATTCAATTTTGAAAGGAGAACATTTAGAGTATGGACATTAATTGTCTCAATCCCATTAGGACAGTTACTATTTCTGGAGCTCCTATCTCCATTCCTTTAGGTTTAATGATAGATTTAGCAGAAAATGTATTTTGGAAACCAGTTATTTACGAGAAGTTCGTTTTTTTTTAAAAAAAACTATATTTTAGACTATACTGGTTGTAAAGCAACCAATAACAATAAAATTGACATTATTGACAACCCATACTTATTGCGTTAACTACAAGTTTTGTTATAAAGCCTTCGATCAATATTGATAAACAAGCCTTTTTAACTAATTTCACATCATGGAAAAAGAGAATATAATATTTGGTGTGCGCCCCGTGATTGAAGCTATTAATGCTGGAAAAGCGATTGAAAAACTTTACATTCAAAGAGATATTAAAGGAAGTGGTCTTACTGAACTGCGTAATGCAGTAAAAAAAGGTAAGATTATTTTCTCTCATGTTCCTATTCAAAAATTAAACAAACATACCTCAGGAAATCATCAAGGAGTTTTAGCTTTTATTTCACCTATTGAATTAACTGATATTGAAATGCTAGTTCCTACTTTATTTGAAGAAGGAAAAACACCTTTAATTTTATTACTCGACAAATTAACTGATGTAAGAAATTTTGGTGCAATTACTAGAACTGCAGAATGTGCTGGTGTCCATGCCATTGTTGTACCAAAAAGAGAATCAGCTCAAATAAATGCTGATGCCATAAAAACATCTGCAGGAGCTTTACATACAATTCCTGTTTGTAAAGTTGAAAACCTTACTGATGCTGCTATGTTTTTACAGGCAAACGGAATTAGAATTGTAAGTTGTACTGAAAAAACTGAGCAATCGATCTACGATGTAGATTACAGAACACCAACAGCTATTGTGATGGGTAGTGAAGAGTTTGGCGTTTCTAATCAAATAATTAGATTGAGTGATGATAAAGCTAAAATTCCTTTAGCAGGAGAAATTTCCTCTTTAAATGTATCTGTAGCTGCTGGAATTATCCTTTATGAAGCTGTTAAACAAAGACAAGTATAGGAACTATACTGCCTTATCTCTTGCAATTTGTTCGCAAGTTTTGTTTTCTATCTTAGCATCTAACCACAATAAAAAGTCGAAATATTCATTTGCGGCTTGCTCATAAGGATTTTTTAAAACCTGAACAATGTCATTTTTAAAGTCGATATAGAAATTTTGCATTTCATCTTCATCTTTACTCTTTAAGAGCTTCTTAAAATCTCTTAGAAAAATAGTTTCAAACTTATAATCCTTCAAACTTTTAGTTACAAAACGTTTAGTTGACTTTAATGTATAATCCAACAGATCAAAGTTTCCTAACTCAAAGTGAATAATTAAATTGACCAAACGAGCAAACGTATAGACATCTTCTCTAAGACCATTTTCACTATTATTCAACACCAAATTAATATACTTTAAAGCGTTTTTATAATCTCCCACACCAAAATGTGCTCTCGAAATATTATAATAGAACAGCATTACTTCTTCATTATTTATTTTTCCATCATACTCTTCAATACCTCTTAAAATAACAGGAACAACAGTATTAATTGCCTTTTTGAATTCACCTTTTATTAAATAAACTAGCAATTCAGCATTATTAGGAAAAGTAAATAGCTTCAATTGAACATCTAAACTTTCAAACCCTTTCTCCTTAACTAAAGCATTCATCTTTTGAATCATTGCTGTACAATTTTCCCAATCTTTTTGATCCATATAGGAAAACATAATATTATTTACAGCCTTCACATACCTCTTTGGTAGTTCCCTCATTATCATAGGGTTGTTCTCCATAATGGTGATAACCTTCATGAAATTAGTATACGTTACATCTAAGTTTCGTTCTGTGGAAGCACACAGTCCTTTAATATAATAACAGGCTGTTGCTGCTTTTGTCGTCAGAGCTGTATTTTTTCCAACTATTAAATGATGATTTGCAATTTTATCTACAATCGATTGCTCCTCATCATTTCTTGAGTAACCTCCTCTTCTAAAAACATAATTAATTTTAGAATATAGTATTTGGTATTCCGCTAAATTTCTTAATCGCTCTAAACACTCACTTTCCTCATCTACGAATTTTGTTAAGTCTTTTCCAAACACTCCCCTTAAATACTCTTCTTCAATAAGTGTTTTTTCCCAATCAATTAAATCTAATAAAAAATAATATTTTTCATAATCATAGGCCATTTTTTTAGCCTTACGAATAATTTTACTACATTCTTTATACAAAGCTTTATCATATAGAAGTTCAACATTCCTTAATTGCTCTTGTAATATGGCTGCAGCTGACTTATCAGAATAAAACCCCCTTAGGCTTTTAAGAATAAGGCTATATAAATGATTCTTTTCTGATGGTAAATGTTTAATAAATATTTCTTTAGAAAACCTTTTCTTCAAGCCTATCTCATCATACTCTTCTTGCAATTCAATAGCATCAAACAACTTCATGTAGTTTTTTTCGCCAGACTGCAAAGATGATGATAATTTAAAATACCTCTTCTCAGATTTAGAAAGTGATTTTATAAGTTGAAAAAGCTCTGTAGATGGCTTCATAGCAATACAATCTAAAAGTTAATTATTAAGCTATAAATTTAATTTTTAATTTTTAAATAGCCAACATTATTTCAGCTTAGGAATACAATTACACATGAATTAGTATTCTCATCCATTAAGCGGCAAAACAAAACTATATAAACCTTTAAATATATGCGTTTTAAAAAAAAAGTTAAAACCTATATGTATTATATTATTTCAATCTGAATTTTGAGTATATTTACTGGAGTAAATGGAAATAAAACACAATAAAATACAACTAAAGACTAAAGCTCGAGATGTTTCTTTTAAGAAAAAACTCTCTAAGCTTAAAATAAAAGTAGCTCTAAATTGGTTCGAATTAGTAGCTCTTTTTTTAGTTACTTTTTTTATCGTTTTAAAAGTAATATTTATCTTAAAAATGAGCCATGTTACTGTCTCTATATTTATTTCTTTATTGATATCGACATCAATAACCCTTCTATTTTATAACTTTAGAAAATATCAATTAAGAATCACTCGTTTTGATAAGGAACATATTTATAAAAAAATTAGTGAAGATTTATTTGAACAATCTAAAACTGAATACTAGACCACCTTATCCAAAAATAATTCTATTTGCTCATATATATAGTTAAGATCTTCCACTTTAATACAATAAGGTGGAATCATAATTAATACATTGCCTAATGGTCTTATGATAATCCCTTTATCCATAAACCATTTATAAGCATCATTTCCCTCTGCATTAAAATAGTTACTTTCTCCTTCTGTATCTAATTCAATTGCTGAGATAGTTCCAAAATTACGTGCATCTCTCAACTTTGGATGACTCTTAACCTTAGTTATGAACTCAGCTTGTTGCTTTACTATTCGCTTAATATTTTTCTGGGTTTCCTCTTTTTCAAAAAGATCTAAATTAGCATTTGCAGCTGCGCAAGCTAAGGTATTTCCTGTATATGAATGTCCGTGTAAAAATGTATGCTTCTTGTTTTCTGAATCAAACGCTTTAAATATTTTATCGGCAACAGCTGTTACACCCATCGTCATAAAACCACCTGTAATCCCTTTCGATAGACAGATAATATCAGGCTTATGTTCTAAATGATCTGATGAAAAGAATTTACCTGTACGGTAAAAACCTGTTAACACTTCGTCAGCAATGCTTACCACTTTATACTTTTGACACAAGGCAATCATTTCAGAGAGAATATCTGCAGAATGCATTAACATCCCAGCCGCACCTTGCACTATTGGTTCAAAAATAAAAGCTGCTACATCATCCGACTTTAATAATGTTTCAAATCTAGTTAACACTTCTACTCTATTTTCTTCGTTCGGGGTATCTATTAATTCCACATCAAACAAAAAACGCTCAAAAGGCTCGTTAAAACCTCCTCGAGCAGTCAAACTCATACTACCAAAAGTATCACCATGATAATCGTTCGTAAAGGTGATAAACTTGTTACGCTTTTCCCCTTGGTTATACCAATATTGAATGGCCATTTTCAACGCCACTTCATTAGCCGTTGATCCATTATCCGAAAAGAAAATCTTATCGATATTCTCTGGTAAGACATTCACTAATCGTTCAGCGAATTTAACCGCTTGCGGATGTGTAAACCCCCCAAAAGCAACATGTTCCAATACTAAAGCTTGTTCAGATATTTTTTGAGCGATATACGGATTACAATGCCCATGCATATTTACCCACCAACTAGAAAATCCGTCAATATACCTCTTGTCATCTTCACCAAATACATAAGCACCTTCAGCTCTTAATATGGGTACTATTTCGGTTCCTTTATGATTAAAAGGATGCCAAATATATTTTAAATCTTTTGCTTTTAAATCACTCATTTTATATTCTTTAAATAGATTTTCAGTCAAGATGAGAATGACAAAACTGTTGTTTGTACTTCAATATTATTTCTTTATTAATTTCTGTGTGCTGTTCTATTCTACCTAAACAGGGTAAACTAGAGTAGTTTAAAATATACTTTTCGGTTTCTTTGTTTGAATTACCATTAAAAATAATCCCTATAACATTTATGCCTCTATTTTTTAGGGCATCAATACTTAATATAGTATGATTAATACTTCCTAAATAATTTTGAGAAACCAATACAACATCTATTGCTAAATGTTGTATTAAATCAATAATCAAATCTTTATCATTTAATGGAACCATTAAACCTCCAGCTCCTTCAATAATTAAATTATTGTTTGTTTCTGGCAAGCTAAAGTCTGTCAAACTAATTTCAACATTATCAATTTCTGCTGCTGCATGCGGTGACATTGGTGAATTTAATTTAATCCCTTCTTGATGTATTTTAGTCTTCGTATTGGAAATCAAGTTTTCAACTTTTATAGAATCTGAAAATTCCAAACCTCCAGCTTGAATCGGCTTCCAATAATCAGCCTCTAAAGCTTCTGTTAAAATGGCTGAAACAACCGTTTTTCCAACATCAGTTCCTATTCCTGTTACAAATATTTTTTTCACAGCCGCTCTCCTATTAACTTAATTAATTTTTCAATCTGTTGCTCTGTATTAAAACTATGCAAACATATTCTTAAACGCTCCTCTCCTTTAGGCACTGTTGGTGCTAATATCGGACGAACATCAAGTCCTTTATTTTGTATAGAAAGGGCCAACTCCCTTACTTTATCATTTCCTGGAACAACAATACATTGTATTGGGCTGTTTGAATTGATTATTGACAATTGATTATTGACAATTGATTTCTTAAAGTAACTAATCAACCCTATTAACCTTTCAATCTTATCTATGTTTTTTAATAAAAATTGATGTGAACTTTTAATCGTTAAAACAGCTGTTATTGGCAAAGCAGTAGTATAAATAAAAGAGCGAGAATAGTTAATTAAATAATCTCTCAACAACTTATTCCCGAGCACAACAGCTCCATGACAACCAAACGTTTTTCCAAAAGTGACAACTCGTGCAAAAACATCATTTTCTAAGCCATGTTCAACCACTAATCCCTCTCCTTTTTCTCCAAAAATACCGCAAGAATGTGCTTCATCAACAATCAACGCAGCATCAAACTCTTTACAAATTGCTACTATATTTTGAAGTGGAGCTTCATCTCCATCCATAGAATAAATAGACTCTACAGCAATAAAAACATTGCCTTTCGCTTTTTTAATTTTATCTGTTAAAGCAGATAAATCATTGTGTTTAAACGAAAAATAATTGGCATTACTTAACTTAATACCATCACGAATTGAAGCGTGAATTAACTCATCATAAATAATGGTATCCGAACGTTGTGCAATGCATGAAAATAACCCAACATTGGCAGTGTAACCTGAATTAAAAATTAAACCTGATTCTGCTTTATAGAAAATAGCTAAATATTCCTCAATATCAACCGTTTGTTTAAAATTCCCCGATATTAATCTCGATCCAGTAGATCCAAATTGCTTTATATTATCAAGCACATGAATTTCCTGCTCAGAAGCCAACCCTAAGTAATCGTTTGAACAAAAATCAACTAAATTATTATTGAATTTTAATTCACGAAAAGAATTCTCATCCTTTCGTTGCTCTAATTTATCTTCAATATGTTTAAAGTGAGAGTTCATTTTTCAAAATCATTCACAAAATAGATTCCCATTAAATCCTTCAACAAGATCAGTATGACATTTCTCAGGGGGACAATACTGAGAATGACATTGCAATTAGTATAGGAGTTATTTAACCTCTTTCAACTCTTTTCTTGCAGCTTTCCCTTTTTCTGTAGCTTCAATGTTACGATCAATATTATGCGCTGGTCTACTCCATTTTTCTCTACTTTCTTCATTCACTTCTTTATAAGAAGCTTTAGTATTTGGTTGTTCTCCAGCAGTAAAAGCAGCCTTAGGCTTAACTCCTAAAATCTTAAACAATTCCATATCCTCATTGTACTCAGGGTTTGGTGTTGTTAATAATTTATCTCCAGCAAAAATAGAACTTGCACCAGCCATAAAGCACATTGACTGTCCTTCTTGACTCATATGTTGCCTACCTGCAGATAATCTTACCTCAGCTTTAGGCATTACAATTCTTGCCGTAGCAATCATTCTAACCATATCCCAAATTTCAACAGGTTTTTGCTCTTCTAATGGCGTACCAGGAACTGGAACTAAACCATTAATTGGTACCGAACCAGGATGTGGAATCATGTTAGCTAACGTATATAACATTGCTACCCTATCATTTTCATCCTCTCCCATTCCAATAATTCCTCCAGAACAAACATGAATTCCTTCATTTTGAGCATGCTCAATTGTTCTTAATCTATCATCATAACCTCTTGTAGATATAATTTCTTTGTAAAAATCTTCAGAAGAATCTAAATTATGGTTGTATGCATACAAACCTGCTTCCTTTAATCTTCTTGCCTGATCTTGCGATAACATCCCTAAAGTACAGCAAACTTCCATATTCATAGAATTTACCTCTTTAACCATGTCTAACACATTGTCAAAATCTTCGTTATTCTCAACATTTCTCCATGCTGCACCCAAACAAACTCTAGAAGCTCCGCTATCTTTAGCATTGGTCGCCATCTCTCTCACTACATCAACAGACAATAAATCATTCTTCTCAACACCAGTATGGTAACGTGCTGCTTGCGGACAGTATCCACAATCTTCAGAACATCCGCCAGTTTTAATAGAAATTAATGAACTTACTTGCACCTCTAAAGGATCATGATAATTTCTATGAATCGTTGCCGCATCATAAATCAATTCCATTAAAGGTTTATTGTAAATCTCTAAAATCTCTTCTTTTGTCCAGTCATGTTTTATTTCCATCATAACAAAATTTTGAAAAACAAAAATAGGTATTTCTAAATCTCGAAGTTTAAATTTTAGATAATATTTTAGGGCTTCCTTCGGTCGGGCTATTCGTTTTATTCCCGATTAAAAAAAAATCGGGAGATATCACTACCATCCCTAAGCCAATTTACGTTTTCATAACATAAAACTTTATAACTTTACACTCTTATAATTTTACAATTCACCTCATGCGACTAGATATCCTAACTGTATTACCTGATTTACTGGAAAGTCCATTAAACACATCCATCTTAAAAAGAGCACAAGACAAAGGTTTAGTCGAAATAAATCTGCACAACTTAAGAGATTATTCTACCAACAAGCAAAAAAGTGTTGATGACACCCCTTTTGGTGGTGGAGCTGGAATGGTTATGCAAATACAACCTATTGCGGATTGCATTGAAAAATTAAAAAGTGAAAGAACGTATGATGAAATAATTTACATGACTCCTGATGGCGAAACCATGAAACAGGGAATGGTAAATACACTTTCATTAAATGAAAATCTTGTAATCTTAGCGGGTCACTATAAAGGTATTGACGAAAGAATAAGAGAATTATTTATTACCAAAGAAATTTCTATTGGAGATTTTGTATTGACTGGAGGAGAATTACCAGCAGCAATCTTAAGTGATGCTATTATTCGATTAATTCCTGGCGTAATTAATGATGAAACGTCTGCTTTAACAGATTCTTTTCAGGATGGTCTATTGGCTCCACCTGTTTATACACGACCAGAAATTTATAAAGGATTAGAAGTTCCAAAAATATTAACGGAAGGAAACCACAAGGCAATTGACGAATGGCGTGAAGAAAAAGCTATTGAACGGACTAAAGAAAGAAGACCTGATTTATTAGATTAAGCAGTTTCTTCTAACTCATCGCTTTTACATTTCTCTTCAGAAGTAGCACCACAAAAACCACAAGCAGCACCTTCTTCTACATCAAAAATACGACTTGCACTTGCGCAAGTTTTATCAAACTTACCATCTTTTTTAAAGATGATTTTTACTGCCATCCCGAATACTCCGAGAGCTAATAAACCTGTTATTAAAAAAAAAAATTTCATATTACAAAAATAAGACTTTCTAACATCAAACATTAAAACTTTTAAGTACTATTTATCCAATAATTAATAAAGCCTCCCAATTTCTCGGTAGGATTCTTTTGCACTGACTAAACAGGAATATGTTTTGGGGAGAGATTTACTAACTATCTATCTAATTCAAAAGTATTTATTCAACTGTGTTTATTAGCTATTAAATTAATGGTAAGATAAAATGATGATTGGAAACTGCTCATCATATATACCTTATTTCTCTTTGATTAATATAGGCTCTATGGCTTTTATAGAATACAATATTCTAATACTCCTTTTCTGATCTGTGCTTTTGTATTTTCAATTTTCATAATCAATACTCATGTTATTTTACTATGCAAAGATATAGGTTTTAAACTTTATTATGCAATAAATAGTACCAAGCAAAATCTTAACTAACTTATAAATAATGAAAAAAATTTTAATTAAATATTAATAACTTCCTTTTTACCTAAGAATTTAGGTTTTTTATTGATCAAATAAAGATCAATAACTGCTTTTGTCTTCGCAAAAACTTCACGAATTTTTGTCTTTGTAGAATATTTTCCAGGAGGATCTTGTGCTGCAAATCCAATTGCATCTATATCATATTTATGAGCAATAAACAATGCTCTTTCAACATGAAATCGTTGTGATATAATAATAAATTTTATTTGTCCAAACACTTTTATACATCTCACAACAGAATCTAAAGTTCTAAAACCTGCATAATCTAGCGTAATTGCACTTTCAGGAATACCCCTACTCATCAACACCTTTTGCATTTGTTTCGGTTCATTGTAGTTTTCCATCCTGTTATCACCACTTACAATAATGTGTTTAATTTTTTCGGATCGATACAATTCAACAGCTGCATCAACCCTATATTTAAAATACAAATTAGTAGTTCCTCGTACAGTATATCTACTCGTACCCAACATTAAAGCTACCTTATTTCCATTAGGCGTTTCTGAAACATTATCGTAAACACTTTGTTTAGCTGATGCAATAATCACCCAATTAGATGCTAAAATAAAGCCCATTAAAAGCATAAAACTCCCAATCGTCCATTTATTAAAAAGAAGTTTAACGATTTTATTAAATATAGGTTTGATTGACATTTTAGAGATCCAATATTTATATAACTATGTATAACTCTAATAATACAAACACAGCAAATAACACACTGGCTATTCCATTAGTTGTAAAAAAAGCTAAATTGACTTTACTAAGGTCATTGGGCTTTACTAAAAAGTGTTGATAAGAAAGTAATCCAATGAAAAAAGTACTCCCAACCCAATAAAATAGACCAAGATTGGCATAATAACCCGAAAACAAAATAAAGCCTGCTGTTAATAAATGTAAAGAGTTTGAAATCATCAAGGCATTCTTTCTTCCTAACAATACAGGAATAGAATGTAATTTTTGTTCTTTATCAAAACTCTCATCCTGTAAAGCATAAATAATATCAAACCCACTTACCCAAAATAAAACAGCGAAAGAAAAAAAAAGTGGCAACCAAGCAAATTCACCTGTTACAGCCAAATATGCTCCAATTGGTGCTAATGATAATCCTAAACCTAATACCAAATGACATAAAGCTGTAAAACGCTTTGTTAAACTATATCCTAAAACAACTAACAAGGCTATTGGAGACAAATAAAAACACAAAGGATTAATAAGATATGTTGTCCCTATAAACAGAGCACAATTAATAATTACAAAGATTAATGCGTTTTTAGGTGTAATTGTTCCATTAGGAATTTCTCTTACATTAGTAGTCCTTGGGTTGGCTAAATCTATTTGACGATCGATATAGCGATTAAATGCCATAGCTGCACTTCGTGCAAAAACCATACACAAAACAACAAATACGAGTGTTAACCAATTGATGTCAGCTGATTGAGAATTAATAGCCAAGAAGAACCCTATTAATGCAAAAGGTAGTGCAAAAATGGTGTGACTAAATTTAATAAGGGATAAGTAATTTTTCATTGTGTTTAAATCAAAACAAAAATAACAATACTAAGTAATTAATTTATTTAAAATTGAAACATAGTTTAATTAACTTTACAACTTTAAATATTATATTTAGAACTATGAGTGACGATAAGAAAGTAATATTTTCAATGAATAAAGTAGGTAAAACCTTACCTAACGGAAAAGTAATATTAAAGGACATATACTTGTCATTCTATTATGGTGCTAAAATTGGAATTATTGGATTAAACGGATCTGGTAAATCTACAGTAATGAAAATTATTGCTGGTGTTGACGAAAAATACCAGGGCGATGTAACCTTTTCTCCCGGATATTCTGTTGGCTATTTAGAGCAAGAGCCTAAATTGGATGAAACCAAAACAGTTAAAGAAATAGTCCAAGAAGGAGCACAAGAAACAATTGATGTTTTAGCTGAATATGAAGCTGTAAACAATAGTTTTGGTGATCCAGAAGTATTAGAAAATCCAAATAAAATGGAAGAAGTAATCAAGCGTCAAGCTGAATTACAAGATAAGATTGATGCTTTAGATGCTTGGGAATTAGATACAAAACTATCTCGTGCAATGGATGCTTTAAATTGTCCACCTGAAGATGCTTTAATAAAAAACTTATCTGGTGGAGAACTTAGAAGAGTTGCTTTATGTCGTTTATTATTAAAGAGCCCAGATATTTTATTATTAGATGAGCCTACCAATCACTTGGATACTGAATCTGTTTATTGGTTAGAACAACATTTACAACAATATAAGGGTACTGTAATTGCAATTACTCACGATAGATATTTCTTAGATAATGCTGCAAGTTGGATTTTAGAACTAGATAGAGGTTCTGGTATTCCTTGGAAAGGAAACTACTCTTCTTGGTTAGAGCAAAAATCTGATCGTTTAGCAAAAGAAGAAAAAACAGAAAGTAAAAGAAGAAAGACATTAAAACGAGAGTTAGAATGGACTAAAATGAATGCCAAAGGAAGACAATCGAAATCTAAGGCACGTTTAGCGAATTACGACAAATTAATGAGTGAAAGCTCTAATGAGAAAGAAGCAAAATTAGAATTGTTTATTCCGAATGGGCCTCGTTTAGGAAATGAAGTATTAGATATTCTTGATATTTCTAAAGCGTTTGATGACAAATTATTATACGAAGACTTAACTTTTAAATTACCTCCAGCTGGTATTGTAGGAATTATTGGACCAAACGGAGCAGGAAAGACTACCCTATTTAGAATGATAATGGGTGAAGAGACTCCAGATAATGGAACATTTAAAGTTGGAGAAACTGTAAAAATTGGATATGTAGATCAATCGCATGAAGATTTATTAGATGATAAAACTATTTTCGAAGTCTTTTCTGGAGGAACAGAAATGATGGAATTTGGAGGTAAAACAATTAATTCGAGAGCATATTTATCACGCTTTAATTTCCAAGGTGGAGACCAGAATAAAAAGGTAGGAACCCTTTCTGGTGGAGAAAGAAACAGATTACATTTAGCAATGGCTATTAAGCAAGAAGCGAATGTCTTGTTATTGGATGAGCCAACAAATGATTTAGATGTAAATGCTATTAGAGCGCTAGAAGAAGGTTTAGAATCTTTTGCTGGATGTGCTGTAGTTATTTCTCACGATAGATGGTTTTTAGATAGAATTTGTACACATATCTTAGCTTTTGAAGGAGACTCTAAAGTAGTTTATTTCGAAGGGTCTTATTCTGATTATGAAGAGAATAGAAGAAAACGTTTAGGGTCCGAACCAACTAGATTCAAATACAAAAAGCTAGTGAAATAAAAGTTAGCTTTTCTATAATACTACATTTTTAAAGTTGCACCAACATTATATAAAATTAGTTTGGTGCAACTTTTCATTTACGAAATACGTTTACACATTACTAAAACAGTTTAAACATGACAAAAGCAATTGCTATTATACTCCTTTTTGTATGCTCTATATCAATTCAAGCACAAACAAAAGACTTAGATAAACAGCTTTTAAAAAAATATTCTAAAAAGAAATTGGCTTCCCTTAAGCTTGATAACCCAACAGAATATGAATTTTCGAAGTATTGCGTGAATAATGCATTTTATACTGGAAAAACGTCAAAAGAAAAAATAGCTACTAATCATAATGAGTATGGCCGTATTAAAATAAAAGATTTGACAAACATTAATTTTTTTGAATTAAATATTGAATTAAAAGAAAAAGATCATCAAGCTTTTATCATTAACGAGAGCACCAATCTGTTAATAGTAAAATCAAAAACTCGCATCCTTAATGAGTTAAAGAAAAAATAAACATGAAGAAATTATTTTCAACATTTACTTTATCGCTTTTTTTGACTACTGTCTTTAGCCAAAACATACTCATTACAGATGCTGATTTAGACACACTAAACCCCATGCCTTGTGCAGGAGTTGCACCTCCTAATTTTTTTGATTCAGGAAATAGCACAGCTGATTATAGCGCTAACGAAAACGAAACGATTACAGTATGTCCTGATTATGCTGGTGGAACATCTAAACTTTCCTTAACAGTCAGCAATGGAGCCCCTTTAGCTTTTGACGTTGATGGAAGTGATACCCTTTTTGTTTATGATGGATTGAATACTTCTGCAACATTATTAGGAGCCTACAATAGTATTTCGCACCCTTTTGGTTTTAATCATATTAGTAGTTTTATTAATAATCCAAAAGGATGCTTAACAGTTCAATTTGTTTCTGACGGTGTTAATGAAGGAACAGGATGGGATGCGAGTTTCACATGTATTCAATTAGCACAACCTTTTGAAATTCACATGGCAGGTTATCACAATGGAGGAACTAATATTATTACTCCTATTGATACAGGTTATTCTGATGTCTGTTTTGGTGATTCGATTTTATTCGTTGCTTCATCTGTTTTTCCCAATTCATCCGATGTTACAGGAATTGGATACTCTCAAAATAACACAAACATTACTTACGAATGGGAATTTTCAGACGGAACAACAGCAAATACCGCCAACGTTTGGTTTACCCCTCCAGCAAGAAACGGATATGTTGTTTCCTTAAAAATTACAGACCAATTCCCTTACTCTCAAACAATTACCTCAAAAGTAAGAGTTTCAACTATCCCCAGTTTTTCTGGCGTATTAATCAATAGAGATGAAATTTGTTTAGGTGATACAACTGCCGTTATAGGAGCTGTTACCAATACAGATACTTCTGGAGTAGACCCAACAACCTCTAGTTTTCAAATTGGAGGGTCTGTTGCTGGTCAAGTTTATCTGCCAGATGGAGGTGGAGTAAGTTACCATGACACCATAAACATTGCGGGATTTGTTCCTGGAGACACTTTAACTAATGTTACAGACTTGCAACAATTGTGTTTAAATATGGAACATTCCTATTTAGGAGATTTAGAGATGCAATTAACTTGTCCAAACGGAAATACAATTACTATTTTTAATTCTAATGGAGGAGGACTTATTCCTGGTGGGTTTGGTGGTGGCAATACCTTCCTCGGCCATCCTATAGATGATTTTTCAGGACCTCCAGGAGTAGGTGAAAAATATTGTTGGTCCTCAACGATGAATACATATGGAAATTTCCCAACAGAATATGCTGCAAATAATTTTGTTGCACTCACAATTCCAACCTCACCTTCAGCCGGTAATTCAATGAATTGGAATGGAATACATGCACCCGAAGAATCCTTTATTAATTTAGTAGGCTGCCCTTTAAATGGTGACTGGTCGATTACTGTAAGAGATAATTTAACTGTTGATGATGGTTACATATTTGAATGGAGCATATTATTTGACCCGCTAATTAATCCAAACAATGAAACTTATGTCCCAACTATTGTAACTTCAAATTGGGTGAGTGCAGCTACTGTTTTACCTGGCTTACCTACTGATACTTTTATTGTTGTTTCAGCTAATATACCTGGCCCTCAGAATTACACATTTGAGGTTACCGATAATTTTGGATGTGATTATGATACAACCGTTACTGTTCAATTTAATGCAAACCCAAATGCTCTAGCTTTACCAGGAAACAATACTGTTTGTCAAAGAACGACAGTAGATTTTGATGTAACTGGTAATGCTGCAACTGGATTTTCTTACGTATGGTCTCCAGGGCATAATTTATCTGATTCTACCATAATAAACCCAGCTTTAACAACAGATACTTTAAGTGGAACAACTACTTACACAGTATTAGTTACTAACACTACTACTGGTTGTACAACTGACTCTTTTCAAGATATAACAGTAATTCCAGGATATGCATTAAATTCAACTCAAAGTGATACAAACATTTGTGATGGTGATATTATCAATTTCACAACCTCTGCCTCTCTTCTTAGTTCATACAATTATAATTGGACAGCAAATACGGCAATATTTGTAACCCCTTCAGACAGCACAACAACAGGAACCTTTAACTCCCCTGGTATTGACACTGTAATTATTAGTGTAAGCGAAGGAACAGGACCTTTAGCTTGTGTAAGAAGAGATACACTTTATGTACACACTGCTACAATACCTATTGTTGATATTACTTCCCCTGATACGCTTATCTGTATTAATGGAACAGCAACACTCTCCGCGATACCCCTAGGAAGTGCTCTTCCTTTAAGTTTAATTTGGGATAGTGGTTTAATCGGAAATGGACCTCATAATGTTAATCCAACTGCAGATAGCACTACTTATTCTGTTTATGTTTTGGATAACAACAATTGTATCTCTAATACAGATGAAATAATTGTAGCTTTATTTCAACCTATTACAATTCAAACTCTAGACCTGATGAGACCTACAGTTTGTGAGGGCGATACAACCCTACTTAAAGCTACAGCTATAGGCGGAGGAACTAATTTAATTTACACATGGTTAAATGATAATAATAGTATTATTGGAACAACAGCTGCTAATCAATTTATTGTTACTCCGAGTTTTGATGGTGAAATTTTCTCTGTAGTAGTATCAGATAGTTGTACAACACTATCCGACACTATGCATGTTAATTCGGATTGGCAAAACCCTATCTCCCCAATTTACGAAGTTGATAGTACCGTTTTTTGTTACGATCAATTTGAACCAACATTTACTAACTTAACAACTCCAACGAGTACAATAATAAATGTTCAGTGGGATTTTGATGACGGTATTATTGTTGATTTACCTGTCAGTGATTCAATAACTCACCAATACAATAACTCAGGAACTTATACCGTAAAACTATCAGTTACTGATCAAACTGGTTGTCAATGGGATACCATAATGCCTCAATTTGTAATTGATGCACAAGCATACCCTATTGCAGATTTCCTTTGGAGCCCAAACCCAACAGATTATTTAAATGCTCAAATTACATTTAACAATAAAAGTCAAGAGAATATCTTTAATCAATGGATATTTATTACAGATGCTCAATATACTTCTAGTGACATAGATCCAGTTTTTCAATTCCCTCAAGATCAGCCAGGAAATTATGAGATCACCTTAAAAGTAACTAACAAAATTGGCTGTCAGAGCTCAACTACTAAAACCGTTATTATTAATGATGTATTTTTATTTTACATTCCAACAGGTTTTACACCAAATGGTGATGGGCTTAACGATACTTTTAAAATAGTTGGAGAAGGTCTTGATTTAAGTAATTTCAATATGACCATTTTTAACCAATGGGGAGAATTAGTTTTCGAATCAAACAATCCTAATGTTGGTTGGGATGGAACACGTAAAGGTTCTTTAGTTCCTGATGGAATTTATATTTGGAAAATTGATGCTAAAGAAGCTCATTCTTCAGTCATCCACAGTAAAGACGGTTTTATTACGATAATCAACTAGTTTTTGCGGTTAGCTTTTTAGTAATACCGTTTTGAAGTGTTAAATAACGAGGTATATTTAATTTAACTTTGTGCAACTCTTAATAGTAAAAGGGAATCTTAATCATGAATAAAACTAATATCTATGAAAAGAGTATTAATACTTTTAACAGTTCTATTAATTAGCTTAACATTTAAGGCACAATTAGCGGTAACAAATGCTGCTCCATATAATACTCCAGCTTATTTAGTCAATTCCGTACTTCTTGGTAATGGTGTAACCACTACCAACATCACATTTTCTGGAAATGTAAACCAATTAGGTTATTTTAGCAATGGACTTGCCGGAGCGGTAAATCCATTAGGTTTAGATTCAGGAATTGTTTTTTCTTCAGGTAATGTAAATGATATTCCTAATGGTGGAAATCTTAGTACAAATTTTTCTGGTGCAGGTGACCCCGATTTAGTAACAATTGCACAAGCAATTCAGCCAGGAATAACCACTTCTTTTGATGCTGCTAACTTAGAATTTGATTTTGTACCACAAGGAGACACTGTTGAATTTCGCTTTGTCTTTGCTTCAGATGAATATTTGACATGGATAAACAGTAATTATAACGATATCTTTGCTTTTTTCATTAGCGGACCTGGTTTTGCAGGGCCCTATGCTTCACCTGCAGCCTTCCCGAATGGAGCTCAAAATTTAGCAGTTGTTCCAGGAACTACCTCTCCTATTACTATAAGTACTATTCACCCAGGCTTAAACGCACAATACTTCATTGGTAATTCGGGAGCAAACACTTTTGATTTTAATGGTTATTCAACGGCTATTTCTATAAAGTTTCATGTTACTTGTAATGCTTTATTTCATTTTAAATTTTCTATTGCCGATTGTTCTGATGGCACTCTAGATACAGGGGTTTTTATGGAAGGTTCTAGTTTCTCATCAAACACACCTACTACTATCCAGTTTTCAACTGCTACAATAGGTGGAGATTCTACCATAATTGAAGGATGTACAGGTGCGATACTCAATCTAACAAGATCTGATACTAATGGTAATGCAACCCTACATTATGTTATTGGAGGTAGTGCAACAAATGGTGTTGATTATACTCTCATTGCAGATAGCGTCACATATTTAGCAGGTATAGATACTGCTAGTATTACAATTATACCTTTAACGGATGCATTATTAGAAGGTCCAGAATCTATTACAATTACAACAACATCCACAAACGCATGCGGAAACATTGTTGTTTCGGCTGATAGTTTATATATTAATGATATTCCAATATTAACCTCCATTACTAACGACACTATTTTCAACTGCCCAAGTACCCCAATACTTATTTCAGCCAATGTAACTGGCGCTATTCCACCTTATACTTATCTTTGGACAGATAGCCAAGGAAATACTTTCCCCAATACTGCAGATATAATTGTTCCTACATTAGTTACCGACACATTCTATGTAAACGTAACAGGACATTGTAATTTAATCACTATCTCTGATACTATAATTATTACTGTAACTCCCCTTTACACATTAGCTTCCACACAAAGCGATACTAACATTTGTGTTGGAGATGTTCTCAACTTTTCAACCTCACCATCTATACCTGGAATATACACTTACAACTGGTTGTCAACTTTAGGTAATACTTTAACTACAACTCCTCCTGATAGTATTGCTTTAGGTACGTTTAATACGGGAGGATCTGATACAATTTTTATTACTGTGGATAATGGTGTCTCTAACTGTACTGTTAGAGACACCATGTTTGTAAACACAAATCTAATCCCCATAATAACTGCTACCAAATCTGATACGTCTATTTGTATTAATGGAACAGCTATGCTTTTTGCAAATGTTATTGGAACACCACCTATTAATCTAATCTGGGACAATGGCATAGTTGGGAGTGGCCCACATCAAGTTAATCCTTCAGTAAACACTACATACACTGTATACGCTCAAGATAATAATCTTTGTATGTCACCTTTACAGCAAG
>Ga0307998_1000041_pt1 | contig 70251 bp, 61 predicted proteins | sample Davwhametageno37_FD_203147 | JGI IMG/M metagenome (GOLD analysis project Ga0307998, IMG submission 203147) | Marine microbial communities from Davis Island wharf, Antarctic Ocean - #37 | ecosystem: Environmental > Aquatic > Marine > Unclassified | place: Antarctic Ocean: Davis Island wharf... | reverse complement strand
ACGAAAAATGACAAAAAATAGCACTTTGAAAGCTAGAAAAAAACAGTATCAAAATTTTTAACTAAATTAGCAGAAACCTCTCTTAAATTTTGAGCGAAAAAGTTCATTTTTATTTGACTACATACAGATATAAGTTCTTCTACCTACGTGTGATTTCATCACTTCATATAGTTTCTTCCCTTCTCTCGTTAATTCCTTACCTGATGAACCAATTGTTCTTTCCACAAACGTTCTATTCAATCCAATTATCTTACATATTTTTTTGATGTGTTTGTTAAACTTAATATCACTAATAAAGTTTCCGTTTGCAGTTAAGGGGAAAAGATAATCTCCCTTTTTCTTACCTCTACTATACTTCTTATAAATCTCAAAACTAACTTCATTAACTCTTGGGATAGCTTCTGTTTTTGTTTTCTTTTGATAATACTTAAAAAAACCCTCAACACCATCTTCAATAGTTGAGGTTGAACTTCTTTCTCCGTGATAGAAATTCTCAAGTTTCATCACTATTCCATCACTGTACCTACACCCAACACTACACAGAAAAACAAATAAATCTTTATACACCTCATAGGTTGTATATGTCTGTAATCCGTATTTAGTTTTATCGTGTATGTATTCTACAATACTATCTTTATTATCTTTTATCCTTGTATCCCCTTTTAGTTTTAAGTGCTTGTAATAATCTTCACTTTCAATCCATTCAGTTTTACCATTCTTAATTTTGGGAGTAAGGAAATTAAAATCTGTGAAGTTGTATATTTTTTGGAGTTCATCATTTTTTAAGAATGGTTTATCCTCACCCTTTACTATTGAAACAGATTTTTGTAATTCTTTTGGTTTTTCAACCTTATGGTATTCCTTTGAAACCTTACTATACCAACCACAAAACTGATTAAGAACACCAAATCTTTTTTCAACTGAACTTGGTGCTAAATCTTTATCAAACAACCAAACCATAAAATCCCTTGAGAACTCCTCATTCAAATCATCAATCAAAAGAGTAGCATTTACCTTTTCCCTTTCTTTAATGAAGTTCAATACATCGTTGGTTTTTGATTTCGTACTATTTCTCGTTTCTTGTTTGATTAGTTCATTAGACATATAATTTTCTAACCACTCTTTAATCAAATTAAGAACTGGTAAAGATGAAATACTTTTAGTTTCTTTCACCTTCTCTCTTTTCTTTAACTCAAGTTTTAGCTGTTCGGTTGAAAGTAGTACATCATTATTTTTATAACGATTTACAAGAGTTTCCAATTTTGTTCTTAGGGTATCAATCTGCAGGTTTTTTAATCTGTAATCTTTATCACTTCTTTTAACCTTCTTTTTAATCTTATCCCAATCACGGATAACACATGATATACCAACAAAAATCTTGGTTTTTTTATGATTACTATAGTAAGTGAAATGAGGTGAAACTTTATCCTCTTCTTTCTGTATTTTTTGTGTAAGAAACAAACTACCCATAAGTGTAAAGGTAGTAAATAATATTATTTTGTCCCCTTGTAAAAAAGTAAAAGTGTTAGTTACTTATTATCAGTACTTTATGGTACAATTATTAAGTCTGGGAAGAACTTAAAACCGATGTATACATTAAAGGAACAATATCATTTTGTCCCCTTGGTTGTCCCCTATTAACAAGAAAAAACCCTTAAAGTACTGAACCTTAAGGGTTTTGAAGTTTCTAAAGCGGTCTGGACGGGACTCGAACCCGCGACCCCCTGCGTGACAGGCAGGTATTCTAACCAACTGAACTACCAGACCTTATTGTTAGCGGATGCAAATATACACCCCATTTTGATATTGCCAAATTTAAAGCAAACAAAAAAAGGAGAAATTCGAATTTCTATAATACTGCATCAAGTGCGTCTGAATAAGCTTTCTTTGGAGCGACTCCTACTTGTCTTCCAACGAGCTCTCCTCCTTTGAAAACTAAAACAGTAGGAATGTTTCTAACGCCATATTTTGCTGCAAATTCTTGGTGTGCATCTACATCAAGTTTTCCAACAACTGCTTTGCCATCATAATCCTTGCTGATGTCCTCAATAATCGGACCTACCATACGACAAGGGCCACACCAGGCTGCCCAAAAATCGACCATTACGGGTTGTTCGGATTTCAAAACGATCTCATCAAAATTTGCATCAGTTATTTCTAGTGCCATTTTATTCTATTTTTAATTTAGTACAAAATTAGTCAATTTTAAATTGTTTTTTTTAATCTGCATCAAATTTACTTATGCAAAGATTAGAAAACTAAATCCCTATCAGTTGAGTTTGTAATGCCAAGAGTTACTTTCCAAATGATTTAAAAATTCAGTGGAAATATTCACCTTTTGCTTCCGGCTCGAGAGGGTTAATTTCACGGATTTTTCGGGATCGATAACATCAAAAAACAAAGGTTTATCACCACGGAATCCTTTTAACTCTTTTTTAAGCTTTTCAATTGCAGGTGGTTCCAGCGTTCGAATATCAAGTTGAAGGGTTATCTTTTTTGAATTATTATTGACCACATCCTGTAGCATTTCAAAATTCAAAAACTGCACCCTAGGTTCTCCTACCCTAGCTGTTTCTCTGCTTGTCCAGCCCTCACGAACATTTATTTTAAGTCGAATGAATAAATTCATCCCAATAAAGTGCTTAAATTTAAGGTACTCCTCACCAAAAATCTTAAACTCATATTGGTCTTTAAAGTCTTCCAAAACAAACTTTCCCCAACCTTTATTATTTTTTGATTCGAGGTGATCAATACTGTTTATAATCCCTCCAAAAAAGAGTGTTTTATTTACCAAAGGTCTTAAGTCCTTCAAGACACTCAGACGATTGGTGGTGAATAAATCCATTTCTTTTTTATAATCATCCAGAGGATGACCAGAAATATAAATTCCTACGACCTCTTTTTCTCTTTTTAATTTTTCTAAATTTTCCCATGGATCGCAGTAAGGAATTTTCAGCTCTTGATAAACTTCATCTGATTGACTTCCAAAAAGATTGGTTTGTGATGAATTTTTTGATTCTTGATATTTTGAACCAAATCGCATGACTTTTTCTAAAAAAGTAATTCCCTCACCATCTGGGTTAAAATATTGCGAACGGTGGGTCGGAGAAAAAGAATCGAATCCGCCCGCTAAAGCTAAATTTTCAAATGCTTTTTTGTTTGCTGCTCGCAGGTCAATCCGCTTGACAAGGTCGAAAATCGAATTATATTTTTGATCTTTTCTGTGTTCAATTATGGTATCTACCGCTCCTTTTCCTACACCTTTGATGGCCCCCATTCCAAACCGTATGGCATTCTCATCATTGACCGTAAACTTATAGAAAGACTCATTGACATCGGGCCCTAAAACGTTTAAGCCCATTCTGCGGCATTCCTCCATAAAGAAGGTTACCTGCTTGATGTCATTCATGTTGTTTGATAAAACGGCTGCCATATACTCGGCAGGGTAATGTGCTTTTAAATAAGCGGTCTGATAACCGATCCAAGCATAACATGTAGAGTGTGATTTGTTAAAGGCATAAGAAGCAAAGGCTTCCCAATCCTTCCAGATTTTCCCTAAAACTTCTCGTGGGTGATTGTTCGCCACACCACCCTCAATAAACTTAGGTTTTAATTTTTCCAATAGGGCAAAAATCTTTTTTCCCATTGCCTTTCTCAGTAAATCTGCATCACCTTTACTAAAGCCAGCCAATTTTTGAGACAACAACATCACCTGTTCTTGATAGACCGTAATCCCATAAGTTTCTTTCAAATACTCTTCCATTTCTGGAAGGTCATAAGTGATGGGTTCCTCTCCATTTTTTCGGTTTACAAAACTAGGAATGTATTCCAAAGGTCCTGGCCTATAAAGTGCATTCATAGCAATCAGATCAGCAAAAATATTAGGTTTTAAATCCTTGAGATACTTTTGCATTCCCACTGATTCATATTGAAAAATCCCAACTGTTTCTCCTTTCTGAAACAACGCATATGTCGCTTCGTCATCTAAAGGAAAATCATCAGGATTTAGGTCAACATTGTGCTTATATTTAACCAACTTGACCGTGTCCTTGATCAATGTCAAAGTCTTCAAACCCAAGAAGTCCATTTTCAACAAACCAGCTTCTTCAACGACGGAGTTGTCAAACTGAGTTACATAAAGATCCGAGTCTTTGGCTGTTGCGATAGGAACAAATTGGGTGATATCATCTGGAGTAATGATCACTCCACAAGCATGAGTCCCAGTGTTTCTAATTGACCCCTCCAGCACTTTTGCCTGTTGAAGGGTTTGTCCCGCAAGGTCGTCCCCTTTGAAAATTTCCTGAAGTTCTTTTACCTGACCAAACTCGTCAGACCTAACCTTTTCTCTTAGCGCACTATCATCAAGCCCAAAAACTGCAGCCAACTTGATGTTGGGAACCAGTTTTGCAATACGGTCTGCATCTCCCAATGAAAGATCCAATACCCTTGCCGTATCTCTTATGGAGGATTTGGCAGCCATCGTCCCATAAGTAATGATTTGTGCAACCTGGTTCGAACCGTATTTTTCAATAACATAATCCATTACGCGACCTCGACCTTCGTCATCAAAATCAATATCAATATCGGGCATACTCACACGATCTGGATTTAAGAAACGCTCAAAAAGCAAATCGTAAGCAATGGGATCCAAATTGGTTATTTTTAAACAATAGGCAACCACCGAACCTGCAGCTGACCCTCGGCCCGGACCAACAGAAACATCCATTGCCCTTGCGGCGGCAATCAAATCCTGAACAATTAAAAAATATCCTGGATAACCAGTGTTTGCAATAACCTTTAACTCAAAATCAATTCTCTCTTGAATCTCTGGAGTAATAATTTTGTAACGTTCTTTAGCTCCAATTTGCGTTAGATGACCCAAATAATCATTTTCAATTTTAATGGGATCAAGCGAGTGGCCGGTATCAAATTCGGGGGGGATCTCAAATTTTGGGAGCAATACTTCCCGTGCCAATTCATAAGATTCTACTTTATTAATCACCTCTTCAACATTGACAATCGCCTGAGGTAAATCTGAAAAAAGAGATTTCATCTCTTGTTGCGACTTAAAATAATACTCTTGATTGGGAAGTCCGAATCGATAGCCCCTCCCTCTTCCGATGGGAGTGGCTTGCTTTTCTCCTTCTTTTACGCACAATAAAATATCATGCGCATTGGCTTCTTCTTTTGTTGTATAATAGGAATTGTTTGTTGCGATTATCTTTACGTTGTGCTTTTTAGACAACTCCAAAAGCACCTTATTGGCTCGCTTTTCATCCTCCTGATTGTGACGCATCAGTTCGACGTATAAATCTTCTCCAAACTGTTGCTGCCACCACACAAGGGCCTCTTCTGCCTGACGGTCGCCTACATTCAGAATTTTAGAGGCTATTTCACCATATAAATTTCCTGTCAAAACAATCAGATCAGATTTATATTTTTCTACGATCGCTTTGTCAATCCTTGGAACATAATAAAAACCATCGGTGTAAGCGATGGAACTCATTTTAGAAATATTCTGATAGCCATTTTTGTTTTTGGCAATTAGCACCATTTGATAGCCATCATCCCTTCTGGATTTGTCCCGATGATTTTCGCAAACAAAAAACTCGCATCCCAAAATGGGTTTCAGTTTGTCTTTCCCCTCCTCTAACTCGGCGTTGTGTTTTTTAATGGCCTTGATGAAATGAAAAGCACCCATCATATTGGCATGATCGGTCAATGCTAAAGCGGGCATATTATCGGCCGCAGCAGCTTTGACAAGATCTGTAATTCTCGAGGTAGATTGTAAAATGGAGAACTGTGAATGGGTATGCAAATGCACAAAAGGGACTTCTTCTAAAACACCCAAGTCTACCGCTGGCTGAGGTGGAACTTCTTCCTTCATTTCAGCTTCTTTTGCCAATAGAGCTGAAGCTTCTTTAAGATTCACATGACGAAGTCCAATGCCTTTTACAGGCTCGGTCAATACTTCTTTAAAGTTCTCTAAAACGTCAACTCTTTCACTCAACGCCTTGGGTTGAACGTAACCCTTTCGAAACAATTCAAAAAAGCAACGTGCAGTTGCTTCAACATCAGCAGTCGCATTATGGGCTTCATCAAATCCTTTTTCAAAAAGATGTGCATGCAATTCGCTAAGTGTAGGTAATTTAAACTTACCTCCTCTTCCTCCTTTCAACTTACACAAAGTCGCAGTTTGCTCCGTACAAGTATCAATTATTTGAAAATCTTCGAGGGGGTTTTTCCCAGTTTGTCTGTAAAACTCAGCCCCCATAATATTGAGGTCAAACTTGACATTGTGTCCTCCTACAAATTCACATTTTGAAAGTGCTACTTGAAATTTCTCTAAAACAGTATTAAGTTTCAATCCTTCTTCAGCTGCCAAAGCAGAAGAAATTCCATGAATTTTTTCAGCATCATAAGGAATCGTATAACCCTCTGGATAAATCAGATAGTCCTCATGAGAAATACAGTTACCGTCTCCGTCATGCAATTGCCATGCGATTTGAATACAGCGTGGCCAATTTTCACCATCAGTTAAAGGAGCTTTCCAGTTTTTAGGTAAACCAGTGGTTTCAGTATCAAAAATTAAAAACATAAAGTATTTTAGAGATACTAATATAGTTTTAAAAACAGGCTTCTCCGAAAGATTTTTCTAGGAGTTATCAACGGATGTCTTTTTTTAAAACATCTCAAAAAATTAAAGAAATAAATTAAAATTAAACCTCTGCTATCTTTTTGATTTGATCAAGCATGGCTTTTAAACCATTTTCCGAATGACACTTTCCAGCTTCATTAGCAAACCCTTCCTGCTGCCATGTAAAGACGGTCTGACCATTGTTCTTCTGCTCCAGTTTATACGTAACTAAAGCATAATTTTCTAGTTGATCTTTTAATCCAGAAAAACTACTCCAATAATTATACTTAAGGATTTTGTTTTTTTCAACCTCCAAAACGTTTCCTTTGTCATGATAGGTCTGTCCCTCATAATTCCCCTGAAACGAAATGGGACTTCCCACATTCCAATCGGTAATTGTTTCTGTGCCAAAAAGATATATTTTTATTTTCTCGGGGTCGGTCAACACTTCCCACAAGCTTTCGGGACTTGCGTTTACTGTGACACTATGAGAAACAACGAGGTTCATTTGAAGCGTAGGTTGAGGAGATTTCACTGAGTTGAGATTTAAGGTTGAACCAAATTAATAAAAAAAATAAAATCTCCTTGAACAAAGAAATCATTTTGGGTTTCCTTTTCGTTAAAGAAGCACTTATCTTTGAAAAAAAAATACAATCGAACAACTGTTTGGTGTTTTAAGTAAAAGCAAAAATCAAGAAGCGTTTGAAGAGGCGCTTCTTTGTGAAACATGCACTTATGTGAAAGGTTTGGTTGGATCAGGATTGAGTTTTCGTCTGGCGACTGCTTTTAAAAAGTTAAAAAAAACCACTCTTTTAATTCTTGAGAATTCTGAACAAGCGGCCTATTACTTAAACGATATGGAAGGGCTCTTGAAGCCTACGGAAGTGCTTTATTTTCCTGCCAGTTATCGTCAAGCTTATAATCCAGAGGCCACGGATAATGCAAATGTTTTGTTGCGTTCTGAAGTTTTAAAAAAAATTAGTAATTCAAAAAAACCGCAACTCATCATCAGTTATCCTGATGCGATTTTTGAAAAAGTAATTTCTCAACAAACTTTAAAAAAGAAAACCCTTCAAGTGAATAAGGGCGATCTTTTAAATTTGGATTTTATCAACGAGACCTTGTTTGAATATGGATTTGATCGGGTCAACTTCGTCACCCAACCTGGGGAATTTTCAGTTAGAGGAGGAATTATTGATGTTTTTTCTTTTTCTCACCAACACCCCTATCGAATTGAGTTTTTCGGGGACGAGGTAGAAAGTTTGAGAAGTTTTGATGTCAACACACAGCTCTCCATTGGGATTCTTGATAAATTAGATTTATTGCCCAATACTTCTTTGATTTCCTTTACTGAAAAAAGAAAAACCTTAATCGAATCCTTGCCAAAGCAGAGTTCATTGATTATTGATCAGGTGGATCTTTGTTTGGACCGCATGGATTCATTGTTTAAAAAATCCATAAAAGAATTTGAAAAAGTTGAATCGGAAGTTCAATTCCCACCTGAAACCCTATTTACCCCAAAGGTTGCAATGTCAGAATTGCTTAAAAACAGGGGAATCATTATTCTCAGTAATTCCGAATATTTAAAACCCAACCGTACTTTATTAATCAAACAAAGCCCTCAACCTTCAATCAACAAACAGTTTGACCGTTTGATTGAAATTTTAAATGAAAATCATGAGCAAGGCTATTCAAATTGGATATTTTGCACCAGTGAGGCGCAACGCAAGCGCTTGAACGACATCTTTCAGGAGATGCAAATTACGGTGCATTACAAAACCGAGGTTTGTCCGCTTTATATTGGCTTTGAGGACTTAGACGCTAAGTTGGCCTGTTTTACGGACCATCAAATTTTTGAGCGGTACCACAAATACAACCTAAAATCAGCTGCTGCTAAGAAAGAAACTTTAACGCTTAAAGAACTTACCCACCTTAATGTTGGAGACTTTGTGACTCATATCGATCATGGTATCGGTAAATTTGGAGGGCTTAAAAAAATTGATGTTGAGGGAGTGCAACAAGAAGCCATTAAGTTGATCTATGGTGAAGGAGATATTCTGTATTTGAGTATTCATTCTTTGCATAAAATCGCAAAGTTTAATGGTAAAGATGGACATGCCCCCAAACTCTTTAAACTAGGTTCGAAAGCTTGGAAGGTCTTAAAGCAAAAAACAAAAAGTAAGGTTAAAGAAATTGCTTTTAACTTAATTCAACTCTATGCAAAACGTCGAAAAAAGATAGGGCATTCCTATCCTCCAGACAGTTATCTACAGCTAGAACTGGAAGCTTCTTTTCTGTTTGAAGACACTCCCGACCAAAGCAAATCAACGGCTGATGTGAAAAGCGATATGGAAAGCGAACGACCCATGGACCGACTGATCTGTGGTGATGTGGGATTTGGAAAAACTGAGGTTGCCATTCGGGCAGCATTTAAAGCAGCGGATGACAGCAAGCAAGTAGCCGTTTTGGTTCCGACAACAATCCTCGCCTTTCAACATTTTAATACTTTTTCAAAGCGTCTAAAAGAGCTCCCTGTTAAAGTTGATTACATCAATCGATTCCGTTCGGCTAAGGATCGGAAAAGAATTCTCAGTGAGCTGGAGGAAGGTAAAATTGATATTATTATTGGGACCCATCAGTTGGTCAATAAATCCGTTAAATTTAAAGATTTAGGACTTTTGATTGTGGATGAAGAACAAAAATTTGGAGTTGCTGTTAAAGAAAAACTAAGAGACATAAAAACAAATGTTGATGTCTTGACACTAACGGCGACCCCTATTCCGCGGACGCTTCAATTTAGTTTGATGGCGGCCAGAGACCTCTCCGTCATCGCTACGCCTCCACCCAACCGTTACCCCATTCAAAGTGAGATTGTTAGATTCAGTGAGACCTTGATAAGAGATGGTGTCATCTATGAAATGCAAAGAGGTGGACAAGTATTCTTCATTCACAACCGAGTAGAAAACATTCTGGAAGTGGCGGGATTGGTTCAGAGATTAATTCCCGATGCAAGAATTGCTGTGGGTCATGGACAGATGGACGGAAGTAAATTGGAAAAAACCTTGGTGGGTTTCATGGAAGGAAAATATGACATATTAATTGCAACGACCATCATCGAAAATGGGCTAGATGTTCCTAACGCCAACACGATATTTATCAATAATGCTCAAAGTTTTGGATTGAGTGACCTGCATCAAATGCGGGGAAGAGTTGGGAGAAGTAATAAAAAAGCCTTCTGTTATTTTATTACCCCTCCGCTCAGTGCAATGGCGACAGATGCCCAAAAAAGAATGAAAGCAATTGAACAGTTTTCTGAATTGGGTTCTGGAATTCAAATCGCGATGAAGGACCTTGAAATAAGAGGGGCGGGAGATATCCTAGGGGGAGAACAGAGTGGTTTTATTAATGAAATTGGCTTTGATACTTATCAAAAAATACTTGAAGAAGCCATTGATGAACTTAAGGAGAATGAATTTAAAGACTTGTTTCCAACAGATGAAGCGGGCAAAGAAAAAACCTACGTAAGAGAAGTTCAAATCGACACAGATATTGAGATTTTATTTCCCGATGAATACATCAATATTGTTAGCGAAAGGCTAACGCTCTACAACGAACTTAGTAAGATTAAAGAAGAGGAAAAACTTAAAGAATTTGAGAAAAATTTGGAGGATCGTTTTGGCGAAATACCACCACAAGGGATTGAATTGTTAAATACATTAAGATTGAAATGGTTGGCCTCTAAATTCGGTTTGGAACGTTTAATAATTAAACAAAACAAATGCATTGGATATTTTATATCTGATCAACAAAGTGATTTTTTCCAAACCCCTATTTTTGGTCATATTTTAAATGCTGTTCAATCTGATTCTCAATCGATGAGCATTAAAGAAAAACAGACTCGAAACGGATTGAGATTGTTGTTTGTTGTAGAAAACGTTTATTCTATAGAAAAACTACATCAAAAACTAGAGGCTATTCTTATGCCCCTAGAGTGATTTTAAATTTTTAATTACCTCAAAAGCAACATTGACCGATTCTTCATTCATCAAGATCGTAAACTCATTTGAGGTAGAAATAACTTCACTTATGTTAACACCCTCCCAAGACAAGCGTTGAAATATAAAATAATATATTCCTGGAATTTTGACGTTTTCCGTCGGAAGCTTTACTGTGATTGCAGATAGGTTTTTAAGCTTGTCAATACAGATTTCGTCCTTAAATATCTCTTCCACCAAATAAGAAATATTACTACTAACCACAATATTAGATTCACCAACTCCTCTTGAGGAAGTATAAAAAACATCATTTCTGTCCTTAATCTCTGTAAGAAATTTGGCTTGAGCAAGCAGCAGGGTATCAGTTAACTTAAAACAATAATCTGTCAATGCTGATCGGACAGTTATGTCTCCCAGGTTTTTTAAAACACTAACAATTCGATGTGTTGAAAGAAACTCTTCATTGTCAGAAATTCTTTTTAAAGCCATCACTATTGCGCCACTTCTGGCAGGTTTCTTTAAAGATTTCTCGATGTCTGGCTGGATTTGTCTGGCCAAAGAAGTCAGGTTAATAATACCCTGAGAGAGTGCTGAGGACAGATAGGGTTTTGTCTTAACGTATTCCGAAACTTGAGAAGCAATTGTTTTCAAAGTGATAAAATGTATTGTTATTAGAACACAAAATTAATAAAATAAAACAAATTGTTTAATTCACAACATTTCATTCGAAAGAATAGAATGCATTTTCAATGTGATTTTGAGTCCACTTCTGTTTTTCTACGACATAAGTGATCACATCAAACCTGACATCAAAATTAAGCTCTTTGGTTTGAATAAAATGATCCGCAGCCAAAACTAGGAGTTTGATTTTTTTTGAAGAAACAGCCTCTTCTGGATTTCCAAAAATGCTGGCTGATCGAGCTTTTACTTCCACTACTACAAGAATATTTTCTTTTAAAGCAATGATATCGATCTCTGCTTTCAAATAGCGATAGTTCCTTGCTAGGATTTTATATCCACTTTTCACAAGATATTTAACGGCGCGGTTTTCAGATTCAACTCCGAAATCGTAAGATTTACTCATGGGGCAAGTATTTGCCTTAAGATAAAATTAAATTCTCTTTAGGGCAATAAAATCATTATTTTTGCAAAAAAAACAGCATGTTACCAGTACCTAAAAGATATACGATAACTGCGGCGTTGCCTTACACCAATGGCCCGGTTCACATCGGTCACCTTGCGGGTGTTTATGTGCCTGCAGATATTTATGCCCGTTATCTGAGACTCAAAGAGAGAGACGTGGCTTTTATTTGTGGGAGTGACGAGCATGGAGTCGCAATTTCAATAAAAGCAAAGAAGGAAGGTAAGACACCTCAAGAGATAATCGATAAATATGACAAAGTTATCCGAGAAGCGTTTGATGAGTTTGGAATAACTTTTGATAATTATTCTAGAACTTCAAGGGCTATTCACCACGAAACTGCGGCTGAATTTTTTAAAAATCTTAACGACAAAAACGAATTCATAGTTCAAGAGACAAAACAGCTTTTTGATCCAGAAGCCAAGCAATTTCTTGCAGATCGTTTTGTGACTGGAACTTGTCCTGTCTGCCAAAATACAGAGGCTTATGGAGATCAATGTGAGTCGTGTGGAAGTTCTTTAAACGCTACTGATTTAATCAATCCCAAATCAACATTGTCTGGAAGTATTCCTGAATTTAAGAAAACAAAACACTGGTTTTTACCCCTAGACCAACATGAAGATTTTATAAAAGAATGGATTCTTAAAGGTCACAAAGCAGATTGGAAACCCAATGTTTATGGGCAAGTAAAGTCGTGGATTGACAATGGTCTTCAGCCCAGAGCAGTAACGCGTGACTTGGACTGGGGAATTCCTGTTCCTGATGCAGACGCAGCAGGAAAAGTGCTTTATGTTTGGTTTGATGCCCCCATTGGTTATATCTCTTCAACCAAAGAATGGGCAAAAAGTAAAAACATAGACTGGGAGCCTTATTGGAAATCTGAAGACACCCAATTGGTTCATTTCATAGGTAAAGACAATATTGTTTTTCATTGTATTATTTTCCCAATAATATTGAAAACCGCTGGGGGATTTATCTTACCCGAAAATGTTCCTGCCAATGAGTTTTTAAATTTGGAAGGGAATAAAATCTCAACTTCAAAAAACTGGGCTGTCTGGTTGCATGAATACCTTCAGGATTTTCCAGACAAACAAGATGTATTGCGGTATGTACTTACTGCAAATGCTCCTGAGACAAAAGACAACGATTTTACTTGGAAAGAATTTCAAACAAGAAATAACAGTGAATTGGTTGCTATTTTTGGGAACTTCATAAATCGCGTTATGGTCTTGACCCACAAGTATTATGAAGGAAAAGTTCCTGCTGCTGGAAATCTGAATGAAATGGATCAGGCTACCTTAAATACAATGATTGCTTTTCCTGAAAAGTTGGAGAACGCCATTGAAAAATATCATTTTAGAGAGTACAGCCAACAGTTAATGAATCTTGCCCGTCTGGGGAATAAATATTTGGCGGAACAAGAACCTTGGAAATTAATAAAAGAAGATCCTGAAAGAGTAAAAACCATTATGAATACTGCATTACAAATTGCAGCAAGTTTGGCAATATTATCTGAGCCATTGCTTCCGTTTACTTCAGGTAAATTAAAAAAAATGTTTAATTTCAGTCATTCTTGGAATGAAGTCAGCGGTAATGTCCTTGCAGAAAGCCACCAACTCAATAGTGCTGAACTCCTATTCGATAAAATTGAGGATGCTGAAATTGAAAAACAATTGGAAAAATTAAAGGCAAATAAAATGGAGGAATCAAGTAAGAATGTTAAAGCAAAAGAAAATATAAGTTTTGATGATTTTTCTAAATTAGACTTAAGAACAGGAACCATTATCACTGCAGAGAAAATGGCTAAAACAAAAAAACTCTTGGTCCTTAAAGTTGCCCTAGAAAATGAAGAAAGAACCATTGTTTCAGGAATTGCTGAAAGCTACAACGCCGAGGATGTAATCGGTAAAAAAGTCACAGTCTTGACCAACCTGGAGCCAAGAGAAATCAGAGGTGTTGAAAGCCAAGGGATGTTACTCATGGGAGAGGATAAGGACGGTCGTTTGATGTTTGTCTCACCTGAAGATCCAGATGCAGCAAACGGATTACCAATCAGCTAAGACTTCCTTTTGATTCCCATTGCATTTGATCCCATCTATGTTTTGCCATTGCCCGAGCGGCACCGGTTTCCAATGGAAAAGTATGACCTTTTACCAAAACAATTAATACATGAAGGAACCTGCGATGAAACTGATTTCTTCTCACCATCACCTGCAACTGACCTTGTGGTCAAAGCAATTCATGAGCCAGAATATGTAGATCGACTCAAAGCCATGGATTTAAGTGCTTCGGAAATAAGAAAAAACGGGTTTCCCATTTCAAATCAACTCGTAGATAGAGAATTTATCATTGCGGGGGGCACCATTGAGGGCTGTTTAAAAGCCTATGAAACTGGAATTGCGTTTAACATTGCGGGGGGTACCCATCACGCTTATCGCGATCATGGCGAAGCCTTTTGCCTGCTCAATGATCAAGCGATTGCAGCCCAATTTCTATTGGATCAAAAATTAGCCAATAAAATACTCATCATTGATCTTGATGTTCATCAAGGGAATGGAACCGCCAAAATCTTTGAAGTGGAGGATCGCGTTTTTACTTTCTCAATGCATGGTGAGAAAAACTACCCTTTTAAGAAAGAAAAAAGTGATTTGGACATTGCACTTGAAGATCAAACAACAGATGATACTTTTTTGAAAATATTAGAAAAAACATTACCTGATCTTATTCTAAAGACAAAACCTGATTTTATTTTTTACCTCTCAGGTGTAGATGTCTTGGCCACCGACCGGCTAGGAAGGTTAGGCATGACGCTCGAGGGTTGTAAAATAAGAGACCAAATTGTTTTAACATTGTGTGAAGAAAATAAAATTCCTGTACAATGTAGCATGGGTGGCGGCTATTCAAAAGAGATAAAACTCATCATTGAAGCCCACGCCAATACTTATCGGGTTGCACAAAATGTTTTTGGCTAATGCCAAGTCTGGCTTTTCATGTTAATTACAGCAATCACGATGTCTTTCCTGCTGAGTTGTCCAACCAATCTGTTTTTGTCTAATACAGGATAACGCCTTCTGCTGGATTTAGAAAACATTGATGCTGCTTCAAAAATGCTCAAAGAAGCGTCGATGGTGTCCACTGGAGAAGTCATAAAATGATTCACTGTTTTATCTAAAATGGGCATATTAAAATAACGGCTTTCTGAAATCTCTTTCATACAATCCGCTTCTGAAATAACCCCAATAAGATTTCCTGCAGTATCCACTACAGGGCCTCCAGATATTCGATGTTTAATAAACAGTTCCATCACATCATGAATACTTTGGTCTGGGCTAAACAAAATCAAGTTTCGACACATGATATCGGAGACCAAAATGTTTTTATTTTGGGCTTTTGGAGTTTTAGCACGCTCCCCTTGAAAACTCTTGACTGGCATACTTTTTGGTTTTTGTGTATTCTAAATATAGTGATTTTTATATTTCTATTTGATTTTGTGATAAATATTCGATAATGTTGCCAAATAATTAGGAATTAAACTCAATGGAAAAAATAGGAGTTTTGGGATGTGGTTGGTTAGGTCTGGCCTTCGCCAAAAAAGCGATTGAAAGAGGATATGGGGTCAACGCCACTACAACAACCCCATCGAAGAAACAAAAATTACAACTGACTCAAATAACTCCCTTCTTGCTTGAGGTTAACGAAAATGAAATAAATGGGGAGGATCTTTTTTTTAAAGACGTTTCAACACTTATCATTTCAATCCCACCAGGTTTGAGGAAGAACCCCAATCGGAATTTTGATAAGATCATTGGTCAAATTATTGCCAAAATCAAAGGTTTTAAAATCAAAAAAGTTGTCTTTTTAAGCAGTACTTCTGTTTATGGTTTTCAGGAAGAGGAAATTACCGAGGAAAGTCCAACATTGGGAGGGACAAACTCAGCAATTCAATTATTGATTAGCGAGAAAATGCTGCTAGAATCAGAAGAATTTGAAACTTGTGTGATCAGGTTGGGAGGGCTCATGGGGCCTAAAAGACATCCCGTTTACTCTTTAAGCCTTAAAAATAACCTCCCCAATCCAGATTCCCCTATCAATTTCATTCATCAAAGGGATGCAGTCGAAATTATACTTAAATTGATAGAAACTTGGCAACCCAACGAGATTTATAATGCAGTAACGCCTTTCCACCCTTCTAGAAAAAATTATTATAATGAGATGGCAAGTATTGCAAACATTAGCCCACCTGATTTCCAACCAGATGGTACTGTCAGAGGGGAGATCAGTTCCCAAAAAGTATTGGATAAAATAGATTTTACTTTTTTAGTGGATAACTTGTTAATATTAAATTAACCACTGATTGATTCTAAAGGGACTTAATCTCTATTTTAGAGTAAAAATAAATCATTGTCCAATAATACACTTTTTATTGCAACACTTGAACAGATTCTTACCAATCTTAAGAATTCTAAATTAGAGTATTTAAAGGCTTCTGACCGGCACAATGATTTAAATCATAAGCGATTTTTCAATCTTCAATCTACAGTTAGAAACCGGTATTTTCAGGATATTATTGTAGTATTAAGATCAAAAAAAGTGGAAATTGATGACCTAGTGATCAATCGATTGAACTTTGAACAAAGGTTGACCTCCTCGCTGGGGAAATCAAAATTGAATGTTTTTGAAAATTGTTTTCAATTGGACAAAAAGCTACTCGAATTGTATGAAAAAGCTTTGGACTTAGACGATTCTTTTGAGATTGTCAAAACTCATAAATTTAAAATTGAAGACATAATCGTTCAAAACAATCAGTTTTACGAAAATAAAGCGTTTACGCTAAATTCTTAACTCTCATCTAATTCTGAATCTTCGGGTTCTAATTTAATTTCCTTCTCATCACCGATACTTATCATCCTTTCTAATAGGATGTTATAATCTTTATAGAGCAATTTCAAAGCTTCATTAAGCTTCTCATTTTGATTGTTTGAAGCGTAGAAATAACATTTATTGATTTGGGTCTGTACGACTCTAATGCGGCTAAATATCGGCAAACTATTAAAGGGTTCGGGATGCGGAGACTTAAGCAGCAGAAAGGTTAGTTTCTGCAAACCTTTCAGGAAAACAACAATACCCTCTGGGTTGAGTTTTGAAATGTCTTCAATTGCGTCTTTAAACGCAATAAAATCTGGCCATTGATCAATTTTATTCTCAACTATAAACTCAGGCGTAAACTCAATAAACTTGACTACAATTTCAGGAGTATCGATCTTTAATGAATCTTGCTTAACACTTTCATCAACTTCAATTTTAGGCTGAATCTGCTTGCAAGAACCAAGGCTAAGAACAACAATAAAGAAAATTAAATATCGCATGATTTATCAAAAATAGTGAATTACAATCCTATGGTGGTTTGTTTGATTAATAATACGGTGAAAAATATGATCTGAAGTAAATATAAGTGATGTGGAAATCCACTTTCTACCTTAATTTTCAGAAAATGATATCCAAATTGGAGACAAAATGCTACTGCTCCCCAACCGACATAGTTTTGCAATGGTGCTTCTCCTCCCTCAAAAACCCAAAAATCGAGGCGTGGTGCTACTGGTTCTATCAAAAGATCTAAAAGAAGCATGAGACCAACTCCTATAATAATTCGCATGAATGTGTTTTCGTAAAACTGGTGGGCTATCGCCCCTGTTATGATCGTAAGCATTGCCCAATTGACTCCAATCATCAATGGAACTCCCAGCAACTTAATTCCCAATTGTTCTCCATATTGATAATTCCCAAAAATCCATCCAAGTTGAACCCCTAGGATTTCAGAAATCATACCGACTAAGAAAGCGATAAATACCATTGGAAAAAACCATTTATGTCCTTTCGAATTGAGAAGTAATAAAACAAAACTTATTAAAAGGTTTAATGGAGTCGCGGAGATGAACCAGTCAGAATTCCCATAAAGCATTCCAAGAATTCCACTGACATGAAACAACCAAATAGTTGCAATGGAGAGGTTTTCCTTAGTTAATTTAGTCGGTATCATCAGTTCCTTTAGGGATTAAATCGGTTGTGATTTTTGCAGACAATAAACAAAGTGGAATTCCTCCACCTGGATGAACACTGCCACCACAAAAATATAAATTTTTGATTTTGGAAGTGAAATTAGGATGCCTTAAAAAGGCTGCCATTTTATTATTACTTGAGCTTCCGTACAATGCCCCTCCATAGGAAGCTGTTTTTTCTTCAATCATTGGCGGTGTCAATTCCTGTTCCACCTCAATAAATTTTTCCAAATCAATTTTTAATATTTTATTCAATTTATGAATAACTCTTTTTCTTAATTCGGTGGTGATTGCATCCCAATCCTGGCCTTTGTCGGACGGGGTATTGATCATCACAAACCAGTTTTCGCACCCATCAGGCGCATCTTTTGGAACATCTTTTGAGGAAATATTAAGGTAAATCGTAAAGTCATCCGCTGGCTCATTTTTATTAAAAATAAAATCAAACTCATTTTTATAATCATTGGCAAAAAAGATATTGTGTAAGTCCAAATTTGGAAAAGAATGCTTAATTCCCCAATAAAAAATAACTGCCGAACTTGATCGTTCTTGTGACAGAACACGCTCGGGGGCTGGCTTGTTTTTGAGCAATTTTCGGTAGGTTGGATAAACATCCATGTTGGAAATAATGACATCGTAATTGATCTTGACATCATTCACCACAACCCCTGTTGCTCTTCCCTGATCCGTAATGATTTCCTCCACCTGTTCGCTGAAGTGAAATTTGACTCCCTGTCGTTTTGCCAGTTCATAAAGCGAGTGCGAGATTTGCTCCATTCCGCCTTCAGGAATAAAAGTTCCAAATTCCTGTTCGAGGTGTTGAACAAGGGTCATTATTCCAGGAGTTTTAAATGGACTTGAGCCATTATAAGTAGCATAGCGATCATACATCTGAATCAAATGTGGCTCTTTCAATTGCTTTGAATTGACACCGTGCAAAGTTTGATTGATTTCATAAAGGCTTAAACTAGACAAGGCCTTTAGGGTGTCTAAGTTTAAAAAAGTCTTGAGCTGATGGAGTGATTTTTCCAGAAAAAGTGGCGCTGTTAAATCAAATTTCTTTTTGGCTCGCGTTAAATATTTCTTTAATTGTTTGGTGTCAATGTCTAATTTTTCCTGAATCTCTTTAAAAAAAAGATCTTGATCGTCATAAGCGGTAATTTGCGTCTGATCCTCCCAAAAGTACTTGCATGCAATTTCTTTCTTTTTAAAATTAAAATAGTCCCGATGGTCTTCTTCAGACAGATCAAAAAGTTCTGTTACAAAGTCGGGCATCGTAAACAAGGAGGGACCAGCGTCAAATCGATACTTTCCCAACCTAAATGCACTGAGCTTTCCTCCGGGATAATCATTTGCTTCATAAATAGCAACTTGATATCCTTTTTTTGCCATTCTAATACTTGCGGCAATTCCAGCAATTCCTGCACCGATCACAACCGCTGTCTTCATTGAATATCTTCTATTTTTTTAAATCCTGTATCTGAGATTAAGTGAAATCTTGCGAAAAGATCTTCGCTATACCAGCCTTGAGATTTTGTTTTTTTTATAATCTCTGCATGTGCTTTCCCTTTATAAGCAAAGGTCTTAACCGCTTCCATGTTTTCCCAAAGACTCAAAGTCGCTTGCTGAACAAAAGGCCATTCGCCAATTCCCTTAAAAAAGGACACTCCTTTTGCATTTTCAATGGCAGCACTCGCAGCAGGTACTGCTTTCCAAAATGGTAACAAGCGATTCCATTTCAAAGTTGCACGAGTAATTACTGCGACGGGAGCCGTGGGATCAATATTTGGTTTTGTTTCTTTACTCAATTGAAAAGGATTTTGACCACTCCAAAGTCCATGACTGTGAATCGGATTAAGTTTTAATGTCCTGAAAACGTTTGCTTTTTTCATGTATTTTTTAATCACAGTACTTTTTGAATAAAAATCATTTGCTTCTTTTTCAGAATTCCATACTCCCAATAAAGCATAAGTGCCAAAGTCTGGCCAAAGACTAAAACCATTACCTCCTCCGGTTCCCATGAGCTTGAAGAACCTAAGGCCATTGACTTTTGACAAATGCATCGGCATCAGTCCCATTTGCTTAAAAGCCCAAAATTTATGGGAATTAAATTTAAAAAAAGTGACAGTGGTAAAACTGTCCATATGATATAGTTTTAGAATTAAAACTAAGGTAAAAAGAAAAGAAGAATATGGATTAAATAAATTGATGTTGTTTTAAAAAAAACCTGTTAAAAATTATTTACTTAAAAATATATCTCGATTGGGTATAAATAAACTTGCTGTACAATCTGAAATAATCAAAATTCCATACCTTTGAGAGATAACTATAATATTATGTCCATATTTTCTGTAGCAGTCGTAGTCATCATAACTACCGTAATTGTCCTATTGGTGATTTTCATTGACATGTCTAAAGATTAAATCAGGTGAAGTCTCCGATTTTATTTGATAAGTTTATCTATGTGTTGATTATCCTAAACATCGTTGCGATGATTATAGAATCGCATGTAAGCCTTCGTTTGGCCTATGGAAATGCATTTAGCATTTTTGAAGCCACTTCGATTTTTATTTTCTCCTTTGAATACCTCTACAGGGTTTTCATTGCTTTTAAAGATGATAAACTGAAAGGAGTCTCTAAATATGTTTTTAGTGTTTTTGGAATAATTGATTTGATTTCAATTTTGCCGTTTTACTTAAACACGTTTATAAAAGTAGATGGACGTTTTCTTAGAATTTTAAGGCTTTTCCGTTTGACTCGAATTTTCAAATTAGGAAGGGACAGCTCCTCATTAAAGCTTTTTACCAAAGCGTTGTCTTCGGTAAAAAACGAGCTAAAGTTTACCCTTTTTCTTTCTACCTTAATGATCTTGTTTTCTGCCTCAGCGATTTACTACTTAGAAAATGAAGCTCAACCCGAAAAGTTCTCAAGCATCTCAGAATCAATTTGGTGGGCAACCGTCTCCCTGGCAACCGTTGGGTATGGCGATGTCTATCCCATTACGATTGGTGGTAAAATATTTGCTTCTCTAATTTCTTTAATTGGAATCGGAATAGTGGCGATCCCAACAGGAATTATTAGCGCATCCTTTGTTGAAGAAATTCGATTGGTGCGAGAAGAAAAACCATCCTCAATTAAGCCCCTCAAGAAGTAATTGATTGTTTGATTACCATTTAAAATAAAGATATCTTTGCTAGGCTCATGAAAAGAAAAATCACCATCATTGGATCAGGGTTTTCCTCCCTATCTGCGGCTTGTTATCTGGCACAAGCTGGAAATCAAGTTACAATCTTCGAAAAAAATAGTAGTCCTGGGGGACGCGCAAGACAAATGCACCAAGACGGTTTTGTTTTCGACATTGGTCCCTCTTGGTATTGGATGCCCGATGTCTTTGAAAAGTTTTTCTCTGATTTTGGGAAAAAGCCAAGTGATTATTACCAGTTGGAGCGTCTTGATCCTGGCTACCAAGTCTATTTTGGAAAAGATGATTCTATGTTGATTGGAGATTCCTTAGAAAAAATTTATGCGGAATTTGAAAAGGTTGAAGCTGGAAGTGCTAAGAAGTTAAAACGGTTTATTGGAAAAGCCGCTCATAATTATAAAATCGCAATTGACGAGTTGGTTTATCGCCCTGGGATATCACCACTAGAGCTAGTAACTCCTGATACCATTAAAAAATTAGGGTACTTTTTTACTACCGTAAAACGAGAAGTCGTTAAGGAGTTTAAAAACCCCAAACTGGCACAAATACTTCAATTTCCTGTTTTGTTTCTAGGAGCAAAACCTTCCAACACACCTGCCTTTTATAATTTTATGAATTATGCAGATTTTGGATTAGGCACCTGGCACCCAAAAGAAGGGATGTACAGTATTGTGAAGGGAATGGTTGCACTTGCCGAAAGTCTTGGGGTTAAGATTGAGCTCAACAGTCCTATTGATTCTATTTTGGTTAAAAACAAGAAAACTTTTGGTGTAAAAATTAAAGGGAAAGAAATCTTATCTGATGTGGTTTTAAGTGGCGCCGACTATCACCACACCGAAACACTCCTCGAGCCCGAACACAGGGCTTACAGTGAGGCTTATTGGTCTAAGAAGGTGTTTGCTCCATCTTCATTATTGTTCTTTATTGGTTTGGATAAAAAGGTTAAAAACGTATCCCATCACACTTTATTTTTTGATGTGGATTTTGATGTACATGCCGAAAGTATTTATGATGATCCAAAATGGCCAAAAGAACCTCTGTTTTATGCTAATTTCCCTTCCAAAAGTGATGCTTCAATGGCACCAGAAGGAAAAGAAGGTTGTTTTTTATTGGTTCCCATTGCTCCAGGATTAGAAGACACAGAGGCCTTAAGAGAGGCATATTTCGAGATCGTATTTAAACGCTTAGAAGAACTCACTGGTCAAAGCTTAAGAAAAGATATTTTATTCAGAAAATCCTTTTGTGTTAATGATTTTAAATCTGAATATAACTCCTACAAGGGGAATGCCTATGGAATGGCAAATACGTTATTACAAACCGCTTTTTTAAGACCAAAACTTAAAAGTAAAAAAGTTGGGAATTTATTTTTCTCGGGTCAACTTACCGTTCCAGGCCCAGGAGTACCTCCGGCATTAATCTCTGGTAAATTGGTTGCGGGTTTAATAGAGAAAACTACCACCACCAATAGATAAATGTAAACTGGTCTTCCTTCACTTTAATCACGGAGTCGAGCCTTCTGATGTTATTTTGTAATGCACCATCATATTCCTCAAGCTGCTCAGCAATTTGACCCCAAAGCACCAGCCTTTTAAATAAGTTATACCTTAGGAATCGATCACTTTGAATGTATTTCCTGTTTTTAATCCAGAAGTCAACCTCATAGAGGTCAACCTGCTCTAACTCATAAATCCATTTATTTGCTACGCGAGCTTCAAATTGATCTACATAAACTTTTTCTTCTCGGTCGGTGTTTAAGATTAAATACTTTAAGTCAGTTCCATCATAAGTGTCGTTGACAAATCTCCCTACTTTTGAACCTAAGAATCGAAATGTTCCATCCAATTTAATCGACTCGTAAACGACACGAGGAGGATTAAAAGGGTTATAGTTGTTATAAAAAGACAAAGGGGAATAAGGCTCTTCATCTTCTGGGTCTAGAAGAATAAAAACGTTTTCATTGTCATCATCCCATTGATCGTAAAGCAATTTATATTGAGCAATGGTCCACTGATTTTCATATATATAATCTTCTGTATAGCTATGGATGTCTTGCATTTCATTCCTTAATCCGACCAAGTTGTCAATGTTCGACTCTCGATCTCCAAAGTCTTCTCCCTGACTTTCTACACCAAAAGAGACCAATACACCAAAAAATACAATCAAAAATTCAACAAATCCTTTTTTGATTCGATCATAGAAATCCTGAACTGAAAATCGATCTCCAAGCGTAATGATTCGCATGAACCAACTCAACTGTTTCTTATCTATTCCTTCTTCTTTCTTTTTCATAGAAGTTAATTGATTTTTAGATGAACTAAAGTTAGCATAAATCTACTGTGTTAATTTTTATGATTGAAATTTATTTTTTGGTCAAAGATCTCAAGAATGATCTCAAATAGAATTTTTTCAAAGTTGGATAGATTCGCCGCACAAATACCTTGAGACTCACTTGGATCACTTTTCTTAAATTTAATAGAGAATTTCATAAAATAGCTGGGTAAATTTCTAAATGAAATGATTCCTGCCTCGACAGTTTTATAACTACTGATGAATTCTGGATGCACATAAGAATACACTAAAATTTGAAACAAGTAAGCATAGTCTCTATTGCTCAAAAGCAAATCCCAGTCGGGAATTATTAGTTGATTTGGATTGACGCGACCCGTCTTATAATCTATAATTCTCAAAATTCCATTTAACTCATCAATGCGATCCACCACACCAATCAGTTTTACGGGTTGAGACACTCCTGGAATAGAGATTTCCTTTTCAAATTTTTTCTCCAAGTAGAGAACCTTTAGCTGGTCTCCCTGCTCTACGATTTTTTGCTCCGCGCTTAAAAGATCAATCACAGATTTTTGAAGTACTTCAAAAACGATATAATTACGACCTGTTCGCTTTTTATTTCCGTGGTAAATACTTTTATATTTCTCTTCCATCAAAGAAGGCAAACGCTCAAACATTAAATCAAAGTCTTCAACTGTTAATATTTTTCCGATAAAGGGGGTGTATAAATTCTCCACCACCTCATGCACCAAAGTTCCTTTATCCATATTGTTAATGGAATTCTCCATTTTTTGAGTTTCAGAAATCCCTAAAACCCTTTGATAATAGAACGCTAGAGGATCTCTCAAATACAACGAAAGAGAAGATGGCGAAAAACCCTTGACTGCAATGGCGTTAAGCTTATTCATTATTTCATCGTTCTTAACAACCGTCGAAATAGGAGTGGCGGGTGGCTGATAGTCCAATGTCAATTGTTGTTCAACAAGCTTGTGATTAGGCTGCTTTTCAAAAATAAGCTGATGTAAGAATCGACTCTTTTCACCAGCATTGAGACCATCGCTTTCTGTGTTGTAAAGCAAATACACGTTTTTTGCTCTTTGGAGTAATCGGTAGAAATGATAAGTATAAATAGCATCGTTTTCTACGAAAGTTGGAAGACCAAATTTTTTCTTTAAATCAAAAGGTAAAAAAGAAACTGACTTTTTTCCAGCTGGAAGTATTCCCTCATTCAGGTTAGTAATGATGATGTTATCAAAATCCAAAAGTCGGGTTTCAAGTAATCCCATAAACTGAATTCCCATGAGTGGTTCACCCACGAAATCAATTTTTTCAGACTTGGTTAACTCTTTAAAAATTAGTACCAATAATGAAATGCTTTTTACAAACGGATGCTTCTGATTGATCAAAATCATCTGATTAAAGTTTTGTTTAAACCGTTGGAAATAGGCAAGGTGTAACAATGCTTCTTCTCCTTTTTGGCTTTCTAAAAAGAGGATGAAATGTTCAGACAACTGCACCAGCCGATCAAGCATGTCAGCCACCGTAGTGAAGGGCTTAAAACAAATAGCACTTAAGGAAACCGAATCTTCTTTATCTAAGAAAAAAGATGGAGACACATAACTCAAATTCTTTTTTCGCAATTCAGAGAGTGTTCCTTGTATGTTAATTTTTTTAGATTCAAAAAGCGCATCGCACCAAGCGGTAGTGAAAAACGATTGTAAATTTTTAAAATAAAAACTACCCTTTGAAACATTGGAATGTAATTTTAAAAAAGTATCAAAAAAAGTTGCTGCAGTTGTTTCCTCTAGTGGATAGCCCATGGTTACATTCCATTTTTTCTGGGCAACTGAAAGAGAGGAAAGCGCAGGAATCAAAAGAGATTCATTACCCAATACAACGGCTGTTTTCTCATCACTCCCTTTTTCTTGGATACCTTCTGCCAATTGAGCTGCATACTTTGCTTGTGCAATATTTTTTGTCACTCCAACCAAGTTGATATTTTTAGGCTGGCAAAAGTTGTCTTTAAAAGTAGGTTTTTCTTTACCTCTTAGCAAACTCCATTCCTCATAATATTTCCGAATGAATTTTCCCGCAGAATGAATACCATCCTCAAAAAAGCAACGATCAATGTCCCAAATCACGCTGCCTGCCTCCTGAGAAACAAACTCTTGAATTATTTGAGATTCAGATTTATTTAAAGCATTAAAGCCTACAAAAAAATGTTGCTTTTCTGTCCCTTGAGTGTAGTGCTCTAAATTAGCGACTGCCTCTCTAAACAACATTCCCAACATTCCTTTTTGTTGATTGTATAGCTGATCATTCAGTCGTTCGTATAAAAGCGGGAGTCGTTTCCAAAAATTGAGATGATTTTTTATTAATGGAGTAGATGAATCTTCTTGAGCCCATTCTTGCATTTCGTGTAATGAAGCTTGATATTCAAAAAACACTTTGGTATCAACAAGATATGCATCCATTTCGTTGAAATCAGCGAGCACAATTGAAGCCCAACCTAAAAAAGCATCAAAGCCATCTTGTTCCTTTTCGGGAGTATGTTTTTGATAGATCTCATAAAACTCGTATAACAAGTTGATGTGCGCAATTTTCTCTAATCCTGAAAGCTCCTCAACAAAACTTTCAATGCTAATAATTTCAGGAGCAAACTGAGGTTGATCAATTTGAGCCGCTAAGGCATTTTTTAAAAAAAGGGTTGCTCTTCGACTGGGTACAATGATTTTTATTTGCTCAAAGGAGTACTTTGAGGAAATGATTTCTTGTGCAACTTCGTCTAAAAAACTCTTCATTCTTTTAAATATTTTTTACCTCGATTTCATTGTCTATATAGACCAAATATTTCTTATAAACTTTGGTTTCAAAACGATTTAAAATTTCTTCATACTGACGCAATTGATCTTCATGCTTTGGTTGGTATTTGCCTGTTTTATAATCGATTATAATCCAACCTTCACTTGATTTAACAACCCGATCTGGTCTAACAAAAGAAGCATTTGGCACCAAAATATCTTGCTCATTAAAAACAATCACTCCCTTTTTAAAATAGGGCTCAAGCGCTGCATGCGAAGTAACTTTATGTAATAAATCATTATAATATTCTATCTCTTCACTTCTAAACAAACCTTTTTCTACAGCATTTAAAACCAAAGGCACTATGTCCTCTTCACTAACAATTTCTCCTAACAGATCATGAATCAAAAGCCCCCTACTCCTTGCCTGAGCGATCTCTTCATTTTCCCCAGCATAGATCTGAAACCAAAGGTGTTTTTGCCAATGGGTAGAGATTTTAAACTCTGGTAATAAGGCTGAAATTTTATCTTCTTCCTTTTCTCGCCCCTGAGTGATTTCTCCCCAACAAAAAGGGTTTTCTAAGGTTGGATTATGCCCTTGATTTTTTACAAAGTGATTGATTAAAGCAGAATAACTCTTGGTAGCTACTATGTTGTCTTTCTCAAGTGGACAGATCAGGTACAACTGAGAAACAGCTCGGGTTAATGCCACGTATAATGTGTTTAACGAGTCCATATGATCTTGCCTAATCTTCTCTTCATAAAACGACTCCCCTGATTGGCCTAGCAGTTTCAATTTAGATGAAAAATTAATCCTTCCCCACTCAAAATCATTTTCGTATTCCTCATCGATTGGATACCACATTTTATCATTCGAAGAAGTGGATAAATCTTCTTCAGCAAAAGGAATAACAACCACTGGAAATTCGAGACCTTTTGCTTTATGAATGGTTAAAATCTTTACAGCATTGATTCCTTCTGGGGTGGAAATGTTTACAGCGTTTCCTTTCTGTTCCCAGTAACTGAGATAACTCACAAAATCAGATTCATTTTTTAAAGAAAACTCAAAAATATTGTCTAAAAAAGCCGTGAGATGGGCGTCAATAGTTTCTGACATCCCAAAAGCCTCAATTGCATACTCGATGGCATCATAAAGTGAGTTTCTTCTGAAGACATCGAGATTAAACGAAGATTCAAAATCACTATTGATCGAATTGAAAAATTTATTTTTATCTCCGAAAAGATACTGTTGAAGTAGGTCGTGATAAGCCATTGGAGATTCCTTATCAATCCATAAAAACTCTAAAACTTCCTTACGCTGTTCTAATTCATCAGGGGCTATGGACAGCCGTAAAAGGGCAATTAAAAAAGTAACTTTTTTAGACTGTGATAAGGACAAAGATTCGGAGGAGACAAAAGGGATTCCATGCTCTTGAAGAATCTCGGCAATTACACTTGCTTGTTTCTTTTTCCGAACCAAAACTGCCATTTCCTCCCATAAAAAATCATTATTTTGGGCTTGCTGTAAACACCTGATGGTTTGTTGTTGATAAATCGGAATTGTATCCTCCTTTTTTCTTGTGTTTTCAATAAAAGTTATCTCAACATATCCCCCGTCTTTATTGTTTAACTTCTGTTGGGTCTGCTCAGAATACATAGATTTTTGTTGCGTATCTGTGACTTCTCCCCCCACAAAAGAGAAAAAATTATTATTAAACGTAACAACTGAATCACAACTCCGGTAGTTGGTGTCTAAGTTTTCAGTTTCAGAAGGGATTTGAAAAGGGGACTGTTGATCGAGTAAATTCAAAAACTGCTGATTGTCTCCCCCTCTCCAGCGATAGATCGCCTGTTTTGGATCTCCAACTAAAAGTAAAGAGCCCAGCTTTTGTTGGTCGTCTAGGCTTTCCAGTGCATTTGCTATTAATGGGATTAAATTTTGCCATTGCAATCGAGAGGTATCCTGAAACTCATCAATAAAATAATGTCGATATTTCTCTCCCAAGCGTTCATAAATATAAGGTACGGGTTGGTTGACTATTGTTTTGGCAATGATTTCATTAAATCGACCCAAAAGCATTCGTTGTTCAGAATTCTGAAAGTCTTCTAAGCCTTTTTCCAATTCATTGATCAATGAAACGGGAACCCAATACTTTATTAAATCGTTTAAAATCAATACCTTACCAACCTTGGGTTTGGCCTCAAAATACTTCTCAGTAAGTTGCGGCTGAATGCGATCTATAATTTCTTTTTTATTTTCGTCCAAAGTTTTCGCATACAATGCTTTTCCCTCTAGCAAATCTGCACTAAGCTTGTTAGTGTAGATGTCCTCATAAACACCATCGGAATGTTTTTTGAAATGATTATAAATGATCCCTTTTCTTAAAAAATCTTCCTTTTCAATTCCATTAGATTTGATGATTTCAAGGGCTTCTTTTCCTATTAAGATCAAATCTTTTTGCGTTGTTTTTAGCGCTACTTCAAATCGTTTTTTTTGCTCTGAAAAATCCTCTAAGCTCTTTTCTTTAAGGCTTATTAGAGGAAGACGATCGTTTTCGTTAAGCAATAATTTTGAAAAATCATAAAGATCTTTTCCAATATCCCAACTGCGTAATTCTTCTGTTTTTGAAAGACTGAAGGCAACCAAAATTTTTGTTAAATCTTTATCAACTCCTGCTTTTTCAAGAATACTTTCAGTCAATTCTTCCAATATTTGATCACTTTCAATCGCCACTTCAAAACTTGAAGGAATTTTCAAATCTCGAGCGAAAGTTCTAATGATTTTATGGGTAAAACTATCAAGGGTAATGACCTCAAAAGCTGCATATTCATGTAGGATTTTTTTTAAAACACGTCTTGATTTATCCTGTAAAATCTTTTCACTAAAATTAAGATCTTTGATCAACATTCGATGAATCGTAATGATTTTCTCATTATTTGGATCGCTCGAAAGGAAGAATAAGAAATTTAAAATCCTACCTTTCATCTCATTTACTGCCTTATTGGTAAACGTTAAGGCAAGCATTGACCTAAAGACATCGTCAGTTTCGGCCGAAAGTAACTTTTTTAAATACCGATAAACCAAAGAAAACGTTTTCCCTGATCCTGCTGCTGCATTTATTATTTGAAATGAACCCTGATTCACACTATTTATAAATTTCTTAAATTTAAGAGATTTCATTCGCATGCCTTACGATTTGAGGAAAAGAAATTTTATTTTTGTAACTAACTAAAAAAATTAATTATGGCTTTTGAATTACCAAAATTACCTTATGCACACGATGCGCTTGAGCCGCATGTTGATGCAAGAACAATGGAAATACACCATGGTAAACACCACAATGGATATACCACTAACCTAAACAACGCACTTGAAGGGTCTGGTATGGAAGGAAAAAGTATAGAAGATGTACTTAAAAACATGGACATGAACAATGGTGCCTTGAGAAACAATGCAGGTGGTTTTTACAACCATTCATTGTTTTGGGAGGTAATGAGTCCAAATGGAGGGGGAAAGCCTTCAGGAGCGCTTGCTGATGCAATTGAAGCGAGCTTTGGTTCTTTTGATGTTTTTAAAGATGCTTTTTCTAAAGCGGCTGCAACAAGATTCGGTTCTGGATGGGCGTGGCTATGTGTTCATGCAGGTGGAAAGGTTGAAGTATGCTCTTCTGCAAATCAAGACAATCCGATCATGCCGGGCATTGGTTGTGGCGGTACACCTATTCTTGGAATTGATGTGTGGGAACATGCTTATTATCTAAATTATCAAAACAGAAGACCTGACTACATTTCTGCATTCTTTAATGTAGTGAATTGGGATAAAGTGAGTGAGTTGTTTGAACAAAACAAATAAACTTCATTTTGAGTATTTGGGTTTATTGCAAATAAAAAGGGAGGATAAATCCTCCCTTTTTGCCCCAAATCTTACCATGAACTTAACCTACTTATGTTCTGGTTCTGTAAAAGTAGATTTTTGCCCTAGATCGTTGTTAAAAAACCGATTAAATACTTTTAATTCGGATGAAATGCTCGCGTTTCTAACTTCATATATATAGATGAATAATTTTTTAACATTTAAATAATCTATTTCAAGGGTTATTTTTAGTACGCTCTTCCAGCCTTACCTTCATAAAAATTCATGAAAGCACGATTCACTACTCGATTCCCTCCCGGGGTTGGATAGTCTCCAGAAAAATACCAATCCCCCAGATTGTGAGGGCATGCCTTATGGAGGCCGTCAATGGTTTGATAGATGACTTCAACTTCCGCTTTAATGATATCTCCTTTTAAAATGACCGCAATTTTGTCAGAAACTTCCTGATCGCTAAAAGGAGCATAAAGTGCTTTAACGTGATTCTTAACTTCTGTGATTGGCAAACCAATCGTTTGTTGACAATCTTTATAGATGGAATCGAGCGTATGAGTCAATGTTCCTCGGTCTTTGTGCAAGGCTAAGGCTGCCTTAAAGGCAATGAAATTATTGAGTTTTGCCATATCAATTCCGTAACAGTCCGGATACCTAATTTGAGGTGCACTCGACACAACAACTACTTTCTTAGGATTCAATCGATCCAGCATTTTAAGGATACTTTTTTCCAAAGTAGTTCCCCTCACAATACTGTCATCTATAATAACCAAATTGTCCGTTGGTTTTATAACACCATAAGTAACATCATAAACATGAGCGACCAAATCATCGCGACTTGCGTCTTCAGTAATAAAAGTCCTTAGCTTGACATCCTTGATCGCTATTTTCTCTATTCGTGGTCTAAGCGATAATATTTTATTTAATTCTGATTCCGTTAGCGATTCTTTATTTTTTATCGCTTCGATTAGGGATTGAACAATATTATCCTGAACTGCACCTAAAAGACCATAGAAGGAAGTTTCGGCTGTATTTGGAATAAACGAGAAAACGGTGTTTTCTAGGTCATTGTTAATTGATTTTTTTATTTGAGGGAACAATAGTCTTCCTAAATGTTTTCTCTCTTTATATATAGAGGCATCACTTCCTCTTGAAAAATAAATTCTTTCGAAAGAACAAGCCTTATAAGGAAGCGGTTCTAGTATTTTACTCACGGAAGTAACTCCTGACTTCTTCGTTAACAATGCATGTCCAGGCGGAAGCTCAATGATGGACTCGAATGGAACGTCAAATACGGTTTGAATAACCGGGCGCTCGGAAGCAACAACTACCACTTCATTATCTTCGTAATAGTAGGCAGGTCTGATTCCAGCAGGATCTCTAAGTACAAAAGAATCACCGTGTCCCAATAGACCAGCAATTGCATAGCCACCATCCCAACTTTTAGAGGCCTTTCGAAGAACTTTTTTCATGTTGAGCCTTTCCGCTATTTGAGGGGAAGCGTCTGCTTTTGTGTAGCCTTCTTTTTTTAGACTTTTATAAATCTTAGCAACCGCATCATCAAGAAAATGTCCTATTTTTTCCATCACAGTAATCGTATCGGCTTTCTCCTTAGGATGCTGACCCAAATCAACTAATGTCTCAAATAATTCGTTGACATTGGTAAGGTTAAAGTTTCCTGCTACAATAAGGTTCCGATGCATCCAATTGTTTTGTCTCAAAAACGGATGAACACTTTCAATACTATTTTTACCAAAAGTTCCATACCGAACATGACCGAGTAGCAATTCTCCTGCATAAGGCACTTCTTTTTTAAAAAGTGCAGTGTCTTCTAACAAGTCAGGAAATTCTTTCTGTGATTGGGAGATTCTTTTATTTATTTTTTTGAAAATATCCTGAATTGGCTGTTGGTTATTTGAACGCACCCTACTGATGTATCGCTCTCCAGGACTCACGTCGCGTTTTATACAAGCAAAACCAGCACCATCTTGTCCACGGTTGTGCTGCTTCTCCATCATCAAATACATTTTGTTGATGCCATACAAGGCAGTTCCATACTTTTCCTTGTAGTAACTAAGCGGCTTTTTTAAGTGGAGTAAGGCTATTCCACATTCGTGCTTTATGGCATCACTCATTTTTCGTTTATGGTTTTGATATTATTCAAGTTCAATTTCAAAGGTAGTTAATTCTTTAAAGGCTTTTAATCGGTCGCTCATCGCTTGATGCGAAACATTAACAAGGTTTTCTGTTCCAAATTTTTCTACGGTAAAAGAAGCCATTGCAGACCCATAGATGATCGCAGATTTCATATTAGAAAAAGAAATATCGCCTGTTTGAGTCAAATAGCCTGTAAATCCTCCAGCAAAGCTATCTCCAGCTCCAGTCGGATCAAAAACTTCTTCAAGAGGAAGTGCAGGAGCACAAAAAATCTCGTTATTATGAAAAAGTAAAGCACCATGTTCTCCTTTTTTAATGATCACATATTTTGGACCCATTTCATGGATTATTTGTGCTGCCTTAACTAAAGAATACTGATCGGTCAATTGACGTGCTTCTTCATCATTTATTGATATAACGTCAACCTTTGCAATTACTTTGTCTAGTGATTCTCTAGCATGATCCATCCAGAAATTCATGGTGTCCAAAACCACCAACTTAGGTTTGTTTTTTATTTGTGCTAGTGCTGCTAATTGAACATCCGGAGAAAGGTTTCCTAACATAACGATGTCTGGAGTTGATAAATGATCGGGAATCTTAGGATCAAAATTTTCTAAAACATTCAAACGCGTATCCAAAGTCGTTCTGGTGTTTAAATCGTTGTGGTATCTTCCACTCCAAAAGAAAGTTTCTCCTCCCGGGACAATTTCTACTCCAGAAACATCAATTCCTTTGTCTTTTAATAGTGCTAAATGTTCTTTTTCAAAATCTTCTCCCACGACCGATACAATGCCACAGTCTAAAGAAAAACGAGAAGCTGCAAGACCGATATAAGTGGCCGCCCCCCCTAAGATTTTATCTACCTTTCCAAAAGGCGTTTCAATAGCATCATAGGCCATGGTGCCAACTACCAATAATTTATACTTCATTAAGCAAAAATAATAAACTTATTAAGTGATGTCGATTTTTTAATCAAAGATTTATATAAGAGTTTTCAATAGTGTTTTTTACTGCTCTTTGGTTTTTAAGTTTTGTTCGAAAGCGCGATCCACAAGAAGGGTTTTTTGTTTTGCTGCATTAACTGCCAACCAATCACAGCGCTCATTTTGAGGATGGTCATTGTGACCCTTAATCCACTGAAAATCAACCTTGTGTTTTCGATGAATTTTTAAATAGCGTTTCCATAAATCGGGATTTTTCTTTCCCTTAAAACCTTTCTTCTCCCATCCGAAAACCCATTTTTTTTGAACAGAATCAATTACGTATTTCGAATCGGAACAGACCAACACTTCCATCGGTTGAAGTTTTAGGGTCTCTAATCCGACGATGACAGCCAAAAGTTCCATCCTATTGTTAGTCGTCATGCGATAACCTTCCGAAATTTCTTTTTTATAACTTTTACCCACCCATTCAATAATGGCCCCATAACCACCTGGGCCCGGATTTCCCAGAGAAGATCCGTCAGTATACAGGTGAATTTTATTGAACTTCATTGGTCTTTTAAAAGTTGGTGAACTACCTCGGGATAATGCATGTATTCTAACTGATGTACCTTGTTCGCAATGCTTTCGACCGTATCGGCTTTTGAAACTTCAACAGCTCTTTGAAAAATAATAGATCCCTCGTCATAGTTCTCATTTACATAATGTATAGTTATTCCTGTCTCGATATCCCCAGAGTCTAAAACACTTTGATGAACACGATCGCCATACATGCCTTTCCCACCATGCTTGGGAAGGAGCGCAGGATGAATATTGATTATTTTATTTGGAAAAGCGGTTATCATAGATTTTGGAATTTTTAATAAAAAACCGGCCAAAACAATTAAATCAGGGTTAATACTTTGAAGTTTATTTAATAATGAATCGTCTAAATATTCCTCTTTATTAAACACATAAAAAGGAACATTAAGGGACTTTGCGCGATCCAAAACCCCTGCTTTTTTGTTGTTCGTTAGGACAAGATCGGTCGTAATTCGATCAAAAGCAATGAAATATTCGATGATATTCTGGACATTTGAGCCCGATCCCGATGCAAAAAGGATGATTCTTTTAAGAGTTTTGTTTTTCATTTGCCTTCTAAGTGCCTTTAAATACTAACTTTAAGAATTAATTAAACATTCTTATCACAAAGAAAAGTTATATTTATTTCCCTTAATAGTGTTTTCATACAAAGTTTTTTATTTTTGTCCACAGTAATTTTAAACCAATTAATTATGTCTGATATTTCATCAAGAGTAAAAGCAATTATCGTTGACAAACTAGGTGTCGATGAGAATGAAGTTGTTACAGAAGCTAACTTCACAAATGACTTGGGTGCCGATTCACTGGATACAGTTGAACTCATAATGGAATTCGAAAAAGAATTTGACATTCAGATTCCGGATGACCAAGCTGAGAATATTGCCACTGTTGGGCAAGCGATTCAGTACATCGAGCAAGCAAAATAAAAATTGCTTAAATGGAACCAAGACGTGTAGTTGTTACCGGATTGGGAGCATTAACTCCTATTGGAAATACCCTTCCAGAATATTGGGAGGGTTTGATCTCTGGTACTAGTGGAGCTGCCCCGATTACCTATTTCGATGCCTCAAAATTCAAAACGCAGTTTGCGTGTGAATTGAAAGGCTTTGATCCCTTAAATTTCATGGATCGTAAGGAAGCGCGAAAAAATGATCGCTTCGCTCAATATGCTCTGGTGTCTACCCAAGAAGCCATTGAAGATTCAGGCCTAGATCTCGATAAGATTGATAAAGATCGTGTAGGAGTTATCTGGGGAGCCGGAATTGGAGGATTGGAGACTTTTCAAAACGAAGTCCTCAATTTTGCTAGTGGAGACGGTACTCCAAGGTTTAATCCCTTCTTTATTCCCAAGATGATTGCGGATATTGCTCCTGGATTGATTTCAATAAAATACGGATTTTGTGGTCCGAACTTCACAACGGTCTCGGCATGTGCTTCCTCAGCAAATGCAATGATTGATTCCCTAAATTACATTCGAATGGGCTATGCAGACATTATTGTCTCTGGTGGTTCTGAAGCGGGGGTAACAATGGCGGGTATCGGCGGGTTTAATGCCATGCATGCTTTGTCAACAAGAAATGATGACCCCAAAACAGCCTCTCGTCCTTTTGATAAAAATCGTGATGGTTTTGTCTTAGGCGAAGGATCTGGAACATTGATCCTTGAAGAGTATGAACACGCCAAAGCTAGAGGTGCAAAAATATATGCCGAACTTGCTGGAGGTGGACTTTCTGCCGATGCGCATCACATGACGGCTCCACATCCTGAGGGTACTGGAGCTAAAAAAGTGATGGCCAACTGTCTCAGGGATGCCAATCTAAAACCAGAAGATGTTGATGCAATCAACATGCATGGAACGTCGACTCCCTTGGGAGATTTGGCAGAAACCAGCGCCGTTATTTCTGTGTTTGGAAAACATGCTTACGACTTAAATATCAACTCAACAAAATCAATGACGGGACACTTATTGGGTGCTGCTGGTGCCGTTGAAGCCATTGCCTCTATTATGGCCATGAATCATGGTGTGGTTCCTCCAACAATTAACCACAGTACTGTTGATGAAAATTTAGATCAGAAAATCAACTATACGTTCGGTAAGGCTCAAAAAAGAACAGTAAATGTTGCGCTTTCGAATACTTTTGGATTTGGAGGTCACAATGCTTGTGTCATATTCAAAAAAATTATCTAAATTAGAATGTGAAGATTTTAAACCACATATTTAAATCCCAAACTTCTGAGGAAGGGGTTTTTTTCAATAGGTTAAAAAAAATCACATCGCTACGTCCGGTTAATCTAAAAATTTATCAAAAAGCATTTACACATCGTTCGATGCATGTTAAAGACGTACATGGCAACTATGTGAATTATGAGCGTCTAGAGTTTTTAGGTGATTCGATATTAAGCGTTGTTGTTTCAAAATTTTTATTTGATAAATTTCCTTCAGCTAAGGAAGGAGGGCTCACAAAGTACAGGGCCAAAATTGTAAGTAGAGAAAACCTGAATCAGATCGGCTTAAAGTTTAATCTTATAGATCTTTTAGCGCTAGAACAAAAAATAAATTTTGGTGAAAATATTCACGGGAATTTATTGGAAGCACTTATAGGTGCAGTGTTTATAGACAGGGGTTATTTGAAATGCCAGAATTTTATTTTAGATAAAATAATAGCAGATCATGTGGATGTGGAACAACTCGAACACAGCGTGTTGAGTTACAAAGGGTTGCTAATCGAATGGGGGCAAAAAAGAAAGAAGAAGGTGAAGTTTACCACCACTAGTGATGGAGGGTTAGATCCTGAAATCAATTACACTACTAGTGTTTTTATCAATGATGTGAATGTTGTTAAAGCAAGAGGTATTTCAAAAAAGAAAGCTGAGGAAAAAGCTGCTAAAAGAGCCTATTATGCTTTAAACTTAAAGCATTAAAGGGCATGAATAAAAAAAAGCTCTATACCCTAGATGAATTTGAAGAAGATGACTTTAGTCTTCTGGCAATTCACAGTTCCTTGGAAAATTATAAAATTGCTTTTTTATTAAACACCTACTGTGGCAGTCAATTTGTAATGTGTAAAGAGGACATTGAGCTACCGCTAAAAAATGCATTTTTTCAAAACTATGAATGGGATAATCCTAAAAAAGGCATTCATTGCAACCTGTTTTCTAATAAATTTACAAAATTGGGTGTTAACCCATCAAAGGGTGCTGGCTTATTTGACATTCCTGAAACAAAAAAGGTATATTTGCTCCCGGAACTTAAAAAAGTTGACTATTTCATTAAAATAAATTCAGGCATATCTGTTGAGGTGCTAAACAAACAAATTGAGTTAATTAGTGAAATTTCGATCTGTTATCCCCCAAAGACAAATAAAATAAACTTTCATCATACGTTAAATTTCGATTAATGAGCCAAAGAAAAAAAACTAAAATAGTAGCGACATTAGGTCCTGCTACAGATTCTTTAGAAGTACTTGAACAAATGATCCTTAATGGGGTCGATGTCTTTAGAATTAATTTTTCTCATGCTGACTATGTAGATGTAGAAAAAAGGGTTAAAAACATTCGTGATCTTAATAAAAAACTCAATACGCACACTTCCATTTTAGGAGACCTTCAAGGACCTAAACTTAGAGTAGGCATAGTTGCCGAAGGAACTAGAGTTGCACCTGGAGACATTATCACCTTTTCTACTGAAGCTCCTTTTGAGGGAAATAAGGAAAAGGTCTACATGAATTATAAAAACTTCCCAAGAGACGTAAAAGCCGGGGAGCGGATTTTGTTGGACGATGGAAAGCTTATTTTTGAAATCCTAGAAACTGATCTTAAAACTTTGGTTAAGGCTAAAGTGATTCAGGGAGGGGCTTTAAAATCTAAGAAAGGTGTTAACCTGCCCAATACTGAGATTTCTTTACCCGCTCTTACTCCAAAAGACGTCGAAGATGCAGCGTTTGCAATTAAGCATAACTTTGATTGGATTGCTCTTTCTTTCGTAAGGAATAGTGAAGATCTTTTAGATCTTAAAAAAATAATTGAGAAACATACCGATGAAAAAATTCCAATCATTGCCAAAATAGAAAAGCCAGAAGGAATAAAAAATATCGATAAAATCATTTCACATTGCGATGGGTTGATGGTTGCCAGAGGAGATCTGGGTGTTGAAGTTCCTCCTGCTGAAGTTCCTTTGATACAAAAGGAGTTGGTGCGATTGGCTAAAAAAGCGAGAATCCCTGTCATTATCGCTACTCAGATGATGGAAAGTATGATCGATAGTATGACTGCAACTAGAGCAGAAGTAAATGATGTAGCAAATTCCGTAATGGATGGTGCTGATGCCGTAATGCTCTCTGGTGAGACCTCTGTTGGAGAATATCCTGTAGAAGTGATCAAAACCATAACATCAATCATAGAAAGCGTCGAACACTCTGATTTAATAATCGTTCCTCAAGAAGCACCTAAAATCAGAACCAATCGATTCATCACTAAATCTGTTTGTTTTCACGCAGCTCAAATTGCAAATGATGTACAAGCTAAGGCCATTTGTACTTTAACGAATAGTGGTTATACAGCCTATCAAATTTCAGCCTGTAGACCAAAATCACACGTATTGGTTTTTACTTCCAACATAAGAATTCTGACACAATTAAATTTACTTTGGGGAGTGAAAGCGTTTTTCTACGATAGTTTTGAAACTACCGATAAGACTGTAGAGCATATCAATGCGATTGCTGGGGAAAAAGGATATGTAGACAAGGGAGACCTTATTATAAACCTTACTGCAATGCCTATTATTGAAAAAGGGATGGTAAATACTTTACGTATTTCATCAATCTAAAAAGGCAGAGACAACTGAACCTTAAGTTTTTCTTCTTTTTTTTCTGTATTCAAATTGGATAAAGAAAGACCTAGCAGCCTGACAGAGTCTACTAATTTTTCTTGATATAAAAGTTCTTTGGCGTTGCTCAAAATCAAGCTCCTATCAGCAATATAATGCGGAAATGTTTTGCTTCTTGTTTGAACTGAAAAGTCACTAAACTTGATTTTAAGCGTTAGTGTCCTCCCTGCAAGTTTTTTAATCTTCAATCTCTTTTCTAGTTTGTTGGCGATGCGCTCCAGCTTTTCTTCCAAATAGACCTCACTGGTGAGGTTTTCTGTAAAGGTGTGTTCAGCGCCAAAAGACTTTGGCGTTCGAAAAGGAATCACTGGGCTGTCGTGAATTCCTCTGACGACATTGTAAAAATAAGTACCTGACTTTCCAAAATTATCATTCAGAAATTCTATTGATTTTGTCTTTAAACCCGCTCCATCAAAAATTCCCATCTGATACATCTTCAATCCAGTTTTCTTTCCCACGCCATAAAACTTTTTGACATCCAGCTTTTCTAAAAAAGGAAGCACTTCTTCTGGAGCTATTGTTTTTTGACCATTGGGTTTGTTCCAATCACTCGCGATTTTGGCTAAGAATTTATTAATTGATATCCCTGCGGAAGCATTTAAACCCGTTAACTTTTTTATGTCATATCTAATTTCTCTAGCCATTTGAGTTGCCGAAGTTCTCCCCATTTTGTTTTTGGTTACATCCAAATAAGCTTCGTCTAAAGAAAGAGGCTCGACCAAGTCTGTGTATTTATTAAAAACAGTTCTTATTTGCTTGGAAACTTCTTTATAGCGTTCAAAGTTCGGGGAGACAAAAATCAAATCTGGGCACAACTTTCTTGCCAAAGATCCATTCATTGCACTTCTAACCCCAAACTTACGTGCTTCATAGCTTGCTGCCGCAACAACACCTCTCTCCTCACCTCCTCCAACCGCAACAGGTTTGTTTTGCAATTCAGGTTGATCTAATTGTTCGACCGCCGCAAAAAATGCATCCATATCGATATGAATAATTTTTCTTTCCATTTAAATTTTAATCAAAACATTTTTGCTTTTTAATCCTTAACGAATCAGAATTCCTCTAAATTTAGTTACAATAAAATTTTCAATACATGAAAAAAGAAATAGAAAGAAAATTTTTAGTCAGAAATGATAAATTTAAAGATCAGTCTGTTCAAAAGCAAAAAATAACACAAGGATATCTCAGTAAAGATCCTGAAAGAACCGTTAGGATCAGAATTACAGAGAAAGAAGCTTGGATCACCATTAAAGGAAAAAGCAATGACACAGGAACAACAAGATTAGAATGGGAAAAATCAATTTCCCTAGCTGATGGTGAATCACTTATGAAATTATGCATTGCAACTCCCATCGAAAAAATTAGATACATCATTCCACAAAAAAATCTAAACTTCGAAGTAGATGAGTTTTTTGGACATAAAAGTGGGTTAATTATTGCAGAAATTGAATTGCCTTCGGAAGCTACTCTTTTCGAAAAACCAGATTGGCTGGGAGACGAAGTCACCGGAATAAAAGAATATTATAACGCAATGATGTAACTTTCTATTAAAAACAGAATTCTCGTTGTATGAACAGATTATTGTATCTTTGTTAAAAATTTAGATCATGTATTCATTGTTAAAAAACTTACACTCTTATTGGGCATTTTTAGTACTACTTGTAATAATACTTGCAATTGGAAATGCTTTTATAGGTAAAATAAAAGGAAAGGATTTTGAATCTAAGGATTTAAGAATTTCTCTTTTTGGATTAATATTTTCTCACCTTCAGTTATTGATTGGGTTGATTCTTTACTTCGTTTCTCCTTGGTTTGACCAATGGTCAGCTTTAGGAATGGGTGGTGTCATGAAAGATGCACAAACAAGGCTTTATTTGGTGGAACATCCCTTTACAAACATTATAGCCATCGTCCTGATTACGATGGGATGGTCACTTCACAAAAGACAAAGTGATAGCGGTAAAAAATTCTTACGCATTGGATTGTTTTATAGCTTTGGTTTGTTTTTACTCCTTAGCAGAATACCCTGGAACAACTGGTTGTAATTTTTTGAGTTAAAAATAATGATTACCACAAAAAAACAAGCTGTCTTTAAACATTTACTTTTAAAGAATAAGCTAAGTATTGCAGTAATCGGTGGCGGAAGCTGGGCGACTGCCTTGACTAAAATTTTATGTGAAAATAAAAGAAACGTTGGGTGGTACATGCGTAATGAAGACAACATTAGCTTCATTAAAAAACACCATCATAATCCAAATTATCTGAGCTCTGCCAGATTGAGTGTTAAGCGGCTAAATATCAGTTCTGATATAAACAAAATAGTCGAGGACGCTGACATTATTATTTTGGCTGTTCCCTCCGCTTTTTTATCCGAAGAATTGAATAAAATAAAGATTTCAATAAAGGATAAAATAATTTTTTCAGCGGTCAAAGGAGTTGTTCCAGAAAGCATGTTAATCGTTGGAGAACATCTGAATCAAAAATTTGGCGTCCCTGTAGAAAAAATTGGAGTAATTGCAGGCCCCTGTCATGCAGAAGAGGTCGCAATGGAACGACTGTCTTACCTTACTGTCGCTTGCGTTGATTCAATGATGGCAAAAGTTGTTGCTTCGATGTTAAAGACAAAATACATTCGAACCAAAACATCGAATGATATCATCGGGACCGAATATGCCGCCATGTTAAAAAACATCTATGCAATTGCTGCGGGTATTGCCCACGCATTAAACTATGGAGATAATTTTCAGAGCGTTTTGATGAGTAATTCTATTCGGGAGATGAAACGCTTTATCAAAGATGTCTATAAAATGAAAAGAAATATCAACAATTCTGCTTATTTAGGAGATCTTTTGGTGACCGGATATTCGATCTTTAGTCGCAACAGAACCTTTGGTAGTATGATCGGAAAAGGCTACACTGTTAAAGCAGCTCAATTAGAAATGAAAATGATATCCGAGGGGTATTATGCTGCAAAATCAGCCAAGCTAATTAACTTGAAATATGTGACTAGGGTTCCTATAATCGATGCTGTTTTCAGCATTCTTTATGAAGGGAAAAGTCCTGAAAAGGTTTTTAAAAGACTTGTGAAAAAGTTAGACTAGAAACTAGATTTAAATTGTTCTAGAAAACGAATGTCGTTTTCAAAAAACAATCTTATGTCCCCTATTTGGTAAAGCAACATTGCAATTCGCTCAATCCCCATTCCGAAGGCATAGCCCGAATATTCTTCAGGATCAATACCACAATTCTTTAAAACATTGGGGTCAACCATACCACATCCCATGATCTCTAACCAACCGGTTCCCTTGGTAATGCGATAGTCAGTTTCCGTTTCTAATCCCCAATAAATATCAACTTCTGCGCTGGGTTCCGTAAAAGGAAAATAAGAGGGTCGCAGTCGTATTTTAGAATTGCCGAATAAAGACTCTGTAAAGTAAAGAAGCGTTTGTTTTAAATCCGCAAAAGAAACATTTTTGTCGATATAGAGTCCTTCTACTTGATGAAAAATACAATGAGATCGAGCGGAAATTGCCTCATTCCTAAAAACCCTACCCGGAGATATCGTTCGGATCGGAGGTTTGTTATTCTCCATATACCTCACTTGCACAGAAGAAGTATGCGTTCGAAGCAAAACATCGGGATCCGTTTGAATAAAAAAAGTATCCTGCATGTCTCGCGCTGGGTGGTGTTCAGGAAGATTTAAGGCTGTAAAATTATGCCAATCATCTTCTATTTCTGGACCTTCAGATATATTAAATCCAATCTGTGAAAAAATATCAACGATTCTATTTTTAACCAATGACAAAGGATGCCTCGAACCCAATTCGACTGGGAAAGGAGATCGTGAAAGATCGCCAATACTTCCCTTTGGTTTCTGGGAAGTTGATTTAGATTGTAGTGTTCTTACTTTTTCAGTAACAGCATTTTTTAAGGTGTTCAGTGCTTGACCAAATTCCTTCTTTTCATTGCCTGGCACTTCTTTAAAAGCAGCAAAAAAGTCATTTAACATTCCTTTTTTACCTAGATATTTTATTCTAAAAGCCTCTATTTCCTCATTAGAATCAGTTTGAAACTGAGCTACTAGATCAAGATTTTCTTTAATTTTTTCAATCATCACACAAAAATAAACATTCTGTTATTTAATTACCTCTCGATTTAAAAAGTATTCTACTATTGCCTCTTTCATCAAAACACTCTGCTCTCCTGCTTTCAAGGGCGGCAACTCCTCAGTTAACTCAAAATGAGGCCATCCTTGCTCATCAAAAAAATCAAATCGATAGTATCCAAAAGGCTCTAAAGCAGTACAAATTCCAATGTGTATTAGATCAATATTATCGTCTTTTTTAAACTTCCTATGTATTTGACCCAATTCCTGTAACCCAATTAGATAGAGCATTCCTTCTACATCTAGCGGCTCACCATCAGAAAATTTATCCGTTAGCACCTCAACCAATTTTTCCCACCGATCTTTTAGTAATTGATCTCTAGTAGTGACTTTTTGCATGTGGTAAAGATAAGTGCTTTGAGTTAATTCTCTTATCGACTTTATGAAAAATAGAGTACTTTCGTGCTCATGAATGTGGTAGACATTATAATTGCAATAGGACTGGCATTTGGTTTTTTCAGGGGTTTTTCTAAGGGCTTTATTGTAGAAATCGCCTCTTTGTTCGCCTTGTTCTTAGGGTTGTTTGGCGCGTTAAAATTTTCTCCGCTTGTCGTTGTTTTGATTGAAGGGTATTTTGACTGGAATCCTGCTGCCATTCAAGCCAGTGCGTACTTTCTTGTATTTATTATAATTGTTTTTGGCATTTCATTATTAGCAAAAGCTTTAACGAAAGTAATCAGCCTTGCAGCGCTGGGGCTATTCAATCGGTTTTTGGGTGCTTTGTTTGGAGTGATCAAATGGGGGGTTTTTCTCTGTGTTGCTTTCTTTTTAATTGGAAAATTAAATAATTGGATTACTGTAGTTGATCCAAAATATTTTGAGGATTCACTACTTTATGAACCTATTTTAAAATTAGGCGAATTTTTGTTTAATTGGGGAAGCGGAATGTCAGATGAAATTCCTGAAAAGTTTATTTAAAGTCTTTGAGACTGCGAATAACCCCACCTTTTATCCAACCTTCAGAACCATTTGCTATTTTAATTTTTTGCCATTCTTGTAGCGCATCTAAAAGCTGAACTTTTGTGCCTTCATGAAGAAGAAACAACACTTCAGAACGAGAGTTTGGCTCGGCCCAAACATCAATTTTTTCACTAAATAAAATACCAAAATTTGTAGATTTTTCCGTTGAGGATTTCATGAAAGATATTGAGATTGAACTAACCAAAAGTAAAGAAGATAATATCGCAAGAATAAAGAAAGTCCTCTTTAAAACAGGAGTTTTATTCCATAAATAAAGACCGATAAACATCGCACAAAACCATGCCAAAACAACAGCCAAAATAGCCCATCCTTCTGTAGAAAAAAAATTAAAAAATGTGTTTTTTATTCGGGTCAACTGTGACTGAGGAAGTAATTCAACGGCATCAATGGCCATGTTTTGGGCGAAAGCAGCGTTCACTTTTATGTCCTGATCATTAGGATTTAAAAGTTTGGCTTTTTCATAATAAAAAACACTCTCCCCAACATTGTTTAGTCGGTAATAGCAGTTTGCCAAGTTGTAATACAATGCCGCACTGTGTTCTCCTTGATCCAAAATTTCTTTATACAGGGAAACTGCTTTTTCATATTTAGCATTATTATAAGCCGCATTGGCGTTTTCAAAAACTTCGCTAGGAGTTTGTCCATATGTACAAATGAAAACTAGAAATAAAATAAAAGATAGCAGTTTCAAATTCATAATTTTCTGTCTATAGTAGCAATTACATTAAGTGCTTGATCAAAATCTTGCTGCATTTTAGCATCCGTTGCAGGTGAATATCGAGCGATTTCACAGTTTTCCAATAAATTTAAAAAAGAATCAATATCATCCGAGGAAAGAGGTTTTTCCTTCAATAGTTGACGGATTTTCTCCTTATTAAAATCAAATGTTTCAATGCTTAATTTGGCCTTTAAATAGTTGTGTAAGGCCCTTTCTAAGGCATCATAGAAACGTATTTTATTTTTCAGGTTTTTCTTGGCTGAGCCTAAGTATTTTTTTGCAAGTTTATTCGCCGTTTTCAACTTTATTCCATCAATATCACCAGATGTTTTTATTTTACGCCGCAGGAGGAAATAAAATATTAGGAGCAATAAAAATGGGGCAACAATCATCAAATAAAACTCTCTACTGCCCCAAAAGGCAAGCTGCTCAATTGGTCTTAGGTTTGGAATTAATTTTATAAAACGGAACGATTCGTTTTCAGTTGAAACCAATTGATTTGAAGTCGAGTTGTTTTTATTATTGGAGTTGCCTGCAATTGGGCCATCATATACATCGACAATATGCTCTTGGGACATGAGGGTGAAATATTCTTCTTTATTTGGGTCGAAATAAGAAAACGAGACGGGGGAGATGGGATATTTACCCTGAAATCTTGGAACAACAGTGTATTTGTCTTCAATGCTTCCTTTCATTCCACCCAAACTTGTTTTAACGTCTTCAGAGTGCTCCGGCTCATAAACCTCAAGGGTGTTGGGAAGTGTCAGTTTCGGCAGGGTGAAGAGCTTTAAATTTCCACTGCCACTTGCTTTAACTTTTAACTCAAAAGACTCCGAAGCTTTTAAGGCATTCTTATTTATAATTAAATTAAAATCAAACTGTCCAACTGCACCAAAGAAATTGGCAGGCTTTCCTTTTTCAGGTAATGGCTTGACGTTTATAAATCTTTTTTCGGCAGTAATCGCACGGGAAGTTTGCTGAACAATTCTGCCTCCAAAAAAATCACGCCGGTTGGAGGGAAGGCCAATAACGACATTTAGACTGAGAGGCTCTAGTGTTAATTTTCCTGTTTTTTGCGGATATAAAACGGTTTTTCTCCAAACAACCACCTTATAATCCTCTCCCCTAAAAGTTGCATTCTGAACCTGTAGTTGGGGGATTTTTATAATATGACTCCAAAAGTCCTGAAACTTTGGACTTTCTATTTCTCTGGCGTCCGATATTTTAAGTGGGCTTCTAAAGTATAGCTTATAAACAACCGTAATGGCTTCATTTAGATAAGGTCTCGGATTGGAAACTTCAGCGACCAAGTGAAGGTTATCGTCTATGAGATACTCTGGACTATTAGGATCGCGGGGCACAGCTACGGACTCGGAAACCGTAATTTTGACCGGAGTAGTCCGATAAACTTTTCCTTCGATTTTGACTGTCGCCGCATTAAGCGTCGCGGCACCTTTCTTTTTAGGAGATAAGAAATAGGTAAATGTTTTAGAAAAACTTCTTTTACCATTAACCCACGAATTACTTATGGATTGATTTGGACCTCCAACAACTCTGAAGTCAGAGAAATTTGGAGCTGTGAAATTATCTCCATTTTTATTCATAATGAAATCAACCCTCAAACGTTCGTTGAGTCCCATAGATTTCTTGCTCACCCTCGCTTCAAAAGACACCTGCGCAGTGACGTTAAAAACGGTGAATAGTAAAACAATTATATGTAAAATATATTTGTGCATTCTAATTGATTACAAATTTACCAATCTTTCTCCCCTCTAACAGGAACCCCTTGAATTTTTTCGGCATTGACTTTGTCTTGTACTTTTTTCTCTTGATTATTCATTGCTTCTAGCAAACTTTTCACCTGCTCTGGTGAGAGCTGGCCCTGCTTGGGCTTCGGCGGAGGCTGCTGTTCCTTCTCATCTTTCCCATCTTTAGACTCTTCAGGTTTTTTCTCTTTTTCTTCCTCACCATCTTCTTTCTTGTCTTCCGAATCTTCTCCTTCCTTACCTTCTTTATCCTCTTCTTTGTCTTTTTCTTCCTCCCCTTCTTTGTCTTGATCTTGATCTTTTTTGTCCTCTTGATCTTTATCGTCTTGATCCTTTTGATCCTGATTTTGTTCTTGTTCTTGTTGCTCTTTTTCTAAAAGCTCTTTTGCAAGGGCGTAATTATACCGCGTTTGTTCATCCTCAGGATTGTTTCTCAATGCGTTTTTATAGGACTCAACTGCCTTGGCATAATCTTTTTGTTGCATAAAAACATTTCCCATGTTGTGAAATGCATGATGCTTACTTGATTTATTCTCTGAGAATTTTTGGGTTTGAAAATAACGTTGTTTTGCTTCCTCAAAATTCTTTTCCTTATAATGTGTGTTACCAAGGTTATAAAGTGCTTCTGGTTTTTCTGGAGCTTTGGAAAGTGCTTTCCTGTATGACATCTCGGCGGTATCAAACATAGATTCTTTTGCCAATTGATTCCCATCATAAATATGATTGTTCACAACCGCTTCTTGAGCAGCACCTATGAAGAATGAAATTAAAAACAAACAGAAAAAAAATCGAAACATAATTTTTTATTTTTCGTTAAATAAATTTAAATCTTGCACCCATTTAGTTTTCGTTTCAAAAAGAAAAATCTCTATCAGCAGCAAAAGAAATCCAGCCAAAAGAAAAGCTTGAAACTGGTCTTTATAACTGACAAATTTTTTAGCCTCAAATTCTTTTTTATCCATCGATTTTAATTTATCTGAAACAAAATCCAAAACTTCCTGAGTTTCATTCCCATCGATATATTCCCCTCCAGATACTTCTGCAATCACCTTCAGAATTTCCTCGTTTCGTTTTGTGATGACAGTCTCTCCCTCCAGGTTTTTCTTATAGGATTCAATTATTCCATTTTTTTTAATAGGAATAGGAGCGCCTTGTTCGGTACCTACTCCAAAAGTAAAAATCCTAATTCCCAAAGCAGAAGCCCTTTTGGCTGCTGATTCTCCTTCCTCAGAATGGTCTTCACCATCTGAGATTAAAAAAACAACTCGGTTGGTCTGATCTTCATCATCAAAAAATGTTCCAGAAAGATCGAGAGCAGCATCCAATGCAGTTCCCTGTGAGGAAAGCATGTCAGTATTTAATGCCTGTAAAAACATTCTGCCCGCTCCATAATCCGTGGTAATCGGTAATTGTGGAATGGCTTGAGCTGCATAGGCAATAATCCCAATTCTATCGCTCGCGAGTTGATTCATGATGGCTGACACCAATCGCTTTGATTTTTCCAATCGATTGGGTGCAATGTCTTCGGCGAACATACTTTTTGAAACGTCAATCGCAAAAACGATGTCTACGCCTTCTCTTTTAACGGTTTCAAGTTGGGTTCCTATTTTTGGATTTACCAATCCTATCACTAAGAAAGAAATTGACAAACTCAGAAGAATTAATTTAAATCCAGGCTTAAATCTTGACCGATAAGGGCTCAATTTTTTCATTAAGTTAGCATCGGTAAATTGGAGCTGAGCTTTTCGCTTCCATCGCATCACAAAATAAAAGCCTAGCCAGAGAACCGGCAATACTCCGAAGAAATAAAAATAGAAAGGGGTGTCAAATTGATACATATTAAATAAAGCTTCTAAATAAAGTATTGCGAGCCAACCATTCGATGAAAATCATCACCAAAGCGAGAAGGATTAATGGCCTAAATTTTTCTTCATAATTATAATACTTAAACTCCTCAACTTCAGTTTTTTCGAGTTTGTTGATTTCCTGATAAATTTCTTCTAATTTCTTGTTATCGGTAGCTCGAAAGTACAAACCTCCAGTGCTCTCCGCTATCGTTTTTAATAACGCTTCATCGATCTCTACTTTTGTCACACCATATTGAAACTTTCCGTTGGGCAGCAATCCGATGGGCGCCCTGGCGTTTCCGTTACTTCCCAAACCAATAGTATACGTTTTTATGTCATATTCTACAGCCAATTCCGTTGCGATCTTGGGATCTATAAATCCAGAATTATTTACGCCGTCAGTCAACAAGATAATCACTTTACTTTTTGCTCGACTATCTTTCAACCTGTTCACGGAAGTTGCCAGACCCATTCCTATCGCTGTTCCATCTTCTATCAATCCTTCGTAACGAATTTCTCTTAGTGCATTTTTAACAATAGACTTATCACTTGTGATCGGTGTTTTGGTGTAGCTTTCTCCCGCATAAATGACCAGTCCAATACGGTCACTCAATCTTTCATCGACAAAAGATGCTGCCACGCGTTTAAGGGCAGACAAGCGGTCTGGTTTTAGATCTTGAGCTAACATACTCGAAGACACGTCAATTGCCATGATAATGTCAATCCCTTTGTTTGTTTTTGTTCTTGAGGAAACGTCAAGGGTTTGGGGTCGTGCCAATCCCAATATTATAAAACTCAAAGCCAATAATCTTAAAACAAAAAGTAATGGATGCAAGCGAGCGATTGCAGAGGAATTGATTTCAAATCCTTTCAGTGAAGAGATGTTGAGTTTGGGTTGAATGTTTTTATGATTAAAAAATTGCCATAGAATTAACAGCGGTAAAAGCACAAATAACCACAGATAATCAGGATTCGCAAAATATATTCCTTCAAACACGCTTTATAATTCTTTAATTAATTCAAAACTATTCATTATTCTTTCCTCTATTTTATCAGCATACCGATCCTCTTTTTCATAGAGAATCGTCATGGTTATACCTCCCGATTCGAAATCAAATACATGGGTGGTATAATTGCACCTGACGCGGTTGTCGTCTCCTTTTTTTGGATAATCTAAAGTTCCAAATATTTTCAATGCTGGAAGTCCCGAAAGGGTAGTCACTTCTTCTTCTTTAATCAGAATATTTACGGCTCCTCTTGATTGAAAATCCTGAATGATTTCATTGATCAGCTGTTGGATTTTTTCCTTCTGCCTTGCATTTTCTGAAGCTTCATCCTCCTCTTCTTGATCAGATTTTTCTGGATTTGGAGGCGACTTTTTGAAAACTAAATCTAGATAAAAAGGCGAGTCATAACTTCCTATGGAAAACCTTTGCGTACCACTCCCTTCTGCTTTGATTCTTTTCAAAACCTTTGGAGTGCTGATTTTCACCGGAGGCGTCCCGTATTGACTGGTTACCCACTCTCCCGTTTTTAATTTGACGGTTGGATTCCCAAGGATCGTGTCTCGAACGGTATAAAAACCATAAACATAAATCGCAATACTTAATGAAATTATCACTGTGATTCCTAGGGAAGCAACGCTCCACTTAATTTGCTTTCTCTTTCGCTGCTTGGCCAAAATCAATTGATATTCCTCTCGCTCCCTTATTTCCTCTGGGGTGGGTTCGGGAAGTGCCTCTTTGGTTTCGATCACCACTTCCTCAACCAAAATTCTGTCGCGTGAAGAAATTCCTTGGTCGGGCATTGACCTTGCAAACTTTACCAAATCCGCAGTCTGTAGGACTGATTTAAGGTTTTTAATGGTATCGTGCTCAAGTTTTAGTTTTCCTGAATCTTTCAGCAATTCCAATTTTGAAAGTAATTCATCAGAAGTGCTTTCTAGTGCAGAAATCTTGGCTTCTTCCTCCAAATATCTTCGGATGACATCTGTTAAACGAGAATAATAATTCTTATGTTCTTCTTGATCGGTCGGTTTGATTGATTCTAACGCTTTAAGCTCTTCTATGGCTCTTTCAAAAGGAGGTAGTTTCTTTTTCTTTTGTTCTATTCTCTTTTTAGCAAAGAAAAAAGCGTAAATGACACCGATTAGCAAAAGGACTACTAAGACTCCAAGTAAAATGCTTTTTATAACCCTTTTATTATTTTTTTCAACCTCAACAATCGGCTTAATGTCATATAATTTTTGTTTTAAAGTATCAACGACAACAGTGGCAACTTCGATTAAAAGCGAATCCGTTATTTTTAACGAGCCATTGATTCCTATTTTTTGAGGAGGCAACCAATAGGCTCCCGAATCAAATTGAATCAATGCATATTTTTTAGTAAAAAGATAATGGCCCTGTGCTTGAATGGTATCCAAAGGACTTTCTTCTAAAAGCTCGAAGGGAGCGAAAATTGGTTTTTCAGCAAAAGTGAGATCTAAAATTGAGTCAGACTTTAATTGTATTGAATAATTCAATTGTTCTCCGATGCGAAGTTGCGTTGTATCAACCGCTGTTTTTAGGTCGAAATCAACTTGTGCGATGAGTTGACTCATGCCCAATAAGAAGCAACCTATTAAAACAATTTTTTTCATTCCTTATCCTCTTGATTTAAAGTAATTCAAAAGTTTTTTTACATAACTTTCATCTAGTCGACAATGCAATGCTCCTGCTCCATTCTTAAGAAATAGGTTTTCAAAAAATGCTACTTGATTCTGATAGTTTTTTTCGTAAGCTTTTCTCACACCCAAAGACTTGGTGTTGATCCATTTTGTGGCTCCAGTTTCGTTATCAATCATGGGAACCAAACCAATGTTAGGGATGCTTTCTTCATAGCGATCATAAATCCTAATTCCTGTTAAGTCATGTTTTTTAGCCGCAATTCTAAGGGTCTTTTCATAATCAGAATCCATAAAATCAGACATCAAGAAAACGATGGCTTTTTTCTTAAGTACGCCAGATAAAAATTCTAAAGCAGCACTTATTTTTGTTTTTTTACTTTTGGGTTGGTACTCCAAAAGTTCACGTATAATTCTTAAAACATGAGAACGTCCTTTTTTGGGAGGAATATAAAGCTCTACCTGATCTGAAAAAAGAATTATACCAACTTTATCATTGTTCTGCATGGCAGAGAATGACAAGGTCGCAGCGATTTCGGTTATTTCATCCCTCTTAAATTGGCCCTGAGTCCCGAAGTGTTTTGAGCCACTAACGTCAACCATCAGCATAAGGGTTAACTCTCTTTCTTCCTCGAATACTTTTACAAAAGGTTCGTTATAGCGTGCGGTTACATTCCAATCGATATTCCGAATGTCGTCTCCATATTGGTATTGTCGTACTTCACTGAAAGTCATCCCTCTTCCTTTGAAGGTACTGTGATATTCCCCCCCAAAGATGTTATCGCTTAAGCGGCGAGACTTAATTTCAATTTTACGAACTTTCTTTAAAAGCTCCTTCGTTTCCATACTGATTTTAGTTGGTGAGAAAAAAGCTAATTTTCCTAGGGAACTTCTACTTCGTTGATGATTTGGCTGATCAAATCTTCAGTAGTAATGTTTTCAGCTTCTGCTTCATAAGTTAGCCCTATTCGATGACGCAATACGTCATAAATAATGGCGCGTACATCTTCGGGGATAACATAACCCCGATGCTTAAGAAAAGCATGGCATTTGGCTGCCGTGGCGAGATTGATACTCCCTCTGGGTGAAGCTCCAAAGCTGATTAATGGTTTGATTTTTGCCAATGAATAGTTTTCAGGATAACGTGTGGCGAACACCAAATCAAGAATATATTTCTCGATTTTTTCATCCATATAGATTTCCCTTACCGTAGTCTGCGCCGTTTGAATTTGCTTTGTCGTAACCACGGGGTTCACTTTTTGCTGGGTATTATTTAAATTAGATCTTACAATTAACTGCTCTTCTTCAATTTTAGGGTAATCAATTACCGTTTTGAGCATGAATCGATCCACCTGCGCTTCAGGAAGTGGATAAGTACCTTCCTGCTCCACAGGGTTTTGCGTCGCCATAACTAAAAAAGGGGAGGGCAGCTTAAAAGTTGTATCTCCAATCGTGACCTGTTTCTCTTGCATCGCTTCTAAAAGAGCAGACTGCACTTTCGCAGGGGCACGGTTGATCTCATCCGCCAAAACAAAATTGGCAAAAATGGGTCCTTTCTTTATCGTAAAGTCGTTTTCCTTGATGTTATAAATCATGGTTCCAACAACATCTGCGGGAAGCAAATCAGGAGTAAACTGAATTCGGCTAAAGACTCCTTTTACCGATTGACTGAGTGTGTTAATTGCCAGTGTCTTTGCAAGACCAGGGACTCCTTCCAGAAGGATGTGACCTCTTCCCAGCAAACCTATCAATAGTCTCTCGACCATGTGTTTTTGGCCGATAATGACCTTATTCATTTCTAGTGTTAATAAGTCAACAAAAGCACTTTCTTTTTCGATTTTTTCATTGATGGCTCTAATATCGACATTCTTGTTCATTGTTTCTTCCATGTTGTTTCTATTAAGGCATGTAATTTAGGGCAGTAAAATTGAGGAATATTTTCTCTTTACGTTGTTAATAATTGGTTAAAAATTGATTTTAATCAAAGTTTAATAAGCTTTAAAATCTCCCTATTTTAAAACAACTAATTTAAGAAAAATGATAAAAGTCTCAAAAATAATATCCGGCACCATGAATTGGGGGGTCTGGGGTAATAATTTAGGCACTCTAGAAATGGCAAACCTCATTGAAACTGGGCTTTCTCTGGGTATAAATACTTTTGACCATGCCGATATTTATGGAGACTATACTACTGAAACAGCTTTTGGAAAAGCTTATGCTCAAACAAAAATAGCAAGGGAAGAGTTGTTTTTCATTTCAAAATGCGGAATTCAATGCCCAAGTGAATTTAACCCCATACTGCTGAATTATTATTCTTACTCCAAATCTTATATAATAAATCAAGTTGAACGTTCGCTGCTAAATTTAAAAACAGATTACCTAGATCTGCTTTTATTGCACCGCCCAAGTCCTTTAATGCAAGGGGATGAAATTAATTCTGCGATTGATCAGCTAAAAGCGGAAGGTAAAATCAGAAATTATGGCGTCTCTAACTTTACTCCTTCACAAATTGATTTAATTCAGGAAACCACTCCTATTCTTTTTAATCAGATCGAATGTTCTTTGACCCATTACCAACCCATGTTTGATGATACATTAGATCATATGATCAATAAAAATATTCAAACCATGGCGTGGGCACCTTTGGGTAACTATTTTAAAGAAAAAGACGAAGCACAACAGCGGATCGAAAATGCCTTGAAGCCACTTCTAAAGAAATATGATGCCGATGAGGATGAGTTGATTTTAGCCTGGCTGATGCGGCATCCAGCTGGTATTCATCCTGTCATTGGGACAACAAAAGTAGAAAGAATTAAAAAATCCTTGAGAGCAGTTGATATTGTTTTGGATGAAATTGATTGGTTTTCTCTTTTGGTCGCCAGTCAGGGTCACCGAATGCCATAAGCATTAGGTATTTAGAAAGAAAGCCTCATTTATAAATTTATTTAACACAATTATTCCCCAACTATAGTTCTTTTTTTTATAGTTTTAATTAACCCAAATTAAAACCAAATGAGATCTTCCGCCCTGCTTTCATCTATTGCATTGTGTTTTTTTATTTACTTCTGTTCCAATAAACAAATCGAATACAGTAGTCCCGATCATTTTAAGATTAATGAGACGCAATATATAATTGAGTCTGCTGCTTTTGTAAAACTCACTGGCCCTTCTTTTTTTAATAATTTAAATGGGCTAATATTCGCTACAGATGGCGTAAGTTTTTCTTCATTAAACGACAAAGTGCTCTCTTTAAAAGGAAAAGGAAAAATATTGGGATTTATTATTTACAGCTCCGAAAAAGAAACACTTAATGAAGGGGTTCATTTTATGAATCTGAGACCTCCTTACAGTGAAGGAGACATTGCCATTGGTTTTTACACCCTTGACTGGGAGGAGGACAAAGGCTCAGTCTTTTACGATGAGAATGAGGGACCTGGCTTGTTAAGTGGGAAATTAACTGTTACTAAGGAAGGAAAACAAACCAGCATCTCATTTAAGTGTACCGATGAAGATGGACGATTGATTACTGGTGTTTTTAAGGGTGATTTACTTAAAAACTTATCCTACAACACCGATCATATAGATTATGAAGATTAATATCTATTGATTTCCCTCCATCACGCGAATATCGTCTACCAAAAAAGTTGCATCATAGGTTGACTTTCCATTTCCAATGTATTTAAATGCAAAATATATGTTTTCACTTTGCGCAGGAAGTTCAAATTCTCCAGAATCGATCCATGCATTGGAAACATCTATTTTTGAAGCAATTTTAAGCGCTAATTTTTGCCATTGGGCAGACAGTACTCCATCTATATTTCCATTAAAATCATTAGAAAAATAAACTTCCAATTGACTTTTATCAGGATATTTAACTGCTGTTCGAAATGCAAAAACAGGATTATTAATGCTACTTACATTAATCGGAGGGGTTATCAACCAACCAATGGTTTCTGTGTCTCCTGAGCTATAGGCGCTAAAGCTGGCAGACCTACCCAATGCATATTCGTCCTCAACAACTTTCCAATAGGGAGTCCCTTCTTCAGTAAAACTTATCCAACCTTCAGATTCAAATTTTCCTAAGTTTTCGTTTTCAAAATGTTGATTAAAAAAAGGATCACATCTCGGATCTTGAAAACTAATGTTTTGGGGTTCATTTATTTTTAAAATAAACTTTTCGTTGTAATAATCCCGTGTAAGAATGCCACTAATAACGCCTGAATGATCTGACACCACGACGGACTTAAACTTTGAAAATGTACTGGTCGTGACCCAAATACTTTGCTGTGTTTGACAATTGACCAAACGTCGTTCGCCATCAAATTCGTCGTAGCCTTCGGCTGAAAAAGTTTTGCCCAGTTCACTGTTCGAAAACTGAACTGCATTAATTGAGATCCACATCCCTAAGTATTCTTGATTAAAATCCTCAATATTAATGGAAAGTGGTATGATTAAATGGTCTTCAGAAGACCTTACCAAATGAGCAGAAATCAAATGGGCGGATAAGTTTTCGACTCCATCAGCCGCATAAGTCCCTATCGTGAGCACCCCCCTGTGGTAGCCAGCTCCCAATCCATTTAAATTGACATATACTTTTCTACCTATAGGGTATAAATTGTTAAGAGCGGTTTCATCTAATAAAAATCTAAGTGCCGCTGCATAGTTTGCATTGCGACCTTGTTCAAAACCTCCTGTTTTGAAGGTTTCGTCTAATAAATTTTGGAAACTTAAAAAGAATCCGAAGAACTTTGAATTTACGCGCCAGGATTTTCCAGCAGTAAGGTTAAGTAAAAAATATGAGGGAAACTGAATCTGCTTCAACAGCGATTGAGCTGTCTCTGGATCATAGTCTGTAAAAGTCAATCCATCAAAATCCTTTAAAAAATTCTCTGTCCTTAACAGAGGATTCGGGTCTAAAAATGCATTTGAAAAATAATTTCCGAAAATACCCAATCGCCAATAATTTGGATCTTCATATTCAAATCCAAGGGAAAAGGCTTGATGAGGACCTGCTGCAAGGGAATAGCCTTTCAGCTTGCTTTTTCCAAAACTTTTGAGTCCATTTTCAAACCCTTGTGCTGTGGTTTCTTCATTAATAACAGTTGACAAATACAGGTCAGGATCGTTCCCAATTGTGAACTGACCCACCGAAGCAACGCCAGTGATTTTAACTTCGGGAATTGGTTGATAGACAATGGAGAACTCTACCCCCTTATTGTCTTTCTGAATATCAGATAATATTTCTTGGATAAAATAGGCATTGTCTCCCCCTACTCCATCTGCAAAGTAATACGAAACCTCGCTTAGATCTTTTTGTTCGATCCAATATCCAAGGGCTTTCAGTGCTATTTTACTGCCTTGAAAATGGTAACCAAAATCTAAAGAAATTGATTCTTCCTCTTTTGTGTTTGGAACAATTTGATGATTTTCTCTAGGGTTTGAAAATACATTTTGCTGGGTTGGTGGTCGGTTCAAAAAACCACCGTTTATAAAGATTCGATGCTTTCCTGTAAAAGCATAATCAACCCCAGCTTTTGTGCTTAGCGACGTATACTTTTGTTTATCCCCTTTACCAAATGAGTTGTCTGGAAAGCTACCGTTTTTAAATTTCCCGTCGCGTTGGTAAGTGACCTGGTTTAATTTTATTGCTGTAAAGCCTTGGAAACCTTTTCTGTTAAATTCGCCTTGAAGTGAAAAGGCTAGCCCCTCAGTTTTTAAATTATAATTATAAAGAAAAGGATCATCAGTCCTTACTTTTTTGTTGGGCTGAAGTAAGTTGTTTTGAACAGATGCTATGTCATCTGCATAGTAATTTAGATTGAAAACATGATCTGCTCCTAGCAAGTCATTGGGAGTGGCAAAAAAATGATTGTTCTCATTAATATAGTTTCCTTCAAAGTCAAGCTTAAATCCCGATTCAAAAGCCTTTTTATATTCAAAAGAAAAGGTAGTTCTGGTGGGTGCTTTCACATCCTGATAAAGCGCATAAATTGCTGCTTGATCTGTTTGGTTTTGGTTTATTTCGTATAATTTAGCCCAGTCTATTTGTCCCTCTTTAATTAAAGTCTGTAAGGATAGGTAGGCACTTGCAGGGTCTAGATATTTGGGGTTTCTCAAAAAATAACTGGGGAGTTTTTGGTAGTAAGTCGGATCAGGATTCTGGCCGCCCCCGATAAGATAGTTATCTTGAATTCGACTCCCATTGTACAATAGCCTGCTTGAAGATTGTTTCCCCCATTGGTGTCCTAAATTAATTTTAAAAGTGGCGTCTTTAGAGATTTCCCAAAGGTGATTCAAAATTACGACAGGTATTTTTATTTCAGCTTCGCGTGAGTTTCTTACTTTTTGATCCTGAAAACCCCAATAAGGATTGTATTTTCGACCTTTCAAGTCAAAAACCTCCTGAGTCATGGGTGCACTTTTTCCCCTTCGGTTAGGGGTATAGAAAGCAGTCAGCCAAGTATTGTGGTTTTTATTCCAGTTTTTCTCTAAACCAATAAAAATAGATTTGGCATCATAGGGCGTCCCCTCAGCATAACCGGTTTTACCTCCGCGATAAGAAACAAGTAGTGCATAATAAATCCCCTTCCCACCTATACTTCCTGAATGCGAAAACATGGTCCGTATTTGATAGGTGGTATTCGAAAAAGCTTGCGAAACTTTAGAGCCTGACGACAATAAGGAAGGCCGCAAGTTGATCTCTGTATTTCCAAGTAAACCTCCAAAATCGTTGTCAGAAACTGAAAGACCATAGTTAAATTGTTGACCACGATTTGTGAAATCGTTTAGGCCACCCCACTGACTCCACAAAGGACGCCCAGAATCGAAAGAATTCATTTGAATTCCGTTAATGCTTATGATATTATGGCTGCTGTCCAACCCCCTTAATCTAAAAAAAGTGTTGCCAAATTGAAAAGCAGAAACATTTAAAAACGCATCTCTTTGAGAGTGCAAGACGCTGCCAATTTGACTGCGATCAAATTCGTCTTGCCCAAAAGAAAGGCTATTGAGGTCAAACCTGGGTAGTTCGATGTCCACCTGAAATGCCTCTGGTAAAATCCAGTCCTCTAAAGTTAAGTTTTTATCTTTTGGGAATTCAATGGGTACGGTTTGAGATTCAAATTCTTTTTTTTTGAAAATCAAGTCGAGTTTAAAAGAATTTTTTGGAATCTTAAGAAAGAATTTTCCTTCATGATCAGTATAAGTTTCGTTTTCATAACCTAGGAAGCTAACATTGACTTGAGGGATCGGTTGCTGGTTTTTCTGAATTATCTTTCCATAAACAAAGTATTCCTGAGTAATATCAGTACTTTGTTGGCTGTATATAAGGCTTAAAAAGCCTCCCCAGAATAGGAAATACAAAAATCGCATGAACTAAGAGTTTGTTATTCGTGGGTAGCATTAAATTAATAATTCTTGTTTTATTGTGAAAAAGTTTCTTTTTATTTTATTGGTTCTTCTTCTTTTTTTGAACAAAATTCAATCTCAAGAAGTCCACCTTCATACCATAGCATTTTACAATCTTGAAAATTTATTTGATCCCGAGGACAATCCCAAAACTATTGATGATGATTATACTCCAACGGGAAGACTCGGTTGGAATGAGGAATTGTTAAATCAAAAAATTGACCATTTGGCAAGTGTTATTTCGGAAATCGGGAAAAAAGAAACACACAAAGCCCCTCTTCTCTTGGGAGTGGCTGAGGTGGAAAACATTAAGGTTCTAAAAAAATTAATCACAAATAAGAGTCTTTCAAAACAGGATTACGGCATTATTCATTTTGACTCCCCAGATGCAAGAGGAATTGATGTCGCCCTTCTTTATCAAAAAAGATTTTTTATCCCTTCATCGGTGAAAAAGTACCCCCTATTGCTTTATGATGGAAAAACCAATAGAAGAAGGTATACGAGAGATCAATTGGTCGTTAGCGGATGGCTTGAAGAGGAAGAAATTCATGTTTTGGTCAACCATTGGCCTTCGAGGCGAGGTGGTCAAAGAAGAAGCGAATCCAGCAGGATGGCAGCTGGAAAGCTGCAACTAAAAATCATTGATTCTCTTCAGCGTCTTGAGGCTGATGCTAAAATCATTTGCATGGGTGATTTTAATGACAATCCAAACAATCACAGTTTGAAACTTCTTTCAAAGCAGAGTTCTTATTATGAAAAAAAAACATCCAAGCCATTGTTTAACCCGATGGAATCCATGCAAAAAAAGGGATTGGGGAGTTTGGCCTATCGCGATCGGTGGTTTTTATTTGATCAGATTTTAATCTCTAAAAACTGGCTTACAAAAGAAGGAGCATTCTTTTTAAATACAAAGATTTATAATCCTGATTATTTGAAAAATCCAAAGGGGAAGTATAAAGGTTATCCTTTTAGAAATCAAATTACGGGTAATTCTTTAAAAGGATATTCCGATCATTTTCCTGTTTATATGGTGATCGCTAAAGTTGTTAATTAAGCGAAATCAAATACTTCAACCCAATGTTTAAAATCAATTTATTTTAAAAACACCTCTATTACAGGCACTTCAACTGGAGGCTTGGTAACTGGTAAAACTAAATTTACATCCCCTTCAGCCACTTCCTCCTTAATCCAATGTCCCACTGGATTTGAGATTTTTATTTCTGAAGCATCATGTAAAAACTGTATGTATTTAATTTTTCCTTTCATTCCTTTCAAGGTGAAATTCTGAAGCGGATAATCTAGCAAATGAATGTAGAGCCTGTTTGTCTCAGGATTATAAGTCAGCAATGAATTGTCTGGAACCTCAAAAGCTTCAGGCGCCTGAGTACAACCGTAAATGGCCCTATTATTGAACCTCATCCAGTCGCCAATTTCAGATAATGCATTTTCTGCGCGATAGTCGATAGTCCCTCTTCCAGTAGGGCCTACATTCAGCAAAAGATTCCCTCCTTTACTTACCGATTCTATCAATAAAACCAACAATTGTTTGTTGTCCTTCCATTTAAGTTCATCTCGATAATACCCCCAAGAACCACTAAAAGTTTGGCAAGTTTCCCAAGGGATTTTTTCTCCTTCGTAGGTGGGCCATTCTTTGACTTTAAACTGTTCAGGCGTTGTGAAATCCCATCCACCCCAATATTCTTTTAAATCAAGTCTGTCGTTTACGATGATCTCAGGCTGAAGCTTTCGAACCTTTTTTATGAGCTCAATTGAGCCCCAGTCTTCACGACCTTTACCATCGTCTCCATCGGGAAAGGAATAGTCTAGCCATAACATATCAACTTTTCCATAATTGGTCAATATTTCCGTGACCTGGTTCATCAAGTATTCTCGATAAACGGACATGTCCCTTTCTTTATTTAGCGCCTTATAATCTTCTTTGTTTTTTGGCTTTAAGGGGTGAACCCTATCGATTGTATATTCGGGATGATGCCAATCAATCAATGAATAATAAAACCCGATTTTCAGACCTTCTTCTCTAAAAGCATCTACCCATTCTTTGAGAGCATCTTTTCCATAAGGAGTGTTTGTTACATTATATTCTGTGAAATCAGAATCAAACAAGGTAAAACCTTCATGGTGTTTGGTTGTGATTACTGCATACTTCATTCCGGCAGCTTTGGCCAATTTTGCCCATTCTCTGGGATTGTATAAATCTGGATTGAAATTATCAAAGTACTTCTTATAGGCCACATCATCGATTCCTTCGTATTTCTTAACCCACTCGTGTCTGCCCGCTAAAGAATAAGATCCCCAATGAATAAACATTCCAAAACGGTCGTTGGTCCACCAGGCAAGTCGCTCCGTTTTTTCTTCTTTGGTTTCATCCCAAATCTTTTTCTGTTGCGCATTTATTCCGTTTGAAACCAAATAAATAGCGATAAGGAGAATTATCTTTTTCATTTTCTAATTAATTAAAATAAGGTTGAGTTAATATTCATACAATGTATTAAAAAATATAAAAAGGAACCATTACTCAAGGTCAAGAAGAACAAAGTGTGTAAAAAAAAGAATTGTGAGGACAATAATGGCCTAATAACAAGAATACAATATTATATTATAATTGGGTAACATACTTCTCCCTGATATATTCAAGGTTTAGTTTGGGATCTTCCAACCCTCCCTCCAACCAAGGCTTCAAGTTTTTGCCTTTTGAAACTATGAATCCAAATTCATTTGCTTGTTTTGGAAAAATAATTTTATACAGTTTTAGCGCTAAAGAAAGCAGGGGAAATAAAAGTCTGATAAACCTTTTTTTTGATCGTTTAAATCTTTCAAGGGGTAATCGGTAATTATAAATGAAGTATATTTTGTTTGAAACATGGGGCAAGAAACTGTTTATTGTTTTTTTTACTTCACTTTCAGTCCATCTATATATGAAGTTTGGGATATGACTGTTTTCGACGCCTCCTGTTCCTGTCCGAAGAATTGCGTCTATTTCATAGTCAGGGACAAAGCCTAACTTTCGAGCTATTTTAGAAATAAGACTGTCGGAAGATTCCATTACAACAATTCCCTTTCTAGCAACTCTATTTAGATCAAGTCTTTTGCTTAAAATTTTAAACTAAATATTTTTTACTAACAAAATATATTTATTTTGATCCTCCTTGAGTTAGAAACTTGATAAAAAAGGAAGCAGACATCTCGTTTCGCATTGAATTACAATAAAATGTATTCTAAAAGAAAAAAGTGAATCTAAAACATTAGCTTTTTACAGTAAAAGCAAGCTTTTCGCTATATAACGGCTTGTGCGTGTTTTCCTACTAAAAAATAATTCTCAAGAAAGAATCTATTGCATCTTGTCCAATCCTTCGGGATAGAGGAACTGGTTGTAGGGGAATCGGGTAACGTGAATGTCCCGAATATCGGCATAAACTCGTTTCCTAAACTGTTCAAGATTTTCTTTACTTAAAGCAGAAATAAAAAGAGCATTTCCATTAACCTTATGCATCCAAGTTTTTTGCCACTCTTCAAGAGAATAGTGTTTTTCAGAGCGTTGTTCTATCAATTCTGCATCATCCCAAGGAGCAGCATTATAAGCATCAATCTTATTGAAAACCATCAACGTAGGTTTATCATAACTTTTAATATCACTCAAAATCTGATTTACTGACTCAATATGCTCTTCAAAATTAGGGTGCGAAATGTCCACTACATGAAGGAGTAGGTCTGCTTCTTGCACCTCATCCAAAGTACCTTTAAAAGATTCCACCAATTGGGTGGGAAGTTTGCGGATAAACCCAACGGTGTCACTCAAAAGAAAAGGGAGATTTCCAATGACAACTTTTCTTACGGTGGTGTCTAGCGTCGCAAAAAGTTTGTTTTCTGCAAAGACATCACTCTTAGCGATGACATTCATTAAGGTAGATTTTCCTACATTGGTATAGCCCACCAAAGCTACCCGAACCAAGGCGCCTCGGTTTCCTCTTTGAGTTGACATTTGACGGTCAATGGTGACCAATTTCTTTTTTAATAATGTAATCTTATCCCGAACAATTCTTCTATCAGTCTCAATTTCGGTTTCTCCAGGTCCCCGCATTCCAATTCCTCCTTTTTGTCTTTCAAGGTGCGTCCAAAGTCCCTTGAGGCGAGGAAGTAAATACTGGTATTGCGCCAACTCAACCTGTGTTCTGGCATAGCTAGTTTGAGCTCTTTGAGCAAAAATATCGAGGATCAGTCCGGTACGATCAAGAACCTTGCATCGTAATATTTTTTCGATGTTTCCTTGTTGGGCTGGGGTCAGTTCGTCATCAAAAACGACTGTCGTGATTTCGTTTTCATCACCATAAGCTTCTACATCTCTAATTTTACCTGACCCAATAAACGTTTTGGGGTTGGAAGATTGCATTTTTTGAACAAATCTTTTTAATACAACACCGCCTGCGGTGTGAACCAAAAACTCCAATTCATCAAGATATTCTTTAGATTTAATCTCGTCTTGGCTGCTGTTAATAATCCCTACTAATACTGTTTTTTCTAACTCAAAAGATTTTTCTTCAATCATAGAATTAGTTGTTTTTCCAAGTTTTTAGTTCCACTGAATTACCATCGAAAACTCCATAGGTAAAGTAAGTAATCCAATCGCCAAGATTTATATATTTTGAGTTTTTTTCTAATTCGATTTCTAAAGGTAAATGGCGGTGACCAAAAATAAAATAGTCGAAATGCTTTTCTTTGAGTTTTCGCCTGCTGTAGATTGCCAACCATTCCTTTTCCTCCCCCAAAAACTTAATGTCTTCTTTTCCTGAAATGAGTTTGTTTTTAAGGGAAAGTCGTTTTCCAAGACGCATCCCCAAATCAGGATGTATCCAACGGTAAAGCGTTTTTGCAAAAGAATTCGTAAATACTTTTTTCATTCTTTTGTACCCTTTATCACCAGGTCCCAAACCGTCTCCATGCCCAATAAAAAAAGAGGTTTTATCTATGGTTAACTCGATGGGTTTGAAGTGTACTGTTATGCCCAATTCTTTTTGGAAATAATCGTCCATCCACATGTCGTGGTTTCCCACAAAAAAAACAATCGGGATTCCTGAATCTACAATTTCAGCAAGCTTACTGAGAACCCTGACAAAGCCTTTTGGGACTACTGTTTTGTATTCAAACCAAAAATCAAAAAGGTCTCCTAATAAATAAATTGCTTGAGCATCTTTTCGGACATGCTCTAACCAAGCAATAAAGTTCTTCTCTCTTAAACGACTTTCCTCATCATTGGGAGCTCCCAAGTGATTGTCAGAGGAGAAATATATTTTTTTGTTTTTTTGGAGTTCCATTTTTAACACGTCTGGGAATTATTACCCGATGGCTTGTTCTAGGTCTTCAATCAAATCCTGAGCATCCTCAATTCCGACACTTAATCTAATTAATCCATCAACAACACCACTTTTTTCTCGTTCCTCTTTTGGAATAGAAGCATGCGTCATGCTGGCAGGGTGCCCCGCCAAACTCTCCACACCACCTAAGGATTCGGCAAGCGTGAAAACTTCCATTTTTTCAACAATTTTTATTGCAGTAGCAAGGTCCCCTCCTTTAGGAACAAAGGAAATCATCCCACCAAAATCATTCATTTGGTCTTTAGCAATTTGGTGGTTTGGATGGGATTCAAAACCTGGCCAATATACTTTTTCAATTTTAGAATGTTGGTTTAAATAGTTGGCAATTGCAGCTCCATTTTCAGAATGTCTTTGCATTCTGACGTGTAAAGTCTTGATTCCCCTAAGAGTTAAAAAACTATCCATCGGTCCTGGAATCGCTCCACTGGCATTCTGTATAAAGGCAAGTTTTTCTTGTAATTCATCATCGTTTATGACCAACAATCCAAGAACCACATCACTGTGACCTGCAATGAATTTGGTTGCAGAGTGCATTACAATATCGGCTCCCAAATCTAGTGGTTGTTGAAGATAGGGAGAAGCGAATGTATTGTCCACCGCTAAAAGAACATTCTTTAACTTTGCTAGGGCAGCCATTCCTTTGATGTCGATGATATTCATCATCGGATTGGTTGGAGTTTCTACCCAAATAAGTTTTGTATTTTCATTTACATATTTTGCAACATGGTTTGGGTCTTGCATGTCTACAAAATGGAATTTAAGTCCGTAATTCTCAAATATTTTAGTAAAAAGACGATATGAGCCTCCATATAAATCGTTTGTAGATATAATCTCATCCCCAGGGCTAAATAGCTTCATTACTGCATCCATGGCGGCAAGTCCCGAAGCATAAGTCAAGCCATGTTGACCATTTTCAATACTGGCTATTGATCGCTCCAAAGCTGAACGTGTGGGGTTGTGCGTTCGGCTGTATTCAAAACCTTTATGATCTCCTGGGCTACTTTGTGCATAGGTAGAGGTTTGATAAATGGGAGGCATTACTGCTCCATATGCAGGATCAGGAGTTTGACCTCCGTGTATTGTCGCGCTATTAAATCTAAGCTTCTTCTTCATCAAAACGAGTTTTTATAAGTACTACAAAGGTATTGGATTTTAAAGTAATTTGTCTTCAATTAAATAAAAATGATATTACTTTGTAATGTCAATCAATTTAAATGAATTTTTTTCTCTATTTAAGCAGTTGTGATACTTGTAAAAGAATACAAAAAGAGTTAAATCTCCCCCATGAAATAGCGCTTATTGATATCAAAAAACACCCGCTTAACTCCGAACAATTATCACGATTATACGAAGCTGCGGGAAGCTATGAGTCTTTAATAAACAAAAGGGCACAGCTGTTAAAGCAACCTCACCTCAAGGACAAAGAATTAACCGAAGATGATTATCGCAATCTTTTACTAGATCATTATACTTTTTTAAAACGCCCTGTATTGGTTTATAATAATAAATATTTTATTGGCAACAGTAAAGACACGATTGAACAAGCTAGAGACTGGATCAATGAGCAGTAGATTTTGGGCGCTTTTGGCCGCTACGGGTACCGCCACTATTTATGGTTTAAACCATACCGTTGCGAAAGTAATCATGCCGCATTATGTTGGTGCGTTTGGATTTGTTTTCATGCGCCTTTCTGGAGCGGCAATCCTTTTTTGGCTGATCAGTTTATTCTTAAAAAAAGAAAAAATTGATCGGGGAGATTTCATGAAAATATTTATTGGATCGCTCTTGGGAATGTGCATTAACATGTTGTCCTTCTTCAAAGGCCTTCAGCTTTCAACACCTGTAAACAGTGGGATTTTCGCCACCCTTGTCCCGATTATGATATTGGTGCTTTCTTACATGTTTCTCGGTGAAAAAATAAGTAAGAGAAAAGTATACGGCGTTTTATTGGGCTTTCTAGGCGCACTTTTATTAGTGATCTCAGTGAAAGAGAATACCCCAAACGCGCCAAATATCGTACTGGGAAATATTCTATTCATGGTGAACTCTAGTTTTTATGCTGCCTATGTAATTGTAATTAAGCCTTTAACCCAAAAATACGGTACGGTCACCATCATGAAGTGGATGTTTCTTTCTGGATTCATCATTACATTTCCGCTTTCCATTAGCGAGTTTAACGAAATCGATTTCCCCAGCCTTCCCTTTGATGCCATTTGGAGAATTGGATTTGTAATTGTCGGGACAACCTTCATGACTTATCTTCTTTCTTTTTATGCCCTAAAAACTTTACAAGCTTCAACTTTTGGTGTTTTTGCTTATGCGCAACCCCTCATCGCGATTTCCTATGCGGTTGCTTCAGGAAATGACTTTATAGATACAATAAAAATTGTCGCTTGTATTTTGACTTTATCTGGGGTTTTTCTGGTTTCAAAAAAACCTTCCTTAAAATAAGAGACTCAAAACTAAATTTAAGTTTTGTTTTTCTATTAAAATATATTTAAACTTAATTGTGAATCTAATTTTTTTTCTATTTTTGAAATCTAAAATCACTCATGAAAAAATTGCTCTTTATTCTGGTCGCTTCAATACTTTTGGTTGGTTGTGGCTCAAAAACTGAAAAGAAAAAAGGATTTGAATACAACAGAACTCAAAAAGAAGCTCCTGTTAAGAATGTTGCTGCTGGAAAAACTGCAATTGATCTTTCCAACAAAGGGATTGGCCCCATAAGCTCCATGGAATTTGATGCTAAAATAGACGATAAACTTGTTGAAACAGGTGCGGCAGCATTTAAACAAAAATGTACGGCTTGTCACATGGCAGAAAGAAAACTCATCGGACCTGCAATGAAAGGGATTTATGAACGTAGAAATCCAGCATGGGTTATGAATATGATTCTAAATCCTACTGAAATGCTTCAAAAAGATCCCACGGCAATGTCATTGCTTAAGGAATACAATAACGTCATGATGTTAAATCAAAATTTAACGGAAGACGAGACTCGAGCTATTGCAGAATATTTTAGAAGCCTATAAAGAATAGGCTTTTCCTCCTGTAGCTTCCATTAAATCAACACAACCTTTTTGTTGTCCTGGTATGGGCACATAGGCCATTACATTTTCACCAATGTATTCATTGGTTTTAAACGCAGTGATGGTCATTGTTCTAAGTTGAACAGCGAACTCATAGGCCAACGCCTCTTTTGGAATGGAGGCAGCACTGTCCTTTTGCACCGCTGCTTTGTAGGCCGAAGCTAATTTAGACCAATTTTTTTGTTGTGCTTCCTCCCCTCGAAGGTACTTTGACAATTGTACTTCAAGTTCCTCAGAGGTTAGATCACCTGCATCATCATCTCCCTTTTCCTCAAGAGCGATAGCAATGTATTGATTCAGTCCTAAAATCAAAGATTCTTGACCTTTCGTATTGATTATTGCATCCACATAACCATCTAAAAATTCTGGAAGTTTCAATTCGATTGCTCCTGGAATAGTTGTGGTTGGAATGATAATGTCCATTAGTTTTGAAACGACACCAAACTGGTCTTGCGTAAAATGAATTGGTGTCCAATTAGGAGCAGCAGTCTGACAACTTTGAAAAAGGCCAACAACTGCGGGTGTGGCAGTTATAGCGCCAAATCCCATTCCAATATTTTTTAAAGCTTTTCTTCTATTCATCTTTAATTGATTAAATATTCATTTTTTTTAATTCTTCAACAGCATGGTTTGCAGCCCTGGCAGTCAAAGCCATATAAGTCAGGGAAGGATTTTGATTTCCAGCCGAGGTCATTGCCGCCCCATCGGTAACATAGACATTGGGAACCGTATGAAGTTGATTATTTCTGTTTAATACAGACGTTTTGGGGTCGTGCCCCATTCTGGCTGTACCCATTTCGTGTATCCCTAAACCAAGGGTCGAACCTTTGTCAAATTCAGTAACATTTTTAAACCCTGCCGCTTCTAACATTTCAGCCGCTTGTTGTTTTATGTCTTTACGCATTGCGTATTCGTTTTCCTTAAACTCTGCATCAAAAGTAACAGTAGGTAAACCCCACTTGTCTTTCTTCTCGTTGTCTAAGTACATTTTGTTTTCATGATAAGGGAGCGTTTCACCAAAACCAGTCATGCCCATCTTCCAATCTCCAGGCTCCAATATTGTTTTTTTCAAATCAGCACCGTAAGCCATTTCTTTGATGTTCTCTCTCCAATCTGATCTACTTGCACCTCCTTGATATCCATAACCTCTTATGAATTCTTTTTGATTGGTACTTCCTCCCAAGTTTCTAAATCTAGGGATGTATATTCCGTTGGGTCTTTTTCCCGTATAATATTTGTCTTTAAAACCATCATAGGTTGCAGAAGCGCCCAAACGAAAGTGATGGTCCATCAAATTATGTCCCAACTCTCCAGAATCATTCCCCATTCCATTAGGAAAACGATCGGAAGTCGATTGCATCAATATTGATGTTGAAGCAATCGCCGAAGCACATAAGAAAATCACTTTGGCCTTAAACTCATAGGTTTGATTCGTTTCAGAATCAATTACTTTGACGCCTGTAGCTCTTTTATTATCGGCATCATACATGACTTCATAAACAACAGAATTCGTTCTTAAGGTCATGTTTCCTGTTGCTTCTGCAGCAGGGAGCGTGGAAGAATTGCTGCTGAAATATGCGCCAAATGGACACCCTCTTCTACATCGGTTTCTATATTGGCAAGTACTTCTTCCCAATCCGGGTTTTGTCCCCTCAGTAATATGAGCAACTCGGCCCATGGTAATCACTCGATCGTCATATTTTTCTGCAATGGCGTTTTTAAATGAATTTTCAACACAATTCATCTCCATCGGTTTTAGAAATTTACCATCTGGCAATTGTGGTAGACCTAGCTTTTCTCCGCTTATTCCCACATATTCTTCTACATAATCATACCAAGGAGATAAATCTTTATATCTAATGGGCCAATCTACTGCGATGCCATCTTTTGCATTTGCACCAAAATCAAAATCACTCAGACGATAACTCTGTCTTCCCCACATGAGCGATCTACCGCCAAGGTGATAGCCGCGAATCCAGTCAAATCTTTTTACCTCATTATAAGGGTGCTCATTGTCATCAACAAATAAATGGGTCGATGACTCAGTGTTGACATAGTTCGTTCGACTTTGTTTGGGTTGCTTCTTACGAATTTCTTTAGTGATCTTGTCGCCTGCTTTAAAATCCCAAGGATCTTTGTGTGCAGTTGTGTAGTCCTCGACATGCTTGAGCATCCTTCCCCGTTCCAGCACCAATGTTTTAAGACCCTTCTCACAAAGTTCTTTTGCTGCCCAGCCACCACTTATGCCTGTCCCAACGACAATTGCATCATATGTGTTTTCCATAGATTAACTTATTGGATTTATTTATCAAAGATAAAAATATATAATTTTTATCGTACTTTGTCTTTTAAAATTATAAAATAGCGTTATGAAAAAATTAAATGGACTAACTGCAATCGTTGTCATTGGATTCGGAGCAATTCTACTTGGCTTCAGTTCTTGTAAGAATACGGCACCAAAAAAGACAATTAAGGCTGAAGCACCTGCCTATAAAATTTCCCTAGCCCAATGGTCAATCAACAAAATGATCAGAGAGGATAAGGTTTCCCCTTATGAATTTGCATCCATAGCAAGTAATTGGGGCTTTGAAGGTTTGGAATATGTTAGTCAATTATATACTGATGTCACCAAAAGTGATGATCCAGAGGCAGCGATCAAAATATTCATTCAAAAAAACAATGAGCTTTCGGCCAAATTTGGATTGAAAAACATTTTGATTATGGTTGATGAAGAGGGGAATTTAGCTACTCAAAACGAAGAGGAAAGACTTACTGCAATCGAAAATCATAAAAAATGGATTAATGCGGCTGCAGCGATGGGCTGCCATTCAATAAGAATCAATTTATTTGGTGAGACTGATCCTGAGCTTTGGAAAAGTTATTCTAAGCTCAGTCTTATCGCACTGTCTGAATATGCACTTCCATTAAATGTAAATATTATTGTAGAAAATCATGGTTATTTATCTTCCAATGCTGCCCTTTTAATGGCACTCATGAATGAAGTAAACATGAAAAACTGTGGAACACTTCCTGATTTTGGAAATTTTTGTTTAAAAAGAGAAAATAATGAGCTTTGGGATGCCCCTTGCATTGAATCTTATGACAATTATAAAGGAGTCGCCGAAATGATGCCCAAAGCATTTGCAGTTAGTGCCAAATCATATGACTTTGATGGAGAAGGAAATGAAACTACTTTGGATTATCAAAGGTTGATTTCTATTGTCAAAAGTAGTGTATATGACCAGTACATTGGAATAGAATATGAAGGAAGTCGTCTCAGTGAAGAAGAAGGAATATTGGCGACACGAGATTTACTTTTAAAGTTAATGTAACTTATCTTCTGATTGTAACTTAAGGCATTTTTAGCAGCTTTGGCTTTTAAAAAAAAATCCTATTTTTACTTTATTATAATCTCACAAATTTTAAAAAAAATATGAATAAAATAAGACTTGGTATTCTCGGAGGCGGTGGCGACTCCCTAATCGGAATATTACATCGTGTGGCTTCCTACATGTATGATCGTTATGAAATTGTCGGGGGTGTTTTCAACACGGATTATGAGGAAAATACCAAATTTGCCAAACAGATAGGAATAAACACTGATCGTGTATACAAAGATTTTGATCAATTTGTTGAAACTGAAATAAGCAAACCTTTAGAAGAACGAATAGAAGTTGT
>Ga0307998_1000040_pt1 | contig 70935 bp, 68 predicted proteins | sample Davwhametageno37_FD_203147 | JGI IMG/M metagenome (GOLD analysis project Ga0307998, IMG submission 203147) | Marine microbial communities from Davis Island wharf, Antarctic Ocean - #37 | ecosystem: Environmental > Aquatic > Marine > Unclassified | place: Antarctic Ocean: Davis Island wharf... | reverse complement strand
AGCAACCTGTAGCTCAGTGCTCGCACTCATGGATGCTGGTGTGCCGCTAAAACGCCCTGTTTCCGGCATAGCAATGGGTCTGATGATGGACGGAGATACGCCGTACGTACTGTCAGACATTGCCGACGCTGAAGACTTTGCGGGTGACATGGACTTCAAAATTACTGGTACTGAACTAGGTATTACAGCGATCCAGATGGACATGAAAGTTCACGGACTCCCAATTGAAATCTTGAAACTTGCTATCGACCAAGCGAAACCAGGCCGACTACACATCTTGAAGCACATGGTAGAGACTATTGCCGCACCGCGCGAATCACTCAGTGAATTTGCTCCACGGATCGAAAAGATCAAGATCAACCCGGATAAAATCGGTGCAGTTATCGGTAAAGGTGGAGACGTGATCAATAGGATTACGTCAGAAACTGGCGCACAAATTGACATCAAAGAAGATGGACTTATCACTGTTGCGTGTAAAGACGCAGAAGGCATCGAAAAAGCCCTCGAATGGATCCGTGGTCTGACTGAAGAAGCCGAAGTAGGTAAGATCTACGAAGGTAAAGTTGTCAGCATCAAAGACTTTGGTGCGTTCATCAACATCATGCCGGGAACAGATGGCATGGTGCACATTTCTGAACTGTCACACGATAGAGTTGAACGAGTCGAAGACGTATTGCACGACGGTCAAATCGTTAAGGCAAAACTTATCGGCATCGATGAGCGCGGACGATTGAGCTTGAGTCTTAAAGACGTCGAATAAACTTGCATGACCACACCTTTAATCGTAATGTTTATTGGTCCACCAGGTTCGGGCAAGACATATTTTGGTACGAGACTTGCAAAAGAACTTGGTGCATTGCGACTAAATAGTGATGCCTTGCGCCTTTCTATGTTTGGTTCACTCGAAGAAATCGAGATGATTCGACATTCAGAAAATCGTTCGTTGCTCTACGATCAAGTTTTTGGTGCAATGAACTACGCAACTGAGCAAGCGTTACTTGCGGGTTATTCTGTAGTGTATGACGCACAACAAGCAAAGAGATCTGATCGTAAAAGGATGGAAGCGCTTGCCAGTAAGTGCGGTGCAATTCCAATTTTGGTGTGGCTCGATACAGAGCCGGAGGTAGCCATTTATAGGAGCAGTAATAGGGATCAGCACAATGATAGCCACCGTTACGATGAAGTTAAAAGTCGAATGTTGGTTGAGCGATTCGCGCACAACACTGATTTACCTGAAATCGATGAAAATCTCATAAAGATAAGTGGTGAAACAAAATTCGAGGATCAATACGCTATTTTTCAGAAAGTAGCCGAGGAGTTTCAGGATAATGAAACAATCACAGCTTGATGAGCTAGTTGCGAAGATTATTGAAACAAATGTCTGTCAAGATTTAGCCAAGCAAGCAACGCAACTCGTGATGGGTGATGGTAACCCTGATGCAGATATTATATTGATTGGCGAAGCACCGGGTAAAAAGGAAGACGAAACTGGCAAGCCATTTGTCGGAGCGAGTGGGAAGTTTCTAGATCAAATGCTCCAATCGGCCGGAATGCATAGAGAAGATGTGTACATTACCAATATCGTGAAATATCGGCCACCAAACAACCGTGATCCTACGAAAGCCGAGAAGGCAGAATTTTGGCCATATTTGCTAAAGCAACTCGATATTATTCAGCCGAAAGTCATCATCACACTCGGTCGGCATAGCGGTATGAACTTTATTCCTGACTTGGTGATTTCTCGTGACCATGGCCAGTCAAAAGACGTCACACTTCATGATACAACGTACTATGTTATTCCGCTGTATCACCCGGCTGCTGCGTTGTATAACGGCTCAATGCGCCAGACCTTGATAGACGACTTTGTGGCTGCATCAAAATTAGTGTAAAGGGGCGTGACTTGCTTTTTCTCCTTTGCTTTGCTATGATAGTGGCACTACAGACGGGGAATCAGGCAGAAAATACACCGCTGAATCACCTATATCTCGTAAAAATTTTTAAGTAAACAACAAACTATTTCTAACAAAAAGGAGAAATAAATATATGGGTCAACGAAGAGATTCGAAACCACAAGTAGACGACACGTCTAAGCGACCTCAGGGGTCACAAAAACGAAAATCGGACAATACGGTTCTTAACGGCACAAATACCCGCCGCGGTGAAGTGTTTCGTGCTCAGCGACGTACTAGCGACGATGTAAACCTCCGTGCTTCACAACATATCATCAACATACCGGTCAACAAATCTATCTATAACGGATACGACGGTCGACAATTTAGCGTTGCTGATGCAAAGAAACAGCGCCCGACTAACGGTCCGAAGCTGAAGATCATGCCTCTTGGCGGTCTTGGCGAAATGGGTATCGGTAAAAACTGTATGGCAATCGAATACGATGATGACATCATCGTTATCGACATGGGATTCCTTTTCCCCGGCGCTGATTACCCTGGGATCAACTACATCATCCCTGATGTTTCATATCTAGAGCAAAACAAGCACAAGATCCGCGGAGTCGTGTTTACTCACGGTCACCTCGACCACATTGGTGCATTCCGTCACATCATCCACAAAATTCCTGCACCAGTCTACGGGAGTAAATTTACCCTCGGTATGGTCAAACGAACAATGGAAGAGTCTAAAAGCGGGTACGAACCTGAATACCACGAAATGGATCCAGAAGCGCACGAACGTGTACAGCTAGGTGACAACTTTTCGATCGAACTCGTACGAGTCAACCACTCTATTCCAGACGCTACCGCAGTTGTTGTCCGTACGCCACTTGGTGTCGTGATCGACACAGGTGACTGGCGCTTCGAAGAAAAACCAGTCGACGGCAAGAAGTTCGACCTCGAACGCCTTACTGAAATTGCGTCTAAAGAAGGCATCTTGATGCTGATGAACGAAAGTACCAACTGTGAAAGCGAAGGAACCCACCAGCATGGTGAGTTTGAAGTAGCCGAAAACCTTGGAACTATCATGGACAAGCATGCAAACAGCCGAATCGTGATTAGCTGTTTCAGTAGCATGATTCACCGTATGCAACTCATCCTCGAAGAAGCAAAAAAGCGTGATAGAAAAGTTGCGTTTGCTGGCTACAGTATGATCCAAAACCTCGAAGTTGCGCTTCGCGCCGGTGCTATAAATGTACCAAAAGACGTGATTGTAAAGATGGAAGACATCATCAAATTCCCAGACGAAAAAGTAACTATTGTCTGTACTGGTAGCCAAGGCGAGCTCAACGCTGTACTAAACCGTATGGCTTCTGGTGCTCACAAGCACATCAAGATCAAAAACACCGACAAGATTGTCTTTAGTTCAAGCCAGATTCCTGGTAACGAAAAATACATTGTCCGAACTGTCGATGGCCTCATGCGTGAGGGAAGTGAAGTGATCCAAGACCGTAAGTCACACCTGACTGGTGTAGGCCCGCTCCACATGTCTGGACACGGCTACTACGACGATCACATCAAACTGATCAACGCACTTAATCCGACCTACTACATGCCTATTCACGGTGAATTCCATATGCTCGTGCATAACGCGAAACTTGCCGAAAAAGAATGTGGTATTACCCGTGACCGCATATTCGTCTGTGACAGTGGCGACATCATCGAAATTACCGATGAAAAAGCCCGTAAGGCTGGCCGAATAACTGTCGGTGGTAGCATGTACGACGACAGCGGCACTGTTGTGTCTGAAGTCGTACTGAAAGACCGCATACACATGTCGAACGAAGGTATATTTGTGGTAGTACTAACTGTGCAACGCGGCTCTGGACGATTACTGACGAGCCCCGACATTATTTCACGAGGGTTTATCTACTTGCGTGATTCCGAAGAACTGATGGGATTGGTGCGCCAGTACCTGAAGCAGAAAATGTCTCGAACTTCTAGCGGCAAGAAACACGATGTAGAACAGCTCAAGAAAGAGCTCAAAGATGAAATCACTCACATTTTATACGATCAAACTCGACGCACACCTATCGTGATACCTGTTATCAACGAAGTTGGTGGCGGCGGAGGCGGTGGACAACGACCACAGCAAGGCGGTAACAGCCAACGTCAGCCGCAAGGTCAAAGTACATCTAGTGACCAAAAGCCACACTTTGTGCGACCTCCTGCAAAAGACTTTCAACCACGACAAGAGCCAGACACAGAAGCAACCACACCTAAAGCTCCTGTCGATCACCGGCCGTACTAATACACGAACAGTACAGCATGAATGAAAATGAATTTGATAGCTTTGAACCGGACTTCAACCATCCGGTATTCGGCGAAGTAGCCGATTTAGGGCTGCCTGAACCGGACCAATTTGTGATCAATCATTCGGCAGCACTCGCTATCTTTGGCATGCTCGACCGAACACCCAACGATATAGATGCAGCCACCTCGCTACGGAACATACGGTTCTTGCGCAAAGACCGCGACTTCCCGATCGAACGCAGAGTTGTTGGCTATACAGCGGATGGTCGACCTATTACTATCCTCGTTTCTCAAGACGAGGATAAACGCTTCGACGTGCACCGCTGGGAGTTTTCACTCAAGCAATACAGAGAAACGGGCCTTGGAAGGATTGCGCTACGGGATATCATACCAGATACAGCCCAGCACCCGACCCTAGGTATCCGCGTGGCAGTGCCTCGACTTGTGTTAGCTACAAAAGAAGATACCGGCAGACCTCAGGATGAGCAAGATATCTTGTATGCCCATCGTCTATTGCGCGAGAAGGCGGCGAGGCCGTAGGTACGCAACGGTGATCGGATGAGTAAAATCTTAGGACTTGGTTTGTATGTCTACTGTGGGTGACATTTTATAGTGCCATGGTCTATCTCATTATCCACTATCTCCTTATCTCAGCGGCAGCACCCGTACCCGTCGAGGAAGAAGCAGAAGCGTAAGAGGCTTGCATTTCGTAGTAAATTATGCTACAGTAATGTTGTTAGGCAAACTCGACAGTAGTAGCTGTCGCAGGTATAATCAAAACAGTTATGGCAAAAAGAAAAAAACGTAGTACTCGTAAACGATCCGCTGCTCGGCAGCAGCCGCAGCACACACTCCCCGAAGGATTTTGGGGGCAAGTTGGTGCAGTCGCATTGATTGCGCTGTCTGTGCTGCTTGTTTTTTCTTGGTTCGGGGTTGGTGGTCCTATATTCGACTGGCTACAAGGTGCATTTCAAAGTACGTTTGGCTATGGCGGATACGTCATCCCATTTCTCTCGGCCTACGTAGCCGTAGAAGTCTTTCGCTCTGAAGAGAACCGCTTGCCGTTCGTCATGAAATTTGCCAGCGTACTGGTTGTTTTGTGGTTTACGGGTCTATTTGGACTTTCGAAAGACAATTTAGGTCAGACAAATGGTGGATTTGTCGGTGAAATGCTCAATAGCATGATGCTATCGCTTGTTGATTCAAGTATAGCTGTGGTTGTGTATATGCTCCTTATCGTACTGACAACTCTGTTTGTACTGCGACTTTCGCCAGCAGCAATCATCAACGCAATCCGTGAGATGAGTCCTCAAATGGATAAGGAGCAAGCTAGAAATGTAGATATTATGCGAAAAGCATCGAAAGCTGATGCGCCAAAATCTTCGAGTATTGGCGAACTGAAACTCAACGAAGGTGTACCAACCCTTACTCCAGAAGATTCTAAAAAGTCTGTCCGGCTTTCAAGTCTCAAAGGTAGCGTGAAACAAGACAAAACCGCAGAAGAACAACTTGCGCTCGTGTCGGTGTCTGACCCGAACTGGAAAGCGCCAAGCGTGAACTTGCTTGAGAAAAAGCAAAGTCCAGCAGATGCTGGAGATGTGCAGCACAATGCCCAGACTATCAAAGACACATTGCACGAATTTAACATTAATGTAGAGATGGAAGGTGCTAACATTGGGCCAAAAGTGACCCAATATACGTTGAAACCACCAGCTGGAGTGAAGCTAACCCGTATCTCACAGCTCGAAACCAATATAGCACTCAACCTCGCTGCACAAAGCCTGCGTATCGAAGCGCCAATTCCTGGCCAGCGTGCTGTTGGTATAGAAGTGCCAAACCGCAAAGCAGCCGACGTGCGACTTCGCGGTATCTTGGAATCAAAACAATGGACTGGTGCCGGAGACCCGCTTGGGTTTGCTATCGGTCGAGATATCTCTGGAGACCCGGTGGTAGGGCAGCTCAACAAGATGCCCCACCTGCTCGTAGCTGGACAAACGGGTTCTGGTAAATCCGTCATGATTAATACGCTACTGACTAGCCTGTTGTACCGAAATAGTCCAAGTGAAATGAAGCTTATCTTAGTCGACCCGAAGCAAGTTGAAATGGCTCCGTATGAAGACATTCCGCACTTACTCACCCCGGTGATAACCGAGCCAGAAAAAACTATTAGCGCGCTCAAATGGGCAGTCAACGAAATGGAACGTCGCTACAAGTTGCTTGCTGGTCAAAAACTCCGTGATATCGCGAGCTACAACAAAAAAGTGCAAGCCGCAAAAAAGATTTCTGTCCAAGATGACGACGGCAACACCCAAGAAGTTGAAGACGGAGCCATGCCGTACATCGTGATCGTGATCGACGAACTTGCCGATCTGATGATGGTCGCTGCGCGAGACGTGGAAAGCTTGATTGTGCGCTTGGCTCAAAAAGCGCGAGCTGTGGGTATCCACTTGGTGCTTGCAACACAGCGTCCGAGCGTCGATGTGATCACCGGGCTTATTAAAGCAAATGTCCCGGCTCGTATCGCTTTTACTGTTGCTAGCCAAGTAGACAGTCGCACTATTCTCGACCAAATGGGGGCAGAAAAACTACTCGGTCAGGGTGACATGCTGATGAAAACTGCCGACATGAGCAAACCAAAACGTATTCAGGGTGCATGGGTGATGGACGAAGAAGTCATGAAGATTACCGATCATTTGCGTATGCAATCGGCACCGCAGTACAATGACGAAATCGTATCGCAACCTGTTCAGCTGAACGGCAAAGGCGGCGTCGTCATGGATATGGACAGCGCAAGCGGTGACGATATGTACAAAGATGCGCTCAGAGTTGTCATAGAAAGCAAGAAAGCCTCCACGTCACTCTTACAGCGTCGTTTACGCGTTGGCTATGCACGTGCAGCTCGAATCATCGAAGAGATGGAAGACAATGGCGTGATTGGCCCAGCAGACGGTGCTAGGCCACGTGAGGTGCTTATTTCTAGCCTCGATAGTCTTGAAGATAACGAAGAGAGCTAATCTCTAGCCTTAGAATCGCTTATGCTATACTTTCAATATGAAAGAAAAGGCAAAGCAACATAACGGATTTACAATTGTAGAATTGCTTATCGTGATCGTCGTTATCGCTATACTTGCAGCTATATCAATCGTGGCTTATAACGGCATTCAAACACGGACGAACAACACAGCGACAATTCAAGGAGTTGCGCAGTTTGTTAAAGCATATGGGCTATACGCGGTCGATAATGGTGATTTTCCGACTGGCGCGGGTTGCCTTGGAGAAGGGTACACGGCTAACAGATGTCTTGCGCAAGGTGGGTCTGGGTTTTGTTTTAGTGTAGGAGGAGCTACTAGCACTGTGCAAAATGATGCGCTGAAGCCATTCCTTGGTAATAAGTTACCTACAATAAGCCAGCAACAGATTTCATGCGGTACAACAACATATGTTGGTGCATATGGTGCATACGTTTCGAGTAAGTCCCTGGCTATATTTATGATGCTGAAGGGTGACCAATCGTGTCCACCTATGAGTCCAAACGTATCAACTACCGTTAAGCAGCTGCAAGACGATATGACATTTTGCCGTTACAACTTAGTACTGACTTGAGTTCAGAAAGAACAGGCTCCAATCAGTCCAACAAGAAGTCGGTGTAAGCTATTTTATTATCTCGCTTGTGTTTATAATAAAAAGGGAGTATACCTGGTAGTAGGTATCAATTACAACAAAACAAAAACAATATGACTGAATTACTTACAAGACCAGACAGAGTGCGCTCCCCTCACAAAGATGTTGGGGCTGGAGCCGTGCAGCGTGTCGTAGAGTTCGACAGAGGTATGCAGCCAGACACAACCGAAACAATCACGCCAGACACAATACAACGCCAGATAGAAAAACTGGCGTTTTTTAATTACCAGAGAAGCGTCTTTCACTCGCAGCAATACGGTAATGGTTCTATGGACTACCAGGCCTTCGTAACTCGTACCTACGACGAGACGGGTATCGAAGAAATTCTCGAAATATTTATTGACTACAATATGCAACACCGTGCCCCAGGCGTAACGAAAACAGTAAAGGGAACCATGCTGATAGGCGAGAATCAATATTCCGTAGAGATTGAGGGCGAGCGCGCCAGATGTTTCTCGCTACAAGGTTCACGCAGAGAAGAAATCACCCACAAGCCCACTATCGAATCACTGATGTTCATGCTTGGTGAGCGTATGGCGGTCGCCGAAGGGAAGCGAGCTGATCGCACTGATGACCAGCGATTAGTCGCAGATACCGATGCGTTTCAAAAAATTGCCACTATTATGCCGACACTTGCTGCCACAACCAAACACTAAAATGCTTATGGTACAATCGCTATATGAATTTGTATAAGAAAAACGTAGGGTTTACCATCGTTGAACTATTGATCGTGATTGTTGTCATTGCAATTCTTGCGGCTATTTCTATCGTTGCGTATAACGGCATACAGCAGCGAGCTCGTGATACTCAGCGCAGTAGCGATATTTCAGGTATTGTGAAAGGGCTAGAGCTTTACTATATTGATAAGGGTACATATCCTATCGTTGGTGGCTCTACGTCCTCTGGTATGAATAGTGGTTGGGCCACAACAGCTGACGCTAGTTGGCAAAATTTAGTGAGCGCACTTAAACCCTACGCGTCGAACATTGGATCTGATCCTATAAGTACTCCGGGAGTTTGGAATGCATCTAATTACTCTTACTACTACAATATAAACTCAACGTACTGCAACTCAGTTTCTGGCCAAATGTTTATTCTAGTTTACAAACTAGAGAACAATGCACAAAAGAACACTTTCTCCGGTGAATGTAATGGTACAGCTCTTGGGCCTTACGGTTCTATGAGTAACCATCGAATAGTAAAGTAAGCCGGCTTGATCGACTTTTGGCATTGTGTCACGAAGTATAGTATAGTAAATAGGTTATTAACCTAGGTTTACGTGAAATAACGTAAACATCCCAGCAGGGATTCCAGAGGAGGACACTATGCAACAGTATGAACTAACCGTTTTGGTTCACCCAGATCTTGAAACAGAGATCGAAAAAACAACTACTACCCTGAAGTCACTTGTGACTACCAACGGTGGTACAATTCTAAAAGAAGACAGTTGGGGCAAGAAGAAACTTGCGTACTCTATAAAGAAGCAAAACTTCGCCGTTTACGTGTACATGGACGTCGAGCTCCCTGCAGCAGCACCACTCGTGATCTCAAACAACCTCAATATCGCCGACTACTGCCTGCGATACCTACTCGTAAAAGTAGACGACAAAGAACTTGCAAAGCGTGAAGAATCAAAAAAGCGATCAGCAAATAACGAAGATGAGGAGCGAGACCATGGCAAAAAGTATTAATCAAGTGATTATCATGGGCCGATTAACTCGTGACCCAGAGATGCGTACCACGACAACTGGTAAATCCATCGCAAGCTTCAGCCTCGCTGTTGACCGCGGTGGTCAAGACGACCAAGCAGACTTTTTCGACATCACAGCGTGGGAAAAGCTCGGTGAACTTGTAAACCAGTACCTTTCGAAAGGCCGCCGATGCCTCGTGCAAGGACGACTTCGCCAAGACAGCTGGGACGACAAAGATACCGGCAAAAAACGCTCTAAGGTAGAAATTGTTGCAACAGACGTGACCTTCCTCGACGGCCCAAGCGGCGACGGCGGCGGACAATCAGGTTCATCTGCTCCAGCCAGCTCTAGCAGCGCACCACAGAAAAACAAAGATGTCACTGTACAAGACATCGACGACAAACCTATTGATTTAAGCGAAATTCCTTTCTAAAAAGAAAGACTATAAGGAGAATATACCATGGCAGGAAAACGATTTAAAAAAGACGTAGTCACGTTTTTTGACTACAAAGATGTAAAGACATTGCAACGGTACGTAAATATGTACGGCCAAATCGAACCAGTATCTCGAACTGGACTGAGTGTAAAGCAACAACGACAACTTGCAACAGCTATCAAGCGGGCACGTCACCTTGCCCTATTACCATTCGTAACTCAGGGATAAGTAGCGCAGCATGTATCAGCCAACAGACCTAAAAAAAGGCGTTGTAGTGCAGCTCGATGGCAAGCCATTTCGGATTGTTGAATACAACCAAAAGGTCATGGGTCGCGGCGGCTCTATAGTGAACGTCCGTATGAAAAACCTGATCGATGGAAGCATGATTCCAAAGACTTTTAAGGGCCAGGACAAGATAGAACCGGCCGAAGTGAGTACAAAAACTGTTCAGTACTTGTATGCCGATGGAACGACTTTTTTCTTCATGGATCCAGAGACATTTGAGCAATACGAGCTGCCAAACGACGTTGTCGACAGTGCGGCGAGTTACCTCAAAGAAGGCGATAACTTGAGCTTACAATTTTTTGATAGCCGCGTGATAAACGTTGAGCTACCAAAGAATTTGTTCCTCGAAGTGACTTACGCAGAAGACGTCGTAAAAGGGGATACGTCTGGAGCTGTCTTAAAAGACGCAACAGTCGAAACAGGGCTTAACGTGCGGGTACCAGCGTTTATAAAAGTTGGTGACGTGATTTCTGTTGATACCACGACCGGCGAATACCGCGAACGAAAAAAGTAGTAAACAATAGCGGTTTGAACGGCGGCTGACGTATACTGGTAGCATGTCAGTCCATCGTCGAGCAACGGCTCATGTGTCACATCATTATTTCCGGCTGATGCCGAATAAAAAACACCACCGTATTGTTGTATGGGTGGTGTTTTTATTTCTGGCCGCTGTACTGTCGGCGCAGATGCTGTACCCGATTGGTCGGGCTATGCCGTTTGCGACTCTCGGTGACACTCGTGTGAGTGGTTGGACGCACGACCGTCTAGCAGGCGAACTTGCAACTCGGTTCGAAAAGACAACAGTCAGCCTCCGTTCGTCCACTGGGGCAACAGTGACAGTGCCGTTAAAAAAAGCAGGGGCCGAACAGCAAGCAAGTGCTGCAATAGACCAACTCGGCGAGTACCCGTATATGCAGCGGTTTATTCCATTTTCACTTTTGTGGCAAAAACCTAGTGTTCGGCAGAGTAGCGTGATTTTCTCACCGCAGGTGCTCGACGAATTCAGCGCTACGGTAGCAAAACAGCTTAGTTTTGAGCCAAAAAACGCGACGCTGACTATCAAAGACGGTTCATTGGTTGCCACAGAAGACGTCGACGGGCAGACGGTCACCCCTGAAGCTATTCGTAGGGCGCTGGAAACGACAGATGGCTTTAGGCTCGCTAGCGACACCGCCGTAGACCTCATTTCAGAGCCAAAAGTATCTACGACGACTGCAGACGATTTTAGCGCGGTACGCACAATGGCTGAGCAAGCGCTGTCGCGACGAGTCAGTATCGCTGTAGGCGATAGCGCCGTGCAGATCGAGGAGAAACAGCAAGCATCATGGTTGGAAATATCGGCGAACAAGTCGGGTACCCCTACGATTGCTCTGAACAAAAAAGCGGTAAAGACGTATCTAACTGGGTTGAATAAACTGTATGGTGCTTCGGCTGGCGTCACCAACATCAATCTCGTAAACGGCGTCGAAACCAGTCGAACAACAGGTAAGACCGGCAAAACAGTCGATGTGAAGAGCATGGTGGACGCTGTAAATACTCACTTATTTTCGCGCGAGGCAGACAATTCGGCTATTCCGTTACAATTTACCGTTCTTGCAGCACCTGTACAATACAACGGCCGCTATACTGCTTCAGAGGCAGGGTTGCGAGCGTATGTTCGTGACACAACGCGCGACGGGAGTGTTGCTATTTCAATTCGTCAGCTAAACGGTGCAGGATGGTCGGCAGACGGCGGAGGAAGCACCAGTCGTGTGAGTGCCAGTACGTTTAAACTCTATGTGTCGTTGTATCTGTTTGACCAGATGAGTAGAGGCAAAACAGCATGGGGTGACAGTATGCTCGGTACGACTGTTTCAACCTGCTTCGACCGCATGACGATTGCGAGTACGAACCCGTGTGCGTACGACTGGTTAAGCCAATGGGGCAGAAGTAACGTGAACGCATTTTTGTATAAAAAAGGATTTACCGGAGCGACCAGCTTTACGAATCCACTCGCAGCACACACCAGCACAAACGACTTAGTGAAGATCATGGCAGGGCTCGAGGACGGTTCGCTTATCGGTGGGGAGCAACGAAGCAGGCTATTGCACTCGCTGAGTGTTCATCCGTATCGAAGCGGGGTTCCGGCTGGTAGTTCTGGTAGCGTATACGATAAAGTTGGTTTTTTGTGGGATTATATAAACGACGCGGCGATCGTGCGCCATCCGCAGGGCACATACGTGATTGCAGTGATGACAAAAGGCCATAGTTATGCAAAGGTCGCAAGTATCACCAGAGAAGTCGAAAAGATACTGTACCCTTAGTCGTAAGTGATACACTGGGAGGATGAAACAACGCCTCGACGTGTACCTGTCGTATAAAAAATTAGCCCAAAGCCGCTCCCAAGCCGAAAACCTCATCAAGCTCGGGCAAGTTCGTGTTGATGGAAAAATGGTGACAAAGCCAGGGCAAATAGTGGGAGATCACAACGAAATTCGCGTCGCATCCGACGAGCGCTACGTCAGTCGGGCCGGCCTAAAGCTAGCAAGCGTCGCTGCGATACTGAAGCTAGATTTCAGAGACAAAATTGTACTCGATGTCGGCAGTAGCACCGGTGGTTTTACGCAGTACTCGCTGAAACATGGCGCAAAAAAAGTGTTCGCCGTCGATGTTGGCACCGAACAGCTGCACTACAGTCTGCGGCGAGACAAACGAATCGAACTTCATGAAAAGACTGATATTCGTGATTTTACGCCTAAACAGACGCCAGATATCGTCGTGATGGATGTCAGCTTTATCTCGCTTCGTGAGATACTGCCGCATATTGCTCGGCTCTCGAGCGAAGACACACAGATAGTTGCGATGGTAAAACCACAGTTTGAAGCCGGGAAGCACCAAGTGCACAAAGGAGTTATAAAAAATAACGCTCTACGGCGCGATATCTTGAAGGATTTTGAACTATGGGCAAAGCAGTACTTTGTGACGATAGATAAAAAAGACAGTGAAATACACGGGGCAAAAGGGAATAGCGAGCGTTTTTACTTACTAAAAATCATCTCTACACATTAAATCGGAACTCGACGATATCACCGGGTTTCATGACGTACTCTTTGCCTTCGGTGCGCATCTTACCAGCAGATTTTGCGGCTTGCTCTGAGCCAGCGGCGACTAAGTCGTCAAAATCAACGATTTGCGCGGCTATAAAACCACGTTCAAAGTCGCCATGTATCACGCCTGCAGCCTGAGGTGCTGTAAACCCTTTTTTGATCGTCCAGGCACGGATCTCTTTTTCGCCAGCAGTCAGATAACTCTGTAGCGAGAGTGTATCGTAGGCAGCGTGGATCATCTGGGTTAAGCCTGATTCTTGTACGCCGTAGCTTTCGAGGAGCTCGGCAGCGTCTTCGGCAGGTAATCCTTTGAGTTCTTCTTCGATTTTTGCACACACAAACAGACTATGTGCTGGGGCGACTAGCTCGGAAAGCTCTTTCTTTTTTACTTCGTCAGTGAGTGTTGCTTCGTCGACGTTGAATGCGTAAATAACAGGCTTTGCCGTCAGTAGGTGTAGGTCTGCGATACTTTCTGTCTTTAGATTAGACAGAGCAGAAAGCGGCGTGCCGGCATTGAGCTGAGTCAGCAGTTCTTCGAGGTAGTTTGCTTGCTCGCGTACGAGTGGCTTAGTTTTGGCCTCTTTTTGCAGTTTTGGTAAGCGAGATTCAATAGTTTGGATATCTGCCAGCATGAGTTCAGTATTGATAACTTCTATGTCGTTTTTTGGGTTCAGATGATCTGATACATGGATCACGTCGCCGTCTTCAAACGCTCGTACGATGTGTACGATGGCGTTACACTGACGAATATTTGCTAAGAACTTGTTCCCTAAGCCTTCACCAGTACTCGCACCGGCTACGAGGCCTGCGATATCGACAAACGTGACTGTTGCAGGAATGATTTTTTGAGCCTTGTACATGCCCCTTAGTACTTCTAATCGAGGGTCAGGAACCGGTACAATACCAGTATTCGGCTCAATCGTCGCAAATGGGTAGTTCGCTGCTAAAATATCGCTGTCGGTAAGTGCATTAAATAACGTCGATTTTCCGACGTTTGGGAGACCTACGATGCCGATTTCTAGTGCCATAATTAAATTCTAACACAACGGGGGTAATAAGTAGACTGCTCATCTGGGGTATAGCGTGGAGTACTAGATATTTCAAAAATAGTCTCGTGAATCGAAGCAAGCACCGTCCAATAATGGTATACTAAGTTAACTAATATATGAAAAACAATAATGACATCAGAATCTAGTTTTGAACGGGGAGATGCTCGACAGAACGCAATCCTTATAGAAGCGGAAGCAAGGTATGGGATTGCCGCTCTTTTCTTGTATGTACGACCATCTGACAGGAAAATAGTAGTGATGGGCTTGCAAGATGCAATGACGATTTGTGGTCCACACATAGCAGCGGAAGACCCAAGTACACTGTGGCGACTGCTAGATAAATGGCATGCTATGGCGCAAACAGTCGAGCGAGACCATGGTGAACGTTTTGAAGCCGCTAAAAAGCTCGGCAAACAAGTGTTAGATGCAAGTACGTGATGCGCAAGCGGCGGAGAGGTTGAATGAAAGAGACACTAGGTGGCTACCCAGACAATGAACCCGTCGAGCAAGAAGCTGATACATCCGGTCTAGACGACGATGATTTTTTAAACAGCCTTGGCGGAGATTATGATAATTGGGACAATACGCTAGAAGAGCTCGAAGGCATGTATGGCGGTCGAATATTTACGTATGGGTCGTACAGTGGCACCGTTAGAAGTATGATGGCTTGCCCCGCGTTCGGCGAAATGCTCGATCAAGGGACTGCTGCCACTGCGGCATGGCTCGAAGCGAACGACCAGCCTGAAGGCGAATCTAAGGATGAGCCTGATGATCCGCAGGCAGCTGAGTCAACTGAGGCACCAGCTACAGACACCCCGGAGCCAAGTGGCAAAGAAAGTACAGTACAAGAAAAACAACCGACAGTATCGCCAGTGGCCGCCAATAAAGATGTGTCTGAGACACAGAGGAGCACTGTAACAGCTTCAAAGACAGATATTCCAAAGGTTGCGCCTACACTATCATTAGCAGAAGATAACGCCACAGGCGCCGAGATCGGGATCGTTTTAGAAACCGAAAAAGCAGCAGTAGAGGTAGTAGAATCGTCTTTAGATGAAATACATCCTGACGCAATGCCTGTCGAACTAGCTGACAGCCCAGACAGGGGTGATTTGAAAGCGGAAGATATGCCTGAGACAGAGCAGCCTGTAACAACCGATGAGATGCCTCCCGTTGAGAATGAAATCATCCCAGGTGTTGCAACCGAGGTGCTTTTACTTGAAAACCCGGATGAGCCAAGCGTTGTTGACGAGGACGTACGTGATACTGATAACACGGAAAAGAGTATGTTTGAAGAGCCTATGGCTACGCTTGACGGAGACGTTCCTTCTCCGGACACAGCTATTTCAGAGGTCGAGGGCAAGGATGAGTATAAGGAGACAACCAGTACGGAATTAGAGACATCCGATCTAGATAAAGCGGCTGATATTGAGGTTAATTCTGAGGTACCTACTAGAGAACTACAAGAAACAGCACCCGTACCTTCGCTCGATGACGAAGTATTACCGCCATCATACTTTATGGATAGTACCGATACAGTAGAAGATAGTATATATGGGTCTGAAGATAACTATCAAGCTGTACCGATGCCAGAGGAATTTGAACTTCCTTCCGAGCGCGACGAGGAAGCAATAGATGCTGAAGTGGCTGCTGAAAGTATTTTTGAGAAAGTCATTACGAACGAACTAGACGACGCAGGTAGTGAAACTATTGTAGACGATTCCCTCGATAAGGTACTAGAGGTGTTTGTTGAAATTACCGACGAAACGCCGGAGACTCGCCCAGACATAGATCCTGTTGATTTGTATTATCAACTTTCTAAAACAGTCGAAAAATTAGATATGCTCCAGGTTGCTCAAAGTGCGGAGGATTGCCAAGAGGCTTTGATGGAAATTCGACTGCAGCTCATTGATCTCCTACGGAAGCTTGGATACGCCAATGCAGAGTCCATTGCCAACGGGTTAACAAAGAAATACGATGTCGATACATTGAAAACGTATATGGCGCTTTTGATCGAGTCGATTTTGGCGCAAAAAGATGTGGACGAACCTATACTACCTAGCTCGAGTAAACACAGCTCCCTCGATAGGTTTGGTAGAGCAGCAGTGGGGAAAGTTGTACAGTTAACCTCATTGTGATGTAAGAATCTATATTGAGCTTTTTCTCGCAATGGTCATAAGAACATTTGAACCGAAGTGACACATTAGAAGTAAACCTAAACATACTGCTTACGATTTACGAATTCGTACTTATATGATATAATCTGTCTACAATTCATCGGACTTCGATGGCTTGGAGACCTCATCAGAAAGGAACGAACATCACATGAGCTTGCTCTATAACTGTGCGTGACCTGCTGTTAGGGGCTCGCCCTTTTACATTGCTAGCTATTATCTTCATGCCATAGTCAGTTATCCATGCTCTATCGAAAGAGAGACCAGAATGATCAGAAAACCAAAGCGAGCACCGTGGGTACTCGTGGTCGTTATCATGTTCGTGGGGCTTAGCTTCGTGCCCTCTGCTTCGGCAGTCGAGCCGGAGCCCCAGCCCCTATTCAGTATCGTCATGGAGCCGAAAGGCGAGACAAGATTCGGCACCGAAAAAGTCTGGGCCCATGTGACGTACAACGGCACTGAGCCAATCAATGGTCTCGGTGGAGAGGCCGACGATCAGCGGTACGAAAACGAGTACGTCGTGCCAACCGACATGGACTACGAAGGCGTTATCGTGACTGGACAAACAGTCACGTTGCGATTCAACAATCCAGGTTTGTTCATAGCCCCGTACATTCTACGGTTCTTCCCGAACCGAGATTACGAAGGCGAAGGCTTCGAGACATCCTATGTTGTCTCGAGCAGCCACGTGGCACCCCGTCACCCTCCGCAAGCCTTTATCAAGGCTGGCGACAAGAGGCTGACAGTCGTGTTGCGCACCAAGCAGGCGGATGCTACCACCTACAAGGTGATCTGCAAGACCTTTGGCCCCAAGAGAAGAGTGGTTAAGACCAAGCTCGTCGACGGTGACTCCAAGGGCCGCATCACTTGTCGCCGCAACCCCGTGGCGAAGGTGCATGTCGTCGTCGTCAAATACGGCAACGCTCAATTCTCCGGCCTCAAGCTCAAGAGGCGTATAAGAGGCTAGAGCCGCTAATCCGGTATAGCAAGCAGCAATTGAAAGCGCACTACGGACTGCCGTAGTGATGGAGATGTATTCTTCGTCACTGCGGTGGTCCGCTTTTCTTTTACGGTGATAATCAAGTCTTGAAATCAAATTCACAACACAAAATCTGTCCACATCTGTTGTGGTCTATCTCACACCAGATATTGCTTAAGATTTACTTATAGTATGATTCATGAGATAATTTGTATTGACAATCATCGAGTCATTTGATGGTTCGTCATGGCTTTATTTTCAAGGAACAGATTGGAATAGTTATTCCGAGATGCGGCCTGATTATGGCCACGTTCTTTGACAGTACAGTTTTTGACGAGCAATTAACCGACTCACCATCCATAGGAAAAGGAGGGACAGCAATGTCTCAATCTTGGAATAAGTTGTGGTCGCTGATTGCGGCCACAGTACTTGCCAGCCTGGTGATGAGTTTTTTCTCTGCACCAGCTATAGCCGATAGCAACACCCCTGGGGGGGAAGGCTACACGGCTCCCGCTCCAACAAAGCGTGATCTTTCGGGATCTGATCAAGATCAGTATTACATTCCGCAAGACTCTTTTCCCTGCTCTTCTCATTTTGTGGGTGGATACAGAGTAAACGGAGATGGTGTATTCCAAGGCTGGCACTCGACCAATGGCGCATCCAGCGTCACGGTCACCACCGATTGCGACAGTGGCACCTGGACGTTCGACTTCTCTTCGGAGGTGACGGGCGTTGAGGCGGCAAATCGGTATTCGGTCGTCGTTGATGACGAGTGTTCGTATCGAGGTGGCCCGTCTCGGAAGGTGAAAATCTTTGCCGAGAACGTAGATGACTCGACGGACTTGTCCATCTACCGCATCGAATCGATTGTGCTTGGCGCGAATGGAAGTGGTGCAAGCCATTCCACTGATGCTTACAACATCCAAGACGGCCAAATCGGCGTATTGAATCTAGTCGAAATTGGGCTTGTCGGGCTTTCTCCGCAACGCTATAGCGTGAAGTTGAAACAATGGGGTGGACCAGGCACAGGAAATCCATACCTGGTGAAGGAACTTCATTTCAGTGTTCCAACCTGCCGTACGGACTCAAATAGCAATGGCGAAGCCACTGGCACGTTGAAGCCGCAAGGTCTCAAGGTCAAGGCCTTCGTCGATGCACGCGGTGTCAGCCAGGCATCGCGAGTTGACGCGAAAGTGATCAAGCGCCAGAAACGATGGGGCAAAAAAGTCCGCGTCAACAAGCGGGACTTCTCTGTCAAGGCGGGCACAAAGCGGCACATCACTATGCGTACGTCACCCTGGTTCAACAAGGTCGTTTACGCCCTGAAGGTCCGCGACGCGAACAACAAGTGGAGGCCGCTTGATCGAATCGTGGTCCGTCCGCGCCGTCGCTAGCTGATTGCAGCAACTGTTCAAAGAACACATGCGCATTCGCGTCTTCGTAGAAATCCATTTACGAAGACGCGGTGCGCTGTTTTTTTATTGTGCTTGTGCTACAATTTTGATATATGAATACACATAGGAGTTTCGGTGCTTACTGGCGCTACATTGCGGCGATTTTTGTGCTAGGATGTTTTTTCGTGGTACTAAATGCAACAGCTACCCATGCTCTGGGTAAGCTGCTGCCCCACCCTCCGGACGTAGAAGCAGCGGGACAGAAGGGTCTCATAGATCTCCATTTCAAGAAAATCAAAATAGATGGACAGGTGATTGCGACGGTAGTCGAAAATAATATGTCGGCGTATTATCCAAAAAGCACAAAAAAATCGGGAAAAAACCGGTCTATAAAGATACTTCCAAGCGAAAATGGAAAACTATGTAACATCGAAAGAAACGGTAAAGATAAAATAACGGGTAGTCTTAGTATCGTGATCCAAGCTGCTGGTGGCAAAGCAAAATATCTTATTCCAATGCAAAAAGTGTGTGAGGGATCAAATTTTTATAATCGAACGTTTGCCTTTCCAAATACGAATCTATACGACAACGACGAATCCGGGGACTATAAAGCAAATATTACAATTAGCTACGGTAGCAACGTTCCTGCTGGTAAGACGCATAACTCTAACGATTTTAACTATAGAATGCTGCTCACTGGTGACGACGCAAATAAAGGGAAATTAGGCTTGCGTGAAAATGATAGCGCTCAAAAGTTTGGACTCCGTAGTGCCTACTCGAATGCACCATATTCGACAAGTAATAAGACGATACGCGCTGCAGTACCATTCGGATTTCCATGTTCAACGGATGTGAAGAATCTGAGTGATAAAAAAAGAACTGTTAAGCTGTACGACGCTGACGCGGTATTCGGTGATACCTATATGTGGGTAGAAAAGAATGGTAAAAAACTGAGTAGGGGCGACTATAGTCCCGGCAATAATATGAACGATAGCAACTGGGATAATGCCAGTAAACGATGGAAGGCACAGGGGAGTAATAAGACATTTAATAGCCTTATATTGAAGAAGAAAGCGATCACTACTGGAGCAAATTATAGGCTAAATGTGTTTAATGATGGTAAGAACTTTGTCATACCTCCTCATAACAACACGCTCAGTGTCGCGATACCGTACGATAGTATATTTAGTGAAGTTGAGTGCGACTACGATTTGGTGCCGAGTGTCGACCCGCCATCCGCGCCGCAGTCGCAAGTATCGGGGGCGGCATCCATTCCGGCGCAAGGGCATATAGAGCCAAATGGCCTCGACCCGGACACGCATGAATGGCAGCTCACTTCCCGCGTATATAGCACACTTCCAAGCCTTTCTGGGGCGAAGAACACAAGTTTGCCATGTGTTTGGAAAGGTGGAATATCTGGCAGCTGCGGCACGTTAGCGCTAGGTTCAAAAAAATTCGGCTCAACCAAATTTGATACAGCAATGAAATCTGCACCGAGTCCGGCCAGCGGCAAATATGTATGTTTTATGATGTCCGTCAAGAAGCCGACCGCGAGTAGCCCTACTACACAGTGGCGTCATAGCCCCATGAAGTGTGTGGGTAAAAGACTAGATTCTACTGGTGTACTGGTTGCTCCGGGTTCGTATTCGTACTTCTTAAAACTAAATAATCCCGGCGAAAGCTATGCATTCGTAAAAGAAGCTAACGCGCCTAAGAAAGATAAGTTCAAAGGTAAAGAACATGTCCGTGATACGTACGACTGGCAAATAAGCGAAATAAAATTTAACAAGCTACCTCCAAGCGGCAATATTGGTAAAAAAACGGGGCCCGCTTGTCCTACACTCAATGCCGCGTATTCAAATGTACTTAAGGGTTCGTGTGTATCTGTAAAATCTGGAGCAAATCTATTCCCGGAAGGCGGAGACCCAGCCAATGGGGCAGCTGAAGGCGAAGCATATAAAGAATTTCAAGATAGCGGACGCGGGCCAGACCCAATAGGAACGTGGACATGCTACGTGATGCGGTATCGTATAAACCCAAAGCCGCTAGAAACCTTACGAAATGATATAAAAGCTTTTGTATCAGACTGGAACGATGACAACTTTAGTAGTAAACGCCCGAGCCGATGGGGTGATGGTTATGGAATTAAGTATACTCCTTTACAATACGATGCCAACGGCAATGTCGTGGGTGGTGGCCAGCCGTATACGGTAGGCAAAAAAGTTAATTACAACGTGCTGTATGAGCCATACAGAGTAGCTCTGCCGCCGCCCGAGCCTCCTACCTACAAATACACCTCTATTACACAAGATTCGTGTAGTATATCGGGGATAGACCCAAAGATCCAGGTAAGAGGACATGACGTGGTAGTTGGTGGCGATATAAGTACCTATGTCCGTACTATGCCCTCGAATGCTGGCCCGGATGCAAAAAACTTTGGTAGTTTTGGGGAATACTCTGTCATGGCTCGGGGGATTGTGCGACTCATGGGCGAACCGGCTGCTGGTCCGTCGATGGCATCGGGTGTCGGTATGTTGTTTGGCTCTAGTTCTCCCGATCAGAATGAGTGGAGTTCGCTGACATTTACAAACAATAACCCAGATACTTTTGGTAAATTTGATACGGTGAAGCAGCCCGCACTGCCCGATATAAGCAACCCTACTGAAACCCATTCGGGTGCGTATAGTATCCCTGGAAGCACGTATAGCAACTCGGACGACAGAGTCATCGTTGTGGATGGTACTGTGACTATCACAGGTGACTTGAAGTACCCTGATACGTATAATTCTATTGGTCAAATTCCGCGAGTCATCATCGTTGCCGACAACATTGAGATAGCCCCAGGTGTTACCCGTATAGACCCGTGGTTGATAGCAAGAGGTACTGGTGGTGGCGATGGGATTGGCGCCGATGGTATATTAAACACTTGTAACGAATATGCTCAAGCGTCAAATAGTGTAGAGCTAAAAATTGGCAAGTGCGACAAGCAGCTGACGTTTAATGGTCCTGTGATGGCTGGGAAGGCCTACCTGTACCGGACAGGAGGAAGCCGTACAACACAACCATTCAATCCAGACTGGGATAACTCGAACGATAACCCCGATCGTGACATAGATCCAAAAGATTATTGTGAAGAGAAAGACTGTAAAAATGGTCGTGCAGCCCTTAATGCACCTGCTGAGATCTTTAATCTTCGTCCAGACACGTATCTTTCAGCCTATAGTGGTAACAATCCAGACAAGCCAGTTCTCATCACCGACAAGGTAACTGAACTTCCGCCACGTTTTTAGTATAAACTGCTTGCTGTACGCAAACTGCTTATGTATAATAACTCCATATGGCATTACTAAAACGGGCGGGCAACTTTTTTGCACTTGATATTGGCACAAACGCTGTTCGTGTCGTACAGCTGACACGAGCCGGTCAGGACAGCTGGACACTTGCTCATTACGGGCATGCTCCACTTGATCCAAAGATAGCTGTAAGTGATTCACCCGAGGCACGAACGAAGGTTGGGGAAGTTATAATGACTGCTGTCGGCCAGAGTGGAATAACAGACCGAGACGTTGTGATAGGCTTGCCGTCACAAAAAACATTCACTACCGTTATAGACGTACCAACAATGAGCGAAGCGGAACTAAAAAGTACAATTAAGTACCAAATAGACAAATTCATTCCAATGTCACTCGATGACGCTAAGGTTGATTGGAAATTGCTTGGTCCATCTATGCATGATCCAAAGCAACTAGAGGTATTGCTCGCGAGTACGGCTAAGAGTTATAGTGAATCACGACTCGAAATGATAGAAAATCTTGGACTGAACGTTGTAGCTGCCGAACCCGATCCTATTGCGATGATTCGTTCGTTGCTGCCTGTTAATGCAAGCGACGGGCTGATGATTGTAGATATGGGCGAGCAGTCCACTGACATCGCACTAACCTATAGTAATTCACCACGCTTGGTGCGTACGATACCTGTCGGACTGAATACGCTCGTGAAAGCTGCCGTGCAAAACCTGAACGTAAAAGACGAGCAAGCACGACAGTTTATACTAAAGTTTGGGCTTGCACCAGATCGACTTGAAGGACAAGTATATCGAGCAGTCGAAGCTACACTGGAAAACTTTAGCACAGAGCTAATGAAATCTATCAAATTCTTTCAGACTCGCTATCCAAATATCCCAGTGAGTGGTATTCTTTTGTCTGGCTACGCAACTACCATACCGCGTCTGAGTGAATTTATTACGACAAAATCAGGCATACAAGCGTCACCGGCGAATCCATGGCAAAAAGTAACTATTTCTCCAGCAGACCAACAGCAGCTTCTACCGATTATGAATGAGTTTGCGACTGTCGTCGGACTCGCCCAGCGGAGCAACACACTATGATTGAAATAAACCTCATACCTGACGTCAAAATTGAGCTGTTGAGAGTACGTAGAAGTAGAAACATTGTTATCTCTGGAGCAATATTGTCGTCTATTGTTGCTGGTGGAGTAGTAGTGTTGCTTTCTATTTATACCTTTGGCTATCAAAGTTTTGCGAGCTGGTCTCTCGATAACAATATAAAAAAGCAATATACTCAACTTTTAGCAGTAGAAGATTTACCAAAAATGCTGACTATCCAGAACCAGCTAAACGAGCTGTCTTCGGCGCAAGAAAATAAGAATATAACGTCACGAACATTCGATTTATTAACAACGATTGTACCCGGTGGTGACAATGTAGTCGCCATTTCTAAGGCTGACCTTGATGTCAAAGAGGGCACTATTACCATCGAAGCCGAAGCAGAAAACGGGTATGAAGCACTCGAAGTATTTAAAAAGACGATTGCCGCAACAACCTTGCAGTATAGTGCAGATGACGGTGTTCGAGAACCTCTACCTATTGCGACGAATATAACCGACAAAGATAGAACATTTGGTGAAAGTATCGACGGTGGCAAAGTGCTTCGTTTCACTTTGAGCTTTGAATATGCTCCTGAATTATTTGCATCGAGCACTGTAAATGGCCGAATAAATGCTCCGAATAAACAAAATGCAACCGATTCAGCCAAAGCCGTTCCAAAAAGTTTATTCACCGACTCGGTAAAAGACGACAATGAGGAGACAAAGTAATGGCGAATACTGAGGTAGGCCTACGAAAACGGCAACAGATAGAAAAAACTGGAAAAGTTATGTTTACGTGGATAGTCGTTGCATCGGCACTTGTTGCTGTTGCACTTGTCGTTTCTTTTTCAATCGTGGAGCGCCTGATGTTTAATCAGCGGATTATCGGCGTAAAGAGTGCTACTTCAAGTAACCTTAAAAACAACAACGAGATTGTCGAGCAGCTACGTGAAAATGTGCGCGTCATCAATACAAACCAAGATCTTCTTAATACCCAGCGCGCAGAAAGCGTTGAGCCAGTATCTGTGGTACTCGATGCGTTACCTGCACAAGCAAATTCATCCGCTCTTGGGGCTTCGTTGCAGAAAAAACTGCTTAAAGGAGTAACTATTGAGTCGCTAGTGGTAGACCCAATCGCTGAAGAAAACGGTCAACTTAGCGTCGCCGGACGTAATGAAATTTTATTTAGCTTTATCGTTAGTGCACCTGCTAGCGAGGTTGATAAAATTAAGGATGTGATTCGTAAACTTGAGCAATCAATTCGTACAATTAACGTTAGAACGATCGGTATAGAACAGCGCAGTAGTCGTATCACTCTTTCGGTAGATGCTGTAGCGTATTATGCCCCCGAAACGACAGTAGACCTGAAGACAACGCTTAAGAAACCATCGGACGAGGAAGACTAACATATGAAGAAGACTGACATAGCAATGATTATCTTTGTCTTAGCCGTAAGCGGAGGGATTACAACGGGTATTTTAAGTGCAATTCCTGGTATAAAGCTGGACAAAGACAAAGCCGTAAAAGTACAAGAAATCGATAGATACACCGCTGAAATAACTAAGCCAGACCCTGCAGTGTTCAACAGAGATGCTATCAATCCTACTGTTGATATTACGATCGGTGATAAAAAAGATAACAAATCTGATACTCAATAAGGAGTCATACTTATGGCAATGCTGACGACAGAGCTCCAAGATAAGCTTCTCGCCACTCTTGTAGATGAAGGGCTGGTTGAAAGTGCAATTATTGACTCGGCAAGACAGGAGTCTGAAACTTCAGGAGGGTCTATTATTGGCTCATTGATTAAGAATAATCAGGCTGATGAAGAGCTAATAGCCCATGGAACGGCATACGTGTCGGGTGTGCCATATGTCAATCTTCGTAATTCACTGATAGACGACAAGGTCCTAAGTTTGTTGCCTGCAGATATTGCCGAGCGATTTATGGCGGTTCCGCTTGCTGAAGTTCAGAGCAATCGTTTGGCTGTTGCCATGATTGATGGCAATAACGTGCAGGCTGTCGATTATCTTTCAAATTTGGTTGGTCGACCTTTAAAAGTCTTCATGTCCTCAGAAGCGGGGATCCGCCGCGTACTCGATCAGTACAAAACCGATCTTTCAAGTGTCGGCGCGGCGGCAGTGCAAAGTGAAGCCGATGATACGCAGCAAAAACAGGATAATATTAAAACGATTGTACAAGATTCACCAATTAGTCGTGCGCTGAGTACGATCCTCGAGTATGCAGTGAAAGGTCGTGCCAGTGATGTTCATATCGAACCACTTGAGGGTGCGCTAAAGATTCGCTGTCGTATCGACGGTGTACTGCGTGAAATTATGCAGCTGCCAAAATCGATTGAGCCAGCCCTTGTTAGCCGTATTAAGATTCTTTCAAGCCTAAAGATTGACGAACATCGAATTCCTCAAGACGGTCAGTTTACGATTGCTGTGGCTGGTAAAGAAGTCGACCTTCGTATTGCCATTAGCCCCGTTGTATGGGGTGAGCAAGTGGTGATTCGTCTGCTTGATAAAACCGGAAATAGTTTTGACCTTGAAGAAATGGGGTATGCCGGACGTGCCCTACGCGCAATCCGTAAAGGAGTAAAACGACCGAACGGAATGATTCTAACGTCTGGACCAACTGGTAGCGGTAAATCAACGAGTCTATATGCGCTGATTAAAGAGATAAAAGACGATAGCGTTAATATTGTCACTCTCGAAGATCCTGTTGAGTATAAGATGGACGGAGTGAATCAAATCCAGGTCAATTCGGGGGTAGGACTTACATTTGCTTCTGGTCTTCGCTCAATACTCCGTCAAGACCCCGACATAGTGATGGTTGGAGAAATTAGAGACAGTGAAACAGCAAATCTTGCAGTGCAAGCTGCGCTGACCGGGCACTTAGTGTTTAGTACATTGCACACCAATTCGGCAGCTGGCGTGTTGCCACGACTACTTGATATGGGTATCGAGCCGTTCTTGATTGCGAGTACAGTTAATACGATTATTGGACAACGATTAGTTCGACGCGTCTCTAAAAAACGTGACGTTTACAATTCAAATCCGATGGAAACACAGAACATTAACGCAACAGTAGGGCATTTATTACCAAAAACCAAAGAAGAGTCAATACAGATATCCGGTGATCTTGGGTTTAAAGACTTGCCACTTGCTGGTCAAAACGCTTATACTTTAGTTACGGGTAAGGATACGCCGCAATCGCCACGTGGATATTCCGGGCGAGCAGGCCTATATGAAGTAATGGATGTCAACGAAGAGATTCAAAGCCTTATCGTAAAAAGGGCTACTAGTTCTGAAATAGAGCGAAAAGCAATTGAACAAGGCATGATTACGATGCGTCAAGACGGATACCTCAAAGCTATGTCTGGGCTTACGACACTCGAAGAGGTCAACCGAGTCGCTGCAGATACTGCGTAAATAACAAAGATAAAGGTGGAATATGAATAATCAAGAAGTACGAATCGAACTATTACTAGAAGAAGTGGTAAGGAAGCGTGCTAGCGACTTGCACCTTCAGGTGAGTCTACCGCCGATGCTTCGTGTTGATGGTACTTTGGCACCGATTGCTGGGTACAACGCACTCGATGAAGCGCAAGTCGAAGCGCTTGTTTTTGCTATTCTTGATCAAGATCAACAACAGATTCTAAATAAAGATAAAGAATTTGACTTCTCTTTTGCCTTTGGCAATCTTGGACGCTTCCGGGTAAATGCCTATCACGAGCGCGGTAATCTCGCAGCCGCCCTCCGTCTTATCCCAAATGAAATTAAAAGCGTAACAGAGCTCGGTATGCCGCCTATAGTGATGGGTTTTGCTGATTATCCACGAGGATTAGTGCTTATTACAGGACCAACCGGAAGCGGAAAATCAACAACGCTTGCAGCGCTAGTCGATAAGATTAATACTGAGCGAGCTGATCATATTATTACTATTGAAGACCCAATCGAGTTTACGCATAAGTCTAAGAAATCGGTAGTGGTTCAGCGAGAAGTTCACTACGACACATACAGTTTCTCGGCAGCACTTCGCTCAAGCCTTCGCCAGGACCCAGATGTCGTGTTGATTGGTGAGATGCGTGACCTCGAGACTATCTCTGCTGCGATTACGATTGCTGAGACTGGACACCTTGTGTTTGCGACACTTCACACAAATAGCGCCGCACAATCTATCGACCGCATGATTGACGTATTTCCTCCGCACCAGCAACCACAGGTTCGTGCACAGCTCTCCAATATCCTCATGGCAATTTGCTCCCAGCGCCTTGTCCCGTCTATTGGCGGCGGACGAGTCGTTGCAGCCGAAGTGTTGATAGCCAATCCAGCCGTCCGAAATATTATTCGTGAAGGCAAGAGCCATCAGCTTGATGCGGTCATTCAGACTGGGGCCGATCAGGGTATGCAGACAATGGATCGAACTTTGGTAAGTTTGGTTCAAGCAGGCACCACAACATACGACGAGGCTCGAAGCTTTGCCGTTGACGTCGGTGAATTTGAAAGACTTATGAGGGGATAGCAAGATATGAGACGGTATGATTACGAAGCAAAAGACGGTTCTACTGGTAAAATAGTGAAAGCTTCTGTCCAAGCGGAAAGTGAGAATGCAGCTGCTAAACTTTTGCTCTCCCAGGGTTTCACCCCGCGCACCATTAAGGAACAAGATGAGAGTGGAAGTATACTTTCAGGCTTCACAAACCGTATTAAAACAAAAGACAGAGTGGTGTTTACTCGACAGTTATCAACACTGATTGCTGCGGGACTGCCCTTATCACAAAGCCTTAATACTGTACTAGAGCAGACGCCGAATAAGAAACTACAGCTTGTTATCGAAGATATTGTCAGTTCGGTTGAAGGTGGTAAATCGCTCGCAGACTCATTCAGTAAGCATCCTGACGTGTTTAATAACGTATACTTAGCGTTGATAACAGCCGGAGAGGCGTCTGGTACGCTCGATGGCGCATTGCAACGAATTGCAGCTCAGCAAGAAAAAGATGCGGCAATGATGAGTAAAATCCGCGGAGCAATGTTGTACCCGATCATTGTACTGGTGGTTATTTTTGCAGTTATTATATTTATGTTTGTTGCCGTTGTCCCCCAGGTCAAGAAGCTGTATGTCGATCTTAATCAGACATTGCCACTAATAACACAAGTGATGGTTGCGGCCGCAGACTTTATGATTAACTTCGGGTGGCTTGTTGCGATTGTCATCGCTATCGGTATAGTATTTTTAAAAAATTACATAAAAACCGAAGAAGGTACTAAAAATGCCGATACGTTAAAATTGAATATTCCAATATTTGGCTCAATACTCCGCAAGTTGTATATGGCACGACTGGCGCGCACCGGACAGACCCTTCTCAACACTGGAGTCCCGATGTTAGATATGTTGAGAATCACTGCGCAGGCAGTTAACAATGTTGTTATCGGCAAATCTATCTTGAACGCGGCAGAAAAGGTAAAAGGAGGCAAGGCTCTTTCAGACTCGATTAAATCAGAAGACTACATTCTACCGTTTGTCCCACAAATGATAAGCATTGGCGAAAAATCGGGTAAGATTGACGAGATGATGGGCAAGGCAGCCCAAGTGTATGAGGATGAGCTTGACGAACAGATTGCGTCTATTTCTACCGCAATCGAACCGATTCTTATGGTAGTACTGGCTATAGTGGCCGGCGGACTGGTTGGGGCAATCTTACTTCCTATCTATGGGTTAGTAAATAACGTAAGTATATAAAACTATAGACACTGAGGGGACGAACGAGTATGATAAACATAAGCGACATATCGTCGAACAAACTAAGTTCAAGTCGAAAGGTGGAAATAGATAGTATGAACGTACAGAAACAAACTAAAGGATTTACGATTATCGAGGTTGTCTTGGTGCTCGCAATTGCCGCATTAATCTTCTTAATGATCTTTATTGCACTGCCCGCGTTACAGCGTGGACAGCGAGATACGGCTCGTAAACAGGATTTGGGTACGGTTGCAGCAGCAGTCAATGATTATACTGCTAACCATCGAGGTAATGTTCCCCCTGCCGCTGGCCAAGTTGTATCATCGGAAGACACGAGTCTTTCCGTTACTGCGGTTAACCTTGGGATAAAGAACCTCTCTCAGCTTGATCCGTTGAAAATGTCAACGGTAGTAGGTACTACGACTTCTCCAACTGACAAAGATGCGGTGAAGATCGCAACCGGTGCTGTATGCGCAGACGATAATTCTGCAACTACTACTGGTGCGAGTAGACGACAAAGTGCTGTGTTGATACTTCTTGAAAGTGGAAGTAAATTCTGCCAAGACGTATAGTATAAAATCTATCGTACCATAAAAAGAGCGAACATTAGTTCGCTCTTTTTATGTATAATGTAGTAACTATGCTTATATTCTATGGGTACGTAATTGTGTGTTTTCTAGGGCTTGTCTTTGGCTCTTTTGCTGGTGCACAGGTATGGCGGCTAAGGGCTCACCAACTGGTTGAAGACAAATCTGAAGGCGAAGAGTACAGCAAGCAAGAGCTAAAAAAATTACTTCCTCTCACTAAGAAATCGATGAAAGATGACCGTTCTCAGTGTCTGCGCTGTCATCACGAGCTTGCCTGGTACGATCTGTTGCCGATTGTAAGCTGGGTAAGTACTGCAGGGAAGTGTCGCTACTGTAAAAAACCAATAGGTTGGTTTGAGCCTGCACTAGAAATTGGAACGGCCGTGCTTTTTGGTCTTTTTCTGCACTACTGGCTTGCAGGGCAAGGAACAACTGTTTTGAGTTGGAGCATCTTTACTGTATGGCTTGTTGTACTCGTATTGATGGTGGTTTTGTTTGTGTATGATGCAAAGTGGTTCCTGTTACCTGATGTAATGATGTTTCCCCTTATTGGACTGGCTACGCTGGTGGCGATAATCCGAATTGCTAGCTCTCAAGATTTTGTATCGTCGCTTCTTTCAACGTCAGGAGCGATACTGATACTTGGTGGATTATATTTTTTCCTTTGGACTGTATCGAAAGGAATGTGGGTTGGATTTGGTGATGTGAAACTTGGGTTGGCGCTTGGATTATTGCTAGGCGACTGGCAGTTGGCATTTCTGACATTATTTCTAGCGAATGTTTTTGGGCTACTGCTCGTATTGCCTGGACTACTAACGAAAAAAATTGGCAGAGGCGCACATATTCCTTTTGGTCCGATGTTGATGCTTGGTTTTTTTGTAGCACTTTTTTACGGCGAAGCCATAATAAGTAGTTATCTCAGCCTAGCAAATGTTATTGCAACCTCTCCGCTTATGCTATAATCAGCTCTAGATGGCGAAGATACGTTCTGAGGGATACACGATTGTCGAGGTTATGCTTTTTTTGGCAATCACCGGTATTTTAGTGGCGACGCTACTTGGTGGATGGACAGTCCTTATTAGTACTCAGCGATACAAAGACAGCGTAGACACCACATTTGGATATCTACAAGACCAATACAATCTTACATATAACGTCGAAAATGAACGAGCAAGTTCGTTCAGCTGTGATAGTAGCGGAGTATCTGCTAGCGGAGGTACAAAATCGAGAGGCCAATCAGACTGCGTGCTTCTTGGTCGGTATATTGTGTTGAAGGACGGAACCGATTTTATGTCGTATGCTGTCGTAGGATCCGCACCAACCATGGAACCGATTGGTACAGACGAATCTGTTATAAACGCATATGCACCGAAGGTAGTTACCGAGTCAATTGGTCTTACCGAATCGTCACTTACGGTACCATGGGGCGCGGTAATAGAAGATGCTGGTGGAACCAACACACCGCAGAATATTGCTATTCTGATCTTAAGAACACCGACGAATAACGGTACAGTCCATACGTACACCACTAATTTTGATGGTACCCCGAGCATCGATAGTACTGATGTCACGGCTGCTAATGCCAACAATGATGTTAAGCTGTGCTTTGATGCACAGACATTTGTTAGGGGCGCTGGCAAAGGGGTAATAATCAAGAAGAACGCATCATCACGTAACTCAGTAGAAATACTAGCGGACATTGGCACATGTTAGCAACACATGCACAACGCGGAGATACTTTGATTGAGGTTATACTTGCGGTATCTGTGTTTGGTCTACTCGCAGTAGGCGTTATTTCGATTATGAACCAGGCATCAAATACGGCGCAGCGAGCTTTAGAAATTACGCTTGTGCGTCAGCAAATCGATGCCCAGGTAGAGGCGCTTCGAGCATCGCACCAGGCGTATTCACGGCTTGTTAACGATGATGAGAGAAGCGCATCACAGTGGGTTAGTGGCGTTAAGAGCAAAGTAGGCACGAGTACTGGGACAACGAATGCTTGTCCGACAGCCGACGATCTCAATAAAGTATTCGCAATGGATCCACTATCCGCTACAGTTATCGAGGGAAGTTCTATCAAAGCTATTGACGATGCAGATGCTCCAGTGTTCGCCTCGGTACGAGAGGGTACTGTTTACGGTATATGGATTGATTCAGCGTCTAAACCTGCATCTACCCCTGGTTTTGCAGCCGCATTCGATTTTCGGGTGAGAGCGTGCTGGTTTGGAGCGGGAACATCAACCCCTATGCAGCTAGAAACAACAGTGAGGCTATATGATGTCTCGAATTAATATGCGCGGATTTACGATGGTGGAATTGATCGTATCGATGACATTTATTGCGGTATTATTACTTTCGATTGCAACGCTCACACTGGAGATGACAGGCATATTTAACAAAGGTATTACTATTCGTGAATCAAATCAAGCTGGCCAGTTCATTAGTAGTGAAGTCCAGCGCGCGCTAAACCAGACATATAGTAATGAAGTTGAATTAGGCGCGGTAGGTCTACCGGTCGGTGCTCTCACTCCTATCGGTGGACGTCTATGTGTAGGCAGTACAGTGTACGCTTGGAATTACCCAGATGACGACGGAAAATTTCCTGATACGACTTCGGCAATAAATACTGTAGGCTCGTCGACAGACGTCCGGTTTGTAAAATTTGCGGGCGTCGCTGATACTTATTGCGTGGAAAAACCTGGCGGGGGTTGGGAAAAACTACCTGGATCGTCAAAAGAATTACTTGGTAGCGGTAATGCAAATATTGCGCTGCATTCATTTAGTATTACCTCTAGTGACGTAGAGGGCGACGCTACACAGAAAATATACAAAGTTGATATGATCATTGGTACAACGGAAGTGGGCTTATTGACAGAAGAAAACCGATGTAAAGGGAGTGAGAAGAAAGAAGATGAATGGTGTGCTATCAATCAATTTTCATTTACCGCACGTTCGGGGAATAAGGAGGAAGTAAAATGAACATAGCATCGAGAGGCCGATTGCAGGAAAGAGGAGGGGTATCGATATTTATTGTTATTTTTACAGCACTTCTCGTAACGGTAGTCACAGCAAGTTTTACACAGCTAATGGTTCGCGGTCAACAGCAAGCTACAGCTAATGACCTCTCGCAAAGTGCGTACGATTCAGCTATTGCGGGTGTCGAGGATGCCAAGCGAGCATTGGTGCGTTTCCAAGAATGCGAAAACGAAGGCACAAGCGCGGGTGATACGTGTGCAGATAGCATTAAAACAGCATTAGAGAAAAAGACATGCAATTCTCTCGAAAGTGCAGGAGTTGTAAGATTCTCATCTGAAGGTGAAGTCCAGGTTGGTGAACCAGAGCAGAATCAAGCCTATACCTGCGTGATAGTAGACTTAGAGACACCAACTGTCGAAGGTGAAGGGCTAAAGTCGAACGTGCCTACACTCATACCACTTCGTTCTAAACAGGACATTGATACCGTTAAAATTTCATGGTTTACAAGTAAGGACCTCGGAAAACTAGGAGCGGACGATAGTCAGCAGCCTGATTTTCCTACACCATCGGACCCAACTCTTGAAAGATTCGCTTTGGGAAATGACTGGCCGTCGTTTGCCCCACCACTTTTACGTGCGCAGCTAATCCAGTTTAAGAAGGGAGGCCTATCACTCGACTCATTTAATTCACCGGGTTCTGCTAACGCGCGCACGCTATTTTTGTACCCATCAGATTCTGGGGGATCAGCATCTGATTTCGGCTTGGATTTTAGACGTTCAGGAAGTCAAAAAAATATCCCCAAGAAGGCTTCGTGTAACAGAAACTTCACTACGTATGGCGGGTACGCTTGCCAGGTAGAGATAAGCCTTCCAAATCCTGAGAATGGATCTAAAGTAAATAGAGAGGCGTATTTAGAGCTTCAAACTTACTACCAAGATGTATCAAGCTACAAAGTAGAATTAGGGAACGGTTCTGGTACACCACCAAAATTCGATCAAGTTCAAGCCATTGTTGACTCTACTGGCCGAGCTAGTTCACTTTTTCGTAGAGTAAAAGTGAACATTTCGCTTAGGAACGACGGAGTACCGCAGCAAGCCCCAAGTACATCATTGTACATCGATGGTGATCTGTGTAAAAACTTTTTCGTGACAGATGAAGCTAAATATGCCGGCGAGCGCGGCGACGCTGGTTGTCAATAAGATTAGCTTCTCAGGGAGAACGTGTACAGTACTGCGGAAATCAACCGATGATCATTAGCTAACTACTATGAAACTTCTCGTGGACTTCTCGTAAATGTTCATCAGTAACGTGTGTATATACTTGAGTCGTAGAAATACTACTATGACCAAGCATAGACTGAACGCTACGGATGTCTGCACCGTTCATCAGTAGGTCTGTAGCAAAACTGTGTCGCATTGTGTGGGGTGATACTTGCTTCGTGATACCAGCAAGGCGAGCGTATTTAGACACCATCCGTTGGATACTCCGTGCACCAAGCCGCCGATAATCTCCAGATGTGCTGGACACATTATTTCTGCTGTAGCTCAGAAAAAGTGGAGGAAGATTATCGAATCGTTGAGATAGATACCCGTCTACTTTTTGCGCTGCCGCTTCACTGACAAAGACAGGACGATCCTTCTGACCTTTCCCGCGTACCATAAATTCTCGTCGTTTTGTGTTCACATGGTCTTTATTGAGCGCGACGAGTTCTGATACACGTAGGCCACTCGAAAAAAGGAGTTCAACAATCGCTCGATCCCTAGAACCTTCCTCGGATGTTTCGTCGATGTTGTCTAAAAGTCTCGCGACTTCGTCGAAGTGCAAAAACGTGACTTGTTTACGGCTGACCTTTGGCAATTGTATTTTTGTGGGCATCAGGCTTTCAATGTCTCGGGCGGCCAGGTATTTTAAAAACCCCCTGAGGGCAATGAGGTGGTAGCTCTGCGTAATCGTCGATAAATCTTCATCGTTGTGATTTTTGTAGCGATTTAGCCACAACCGATATTTCCGAATTATCTCCGTAGTAATTTTCTCTACTTTGATATCTTCAGTGAATTCAACGAACCGTTCCAAATAGAGCTTGTAGTTCTCAGCTGTTTTCGCAGAGCGTCCTCCTTCGACCTCTATGGATTCAATAAAATCAAGAATGAGTTCAGACGTGTACATATAAGTAGTATACGACCAGTGGTACAATAGTGCTATGAATATCTTCGAAGTTATCGTACTCGGGCTTGTGCAGGGCCTGACTGAGTTTATTCCGATAAGTAGCTCGGGTCACTTGGTTATCTTCCAAAATATATTCGGTAGGGAGTCTGATCATTTGTTTCTCGAGGCTATAAATATTGGGACATTTTTGGCTCTTTTGGTGTATTTTGCGCCTAAAATTGTGTCTATACTACAAGATATTTTCGTACGTAAACAATACAATTTAGCGCGAAACATTATCATTACTTCTGTTCCGGCAGGCATAGTAGGGTACCTTAGCGCTGATTTTATAGGCAATTCTGCATTCTTTGGCAGTATCGTTGTAGTGATGATAACATTGCTGACAATCGGCGTGTTGATGATAGTGCTCGAAAAACTGCCACGGTTGGATGATATAAAAGACGGTTCGTTGCTGTCTCCGCTGCGAGCATTTATCATCGGTGCTGCACAGATGATTGCATTGATCCCAGGGGTATCGCGGTCGGGCTCAACGATCATAACTGGTCGGCTGATGGGGCTATCTGCGAAAGATGCAGCAGAATATAGCTTTTTGGCATCGCTCCCGATCATGGCGGGAGTCACGCTCAAAGTGATCGTCGGTGAACCGCAGTATTTAGCGGATAACGCGGCAATGTTGCTTCTCGGCAACGCAGTGGCATTTGTTTCGGGCCTCTTAGCCGTTAGATTCCTCATGAGATTTTTGGCAACACGTAGCTTGGCAGTGTTTGGCTGGTACCGAGTTGTGCTAGCGGGTGTTATCGCTGTGACTCTTTTGGTACAATAACTAGAATAGATTAAAGGAGAAGTATGACTAAATTACATGTTGAGAAGACGCTAGTGCTATTTAAGCCAGATACCGTGCAACGCGGCCTCGTGGGTGAAATTCTCACCCGTTTTGAGCGAGTTGGGCTCAAGATTGTCGGTACAAAGATGATTGCACCAGACAAGGACCATTACTACCAGCACTACGAGAACATCGGACAGATGGTGACTCGCCGCGGGCAGAAAGCTTTCGACGTTACTCTTACCATGATGGGCGAAGGTCCTGTTATCGCAATGGTGTTCGAAGGAGTTCAAGCTGTATCGTTGGTACGAAAGATGGTCGGTGGGACAGAGCCAAAGTCTGCAGATCCTGGTACTATCCGTGGCGACTTTAGCCACATGAGCTTTGAATACGCCGACAACGCAGAAAAGGGAATTCCAAACCTTATGCATGCATCTGGCGACCCTGAAGAGGCAGAAAAAGAAATCAGCCACTGGTTCTCAGCAAGTGAACTGTTTGATTACAATGCCTTGAACGACAAGTTTACGCTGTAGTTGGAGTATACGGTCACTGCCGTACCAATTAAAAACACCTACCTATCTGGTGGGTGTTTTTAATTGGTACCCCGGGCAGGAGTCGAACCTGCAACCTTATCCTTAGGACGGATCTGCTCTATCCAATTGAGCTACCGAGGCGAGGCTTACAACTGATATTGTAGCACGAGATAATTTGCTATACTGATGCTATATGGAAGCTAAGGCATTTGACGGACAGCGCGACGGGGAAGAACTCCTGTTTATCTTTCGTCGGCATCTTATTTCGATGAGGAAAGGGTTTTACGGGTTGCTCATCCCATTTGCTGTATCGGCAATCCCTCCGCTGATCTGGCAAGATAAGCTAGAGTTGTTTTTATTACCACTAGCTGGACTCGCACTAGGGCTATTCATCTTTGCCTATCACTATATGATCTGGTACTTTACGGTCTATATTGTCTCTAGTGAACGGTTGCGTCAGGTAACGCAAAGAGGATTTTTCGGTAAGGACGTCGTAGAGCTGAGGCTGTCAAAGATACAGAACATAAGCTATAATATACCTGGATTTAGTGGTGAAGTATTTGGGTACGGAACGCTAGTGATTCAAACATTTGTAGGCGATCTCGTTATCCGACATATTGAACATCCAGACAAAATTTACAACAAACTACAAGATGCAGTTATGACAACTGTAGATGAGCAAGGAAGTAATGATAAAGATTCCCCTGAAACGTAAATCAAAGAAAAATGAAACACCGACACGTATTACGAACGAAACGGTTGCGGAGCACCGCGAAAAAGTATTGGCCGGTGGGCGGAAGTTCAAATACCCACACCAGTACGTAAAGCATAGGCTCGTAGCCAACGCGCTTATTATCGGGGTACTCACCATTGCCCTAACAGCACTGTTTGGCTGGTGGCAGCTGTACAAGGTGCAAACCACGAGCGACTTCTTTTACCGGGTAACCAGCGTACTGCCTGTTCCCGTAGCGTCTGTTGACGGCGAACATGTACGATACAGCGACTATCTTATGCGGTACCGAAGCCAAGAGCTATGGCTACAGAAAAATGGACAGCTAGGTCTCAGCCAGGAAAACGACAAGCAACAACTCGATTTCTTTAAACGGAGCGTCCTAGACGGTCTTGAAAAAGATATCTATGCCCAAAAACTAGCCCGCGATCTCAATATCACGGTCGATAGCGATGATGTGCAAAAAGTCATAGACGAAAGCCGCAACACCGCAACTGGGCAGATATCTCAGGATGTATACGACGCTTCTACCAAAGACACCCTCGGGTACAGCCCGCAGGAATACCGATATATCATCAAGCAGTCACTGCTGCGTCAAAAAGTAGCGTATACCGTGGATTCAAAAGCCCAAGATGTTAAAACGCAGCTACAGACCTATCTGTCTAACCCAAAAAATGCAAAGAAAGGGTTTGAAGTAGCAATTGACCAGTTCAAAGAAAAGGGCATTACTCTCGATTTTGGTGCATCTGGCATGGTTTCTAAAAATAACCGCGACGGCGGATTGAGCAAGGTTGCAGCCGGTCTCAAAAAAGGTGAAATATCGGCCCCTATAGAGTCTACTACCGGTGATGGCTACTATTTTGTACAAACAGTATCTCAAAACGATAAAAAAGTGAGTTATCAATATATTCGTATCCCGTTGACTGTCTTTGAAGACAGGCTTGCCGAGCTAAAGAAGCAAAACGCGATTGATGAATACATCACTGTCGAAAAAGTCGAACAAAAATAGTTTTCGCGGCCTGCATGTTAAAACACCTGTCGGAGAGGGGGCGTTTTATTTATATGTTTGAGGGATCGACCGTTTAAATAAAAATACCCACTCTATGAGCGGGTATAGTAGGTTTCAATCTGGCGGGCCCGACCGGATTCGAACCGGCGATCTCCTCCGTGACAGGGAGGCGTGATGGGCCAACTTCACTACGAGCCCATGACCAATGAAACTCCACGTATAATAGCAAAATCTGTCCACCGGTGCAACAGAGATTGCGAGCATTTATTTTCAGTAGACTGGCTGCTATAATGCATACTGAACATCGTATGAAACACCATATATTACCCCCACTCAAAGAATTACTCCTCGATAGACCTCTATTGCTACTAAGCCTTTCTGTCGTATTGGTCGGTAGTATCTACATGGCGTACGTTGCGTTTAGTGTTAGCCCTACTGAATTGCAAATAGCCACTAGATTTTCGGCGTTTAGTGATGCCCAGTTCTACCGGAACAAATGGTATTACCTGATCAGCTTTATCGGCTTCGGTGCGATACTCACATTTGTGCACGTAGCACTCATCGCCAAGATCCGATCGCGTGGCATGCGACCACTCGCATTTGCTTTTGGCGGGTTAACTCTTCTCATGATCGTCATTGCGTTCCTTTGGACGTACTCTGTGCTAGATATCGCGTACTTGTCTTAATATGAGAAATATCGAACTCCCTCTGCGAAAACGAACACTTATTTATAGACTGTTTGAAATGCTGCCGGCTACCATGAGCTACGGGGCTGTTATATTACTTATCGTGCTCTCGCTCATCAACCCATTGTATGCCTCGATTTACCTTATGATTGTTGCTTCAACTTTACTGGTTCGCGCCGTGGCCGTTGGGTATCATACACTCAAGGGGAGTAAAAAGGTAGATAACGCCCAAAAAGTAACATGGGCGAAGTATTTGCAAGATCTAGAGAACCCGGCGGATGCCTCAATAGAACGTCGAAAAAACGACTCGGAGTTCCTTAAAAAACACAAAGAACACCTCACTGCTATCTGTGCGTCCGACCGAGTGTACCCAAAACCATCTGAACTATATAACGCGGTAATTGTCGCTTTTTACAATGAACCCTACGAACTTTTATACGATACGATCAAAAAAGTAAGCCAAACGAGCTACGACAATAAAAAAATCATGGTTATTCTTGCGTACGAAGAGCGTGGTGGGCCAGAGACTGAAGCGATCGCAAAACGACTTGCGGTGACCTTTAAAGACACTTTTTATACCTTCCAACCGGTCAAACACCCACGCGGGCTCAAAGGCGAAATAAGTTCTGGAAAGGGTGGAAACATCACGTTCGCAGGTAAATACCTAAAAACCTACCTGGACGCCCAGAACGTTGCATACAAACAGGTCATCGTCACGACTCTTGACAGCGACAACCGCCCTGATCCGCAGTATTTTGACTACTTAATGTATGAATACATTGTGCACGACCACCGCAAAAACTTATCATTTCAGCCTGTCTCTCTGTTTATGAACAATATTTGGGATGTGCCTGCACCGATGAGAGTTATAGCAACAGGTAACTCGTTTTGGAATATAATCAGCGCCATGCGGCCACATACGCTACGTAATTTTGCATCACACGCGCAGCCTATGGAAGCGCTCGTAGAGATGAACTTTTGGAGCACGAGGACTATCGTAGAGGACGGCCACCAGTATTGGCGTAGTTACTTTCACTTCGATGGTGACTACGACGTCGTACCTATCTTTGTCCCGATCTACCAAGATGCGGTGCTGGCAGAAACCTACACTAAGACATTGAAAGCACAATTTGTGCAGCTACGACGTTGGGCATATGGCGCCTCTGACGTTCCGTATGTCGCCGTGCGTGTTTTTTCACTGAAAAGTAAGGTGAATTTTTTTGCTGGTATAAGTCGATTCTTTAGGCTGCTCGATGGGCACGTGACACTGACGTTTGTGCCCTTACTTGTCACTTTTGGGGCATGGGTGCCAATTTTGCTCAACAGCGAAGCCGACCGTAGCGTTGTAGCGAACCAACTACCAGAAACCCTCGGTCTTATTATGAGGATAGCGACGATCGGATTGTTTATCACGATATTTATTACCTTTAAAATGCTCCCGCCTCGCCCAGCGCGTTACAAGCGTAGCCGTAACGTAGGAATGCTTGCGCAGTGGTTGCTAATGCCTGTCACTGCTATAGCCTATAGTGCAGCATCGGCGTATTACTCACAGACACGCTTGTTCTTTGGTAACTACATGACAAAATTCGATGTCACCGAAAAGGCAACGGTCCACACTCAAAAAAAGAAAAGCTAGACGACTAAGTCTAGCTTCCCTGTATGTATAGCCGGTAGTACTACTGGCTAATTTTTGCGTGCGTACGCTGCTTGGTCCGTTTACGTTCGGCGAACATAGTACGGTTTTCTTCGAAGCCAAGGCTAAATTGCGATAGTTTAGATGCTTTGTCAGGGTGGTTACTGTGTGTATTGCTTTGCATGTATATACATTAGCATAAGCACCTACTATTGTCAATAGAACGTGTATTGTACGATATATCACCAGATGAATATTCATGTGAAATGTATACAGTGTACCCCGGTGGAAAAGTCTTAAGAAACAGTGGGGAAAACAAAAAGACCTCTGTTAAAAGGTCTTTATTTTACAGTATGGTGGGCGATAAGGGGCTCGAACCCCTGACCTCCTCAACGTCAATGAGGCGCTCTAGCCAACTGAGCTAATCGCCCGCGTTCCATACTGTAAAGATATCATAGCAAACAGGGGATAGCCTTGCAATAAACAGAGGCGAGAGATATAGTATATTTCAGACAATGACGCGACATCACTACTCGCACGAGTCTCGCTGGGAGCGGCCGCAGACAAGCGTAATATGAATGCGACAACAGGAAAAGCCAAGGTGGAACCTCCAGTATAGCTGGACCAAGGCACGCTAGAAAGACTATCTTTCGATTAGCGTGTTTTTTATTTACTAAAAGGAGAGCTTCTAATGAACGATGCGAACAACGAACAATTACACGCTATGCGACACAGTTTGGCGCATATTACGGCTGCCGCTGTCCGACGTATCTGGCCAGAGGCCAAGTTTGGTGTTGGGCCGGTGATCGAAAACGGATTTTATTATGATATTGACCTTGGTGGTACTACAATAAGTGAGCAGAATTTTGGCAAGATCGAAAAGACCATGCGTCGGATTATTGCCGAGAAGCAGACGTTTGAGCAATTCGATTTGCCGATAGACGAAGCAATAGCGTGGGCGAAAGATAGCGACCAACCGTACAAACAAGAATTACTCCATGACCTCAAGCGCGAAGGGACAACACTTGCCAGTGAGCTCGACCAAGCAATGATGGGGATTGACTTGCCGGCAGGCATTAGCGGCGCAATCAATAATCCAGTGCAAAGCGTAGTGGACGCGTCGTTTTATAAAAACGCTGACTTTACTGATTTATGCCGAGGGCCTCACGTGAAGAATACACACGACGTCGGCGCGTTTAAACTCATGAGAGTCGCTGGAGCATATTGGCGCGGCGATGAGAAAAACCCTCAGATGCAGCGACTCTATGGGGTAGCCTTTGCGACTCAGGAAGAACTCGACGCTCATTTGGAGCAACTTGAGCAAGCTAAATTACGCGATCACCGAAAGCTAGGGAAAGAGCTCGACCTATATACTACGTCTACGCTTGTCGGTGCTGGACTACCGCTGTTCACCCCAAGAGGGACAGTTGTGCGGGACCTCGTCGCCCAGTATTCAAATCAGCTTCGTCAACACGTTGGCTTTGAAAAAGTATGGACACCCCATATTACAAAAAAAGATCTGTATGAGGCATCAGGACATTGGGAGAAATTCGGAGACGAGCTATTTTTAGTTACTTCCCAAGAAACCAGTGACGAAATGGTACTGAAGCCGATGAACTGTCCACACCATACGCAAATATTTTCTTCACAACCACGAAGCTATCGCGACATGCCAGTTCGTTATATTGAAACAACAACAGATTATCGCGACGAAAAAACAGGTGAGCTTGGTGGACTCAGTAGGGTACGTTCGCTCACTCAAGACGACAGTCATGTATTTGCACGGCCCGACCAGATTGAACAAGAGATTAGTGGGTTATTGTCGAGTGCACAGGAGCTGTACGCCAATGTTGGTATGCAGCTTCGGGTACGATTGAGCTACAGAGACGACAGTAGTAACTATTTAGGCGATACCGAACTATGGCAAGCTGCCCAGTCACAGCTCAAAGCGGCTGTTGAGAAAAATAAGTTAGATTATTTTGAACAAGAAGGCGAAGCTGCATTTTATGGTCCTAAGATCGACTTTATGGCAACAGACGCTATCGGACGTGAGCATCAAGTCGCAACTGTACAGTTGGACTTTGTGCAGCCAGAACGGTTCGGTCTTGAGTATACGGATTCTGAGAGTAATGTGCAGAGGCCAATCATGATTCACTGTGCGCTACTTGGTTCAATCGAACGTTTCCTCGGCGTATTTATCGAACATACCGCTGGCTGGCTCCCTCTGTGGGTGGCTCCGGAGCAAGTTCGGATCCTGACTATCAACGACACAGTGCTGGATTATGTCGAAGAGATCGAAGCAGTGCTAAAAGACATCGTGCTAATGAAGCCAGTTAAATATAATGAATTACGATTTTCTCGTGATGATCGTAACGAAAGCTTGGGCAAGAAAATCCGCGAAGCAACGTCTATGAAGATCCCCGTGCAGCTAATCGTTGGGCCGAAAGATAAAGAGGCTCGAGAGGTGAGTGTGCGAACTCAAGATGGTGAGGAGAAAGTAGCTCTCGCTAAACTTTCTGACTTTTTAAAGAAAATGTAATGCCAAACAATGACTTTAAAGAGAGTGTGTACGTGATTGTAGCTCAGATCCCTACGCTACGGGTGATGACATATGGAGATATTGCCGCATTCGCTGGGCATCCCTATGCTGCCAGGCAAGTTGGTGGATTAGCTCACTTTGGTCCGACTGACTTGCCATGGCATAGGGTAGTCAATCGGCTTGGAGACTGCGCAAGTGGCTACCACGGAGGCAAAGATGGGCACAAGCAAGTGCTCGAAGCCGAAGGGTTTGAAATCGAAGACTATCGGATTGTTAATTTTGAGGCTACGCGATGGCATCCGTAGACACAGACCCGCCACTCGTGGTGATTATAGGCCCAACGGCAAGTGGGAAGACGTCGCTTGCTATCGAAGTTGCGCTGCAATTCGGAGGCGAAGTTATCTGTGCAGATTCCCGTACTGTCTATAAAGATATGGACATCGGCACCGCTAAGCCGACCAAGACTGAGCAACGAGGAATACCGCACTGGGGGCTCGATGTGGCGAGTCCAGAGAAACGCTACAGCGCAGCTCAGTTCCAATCATACGCACAAGAGAAAATCGATGACATCCGTTGTCGAGGCCGCCTCCCGATCATGGTTGGAGGAACTGGCCTGTATGTAGACAGCGTGCTTTTTTCGTACGAGTATCCTATCCCGCCGACAGACAAGCAGACAGCGATGATCGAATCCATGAACAACGAGAGCTTAGTTGTGTATTGTAATAAACACAATATTGAGTTACCAATGAACGACAAAAACCGTCGACACCTCGTTCGCGCAGTGTTGTCAAAAAATGGTAATATCGGGAGTAAAAGAGGGATAGAAGCAAATACAGTAGTCGTAGGAATTACTACGAATAAAGAGGTACTGAAACAAAGAATCGAACAACGTACTGAACAAATGTTTGAGCACGGAGTTGTCGTGGAGGCTACTATGTTGGGCGAAAAGTATGGCTGGGACTCTGAAGCTATGACGAGTAACGTGTATCGTTCCCTGAAAAAGTACCTCGATACAGAGCTGTCACTCGAAGAAGCAAAGGACACTTTCAAAACACGGGACTGGCAGCTCGCAAAACAGCAGATGACATGGTTTCGAAGAAACCCTCATATAGAATGGTGCGTGGCTAGTGAAGCCTTTGGGTATATCTCTGCTCGTCTAGCGACTGAGTAACAATTGTGCTACTATAACAGTAATAAAGTTGCTCGAGGAGGGCCATGATTGACGCATTATTTGGTTCAAAAACGCGAGTGAAACTACTCCACTTATTCCTGAACAATCCTGGGAAAGCGTTTTATGTTCGTGAGATTACTCGTTTGATAGATGAGCAAATTAATTCCGTACGTCGTGAACTGTCTAATATGCTCAACGTCGGGATCATCAAGAGCGAAGAGGCCGACAACAAGCTCTATTACGAGGTCAATCAACGCTACGAACACTACGTTGCACTGCGCTCCATATTCGGAAAAGAAGTAGCAGATAAATCTACAGAACCAATCCCAAGCACTTTAGATTGGCAAGGAAAGCTTGACGAGCTAGGCGGAGTGAAGCTAGCTGTCCTTTCCGGAGTATTCGTACAGGGGTCGGGAAGCGATGTAGATGTATTGCTCGTGGGCACGCCTACAAAATTGAAGCTCAAGACATTTATGAAGAATCTCGAGAAAAAAGAAGGACGTGAGCTGAACTATAGCGTCATGACCCACGACGAATTCTACTATCGATTGAGTATTCGTGATAAATTTATTACTGAAGTAATGAGCAGCAACCATACAGTCCTCCGCGATGAAGAACATCTGCTGGATAGAAAGAAATAGGAGAGTTACTATGTTCGATATTGAATACAAAGGTGGAAACACGATAATTATTGCAACGAAGAAAGCAAAGCTGGTCGTTGACCCGAAACTATCGGTTGTAGGGCTAAAAGACATCGACATAAAAAACGCTGTCGAGATTGCGACAGAGGAACGTTTTTCTGTAAATTCAGAATCAGCTATGCTGTATGTAGAAGGTCCAGGTGAGTACGAAGTCGCTGATTTCGCTATTCGGGGTGTTGCCGCTCAGCGTCACCTCGACGCTGGCAGTGACGCGAAAGTTTCCACGATCTACAGGATCGAAGTTGGTGGTGTCCGAATTGCGCTTCTTGGTAATATCGATCCAACCTTAACTGACGATCAGCTCGAGAATATCGGCGTAGTTGATATGGTTATTTTACCGGTTGGCGGCGGCGGATACACGCTCGACGGAACCAGTGCTGCTGGATTGATGCAAAAGCTTGATGCAAAGATTGCGCTCCCGATTCACTACGCTGACAAAGGGATAGCCTATGAGGTTCCACAAGATACATTGGATATTTTCGTTAAAGAATTTGGTGGTGCTGTCGAAACAACAGCAAAGTTCAAAGTGAAGTCACTCAGTTCATTACCGTTAGTGCCGACAATCGTTGAGCTGACGCGAAGCTAATGGTGAGCTAACACACATTAAAAATCCTCGGTTTACCGAGGATTTTTAATTATTTGGCGGTTTTTACAACCGGCTGCAGTAAGCCTTTTTTCTTGAGCGTTCGAATTGCTTGTGTCGAAATTGTCATACTGACTTTTTGGCCGTCTACCATGAAGGTTTTCTTCTGGAGGTTTGGCTTAAACACACGCTTTGTTCGTCGCAAAGAGAAGCTTACGTTGTGGCCGAATTGTTTACCTTTTCCGGTGAGTTCGCATCGTGCTACCATATCGTTACTTCCTTTATTACTGAATCTGTATTATTGTATCGATTTTAGGGGTATTCGTCAAGGTCCTGTGCCTTTATAATAGAGGAATGATCGATATTCAAAACCTTTTGATAGTACTCGGCGTTATCCTATTTTCTATGACGTTGCACGAAGTTATGCATGGCTTTGTAGCAAATTGGCTAGGAGACGATACAGCACGGTTATCTGGGCGCTTAACGCTAAACCCAATTAAGCACATCGATCCATATTTGACGCTTGCATTACCGTTGTTCTTGGCTGCTGTGGGCGCACCTATTTTTGGCGGTGCAAAGCCGGTACCATTTAACCCAGCACGTCTCAAATTCGATGAGTGGGGAGTAGCACTAGTGGCTATCTCTGGTCCGTTGGTGAACTTATGTATTGCGTTCATCCTATTTGCGAGCTATGCATTATCCGGGATTCCAGGCGGACTCGTAGGAGAAATACTCAAGACTGCAATTTACGTAAACCTAGGGTTCTTTGTGTTCAATATACTCCCTATTCCTCCGCTTGATGGATCTCGAGTCGTGTATGCATTTGCCCCAGAATTTGTACGCAGGGGAATGGAAGCAATAGAACAGTATGGCATTATACTGGTATTCGGTATTATCTTGGTAGCTAACGGAGCGATTGGAAGCTTAATACTCGGCTCTATAAATGCAATTTTGGCCCTATTTTCGGCGATATTTGGACTTTAATAAACGAGCGGGTGTATAATAGGTACAGTCCCTAGCGGGCAGTAGTGTGAATGATTTCCTAACGAGATTAGATATGGAATTCGAAAGATTTGTTGCCGTGGTAGCAAGTCCGAGAGTACCGCCTTGCAATACGCGGGGGATATATCACCACACTACTGCCCACTGGGGATGTTTTGCGCTATACTCATATGAGGCAGTTTACTGGACTATCGCTGGTACGTTTAGTACGAGAGGAAAGTCCGGGCAGTATAGAACAGGGTGGTTACTAACGGTAACCGGAGGTGACTCTAGGGAAAGTGCCACAGAAACGATACCGCCGACTTCGGTCGGTAAGGATGAAACGAGCGAGGTAAGAGCTCGCAGCGACGTATGGTGACATACGGAGGAGGTAAACCCCACCTGCTGCAAGGAGGATTTCTATATACGTCTGTTCGACGGGAGATCCGATAACCGCTTGACCGACGTGGCAACGCGCCGGCTAGATAGATGATAGTCTAAACAGAACCCGGCTTACAGGTAGACTGCCAACTAAAAAATCCTCTGATAACAGAGGATTTTTTAGTTGCGTAGTGATTGAACTAAACAGTTTTTACGATTGCAGTAAATGCAGCCGGTTCTTTTGCGGCAAGTTCTGAGAGAATCTTTCGATCAATCTCGACGTTTGCTTTTTTGAGTCCTGAGATAAGCTGACCGTATGTCATGCCATTTTCTCGTGCAGCTGCGTTGATACGCGTGATCCAGAGTCCACGAAGGTCGCGTCGGCGGTTTCTTCGGTCTCGGTAAGCATACTGTAGTGCCTTGATAACACCTTGCTTAGCCATTCGGTAGCTTCGCGTACGGTTGTGCTGCATTCCTTTCGCAGCTTTGATGATCTTTTTGTGCTTAGCGCGTGCTTGGACGCCTCGTTTTACTCGCATTACTTTGCTCCTTTAAGTCCTAGTGCTCGTTTGATGTTCTTCGCCATCTTTCCGGTTACTACACCAGTAGTGTTGATTGCTCGTTTACGGCTTTTGCTTTTCTTGGCAAGCATATGCCCGCCGCCGGCGCGTTGACGAGTGATCTTACCTGTCGCGGTAATCTTCACCCGCTTAGCGGTCCCTTTGTGTGTCTTCATCTTTGGCATGTTATGTACTCCTTACTGTAATGCTCAAGTTTCTTCCAGCCATTTGTGGCTTCTGTTCAACAATTGCGTCGTCCTCGAGAAGTTGCGTGATCCTGTCGGCCATATCGTACCCGAGTTCTTTGTGAGCCATTTCGCGTCCTTTAAATCGGATCTGGATTCGTACTTTGTGTCCTTCTGCAAGGAAACCACGAATCTTGCGGAGCTTGATATCAAGATCTCCTGAACCGATTTTGAGACCGAAACGCATCTGCTTGAGCTCGGTTTGTTTACTCTTTGCTTTGGCTTTTTGCTGCTCTTTCATCTTTTGGTATTGGAATTTGCCCCAATCGATGACCTTTGCAACAGGCGGATCTGCGTTTGGAGATATCTCAACCAAGTCGACTCCTGCTTCCTCTGCAATTTTTAGCGCCTCATCCCTTGCCAAAATGCCAAGTTGTTCACCATTTTCTCCAATGACGCGTAGCTGAGAGGCTCGAATTACGTCGTTCACACGAATTTTTTGATTGATTGTACTATCTCCTTACGTTTTTCTTCTACTGAGAAACATTAAAAATTATTTGAACATTCTCAGGTGCAATAGTATCACGGTGAACAGTTTAGTTCAAGGGGTGGAACGGCGGTACTGCAATGCTTCGGCGATATGTTTGGTCGTAATATCTTTTGCATCTTCGAGATCGGCGATTGTACGAGCAACTTTAATAATCTTGAAATAGCTCCGGGCACTGATGCCGAGCTTTTCAGCCGCCGAATTAAGGAGGGTCTGTACGTCTTTCGACACGTTGAAGGTTAGCTTAATGTCTCGAGAGTTTTGGTTACTGTTGTATTTAGAGCTACTACTGTATCGAGAAAACTGAATATCTTGTGCTTTTTTGACTGCAGTTTGAGCAGCATTATGTTGTGACAATTGCGACATACTGTTTTTTAATAAACTTGACGTATCGATCCTGCCAACAGGCACGACGAGGTCAATCCTATCAAGCAGTGGACCCGACAGTCGCTTTTGATATCCTAAGATTTGTATACTACTGCAGCTGCACTCTTTGCTTTCGTCACCAAAATAACCGCAAGGGCATGGGTTCATTGTGGCGACTAGCATGAAGTCGGCTGGGTAGTCCACGTGCCCTTCCGCTCGGCTAATGGATACTGTATTGTCTTCGAGTGGTTGGCGGAGGGCTTCAAGTGTCGACCGAGCGTATTCTGGGATTTCATCGAGGAACAGTACTCCAAGATGAGCAAGACTGATCTCTCCGGGTTTTGGCTTGCTTCCGCCTCCAATGAGAGCGATTCTACTGGAAGTGTGGTGAGGAGAACGAAATGGCCGCCTAGCGACGACTCCCTGAGTCGCTTCACCAGCCAAGCTATATAATTTTGTGACGGCAACCTGCTCGCTGTTAGAAAGTGCAGGCAAAAGAGAGTTTAGTGTATTTGCGAGCATTGTCTTGCCGGCGCCAGGGGAGCCTGTAAGTAGGATGTTGTGCCTGCCAGCAGCAGCTATCACCATTGCTCGTTTAGCTTGGTCTTGCCCTTGTATGTCGTCGAGGAATGGCCCTTTCTGTATGGGATGTTCGGCACCTGAAGACACCGTCGGTGGGATTGGACTGAGTATCTTTTCATTTTTTAAGTGTAGATACAGTTCCTTTAACGTCGAGACACCGATAATATCGATACCTCCGATAAGCAGCGCTTGCTCGACATTTTTTACGGGGATAAACAGCGTTTTGATGCCGTTCATTTTCGCGGTTTCGGCTATCGATATGATGCCTTTGACTGGTCGAATAGACCCGTTGAGTGCTAGCTCGCCAGCGAAGACTGAACTTTCTAGCTCGTATGCTTTGATCTGACCACTGCTAGAGAGGATTGCGAGTGCAATAGGGAGATCGTAGTGAGTACCATCTTTTGGAAGCTCAGCCGGCGCGAGGTTGATGACTATCTTTTTAGCCGGGAAATCGAGCATGGAATTTGCAATCGCACTTCGTACGCGTTCTCTCGCTTCGTCGATCGCTTTGTTGCCGAGCCCGACTATCTGTAAAGAGGGGAGTCCATTTTTGATATCGCTCTCAACCTCTATAATGCTTCCATTGAAACCAATTGGCGCTACCGATAATACTCGAGAAACGTTAGACATATGTACCTAGAGTTAAGCACACTAGTATAGAAGAGTAAACTATAGTACAATAACAGAGGTCAAGTCTGGGGCTGATATAGCTTTCGACAGAGGGAACTTAACAGATTATTCTGCAAGCCGATTTTACACGTACGTATATTTTAATTGCAAAAAACATTGCTACAGCAGTTAAGTCAGTTCCAAGTGTATTCGCGCAAGCGTTTGCATCACCGGTTCGGGCTACTGCATTCGCAGCCTAATACGCGCGATCATCAAACTTCGATAGGCAACATAACGAATGTTTGGTGTTATACACCTGTTGCTTACCTTTTTAGTGTTTGCGACACTACCTAGGAACATTTTTCGCACAACCATCATAGACATTTTTGTTTGTCCTTGAGTCTGTGTTGGTTGTAAAACGTTTAAGACATACTATGCTTGTAGACGAATAATTTGTTACCGTCTGGACGCGGGGGCAGTACCCGCCAGCTCCACCAAGACTATCAAAACCTCGTTATGTATAACGAGGTTTTTTGTTTATTACGGTCAATCTAATAAAAAACAACCGCCTGCGAGGAACGGTTGTTTTTATGTGGAGTTTTTTTGATTTCTTTTTTGTTTTTGGTCTCTGTATAATTTATTTATTCAGTGACTACCCTTATAGTATGCCTTTAATACGCTTGTGTCAATAACTTTTTGAAAGATTATTATCACAATTTTAGGTGCTCTGTGGATAAATTTTTCGGTTATTTTTTGTACTCGCGTACTGTACTCGGTTGGATGAGTCATATACCTATGATTCTGATTGAGGTACGTGAAAGGCAAACGTCTACTGGGCTTTACATTCTCATTTGGAGACTCTAGAAGCCTGCCCGCCGCATGGCGCGATGAGCAAGAAGCGCGGTACAACAAGTCAGTTCTCAGTACCTAGCGGCATGGAGGAACGGGTTGGTTGTCTTGTCGCGTGTGTGATGTATCCCGCAGCCCCACAATCCACTGCGACGGTATACTCTCTAATTACGCACGTAGTAGGCATACGTGGTCGAATCATATCGTGTCACCAATAGCAGGGATCACAGCAATAATGCAGCAGTCCGGATGTATGACCGGACTGGTGCATTATTGCTGTGATCATACGATGTGAATAGTCTGGCATATTCTTTCAACGTACATTGGCCGAAATGGAGGGGGAGCTGGAAAATTATACAGGCAACTCTCATGACGCTGATGCATCTAGCCACATCCTTCGCGCCCGCTATATCTGCGGTGTTCTGTAACAATAGTCGTACTGATGCTGACACCGATATGCTGGTTCAGCCCATTACCCCAAAAGATCCAAAGAGCATTGCAATGGTGCCATGGTAACGCTCTATTATTGGTGTAAGTAGTACATACGCTACTATGCGTAGCGATTATAACATCACCAAATAGTAACTTATGTATTCGATTACATCTGTTACGACACAGTTGTATTTTTAACCTAATTATAAAACATCATCTATCTATTGACGCTTATGTATATACGTGCTACTGTAGAGACAAGCTTTTACAAACACAAAAAAAGCAAAAACCTTAACAAAAAAATGACTGACCGTTCAACAAAACTTTGGACGGAAACATCGGTACCAGTGCAGAATCGAATAAGTGATGATCGTTTGATCGAACAAAATTTCTTTCTGTATCGTTACCGACGCTTCGCCTAAACGCGTTGTGATGTTAGTCACTGAACAAGTACCTGTGCGCTGGGTTAATCCTTATTATCTACGTGATGATGATGAAACTACTCAGCGTATCTGCGGAACATTCATTGCAGATATTGCCCCAGCATTTGCTGGAGCGGTCAGTTGCCTCGAACGATAGGCTGTTATAGGAGCACGCGCCAAAATGTATATTTAGCGGCGGTTGTAGTGACTATAGCGTTCGGCTTATCGTTCAGGCTCCCTAGTTTTATAAAGAGAGTGGTATAGTGAACATATGTTTGGGAGAATACTTACGGTAGTGACACTTGGAGCGATGATTGCATTGCTACTTACTGTCCAGGGAACAAACCCTTCAAACGTTGGTCCAGTCGGCATTTTAGCCGTCTTTTTTTTGTTGTATATTATCTTTGTTGGAGTCTTTACGTGGTCAATACATGGGGGCAGCGTTGCGTTTCGTGCTATCGCTGGCTCGCTGCAGAGTAAAAAGCCGGTGTACGTGATACCGATGGGGAAGTCGTATTATTATGGCTCCGTTATCGCGTTAGGACCCATTATGCTGCTCGCTATGAAGTCGGTAGCGAACATTGGTATCTATGAAATTGCGCTGGTGACCTTCTTCATATTGATCAGTTTATTTTATGTACAGAAACGGTTTCGATAGGCCTCGTTTCATGAATCGATTATGCTATAATTACAGATATGGAACCTAGATCTTCCGAGCAAGCACCGACACCTATAGAGTACGGTCCTCAGCCCGCACAAAACGAAACTGCATCGGGTGCATGGCCAGAGCGTGTAGAACCGAGCCTTGAGAGAGGTCAGGAGCAAGTGAACGTACAGCAAGCTGCTGCTGCAGTTAGTAGCGCAGTACAGCTCCCGACGCCAATTCAAGCGGTCCCGGTCGCCGACGATGCAACGCAGACCGCAACGAGCAGTAACCCTTCAGTTGCTGCAGATGATGATTTGATTGAAAAAGAGTGGGTTGATAAAGCGAAAGAAATTATTGCAACAACCAGAGACGATCCAGCAAAAAGAGAGCGCGAAGTTGGAAAACTGCAGTCTGATTACTTGAAAAAACGATACGGCAAAGATTTAGGCGAAGCAGGGTGAGCTAAGTAATGTTTGGGGCAATAGTGGGGGTTCTAGGGTTAGTCTTTATCATAGCGATTGCAGGCGTGAGTATCTTTGTGGTGTACCAGAAAAGTTTGCGAGAATCTAAGAATTACGAACGAGGACTAAAAATGGTCCCTATGATTATTCACCTCCCTCCTTCGAGTGACGATATTCAGGCAGGGAGTAGAGACCAGCGGGATCTAACCCAAGAAGTGCTCTCGCAGGCACAGGTACTTTACAACGTGATCGCAAGTACCGCAACCAAAGGATTTAAGGCAAAGGTGTATGGGCAGCGACACGTATCGTTCGAAATGGTTGCAAAAGATGGACTAGTCTACTACTACGCAGTGGTGCCTATCGTCTTGGTCGACATTGTTCGACAAGCTGTAGCAGCCGCATATCCATCAGCACGGCTCGAAGAAGTAGAAGAGCATAACATTTTTAGCGAGACAGGGAAGCTGAGCGGTACTATAGGGGGTGAACTAACGCTTAAGAAGAGTTTCGTACTGCCTATTGCAACCTACGAAGAAACCAAACGTGATGCAGCTAGAGCGCTACTGAACGCATTGTCTTCAGCGACCCGAGAAGACGGTATAGGCGTTCAGTTACTTATACGACCTGCCAGAGAAAACTGGACAAAACAATCACATAGCAAAGTACATAAGATCAAAAAAGACAGAGCTGGGGGCAAAAAGTCAGGTCACGGCATGGGTGCTGGTCGAGATATCATGACAGCACTCTGGAAACCGCCTTCAGCCGATGATCACAAAGAAGAGAAGAGCATAGATACGCAGTTAACGGCGGTTGAACAAAAAGAAATCGAGATGATCGAGGAGAAAACACGATACCCAGGGTACGAAGTGCTTGTACGAGTTGTTGTATCTTCTAACACAGCTGCTCGTTCACAGACGTTGTTAAAAAGTATAATATCAGCCTTTTCTCTCTTTGATTCGCCGAGTAACAACGGATTTAAATTTGCAATCTCGCGTAATATTGAAGAGCTTGTGACGTCATATATCTTTAGATTCTTCCCGCAATCGGTAAACAGTAATATTTTGAATACAGTCGAACTGGCTACAGTGTTCCATCTGCCTGACCAGTCAAATATACCCACATCACAGGTTAAGCGACAAATGAGTAAGCAAGTGGATGGCCCAACTGAGGTCATGGACGACGGAGTATTGCTCGGATACAACGAGTTCAGAGGCTTAAAGAAGCCGATACGGTTGTCTACGAATGACCGTCGCCGCCACACGTACATCATCGGACAGACCGGTACTGGTAAGTCGATACTTCTCGAGAACATTGCGTACCAGGACATGATGGACGGGCGTGGATTTGCCTTCGTTGACCCACATGGTGACTCCGTCGAGCGGCTTATTAGCAAAGTGCCAAAAGAGCGTGTCGAAGATATCATTTACTTTAACCCTAGTGACATGGATAACCCAATCGGACTGAATATGTTTGAGTTTGATCACCCGGATCAAAAGGACTTCTTGGTACAAGAAGCGATTAGTATGCTGTATGGCCTCTACGACCCTGGACACACAGGTATCGTCGGACCTCGGCTTGAACATATCTTTAGAAACTGTGCGCTACTACTGATGAGCGACCCAGCTGGGGGCACGTTTATCGATATACCAAAGCTACTGGTTGATCAAGAGTACATGAAGAGTAAGCTAAAGTACGTGACTGACCAGACCGTTCTTGATTTTTGGACGAAAGAATTTCCTGCGTCTCAACGTTCGAACGAAGCGGGGGAGGTCATCAGCTGGGTTGTTTCGAAGTTTGGTCCCTTTATTAGTAACGACGCGATGCGCAATATCATAGGCCAAACCAAGTCTGGGTTTAACCTGCGCGATATTATGGATAACAAAAAGATTCTTTTGGTCAACCTGTCGAAAGGTCAGATGGGCGAACTGAACTCGAAACTGCTCGGTATCATCTTTATTATGAAATTTCAGGCAGCCGCGATGGGTCGTGCAAATCTTCCTGAAGAAGAGCGTCAGGACTTTAGCTTGTTTGTGGACGAGTTCCAAAACTTTGCGACAGAAAGCTTTGAATCGATTTTATCCGAAGCTCGTAAATATCGTCTCAACCTAATGCTTGGTAACCAGTTTATGACACAGCTGACGGATAAAATTCGTGAAGCAATTATTGGTAACGTCGGAACAGTGATTTCAGGTCGCATCGGGATCACCGATGCAGAGATGCTAGTAAAGAAGTTCTCACCAACGTTTGAAGCAGAAGACCTGACAAAACTTCCAAACTATACATCTATTACATCGGTGATGATCAATAACGTCCCCTCTGCTCCGTTTAGTATGAACTGGATAGCGCCGATGGGTGATTCGAACGAACAGCTTACGGGGGCACTAAAACGGCTCTCAGCGGCAAAGTATGGTCATCCACGTGCGACTGTAGAAAAAGAGATCTTTGATCGGCTTGGGGCAGCTGAGAAGGCAAAGAACGAACGGATTAGTAAGATGAAGACGGCAAATACACCAGGCGGTGCCGTTGGCCCTGTTGCTCCGAAACCCGCTGCAGGCTCATCATTTCTAGATGAGTGGCTATCGAAGCGACAGAAGCTCTCTGGAGGACCAGCAGCGACGCCGTCGAGTACTTCTCCGCAACAACCAACACCGCAACAGCCAACAGGGCAGGGTACTGCCGCACCAACGAATATAATTCCGAGCAATCAGCCTACTAGTGGTCCAGTGGCCCCCGCGCAGCCTCCAGTACAGCCCGCTGTAGCTGCACCTCCACCTCCACTCGTGTCACCACCGCTACAATCGCAGGAAGCAGAGCTACACCTACGAGATGACAAAAAGCCTGCACATGCAGGCGAAGTGTCAATAAAGATTAGATAGAGATACGGTTTGGCTAGCGCTTGCCAGTTACCATGATGCGCGTGAAATCGAAGATAACTCCTACAAGGTAGCCGATAATAAAGGCGGCAATCGTCTCAAATCCTGAGAGTGGATAGCCCGCGTATCGTGCCCATACGTAGATAGCGGTAGTAAACACAAACGCAGAGAGGCCCCCTGCAAGTAATACATTCGGTCGTGCAATAGTGCTTCCTATCGCTTCACTTGTCTTCTCGATGGCTTTGTTGTGGATAAGCTTGCTGAAGGCTCTACTTGGAGCTGACATCTCACTTTGGGTATCTGCCATCGTTTTCTTGAAAGAGAGCTTACGAGAGGCTTTATCGCGCTTAACATGGGTATCTTTTCGTACTTCACGCTTAGCGGCGTGCTGCTCTCGCTTCTCTTTCTCGTTGTTAACCTTCTCAATTTCGTGACGAGCTTGTTCGGTGTCGTTCCCTTTTTCAGCTTTATTGGCTTCGGTCTCACGGTCTTCGCGCATCTTTTCCTGATACGCTCGAAGTTCTGGGCTCTGGGGAACGGTTGGCTCTATCTCTTGTTTGTCTAGTAATTTTTCACTCATATATTTTATCCTCACCAATGGTTATTACAATGTTCCTGCGTGTGCATGTTTTCGTATCAATCGTACTTCTTTACCAAGCTGTCGAGATCGAGCGTAGAAGTAGGCAACGATAGAAAGGAGTACTCCGGCGAATATCATATTTTCACCGGGTCCAGTGGTCGGCAATTCAGTGACTGCTTGTTCGACTGTCACTTTTTCGATAGGGCAATTCATGTCGATTTCAACTGCATTACCAAAGGTGTTCACCATAGTACAGTCATACGATGCTTCGTCACTTACCCCGGTGTTCACAAGAGGTATCTTTTGCATAACTTGTACTACAAACGTCCGTGATTGTGTAGTGCCTGCGTCTACCTTTGTGGAAGCCCAGGTAAGCGTTTGAGCATCTTTATCGAATGTTCCGGCTCCATCGTCTGCAAGATTTGCGTATTCGAGTACATCCTTGAGGGATTCTTGAATAGTGACGTTCTCAGAGATTAAGCCATTGTTTGTGACGGTAACGGTGTAGCGTATCTTATCTCCGGCATTCGCTTTTCTTGTCGTTGCATCGATACTACCTTGAGACGTATTTGTCGCAGTTTTCGTGTTGATAAGTACTGCGGAACAGTTCTCGTCCTTAATCCATACTTCAGGATTCTCTGGGCACGGTTGGCAATCTGGGCTATTTAATTCAAGGGCAGGGTTGAACGGACAATTTTCTATTGCTACAATCTCGAATTTCTTCACGCAATCGGTAGAATCTTTCTTTACTCCTTCGGACGTATCAATGTTTACGTTAGCGGTGTACGTTCCTGGTGTAAGGGAAAAGCTGGGAGCATTCGTTGTCAGCTTTGTAGAAGCAACCGTCACTTTTTTCACTACTTTCCCTGACGTATCTCGTACGGCAAAAGTATAACTTTTTATCCGTGCGCCGTTTTGTTTTGAAGCGCTTCCTGTAAGCGCGACGATCGTTCGATCTTGGATACTTGCTTGTAGGCTTTTACACTCTGCAAATGGTTTCTCTGAGACAGTAAACTTACCTCTACAATTTTTATCGGTTTTATCACCTTCAGATGTTTTTACGGTTAGGTATACATAGTACGTGCCCGCTTTGCCTCTGTTGTAGGTAACGGTATTTGTACGATCAGAACTGTTCTTGGTAATTTTATCTACGACTCCGTCATTACGCACGGTATATACGTATGCTTTCACTTTTGCACCATCTTTTGTGGTTGCTTTAGCGAAAAACTTGAATCGAGTAGGGGATAGTCTCGTAACAGCGAGGTTTTGACACGCCGCGACAGGTTTTGGTGGGTTTGGGGGTGTCTCGGTGATAAGATTTCCGCAGTCTATCTTGATAGCAAACCATCCCATCGATTTTGAAGTGCTGGCGAATACCGCGTGACGATCACCACCTTGTTGTGTTAACCGCATTGGGCGATAGAATGCATTGCCACCACCGTAGTCCCACGACCGTTGCCCCTGAGCATGGCTGTATAAGCTCGTCATAGACCAGTTGTAACGACTCTGCTCGCCAATAACGGTTCGTTTCGCATTAGCAATTTCTGAGCGCTTGATGCCAAGCGAGTCGAATATGGCTTTGATTTTGCTGTCACGGTCGTAATAGCGGAGGAATTCTTCTACGCTCGATACGCCACCTTTTACGAAGTCGGCACTACTTGAAGCGTTGGCGGCTTCTGGGGGATTAAAGACGGCAAATGACTGTACCACAAGTGCTAGAGCAGTAATGATGAGACCGAGCTTTCGCGTCGCCTCTTCTTTACGGAGCCGCTTGGCATAAAAGCCTAGTTGACCGACTAAAGCCGGACTAAATGGAAGGTTTGATACAATTTTACGAAACATAATTTTTTGTTCCTATGTTAGTTTTGACTTATTACTACTGTTTAACCATAGATTAGCATAAGTATTGTGTTCAGTACAAGAGCTTGAGTGAATACCAATAGTTCGATATAATACCTTCAGTGTAAATAGCAGAAATGTCTGAATAAGTGAGGGAAAATGGCTAAACAAACAGCAGATGGCTCGTACGACGGGTCACAGATTCAGGTATTAGAGGGTCTCGAACCGGTTCGTAAGCGTCCGGGCATGTATATTGGGAGCACCGGGTACGACGGACTGCATCATCTTATCAAAGAAATTGCCGATAACTCTATCGATGAAGCTATCGCAGGGTATGCCAGTCGCATCGACGTTGTGATGCTCGAAGATGGCGGTATTACCGTATCGGACGATGGTCGCGGTATACCAGTCGATAAGCACGTAAAAACAGGCAAGAGTACCCTTGAAACAGTCCTGACAGTGCTGCACGCGGGTGGTAAATTCGGCGGCGGCGGATATAAGGTCTCGAGTGGCCTTCATGGTGTCGGATCAAGTGTTGTAAATGCTCTTTCGACTACTCTTATTGCAGAAGTTAAAAAAGACGGAAAGCTGTACCGCCAAGAGTATAAGATCGGTGCCCCTCAGGGAGACATAAAAGTTGTTGGAAAAGCAACAGATACCGGCACGAAGATCACCTTTTACCCCGATGCTACTATCTTTAAAGAAACAGTCGAGTTCGATTACAAATGGGTCGTTAACTACCTTCGTCACCAGGCATACCTTACAAAAGGTATATATGTAGCTGTTCGCGACGAACGAACCGGTGAGCGCCAAGCATTTTACTTCGAAGGTGGTATCCAAAGCTACGTGAAGCACCTTAATATAGGTAAAGAAGTTGTATCAACAACGCCATTTTACGTGGAGAAGACTGTTGAAGATTCCGGCGTGGAAATCGCTATTCAATATAATGACAGCTACCTAGAAACTTTGAAGCCGTTCGCGAATAACGTACTTACCCCAGATGGTGGTTCTCACGTTGTCGGATTTCGCTCGGCTCTGACGCGAGTCATGAATGACTATGCACGTAAGTCGAGTTTGCTGAAGGAGAAAGAAGATAACCTGACAGGTGAAGACATTCGCGAGGGGTTAACTGCCATCATATTGGTAAAACTTCCCGACCCTCAATTTGAAGGTCAGACCAAGAACAAGCTGGGTAATCCAGAGGTTCGGCGTTACGTGGAACAGGTGATGAATGAGTACTTCGCCTATTATCTCGATGAGAATCCTGAGATAGCAAAGAAAATCGTGAACAAATCGCTGTTAGCTGCTCGTGCTCGAAAAGCAGCACGCGCCGCCCGAGATAATGTACTCCGTAAAGGAGCCCTCGATGGCATGGGTCTTCCCGGGAAACTGTATGATTGCTCGAGTAAAAACCCTGCAGAAAGTGAAATTTATATCGTAGAGGGTGACTCTGCGGCAGGTTCTGCGAAAGAAGGTCGTGACAGTAAAACACAAGCAATTTTGCCGCTTCGCGGTAAAGTTCTTAATACCGAACGAGCTCGTCTCGATAGGATGTTTGCAAATAAAGAAATTGTTGCCATGATTCAGGCTTTTGGCGTAAGTATTGGCGACACATTCGATATCAACGGCTTGCGTTATCACAAGATTATCATCATGACCGACGCCGACGTCGATGGAAGTCATATCGCGACGCTACTTTTGACATTTCTTTTCCGCTACATGAGAGAAGTTATAGAAGGCGGGTACGTGTACCTTGCTCGACCACCGCTTTACTCTATTAATAGAGGGCAGAAAAAACAATATGTCTATGATGAATCATCGCTAAACACATTATTAGAGGAGATTGTAGCTCAAAAACAAGAGCGTGGAACCGCTATTAACCAAGAGGATGATATTTTGAAGCAAGCCGGTGTTACAATCTCGCGCTTCAAGGGACTTGGTGAAATGGATGCAGATCAGCTATGGGATACAACGATGAATCCCGAGTATCGTGTGCTTAGCCAGGTGCATATTGAGGACGCCGAAAATTCTGATGCAATTTTTACAAAATTGATGGGTGACGAAGTATCGTTGAGGAAATCATTCATTCAGATACGAGCAAAAAGTGCCAATATTGATGAATTGGATATATAAGGAAAAAATATGAATGACGATGAAAAACAATTGAATAACGGTGGCCCAGTCGAGAGCGATGACACCTCAGCGAGAGTAGATGGTATTGAACTACGTTCACTTGAAAACGTGATGGAAGACAGTTTCTTTCGTTACTCAATGAGCGTTATTATCGATCGTGCGCTTCCAGACGTCCGAGATGGCCTTAAGCCGGTACACCGCCGTATTTTGCACTCGATGAATGTCAATGGTAACCGTAGTAATGCGAAGTTTGTAAAGAGCGCGCGTATTGTCGGTGACGTGATGGGTAAGTATCACCCTCATGGTGATTCATCTATCTATAACTCTATGGTGCGACTTGCTCAGCCATGGTCACTTAGGTACCCACTTGTGCAAGGTCAAGGAAACTTTGGCTCTATGGACGGCGACCCTGCAGCCGCAAGCCGTTATACAGAGGCTCGTATGCAACGAATAGCCGACGAATTGCTTGCGGATATCGAAAAACAAACGGTCGATTTTAGGGATAACTACGACGGTTCTGAGCAAGAACCAACGGTATTACCAGCGAAACTTCCAAATCTTTTACTGAATGGTCAGATTGGTATCGCCGTTGGTATGGCAACAAATATTCCGCCGCACAACCTTGGTGAACTCATCGACGCTTCAATCGAGTTAATCGATAACGAAGATGCCTCAATTGATGATCTGCTGAAGCACGTCAAAGGTCCAGATTTCCCTACGGGCGCAGTCGTCTACGGAGGCGCTCCTATGAGGCAGGCATACCAAACCGGTCGTGGCAGCGTCACAATCCGAGCCGTCGCTGACATTGAAGAGACCAAAAAGGGGAGACACCAGATTGTAGTGACAGAGGTGCCATATGGTGTAAATAAAGCATCAATCGTCGAAAGAATTGCTGAACTCTATAAAGAAAAGAAAATCAGTATTAGCGACCTACGTGACGAATCTGCACGTGGCAAAGTTCGAATTGTTATCGAAGTTAAAAAGGATGGATATCCCAAGAAGGTCCTGAACCAGTTGTACAAGCAAACAGCGTTACAAAGTAGCTTTAATTACAACATGCTTGCTCTTATCGATGGGATACAGCCGAAAGTATTAGGTCTCCAAGAAATGCTTCAAGAATTTATTACACACCGCCAAAAAGTGGTACGCCGTCGTACAGAGTTTGAACTCAGAAAAGCCAAAGAGCGTGCGCACATCCTAGAGGGCTATAAGATTGCTCTCGATCACATCGATGAAGTGATAAAGCTGATTCGCGCCAGTAAGACAAGTGAGATTGCGCAAGCAGGGCTAATAGAGAAGTTTGGACTATCTGAAATTCAAGCTCAAGCCATCCTTGCAATGCAGCTTAGGCGGTTAACTGGATTGGAGCGAGATAAAATCGAGCAAGAGTTGGCCGAGCTACTCGCGCTAATCGGAAAACTAGAGTTGATATTGGCAGACGAAGCAGAGATATTGAAGATTATCAAAAATGAGCTTCTTGAAATGAAAGAAAAATACGGTGATGCTCGTCGTAGCAAAATGATCAACCATGAGCTGGGTAAATTTAGTGACGAAGAACTGATTCCTGAAGAGGAGAGCGTTATACTCCTTACAACAGAGAATTATATCAAACGGACGCTTGTTAGCGAATATCGTCGCCAGAACAGAGGCGGCAAAGGCAAACGAGGTATGTCGACGAAAGAAGAAGATGTGATTACCCAGCTCGTTCCAGCGAGCACGCACGACTGGCTCTTTTTCTTTACTAATCGGGGCCGCGTATTTAGGCTAAAGGCCTACGAAGTCCCAGCTGCTAGTTTGCAAGCCAAGGGCGTTGCTGCAGTGAATCTATTGCAAATGCAGCCTGAAGAGAAAATTACATCGATTATCCGACATGAAAAAGGTGCAAATGAAGAAGGCTTCCTCTTTATGGCAACCTGTAAAGGTACCGTCAAGAAGACGCCTCTTAAAGACTACGCGAATATCCGCACTAATGGGCTCATTGCCATCAAGCTAGATGATGGGGACGAACTCCGTTGGATCAAGAAGACAAACGGTGATAACGATATACTTATTTCTACCTCTGCAGGACAAGCTGTGCGCTTCCACGAGACAGATGCACGTCCAATGGGACGATCTGCCCGCGGCGTCAGAGGCGTGCGTCTACGACCAAATGACTGGGTCGTTGGTATGGACGTCGTTGTAGCTGACGACCAGACGTTGCTCGTCATCAGCCAGAAAGGCTTCGGAAAGAAAACAAAAGTTGCAAACTTCCCAAGCCATAAACGTGGAGGGGTTGGTATAAAAGCTGCCGTTGTGACTGCCAAGACCGGCCCGATCATTTCTGTGCAGACGATCGACCCGGATATGGCTGAAGCGCTGCTAATCTCTGCAAATGGACAAACAATCCGTCTAGGACTCGATGACATCAAGTTGCTCGGTCGTACAACGCAAGGAGTTACTATCATGCGACTAAAAGATGGCGACGTCGTATCATCGATCGGGATGATGCCAAAACCATCAGCAATTACTGAGGAAGAAGAGACATAGGGATGTCACCGTACCTGCTTGCAATAGTTGTCGGATGGGTGAGCGCCCAGGGCGCGAAGTACGTATTTGCTGTCCTTCGTACTAAGAACTTCTTGCAGCTCCGGCAGTTATACTTATCGGGTAATATGCCGAGTGCACACACAGCGACAGTTATTGCGCTCGTAACGGTCATCGGGCTGAAAGATGGCACTGACGGTGGGCTATTTGGGCTGGCTGCCGTCTTTGGAGCAATCGTAATGTACGATGCAGTAATGGTCCGTCGCTCTTCTGGAGAGCAAGGCCTTGCTATCCAATCGATTATTCAAGAGCTGAAGAGCGCGGTACTCATACCTCGTTCTGCAAAGGGCCACACCCCTTTAGAAGTACTGGTTGGAGCCGTATTAGGGGTACTGATTGGGTACGTAGTCTTTTTCGCTACAAAGTAATACGAGCAAAGTGTTGACTCCCCGGTAATCTTTCGGTATAGTTGAGCACAGTCTGGTCGAAATTTGGGAAACAAACGAGACATAATTCAACTGCGAGTTGACAGATAAAATGAACGTTAACAATTTAGTTGTGCAATTTCGATAATTTTTTAAATTATCAATGTTGTCGTAAAAGAAATTTATTTCTAATACGACATATCATCGTCAGTCTATTTTGTAGATGTCTTTGTCCTCTTTATGGGGCAGAGACTCTTTTATGGAGAGTTTGATCCTGGCTCAGGATGAACGCTGGCGGCGTGCCTAATACATGCAAGTCGAACGGTAAGGCTTTCACTCTGTATTTAAAGTTTTTGAATATAGTGTGAAAGTACACGAGTGGCGGACGGCTGAGTAACGCGTGAGAATGTGCCCCAAAGTGAGGGATAAGCACCGGAAACGGTGTCTAATACCGCATATGATCTTCGGATTAAAGCTTTATGCGCTTTGGGAGCAGCTTGCGTCCTATTAGATAGTTGGTGAGGTAAAGGCTCACCAAGTCAACGATGGGTAGCTGGTCTGAGAGGATGACCAGCCAGACTGGAACTGAGACACGGTCCAGACTCCTACGGGAGGCAGCAGTAAGGAATCTTCCACAATGGGCGAAAGCCTGATGGAGCAACGCCGCGTGCAGGATGAAGGTTTTCGGATCGTAAACTGCTTTTATTAGTGAAGAATATGACGGTAACTAATGAATAAGGGTCGGCTAACTACGTGCCAGCAGCCGCGGTCATACGTAGGACCCGAGCGTTATCCGGAGTGACTGGGCGTAAAGAGTTGCGTAGGTGGTTACATAAGTGAATGGTGAAATCTGGAGGCTCAACCTTACAGACTATTATTCAAACTGTGTAACTCGAGAATAGCAGAGGTAACTGGAATTTCTGAAGTAGGGGTAATATCCGTAGATATCAGAAGGAACACCAATGGCGTAGGCAGGTTACTGGGCTATTTCTGACACTGAGGCACGAAAGCGTGGGGAGCGAACCGGATTAGATACCCGGGTAGTCCACGCCGTAAACGATGGATACTAGCTGTGGGAGGTATCGACCCCTTCCGTAGCGAAGCTAACGCGTTAAGTATCCCGCCTGTGGAGTACGGTCGCAAGACTAAAACATAAAGGAATTGACGGGGAGCCGCACAAGCGGTGGATTATGTTCTTTAATTCGATGCTAAACGAAGAACCTTACCAGGGTTTGACATCCTTGGAATTACTTCGAAAGAAGTAAGTGCTTTATTGAACCAAGTGACAGATGTTGCATGGCCGTCGTCAGCTCGTGTCGTGAGATGTTTGGTTAAGTCCATTAACGAGCGCAACCCTTGTGAATAGTTGTATTTTTCTATTCAGACTGCCCCGGTAACGGGGAGGAAGGAGGGGATGATGTCAGGTCAGTATTACTCTTACACCCTGGGCTAGAAACGTAATACAATGGCAGGTACAATGCGCAGCGAAGCCGCGAGGTGAAGCAAATCGCATCAAAGCCTGTCCCAGTTCGGATAAGAGGCTGAAACTCGCCTCTTTGAAGTTGGAATCGCTAGTAATCGCAGATCAGCAAGCTGCGGTGAATACGTTCCCGGCTCTTGTACACACCGCCCGTCAAACCATGAAAGTGACCAACACCCGAAGTCCGATTCGTCGGCCTAAGGTGGGGGGCATGATTGGGGTTAAGTCGTAACAAGGTATCCGTAGCGGAAGCTGCGGATGGATTACCTCCTTTCTAGGGAGAGTTATGCCAGTAATACGAGTAATCTATTACTGAAAGCTAGGTCGGTCTTGTTTATATGCTGAACTTACATATAAACGTATTCTTACTTTCGAGTGAGAAAAGACTAAGTTCAACACGGACTGAGATGATATGCACAACTAAATTGTTAACTCAAGAAAGAATCGCCTATGTGGCGATTCTTTTCGTTGTGGTCAATCTTGGTTCTGGCGTGAGTGTATTATATCGAAGCAACTACGCTGGCGAGTATGACCTCATAGAGCGGATAGAGAAACGCTATGTGTTTTAAATGTCCATGGGTTGTCGAGGCCACGAATAAGGTTGATCGAGCCAGTTCTATTGAAAAAGCGAGCTATCTCGGTGCTAAAGTACATCATAGCTCCTCCGAGAGCCAAAGCGGGCAGTAGCGTTTGGAACACGAACACTATTATCTACCGAATATACTTCCAAAGAACCACGTGAGAAGCGCTATGTGAAGGTTTGTCATCACGAGGAGACCAATTCCGCAAGCAATCAGTGCATAGAGCTTGTAACGGTCGTAACTGGCTACACCAGAGCCGAAATTGTCGGCGATAACTTGATGAAATCGAACAAACGCCACCCCTACGCTGAGGATAAGCAGTCCGATAAAAAAGGAGCTAAGAGATAATTCATACATATAGAGCATTATACACTTGTACCACGGTAGTATCTACGGTAAAATGGTGGAAGTCTTGTCTATTTGGGGCGTTAGCTCAGTTGGCTAGAGCACCTGCTTTGCAAGCAGGGGGTCCGGGGTTCGAGTCCCCGACGCTCCACCAAACTACGAGGGGTGAGTCAGGCTTCGGTCTGTTCTCACTCCACCAAGATTGCACTTTTCATCAACAATGTCTGGACGTGGGCGACTAGCTCAGCTGGTTAGAGCGCGTCACTGATAATGACGAGGTCGGAGGTTCAAGTCCCTCGTCGCCCACCATACATTAACATCATATATTTCACTACAAGAAAGACTTTTTCTATCTCGTGGGCGCTTAGCTCAGTTGGCTAGAGCACTTCGTTTACACCGAAGGGGTCGGGGGTTCGAGCCCCTCAGCGCCCACCAGATACAAGAAGTTTTTCGTCCAGAAAACTGTACCTATGCGCTATTATTAGAACAGTATGAAACATATATTCTCAGAAATTATTATCCTGTACAATCCCGTTAGCACAGGCGGGAGCAAGGCGAATGCCGAAACGTTAAAGGAGACATTGGTCGCTCAGCTGGCTGATACAAAGGTTTTACTGAGAAAAACAGAGTATGCCGGACATGCTGAAGAGATTGGTGCAGAATATGCTACTAAAAAGGGAGTGCTACTGGTTTCGTCGAGCGGTGATGGTGGATACAATGAGCTTATCAATGGAGTACTTGCTGTAAAAAATAATACAGTTTCTGTGTGTGTACTCCCGAGCGGTAACGCCAACGACCATTTCAATGCAACACAGAACGATAATCTCGTAGACAATATCGTAGCAGGAAAGACAACAAAAATAGATGTATTGAGAATCGACGGTATACATGATGGTACAGCTTGGAGCCGGCACGCACATTCATATATTGGTGCGGGTGTGACTGCGTACGTAGGCAAAAAACTAACTGAGGCCGATCTAAACCCTATTAATGAAAAATGGCTGGTACTGAAGTATTTAGTGAAGTTCTCTCATGTTTCTTTGAAAGTGAACTCGTGGGGGCATAAAAAATTTTATCGCTACAGCAGTTTTGTGGCTGCGAATATTGATAGGATGTCAAAAATCATCAAGCTCGATCGAGATTCGTCAGTTACCGATGGGAAATTTGAAATATATGCTATTCGTTCTCGATCGCTCGGAGGACTTGTTCGTAGACTTATTTCGGCAAGTATTGTAGGTAAGAAAGTTACAGACAAGGTTGAATCAATTAGGTTTATATCAAGATACCCACTCGAAATCCAATGTGATGGTGAAGTGTTCATAATCGATAAAGGTAGAAGTATCGCAATAACGGTAGAATTAGCTGTACTTAAAACAGTGGATTAAGGGTATACCTCTGTGTTCTGGTAAAAAGGTCAACTGTCTTTTTATGTACATATATTTATAAAAGAGAGTAGAGTGGATTAATGACAGAATTACGAAAATATGATGCACCTGGAGCTACCCAAGAAGAAATTGGTCAAGCTGAAGCCGCTATCTTTGAGGTAGCTGCAAGAGAAGTCAAGGAAGTTCTAAGCTCATATTCCCCAGAAGTAGTGCTTGCGGCAGCCAAGCTACTTTCAAGCCTACATCAACCACTAATCGTCAATGGTGAGTTGATTCAACAGCCCCCTACGACTAAGCAGATCATTGAGCAACTGGCACGGGCAGGGCTTAGGTACCCGGCGAACGGGAGCGACGCAGCTCAAGGAGATGAGGCGGAGGGGGATAGCTCTGGATAAAATACTAATTTATTAGCCTTGCTTTTTTCCATAGATTGGACTACAATTAATAAAAGTTAAGCGAATGTTCAAAAGAACCTCTGGCGGTGTGTGATACAAAACAAATCGCAATCAGAGGATTTTTTTATCACAAAAAATACAACAAACTACCCTAGACAGTAAGCGAGTGTCGGTGGTAAGATGGGTAAAGTCTAAAAAGAGTTTGGTCTTGAACGCAGAAAAAATTACATCTAAAACGAGAACGATGTGGTGGAAATGTGCGCTCAAGAGATACGAAGAGGTACAAGTAATTTAACAATTAGTGATGTAAGAAAATTTTTTATAAGAATATGAGATTGACGGTTAGTTAGTAGTTGGTATTTTCCAATTACTAGTTAAGTCAATGCATAAAAAGGTACTCAAGAGCATAGAGTGAATGCCTAGACGTATATTACCGATGAAGGACGTGGAAGACTGCGATAAGTCTCGGGGAGCTGTCAACAAGCTTTGATCCGGGAATGTCCGAATGGGGAAACCCACCATGAGTAATGTCATGGGGCTTACTCCTGAATATATAGGGAGATAAGACGGGAACCGACTGAACTGAAACATCTTAGTAGGTCGAGGAAGAGAAAATAAATAATGATTCCGGGAGTAGTGGCGAGCGAAACTGGAAGAGCCCAAACCTTACAAGTTTTAGCCTGTTCGCAGGTTGATACGGCTGATAGGCCAATGCTTATAAGGGGTTGTGAAATTACATACGACCAATTCAGAGAACTGAAATTTATTTCAGTAATCTGATTTGCGATGACCGGCTATCACCGAGTCTATAAGGTAAAAAAACGGCGTGGTTAGCAGAATAATTTGAATGATTAACCATAGGACGTGAAAGTCGTGTATGCGAAAGCAACGCTGACCTTATGTATGTTTTTTCGAGTAGGGCGGGGCACGAGAAACCCTGTTTGAATCCGGCAGGACCACCTGCCAAGGCTAAATATAATATACGATCGATAGTGAACTAGTACCGCGAGGGAAAGGTGAAAAGAACCCCGGGAGGGGAGTGAAATAGATCCTGAAACTCTATGCTTACAAGGAGTCGGAGCCGACTTGTTCGGTGACGGCGTGCTTTTTGTAGAACGATCCAGCGAGTTAATTTTAAGTGCAAGGTTAAGTCAAATGACGGAGCCACAGTGAAAGCGAGCCTGAATAGGGCGATTTAGTACTTAGGATTAGACCCGAAACCGGGTGACCTAACCATGGGCAGGTTGAAGCTACTGTAATAGGTAGTGAAGGACCGAACCGTTGTGCGCAGCAAAGCACTCGGATGACCTGTGGTTAGAGGTGAAATGCCAATCGAACCCGGAGATAGCTGGTTCTCCTCGAAATAGCTTTAGGGCTAGCGTCGCGCAATTCGCATTTGGGGGTAGAGCTCTGTAAAGGACTGGGGTCCGCAAGGATACCCACCCTTAACAAACTACGAATACCAAATGTTTTATCGCGGCAGTCAGAACGGCGGGGCTAAGCTCGTCGCTCGAAAGGGAAACAGCCCAGACCATCGTCTAAGGTCCCCAAATGTATACTAAGTGGGAAACAAGGTGAGATTTCTTAAACAGCTAGGATGTTGGCTTAGAAGCAGCCATTCATTTAAAGAGTGCGTAACAGCTCACTAGTCAAGAGATCTTGCGTGGAAAATGTAACGGGGCTAAGTATACTACCGAAGACATGGATGCATTGTAACTACGGTTGCAGTGCGTGGTAGAGGAGCGTTCCTATCAGCGGTGAAGCGAGACTGGAAAGTACTCGTGGAGCGGTAGGAAGTGAGAATGCTGGAATGAGTAACCATAAGACATGTGAGAATCATGTCGGCCGTAAGAGCAAGGTTTCCTGAGCCATGGTAATCATCTCAGGGTTAGTCGGGCCTAAGCCGAGGCGCATAGCGTAGGCGATGGACATCAGGTTAATATTCCTGAACCGGCGTATTTTGTACACTGTTCACGGTGAGATATTCGGAGCGGATTCATGGTATGTATCCGTCCAACCTAGGGGGAACCCGAAGGGAGTGAAAGTTGTCTTTTGACAACGATTCTGGAAAAGGCACTGGCTAGAAAAGCAGGTGTACGTTAAGAATATGACCGCCCGTACCGCAAACCAACACAGGTGCTCGAGTCGAGTAGACTCAGGCTTACGAGAGACCCTTCGCTAAGGAACTCGGCAAACAAGCGACCGTAACTTCGGGATAAGGTCTGCCCCCACTTCGGTGGATGTAATGTCGTGTTCAACTTCAGCAAGAGTTGTATAGGTTAAAAAACGCATATTGAGGAAGTTTAAAGCGCTTCAATATGTTAGATGAGTACGCACGTATTTAAGGGTAGCAATACCTACAATGTGTGTGATCAAATCCTTTTTATAAACATATGTTATATATATTATTTTCAACCTAATTCTAGTAATTTATTATTAGTATTGGCGAGAAATGTATGTAAAATATATGTATTAACCATAGATTTTTTCTGAGACAAAGTAACAATATGATTTGTTCTTTTGAACGCGAATGCCTATTGCATCTAACGATGTGGGGGCCGCAGCAAAAGAGCCCACGGAACTGTTTATCAAAAACACAGGTCTCTGCGAACACGAAAGTGGATGTATAGGGGCTGACTCCTGCCCGGTGCTGGAAGGTTAAGGGGAGCGCTTCACGGTGCGAACTGAAGCCCCAGTGAACGGCGGCGGTAACTATAACCGTCCTAAGGTAGCGAAATTCCTTGTCAGGTAAGTTCTGACCTGCACGAATGGAGTAATCATGTGGGCACTGTCTCAGCGAAGGCCTCGGTGAAAGTGCATTGGCGGTAAAGATGCCGTCTGTCCGTACCAGGACGAGAAGACCCCATGGAGCTTCACTACAGTTTTACATTGATCCGAGTTACAACATGTGTAGCATAGGCGGGAGCCGTTGAAACAGATACGCCAGTATTTGTGGAGGCACAGGTGAAATACCGCCCTTGTTGTGATTTTGATCTTACTCTGACCATTATCTGGTTAGAGGACCGTGTATGATGGGTAGTTTAACTGGGGCGGTTGCCTCCTAAAGAGTAGCGGAGGCGTTCAAAGGTTGGCTAGCAACGGATGGAAATCGTTGTGATAGTGTATGCGCATAAGCCAGCTTGACTGTGAGGGGTACATCCCAAGCAGAGACGAAAGTCGGAGCAAGTGATCCGCTGTATAGTACTTTATGTACATGAATGTGGGATCGACAGCGCAAACGGATAAAAGTTACCCTGGGGATAACAGGCTTATAGCGCCCAATAGTTCACATAGACGGCGCTGTTTGGCACCTCGATGTCGGCTCATCACATCCTGGAGGGGGAGCACCTTCCAAGGGTTCGGCTGTTCGCCGATTAAAGTGGTACGCGAGCTGGGTTCAGAACGTCGTGAGACAGTTCGGTTTATATCCGGTATGGACGATAAGAAATTTGAGAAGATCTACCCCTAGTACGAGAGGACCGGGGCGGACGAACCTCTGGTGTATCGATTGTGGCCACCTGCTGCATTGTCGAGTAGCTACGTTCGGAATGGATAAGTGCTGAAAGCATATTAAGCACGAAGCCAACTTCAAGATTAGATTTCTCTACGAGGACACAGATAGACTATCTGTTTGATAGGTGCAAGGTGTAAGCGCAGTAATGCGTGTAGCTGAAGCATACTAATAGTCCCATTGCCTTTTTATGTCCTTATCACTCGAGTTAACTCTTCGGAATTAACAAAAGTGATGAGGTAGACTTAACTAGTAATTGGTGTATAACAGCACTCGATTATACAATAAGAAGATCGTCAATTGAGAGTTTCAGAAAATTTTTGCACATCACTAATCACCATGTCTATCCACAACATAGGCATCGAACTATCGCCTGCGCTTGCTTCCCAAGGGAAAAGAGCAGCCGGACTAAAGTGTATTCCATTTTGTCCGCGCGTCGAGAAAAACCGTAGGTTTGTCTTGAAAGCCGAAGGCGGCAGTTCGGTGCCCATGGCGATGAGGAAATACCTGTTCCCATTTCGAACACAGAAGTCAAGCTCATCAGCGGCGATTATACTGCCACAAGTGGGAAACTAGCACGGTGCCGAATTATAGAATAAGCC
>Ga0307998_1000039_pt1 | contig 72170 bp, 62 predicted proteins | sample Davwhametageno37_FD_203147 | JGI IMG/M metagenome (GOLD analysis project Ga0307998, IMG submission 203147) | Marine microbial communities from Davis Island wharf, Antarctic Ocean - #37 | ecosystem: Environmental > Aquatic > Marine > Unclassified | place: Antarctic Ocean: Davis Island wharf... | reverse complement strand
AAATAAGTCTTTCAACTGTTCAAATTCAGAATTTCGACAACACCATTACATCTATTCCTACCTATAAATTAATTTCTGACTCCTTCATCAATTGGCGCGGTATGAGTGAATCGAGTGGTAGGCGAATCAAGCGATCATTGTTAATCAAAGTAAGTAGTATTCGTTTTTTAAAAGAAGAGGAAATCGAACCTTTAAAAAAAATCAATTTGATGGAAGGCGTTATTCATGAGAAAGATGCAGACATCAAATCCTATAATGCGGCTTCTAAAATCGATAAATCGCTACTAATCAATGGTAGAAACCTCACCAACATTGGCCTCTTTAGAAGTTACACCGAAGCCTACCTTCAGCAACATCCAATGGTAAATAAAGAAATGACGTTGATGTGTCGTCAACTAGCACCAACACCTCAAGGAGTTCCAATAGAAGTCTATGTTTTTAGTAAAGACAAAGTTTGGGAAAATTATGAGCACATTGTCGCTGATATTTTTGATCATCTACTTGCATCTACTCAATATTTTCATTTGGAATGTTTTGAACTTTCACCAGTAATCCCATTATCCAATGTTTAAAAAAATTCTTTTATCTTCAATCGTTTTTTTCCACATCGTTTGTTTCAGTCAAAACCTCACAGGCGAAGAGCTAATCAATAAAAGTATTGAATATCATGACCCAAACAACAATTGGACAATGTTTGTTGGCGACCTCAACATCACTATGGAAACTCCAAGCAGAGAACCAAGAGTAAGCACAATTTCTTTGAACTTACCAAAACAGTATTTCAAGAACGAGTATGGAAAAGATGGCAATACAATAACCCAAGAAGTAAACAAAGAAACCTGTATAGTCCTTTTGAATAAGAAGAAAGAATTTACAGCTGAAGAAGAAAAAACATATCGTTTGAGTTGTGATCAAGCAAAACGAACTCGCGATTATTACACCTACCTCTATGGGCTTCCAATGAAGCTAAAAGACCGTGGGACATTGATCAACCCTAAAGTTGAAAAACGATCATTTAAAGGGAAAGAATATTGGGTCGCTCAAGTAAAATACGAAAAGGAAGTGGGAAAAGATACTTGGTATTTTTATTTTGACCCTACAACTTTTGCATTAGAGGTTTATCAATTTTATCACGATGAATCTAAAAACGATGGAGAATATATTCTACTAACAGAGGAATCTGAAGTTAACGGGATCAAGATGCCCAAAAACAGAGCTTGGTTCTACAATAAAGATGATGCGTATTTAGGTACAGACTTTCTTTATAAGAACAAAATCAAGTAAACCAGTGTTTCTACGAAGAATCCATGCGCTTTGGAATCCAGAATGCTATCACGGTTGGAATAAATCTAAAAAGTTTTTTGAAGGTTGGTATTATAAAATAATCAGTGCCGATCAGAAACATGCTCTTGCTATTATACCCGGAATTGCAATGGATGAGTATGGAACAAAACAAGCTTTTATACAGGTACTGGATGGCAGAAATCTGAAAGCTTCATATCACAAATTCGATGCTCAAGACTTTAAGCCAAATCCAAAACAGCATGATCTTGAAATTCAAGGTAATTGTTTTACATCGGAGCGTATTGAACTCGACTTACCCGATTTAAAAGGCTCTTTACGTTTTAAAAATCTAAACCCTTGGTCAAGCAGTTGGAGTTCTCCCGGAATTATGGGCCCCTTCTCTTTTGTGCCCTTTATGGAATGTTATCATGGGATTTTGAGTATGGATCATAACATCGAAGGTTCCTTAAAACACAACGGTGAAATCATTTCATTTGATCAAGGTAAAGGCTATATGGAAAAAGATTGGGGACATTCTTTTCCAGAGGGATATGTTTGGATGCAAAGCAATCATTTTAGCAAACCTGGGATTTCTGTCAAAGCTTCAATTGCAAAAATCCCGTGGCTAGGGTCTTCTTTTATCGGTCATATCGCTGGAGTTTTGATTGAAGGAAAATTAATTGAGTTTACTACCTACAATGGAACTCGATTAAAACACTGCTCTATATCCGAAAAACAGGTTCGTCTGCAAATGGAAAACAAGAAATATGCTTTATCAATCAATGCAACACGAGAGAAAGCTACTGCGCTTGCTGCACCAATTTCTGGTTTTATGGATGCTCGGATTGAGGAAAGTATGAATGCTCACATACAAGTGCAACTGACTGATAAGAAGACTGGAGAAATTATTCTAAAAGATATCGGATCGTCGGCGGGAATAGAAGTTGCTGGTAATCACAACGTATTGCTGAAGTAAATACGCTTACTTTTTCAAAAACCTCAAATAGAGTGCAAACAAGCAAAGAAACGATCCTCCCGGTAATAGGAATAAACCAACAAGCAGTGGATAAAACCGCTTAGGGCTTGTTTCTTTAACTACTCTTGGGAGTTCTTCGATTCTCTGTTTGAAACTTGTGTTTTTCATAGAATATTAACAGTTCAAAGATACCTTTCTTTATTAAAGAATCAAGCCCAGCAACTTTAACCCTAATAAGCGAAGTTTTACGTTTTTTATATGCGGCTGTCGTTGTATATTGAACCCATGATCGAAAAACTCAACAACAAGTATGGCTCTTTTTTTGAAGCTGCTTTAATCTCTGAAATTGAAGCTGTCGGAATATTGAAAAAAGTAAGTGCTGGAACTCAATTAATGCATATTGGGCAATACATCAAAAGTATGCCCCTGGTACTCGCAGGAACACTAAAAATAATGCGAGAAGACCAAGAGGGAGACTCCCTATTGCTTTATTATCTTGAACAAGGAGAGACTTGTGCCATGACACTTAGTTGTTGCTTAGGCGATCAAAAAAGTGAAATTATCGCCATAGCCGAATCAGATTCAGAACTCATTATGATTCCCATTGAAAAAATGGAAGCTTGGACGGCGCAATACAAAAGCTGGAGGAATTTTGTTTTTACCAGTTACAATCACAGGATTAAAGATTTACTTGAAACGGTTGACAGCATCGCATTTCTTAAAATGGACGAACGACTTATTAAATATTTGGAAGAAAAATCTAGAATATCAGAAGATGGGATTATCCATAAAACTCACCAAGAGATAGCCTATGAACTTCACACATCACGCGTTGTCATTTCGAGGCTCTTGAAAACTTTAGAACGAAAAGGTAAAATTCAAATCGAACGAAATCGGGTGAAAATTATTGCGTTTTAGATTTGGTAACTTGTGTTACAAAGTCAATACCTTAAGATAATGTACTTTTGTAAAAAATAAATTCTTGAAACATCTTTTTCCAATACTGCAATGGCTCCCCAACTACAAAAAAGAAATGCTTTGGGGTGATGCCGTTTCTGGTATAACCGCAGGAATATTAGCTATTGCTCAAGGAATGGCATATGCTATGATTGCAGGTCTTCCTGCTGTATTTGGTCTCTATGCGGCATTAACACCTCAAATAATTTACGTTCTTATGGGGACTTCGAGGCAGCTTTCAATTGGACCAGTTGCTATGGACTCATTAATTGTTGCTGCAGGAATTGCAACCCTCAACATCATTGGTGTTGAACAATACATCGCAGTTGCGGTTTTCTTAGCCCTTTTTGTCGGAGTAATTCAAGTATTACTAGGTATACTTAAACTTGGCTTTTTAGTTAATTTTTTATCCAAACCTGTTTTAAGTGGGTTTACATCTGCCGCTGCAATAATCATCGGACTCAGTCAATTAAAGCATCTGTTTCGGGTCGATATGGCACAAACCAATAAAATACACATCCTGCTACAAGAAGTAGTTTCGAATATTTCAGAAACACACTTTCTTAGTTTTGGCCTTGGTGTTGCTGGGATGATTCTGATTAAGCTTTTTCAAAAAATTAATAAAAAAATACCCGCTATACTGGTTGTGGTTAGTTTAGGAACCTTGGTTCTTTATCTTGCGCAAGGACAACTCAACGGGATTAGAATTGTTGGAACCATCCCAGTTGGACTTCCAAACCTCAGCGTTCCAAGTTTTGATAAAAACCAGTTTATCGACTTAATTCCCATTGCAATTACCTTAGCAGTAGTTGGTTTTACCGAAGCAATTTCGATTGCTAAATCCATTGAGGAACACCATACTGAATATGAAGTAGACCCTAACCAAGAACTCATAGCAATTGGAAGTGGAAACATCATCGGTTCTTTTGCGCAGTCCTACCCATCCACAGCCTCTTTTTCTAGATCAGCTATTCAGGATCAAGGTGGAGCTCAATCGGGGATTGCCTCCTTGTTTAGCGCTGGACTTGTACTTCTTACTTTGTTGTTCTTAACGCCCTTATTCTATTACCTCCCAATCCCTATTTTAGCTGCTATTATCATGGTATCTATTTTTGGACTTGTAGATCTCAAATACCCTCGACAATTGTGGAAGAAGAATAAAGAAGAATGTTTCGCTTTCTTAATTACTTTTGTAATGACCATGTCGGTCGGAATACCGCAAGGCATTCTATTTGGTGTTCTTCTATCGCTTTTGACCATGATCTACAGAACCTCTCGCCCGCACATTGCAATATTAGGGAGAATTAAAAATACGGAATACTACAAAAACATTAACCGCTTCCAAAAAGACATTGAAGTGGACAATCGCATATTGATTTTACGATTTGATGCGCAGCTCTTTTTTGGAAATCAAGATTACTTTAAAAAAGAATTACAGAAACAAGTTGTACTCAAAGGCGAAAAACTTAAGCTCATCATTATCAATGCCGAAGCAATCAATTATATCGATTCGAGTGCACTGAATATGCTAGAAAAAGTGTGTGGAGACTTAAAAAAAACAGGTCTGAACATAATGATCGTTGGTGCTATAGGACCCATCCGTGATATTATTTTTGACCATGCTTTGATTCGTATTATCGGTTCCAGAAACCTGTTTATAACAACCTCCGAAGCTGTTAATGCTTTTCTGGATGGTGCTGTGGTTTCAGAGATTCAGAAAAAAATAACAGGTCAAAATCTTACCGTAACAAATGTTACCAAAAACATAGTAAAGGAAGATTAATTTTGTTCCCATACAAAACGAGTAATCAAAAAATACTAAAATGAAAATTGAACAAATTTATACTGGATGTTTAGCGCAGGGAGCTTATTATATAGAAAGTAAAGGCGAAGTTGCCATCATTGATCCTCTAAGAGAAATCAATTCTTACCTCAAGAAGGCAAAACAAGATGACGCCAAGATCAAATATATTTTTGAAACTCATTTTCATGCAGATTTTGTTAGCGGTCATGTTACTTTATCTCAAAAAACAGGAGCTCCAATAATCTACGGTCCAACTGCCAAGACAACATTTGAATCTCTAATTGCCCAAGATGGGCAGCGTTTTACTTTAGGCGATATCACCATAATTGCCCTGCATACCCCGGGTCATACACAAGAAAGCACAACCTATTTATTACAAGATAGTAATGGGAAAGATCATGCGATTTTTAGCGGTGACACCTTATTTCTTGGCGATGTTGGTCGACCCGATTTGGCGCAGAAAGCAGCCGATATGACACAAGATCAATTAGCGGCTATGTTATTTAACAGTTTACGAACCAAAATTATGCCGTTGGCGGATGATGTAATTGTATATCCAGCACACGGAGCGGGCTCAGCCTGTGGTAAAAACCTAAGCAAAGAAACTATTGGTTCTCTTGGGGAGCAAAAGAAAACAAATTATGCGCTCCGTCATGATATGACCGAAGCAGAATTCGTAACAGAAGTTACCGATGGCTTACTTCCACCTCCGCAATACTTTCCTCTCAATGTTCAGTTGAATAAAGAAGGATACGAAGATTTTGAAGAAGTGCTAAAAAGAGGAACGCAAGAATTTTCAGCAGAACAGTTCGAAGAACAAGCAAAAAATACCAACGCAATTATTTTAGATGTACGCAACCAAGCAGATTTTGCGAAAGGACACATTCCAGGTTCTATTTTTATTGGAATTGACGGAGGGTTTGCTCCATGGGTAGGCGCACTAATTGGCGATATAAAACAACCGCTACTTCTAGTAACCCCAGAAGGACGTGAGCAAGAAACCATCACCCGTCTTTCTCGTGTAGGTTTCGATCAAACGCTTGGAACTCTTAAAGGGGGATTCGTGACTTGGAAAAATTCAGATAAAGAAATTGACTCGATTCACTCCGTTACTGCTGAGGAATTCAAAGAAAATAGTACAGATTCTAGCCCAATATTCGATGTTAGAAAACCCGGTGAATATACTTCTGAACATCTTCCAAAAGCAAAGAATACGTCTCTAGATTTTATAAATCAATACTTGAGTGAATTTCCTGAGCAAGAAAATTTCTATATACATTGTGCTGGTGGATACCGAAGTATGATTGCTGCTTCCATTCTAAAAAGTAGAGGGATTCATAATCTAATTGATGTAAAAGGCGGTTTTGGAGCTATAAAACAAACGGGTATGGAAATTACCGATTATATTTGCCCTAGTACTTTATAGAAATTAAACAGATACATGATCACGTACTTGACAGATTTAGGACTAAGCAACAACGTTTCGCATGAAAGTGTGCAAGAATTTTTATCTCCAAAAGGGATCTTGTATATTGTAATGAATCGTCCGGAAGTGCATAATGCTTTTAATTCGGAGAAGATTGTTTTGCTAACCCAAGCCCTTGAAAATGCAGAATCCAACCCTGAAGTAAAGGTGGTTGTTTTGTGTGGAGAAGGGAAAAACTTTTGTGCCGGTGGAGACATCAACTACATGCAAAATATGGGGCAAAATTCGTTCGAAGAAAACAAAGAAGACGCTCTTCAACTAGCGCATTTGATGCATACGCTTAATGAATTCCCAAAACCGACTATTGCACGAGTCAATGGAGCAGCCTATGGAGGTGGAGTTGGGTTGGTGTGTTGTTGTGATATGGCATTTGGAACGGAAGACACTACAATTTGTTTGAGTGAAGTGAAAATCGGAATGGTACCAGCTACCATTGCGCCTTATGTGATGAATACTGTTGGATTGCGAAATGCACATCGATTGATGCTAACTGCAGAGGTTATGCAAGGTCAGGAAGCTGTTCGTTATCAGTTTTTAAATGACATCTTCCCAGCAATAGAATTCAATGAAAAAGTCGATGCTATTGCGACAAAAATAACTACCAATGCTCCAAATGCTTTGGAAATCACTAAATCCTTGTTATTAAATTTAGCTCACCAGCCGATTGATGAAAGTGTTATTGACTATACAGCTGACGTTATTGCTAGTGTTCGCGAATCTGATGAAGGTAAAGAAGGGCTTACGTCCTTTCTGGAAAAAAGAAAACCAAGTTGGTCTACACAAAATTCGAAATAAATTAAAAATTTTCATCAAGCCTTGTTCGATAAAACCTGATTTTAGCCACTACTCTATTTCATAAAAAATATTTTTAACTCGACTTTTGACTCTTGTTTGTCACTATGACTTCTACGCAATCGCCAGCAAATAGAAACTCACTTTCAAAAAATAATTATCCATCTACTGAAGTAGTTATACTGACTCAAATATTCACTTTAAGGGAGCTATATTAATTTACACGATATAAAACTACCGCTTTGAATAGTGAGTGAGCAAAACAAAAATTTCTTTTTTTTTCAAATCAATATTTTACTTGGAGGGATTTTAAGTTGAATAAAAAGAACTGTATCTAAGGAGTTTGTAGAATAAACTTAGAGTCATTATTCTGTACTTTTAAAAATTCACTCAGCACTATAACAATACTGATAAAGGGATTTAAAATGCTTTTTCATGGCTCTTCTAGCAGCGTCAGGATCCTGACTTCTAATTGCATCAATGATATCGTTATGTTCTTGAATTCCAATAAAAGCAGTGTCCTTGTCACAAACATGGTGTTTTTCAAAATTATTGATGATTTCGGGAGTAATCTTGAGCATAAAAGTATTCAAAGTTGAATTTCCACTAGCCCGAGCGATAGACAAATGAAAGAGTAAATCTTCCTGTACAGCATCTTCACTAGCGTTAACTTTATCTGAATAGGCAGCTAAAGCGTTTTCTAAGCGAATCAAATCGTCGGTTGTTCTTCTAATTGCGGCTAATTTTACACCTTTGAGTTCTAAAAAAATTCTGGCCTCAACCAATTCTTTAAAAGAAGGTGCGGGCAAACTTAATATATCGTCAATCATACCGTTTAAAGCAGTAATACCAATTTCGGCAACAAATGTTCCACTCTGGGGTATTGATTTAACTAACCCATAATATTCTAAGGTCTGAAGGGCATCACGAAGACTGCCTCGAGATACATTGAATTTTTCAGATAACATACGCTCAGAAGGGAGCTTCTCTCCCGGTTCTAAGTTTTTAAAATTAATTAAGTCCTTAATACTCGATATAATTCTCTTTTTCGTACTCTGAATTTCGTTGTCTATTATCATTATCGCATATAATTACACCTCGTTAATTTGCTTTCATCAAATCTGGGGTTTAAAAAATCGCTTTAATCATGAGAAATTTCTAACTCATAATATTTTACTCTCGCAAAAGAACCTTCATCTCTACTCTGAAAGTAATTCCCTGCTTTAAAGTAATTTTCAAAAATACCCCACTTTTGAATATGAATATCATTATAAATAACTGAATGCTCATCATTCAATACCACCTCCATACCTCCCTCTGAAACAATTATTTCTATTGCAAACTTATCGTTATTAACATCTACAGGTATGGTATATCCTTCATCATTCCCCCAAGCACTTTCATGTAACAATTCTTCATAGGTAGCATCCAGATTTTTGACAACTTTAGTTTTGATTCTGACCCGTCCTTTTTGCCAATATATTTTAAGCATCGGAGGAGCATTATTATCATTTTCTCCAATCAAGTCTCGTTGTTGATTCGTCAATCGACCATGAATTTGCATCACAATTATACGGTGTTCATCTCCATTTTCATCAAAAGTAACTTCTGGAACTGATAGGACACCTCGCATGCGTCCACCCTGAGCAAACGTCCAATTGGTATTGTCACTTCCTGGAACCATTTGTTCACGTAGTTCTGTTCTGGAATAAGAAGAATTTGGAGTAGAATTTGCTGGATATGTATAAAAAACTAAAGAACCGTCTATTGAATCGTTATAAAAAAACGGCTTTAAGGTTGCGTTAGTTGCATAGTCAAGAATATCGGGGGGGCGTACAGAAGTTGGATTACCTATCGGTAAGGTTATTTTCCAATTATTTAAATCAATATTTGGCAGTAAATAATCTCCATTATCTGAAGTAGTTGTCGCAGTAGTACTTTCCGATGAACTATCATCGGAAATACTGCTTTGACTTTTTATTAATTCATTTTCAGCAATATATAAATCAAGTTCGCTTAAACCATTATCCGTTTTTTTACAACCAGAATAAGTTAATACAAAACTGAGGAATAAACAAAACAAGCTTACATTGTGTAGAGAGAATATTTTCATTCACCTAATTTGGATTAATCTACTGGATAAAGCTTAACGTTATCTATGTAAGCATCCTTAGATGTAATACCATACATCCAAATAGCTACTAATCCACTTTCTGGTGCAGTAAAAGATTGTTTTACAAGCGTAAAGTTTCCTTTTCCGAGAATAGCCGTACTTATAATCTGAGTTAATGGTGATGCTTGAGAGCTAGCTAAAGCATCGGCACCATCGCTGAAGTGTCCAGACAACATTTCAACAACAACTCTATCTCCAGTTGCATCAAGCCCTGCTCCACCTGTTTTAATAGCATAACTATACTCAATCCAGTATTCACGACCTGGTGAAACTGTATGAGCTTGATATGCAAAACGAGTTGAACCACTTAAGTTTGGTCCAGCAGAAGTTGAACTAGTCCATTTAGCACCTGGTGTTTTACTTCCATTGTCCGATCCATCATAATTTAGGTTTTCCCCATCAGAACTAGAATTGTATGGACTTGTCGTTCCTGCTGTGAAAGTTGAAACTTTCCAGTTATCTTGACCATTAGAAAAGTCACCATTGATAACCTCTGGGTTAATCGCCGGTGGAATTGGGGGCTCTACTACTGTTACTTCGACAGTGTACGAATCGCTAACTAAAAGCTTATCTGTAGCTAATAATGAAATTGAATACGTTCCTACAGATGGAAATGTAAAGCTTGGTTCAACAGCAGTCGATGAACTTCCACCTGGAAAAGTCCAAACGTAATCTGTAGCACTTTTTGAAGTGTTCGAAAAATTGTATGTTAAAAAATCATCTGTTCCAACAGCACTAAAACTTGCACTTGGAGGTGTAAGATCCTCTATAGAACCTGCCTCTGGCAATTCAAGTTTTTCACAGGAAATAGCTCCTAGCAAAAGAAAGTTAACTAAAAGAACGAACGGTAAGTTCATTGCTTTTAGTGTATTGTTATTAAATATTTTCATAAGGTTGTTTTTTAAATATGGACTCAAATAAATCTAAGTCCATATTGTGTTTAACTATAGATTAATATCCAGGATTTTGCGTTAAAGTTCCTAGACTCAAACCAATTTCTCTCTGAGGAATTGGTAATAAAATATCTGTACTTGTAAAACCATAACCATTTGCAGTTGAAAAAGCAGATAAAACATCTTCTGCTACACCTAAACGCATCAGGTCAAATAAACGGTGATTTTCGAAAGCAAGTTCAACACGGCGCTCAGTTAATAAAGCATCTTTAGTAACTATTGTTACTGGAGTTGTTAAACCTGCACGGTCACGAACTGCTTGAAAAGAAGCCAAAGCTCCTGGATCAATAGTTTCGTTAGCACCCGCCATAATTGACTCTACATGCATTAATAAAACATCAGCTAAACGTAAAACGATCCAATCGTTCCCTGCTTTTGTCGGGTCAGCAATGTAAGGTGCGTCCAATTCTCCGTTAGGGAAATATTTAGCAACCTGGTATTGCTCTGGCTGACTTGCATCTTGTCTGAAAGAAACTGCAGTTCTGTTTCCACCAAAATCTTCAAATGCTGAACGAACATCTGCCGTAACATAATTCACTCCAGATGTTCTCCCAACAGCATTAAGCCATTCTGCAGAAAAATTCTGGCTATCTAAACCACCTGCGGCATATCCAATTGCAAAAATAGTTTCAGAGTTACCTTCATCATAAAATACATCGCTGAAGTTAGCCTCTAAATCATATCCGCCCGATGATACTACTGCCTCAAGTAATTCACGAGCATCAGCGTAGTTTCCAAGAGTTAAATGAACTTTAGCTAATAAAGCTTGTGCAGCCGAGCGAGTAGCACGAGTACGGTAATCATTAGTTAAGTTTGAAACTGCTGTTGTTAAATCACTAACTATTAAAGCATATACACCTGCTACTGCTACACGAGTGTAGGCAACTTCAGTGTTTAATGGACTAATTGGCTCAGTAACTAAAGGAATAGCTCCGTACAGACGAACTAAGTTAAAGTTGGCATAAGCACGAACGAATTTTGCTTCTCCTTCGAATTGAACCGCTGAAGCTCCAGCTGCCGTAAGATTTGCTAAAACTGTATTAGCACGGAAAATTATGTTGTAAAAACTTCTGTAATAATCGCCAACAATACCGTTGGTAGCCTCTACATTGTAGCTTTCGAATTGAGCAGCTTCCCCTTCACTTGATTTAGTTCTTGTATTATCAGAACGCATTTCGGTGATGTAAAACTCAACTTGAGTAGAGTGATTATCGTTTCCAGATGAAGAATTAACTCCCTGTAAACCGTCGTACATGTTAATAACAGCCGATTCTACTTGCTCTGCATTAGAGAAAAAATTAGATCCGTTGATTGCCGACGTAAGTGCTGGCTCCAAGAAATCCTCCTCACAAGAAGAAACAAATGCTCCTAACAAAACCAGTGTTAAAATTTGTAAATGTTTCATAATATATTTTTTTCGTTTAGTTTAATTAAAATTCAATATTCAGTCCTAATGAAACTGTACTAAATACTGGAGATCCAGCTCTTTGATATCCATAAGTAGTTGGAGACGTATTGTTTATAGACTCTGGGTTAAAACCAGTATAGTTTGCTGCTGTATTGTAAAACAGGTTTTGACCTGAAGCATAAACTCTAGCAGTGGTTACATTTAATTCCTCTAAGAATGATTTTGGAATTCTATATCCTATATTTATGTTTCTTAAAGCTAAATAAGATGCATCTTGTACAATATCGTTTGTAAAGATTTTTTGCTTAATAAGATGTTGATCCGGAGTTGTATCCTTATTAAAATCTTGAGAAGAGTTAAAGTGATTGAAGATATACTGATCTCCCATGTTTCTTACCATTGCACCTTCACTTCCTTGAATCATGAAGCTAAAATCAAAGTTTCCGAATTTAAAATCATTTGCAAAACTCCATACTAAATCAGCATAAGGATCTCCTAAAATTGTTTTATCATCGTCGTCAATTAAACCATCACCATTTAAATCTTTTACATAAACATCTTGTGCTTCTGCTCCGATTGGGTGGTAAGGGTTTTTAATATATTCTAAAGGAATATCACGATCAACTACCCATCCGTAGAAAGAAGAGATCGGATTACCAACAGAGTTTACCCATTCTGCAGCACGCTTAGCATCGATATTTTGAATCTGACCATCAGAATCTCCAAAACTAACTAACTCATTGTCGTTAGCAGAAAGAAGTAATGTTGAGTTCCAACTAAAGTTATCTGAAGTTACATTTTTAGTGCGAAGTTCTAATTCGAAACCACTATTCTTAACTTTACCTATATTTACTAAGGCACTATTAAAGCCAGTAGTTGAAGAAACTGGATTGTCAATTAATAGTTTGCTACTATTTCTTTCATAGTATTCAACCGAACCAGTAATTCTGTTTCCAAAGAATCCGAAATCAATACCTGGGTTTATCTCCATTGAACTTTCCCACTGTAAATCTTGGTTAGCAATGTTAAGTGAATTAAAACCTGAAGAAGTTCCACCGTCTACAATTGCAGTCGATGTTTCTAGTAATGCTAAGTATGGAAAACTATCTACTAATACATTCCCTGTATTAAAGAATGGATTTCCAGATACTCCATAACTAAAACGAAATTTCAAGATACTTATAATAGAACTTTCAGCTAATAAATCTTCTTTAGCAGCATTCCAACCTACAGATGCTGCAGGGAAGTTACCGTATTTAGTACTCGCACCAAAAGAAGAGAAACCATCACGACGCAGACTAAGAGAAACTAAGTATTTATCCTTGTAAGCATAGTTTACTCTAGACACGTAAGATATTAATCGTTGCGCGTAGTCATAAGAAGCTCCTTGAACAGTTGTAGGATCACCAGCACTAATTGTTTGAAGTAAATCTGACTGATACCCGGCAGCACTTATACTTTCGAATTCTGTATCCCACTTTTCAGCAGAGAAACCCAGGATAGCACTAATTTCATGTCCGTTAATTTCTTTATCAAAATTAAGGAAGTTATCTGTTACGAAGTGCATTCTATTTTGAGAGCTAGTAGAATAGTTTGCTGCCGAAGCACCATTTCTGTTAGATTGAACTCCTTGCCAGCGATCGCGCTTAGTGTTTTGAAAATCTCCTGCAATAGAAGATCTAAAGTTTAATCCTTTAGCAAGCTTGTACTTCATGTACATACTTCCATAAACTTTAAATTTGTAATCGTTACGATCACGCTCCAATACTTTAGCAGCAGGGTTTGTATTCGATGTATTACTAATATCCTGACCACTAGTTACAGCTGAATTATTAGTCATATCCCAGTCATCAAACATACGCTGAATAGCATAATCACCGATTTGGGCATTAGCATATTTTCCACCATCTCTGACACGGTTTACATTTCCGATTGTATTCGCGTCTAAGTAAAGGGGCAACCAAACTGTTTGACGAAGAATATCATGAGTAGATCCATCAAAACGTCTTCTATTTGTGTAAGAAGGGCTAAGGTTTACTCCAACAGAGAAATTATCATTAAGTTTAGTATCTACTTTTAACTTAACGTTATACTTTTTAAAGTCATCAGTTAATAGTACACCTTCATCATGTACGAAGTTTAATGCAGTACTATATTTAGTTTTCTTGTTACCACCACGAACAGCAAAAGAGTGACTCTTAATTGTACCTCCATCAAAAATAACATCTTGCCAGCTTCGGTCAACTCCAATATCCAATTTACGTTGTGTTTGATTAGATAAAGATCCGTTTGCTGCTAACTCCTCTGCAGCCTCATCAGCTAAAGAAAAAGAGTAAGCATCACTTTGGTGTGCTTCTTTGAAACCTAGGTATGTATTGTAGCTAAACTTAGTTTTACCCTCTTCACCTTCTTTTGTTGTGATTAAGATAACTCCATTTGCGCCTCTAGATCCATAGATTGCAGCAGATGCAGCATCTTTAAGGATTTCGAACGAAGCAACATCATTCATGTCTAAGTTACCTAAGTAGTCACTATCAACTACAAGACCATCTACTACAATAGCAGGATCTGAACTTGCTGAAATAGAACCAGTTCCACGAATTCGGATAGTTGGAGCAGAACCTGCTTCTCCTTCTGTAGCTGAGATATTAACCCCTGATACTTGACCTACTAAAGCGTCATCTACACGAGACACTGCAATTTGATCTAATTTCTCATTTGTTATTTTAGAGATTGCCCCGGTTAAATGACTCTTCTTCTGAGTACCATAACCAGTTACTATAATTTCATCCAACTCATTCTGGTCTTCAACTAAGCTTATGCTTAAGTTGTCTTGACCTGTAAATTGAATTATTTGAGTAGTATAACCCAAATAAGAAATTTCTAGATTTTCATTTTGTTCTAATGCAATAGAAAATTTCCCATCAAAATCGGATGTTGTTCCATTGTTGGTGCCTTGTACAATTATAGTTGCCCCTGGTATTGGTTCACCGTTTGCATCTGTAACTGATCCACTGAGTTGTGTTTGTGCAAATCCAAAGGCTACGCCCAGAAGAACAAACAACAGTGTTAAGTGAGATTTAATTTTCATACGTTGTTAATAGTTAGTTATTCATTGTTTAATTTTAAAAAAATCGTTTCAAAAAGAATCGACGCACTAAACGATGGTATGAACAAAAATATTTATCTTTGTAAAACATTGCTTAGGCAGTGTCTTTATTACTTCCCTCTTGTTATTGAAGTAATTATAAAAGGGTAGGTACAACTACCCTTTTTCTATATCACATGATTTGGAAAACCAGATTGGTTCACCAAATTGGTTTTCCAAATATATTAAAAAAATTGTATCTCCAAACAATTTGGCTACTTTATTCTATCGAAATGATAAGAATTTGATAAAAAAAGCAACTGAATTTTGCTTTATTCGAAATTGCCAAAAGAATTTGGCGAGAGCATAAATAAAGCCAGAAAAAGAAGCTTCTATCTCGAAGTATAGGACCTCTCTAGCTTTGTTGTTTTAATTTCAATTCAACTGAATTGAAATGGGTTTGCTGTACTTAAGCTTTCAACTCCCGAATTATTTCTAGCGTCTTTTTGACATCTTGTGTCAATTTAGAATAGGACTCATTTGCTAGTATTTTTTTAGAAATAAGCTTTGATCCCATCCCAACACAAGTTACACCTGCATCAAACCAACCTTTTAGGTTTTCAACTTCTGTTGACACGCCCCCAGTAGGCATAATCGATGTCCAAGGTTGTGGTCCCAGAATAGCTTTTACAAAGCCAGGTCCGTAGGTACTTCCGGGGAAAAGCTTAACCAGCTCACAGCCCAATTCTTCAGCACGAGCAATTTCAGTTAGCGAGCCACATCCTGGAGACCAAAGAACTTTTCTTCGGTTACACACTATAGCAATATCTTCTCTAAATACAGGGGTAACAACAAAGTTAGCTCCTGCAAGCATGTATTGAGATGCTGCTGCTGCATCTGTAACCGACCCAACTCCCAGAATCATACCCGGGAGTTCTTCGATTGCATATTTAATTAATTGGTTGAATATCTCAAAGGCAAAATCACCACGGCTGGTAAATTCCATCAGGCGAGCTCCACCATCGTAACAAGCTTTTAAAACTGCTTTAGCTACGTTTATATTCTCATGATAAAATAAAGGAACCATACCAGATTCTTTCATTTGTTGTATAACTTCTAGTCTTGTATATTGTGCCATAATTCAATTATCGAGCAACGCGCCCTGAGGCATCTCCACTCATTAGTTTTTCAATTTCAGGAATAGTCACTAAGTTAGCGTCTCCTTTAATGGTGTGTTTTAAACAAGATGCAGCCACTGCATAATCTAATGCTTTTTGATCATCTTCTGGATAATGAATCAATCCGTAAATTAACGCTCCCATAAAAGAATCTCCTCCTCCAACACGATCTACAATATTTGTGATTTGGTACTGTGCACTTTCGTACATCTTTTTACCATCGTACAAAACTCCTGCCCAGGTATTGTGAGAAGCAGAAATTGAACCTCGAAGGGTTGTGATTACTTTTGTAGCGCGTGGAAATTTAGCCTGCATTTGCTGACACACGGATAAAAAAGCTTCTGCTTTCACATCTTCCCCTTGTGTAGTAATATCCAATCCTTCTGGCTTAATACCGAAGTGCATTTCTGCATCTTCTTCGTTGCCTAATATAATATCACAGTACGAAGTTAACTCGGTCATAATACGTTCACGATCTCCATCATAATTCCACAACTTAGCGCGATAATTTAGATCTGTTGAAATAGTAATACCCATTGAACTTGCTACTCGAACTGCTTCTAGACATGCGTCTGCTGCGCTCTGAGATATTGCAGGCGTAATTCCTGTCCAATGGAACCATTGTGCGTCTTTAAAAACTTCGCTCCAATCGACCATTCCAGGTTCTATTTCAGACATGGCAGAATGAGCACGGTCGTAAACAACTTTACTCCCTCTACTTACTGCCCCAGTTTCTAAAAAATAAATCCCCAATCGATCTCCACCTTCAACAATATGTTTTGTCCCTACGTTGCGTTTTCTCATTTCCGTGAGTGCACATTGACCTATATCGGTTTTAGGAAGACGAGTTACAAATTCTACTGGCACATTGTAATTAGCTAGTGAGACAGCTACGTTAGATTCTCCACCCCCGTAAACAACGTCAAAGCTGTTCGCTTGAGAGAAACGTAAAAAATTCTGCGGAGCCAATCGTAACATGATTTCCCCAAATGTGACTACTTTTTTCATTTAACAATTCAGATTATAATTATTATTTAAAACTTAAATACATCAACTCAATGATAATGTTTTTTACTGTATCAAATTGAAATCTTCCACAAAAAAACAAGTAAACCAACTTCTTATTTGGTACATAAATTTGGTTTACCAAATTGGTTTACCAAATATACTAAAAAAAACGAACCCCACTAAATGAATCCAAAAGAATTAATTTCATTGATAACTACTTGATTAATAATAAAAAACTGCGGGAAAATCATTACAAGATTTCACCGCAGTTTTTTAAATTATTGTAATGTTATATTAAATACCCAAAGCCTGTCCTCCACCAATCTGAATTGTCTCAGCAGTAATAAAAGCAGCATCATTACCTGCTAAAAAAGAAACTACAGAAGCTACTTCTTCTGGCTGTCCAAGTCTTCCTAACATGATGTTGTTCTTCCAAGAAGCAAAAACTTCTGGTTTGGTCGATTTGATTTGAGCATGGAAAGGCGTGTCGATAGTTCCTGGAGAAACTGCATTTACGCGAATACCGTATTCGGCTAAATCTTTTGCAAGTGCTCTTGTTATTGCATGAACTCCAGCCTTAGATGTTCCGTAAATTCCAGCACCAGGGCCACCAGCATTCCATCCAGCGTTGGATGTATAGTTGATTATCGTTGGAATTTCACCTTTTTTAAGGAAGGGGATTGCAGCTCTTGAAGTAAAGAATACAGAATCAAGATTAAGTGCCATTACATTTCTGTAAAATTCAGTTGTCATTTCTTCGAACCGAGATCTTCCGCCTAGTCCACCTGCATTATTAACGAGTACATCAATTTTTCCGTACTTTTCGCCAATTTTTTGGATGTTTGCGGTTACTTGTTCATCATTAGTAACATCAAAACCATAGTATTCGGATGTAATTCCTGCAGCTTCAAGTTCTTTAACTCTATCAGCTCCAGCTTCATCTTCGATACCATTTAAAATTACGGTATAACCGTCTTTACCTAATCTTTTTGCTACTTCAAAGCCAATACCTCCGGTTGCACCAGTAACAAGGGCTACCCTATTGTTTAATTTACTCATTATGTGTTTTTATTTAATTATTTTCAATTGGTTTAATTTCTTTTATCAGAAGATATAAGGACAGTGTTGCAAGGGGAGCAAGCACTGCTAATATAATAAAGGCAGGGGTATATGATTCGACAGTAATGATCGGAATTAGCCAATTCATTATAATAACCGAAATTGCTCCTATACTTCCTCCTAGACCAGCTAATGTTCCTACAGATTTACCACTAAGTAAATCGCTAGGGATAGTTTGAATGTTACTTATTGAGAACTGGAACCCAAAAAGAACAAGGAATACAAAGCTTACAAATTTCTCAGGAGTGTTAGCGAATAGAATTGCTCCTATAATAGAAATAAAAATAACTGCACAACCAATCGCAACAGTTCGCTTGCGCGTAAAATCTACACTATTATTTTCTAGAAGTTTCTTTGCATACAATCCGCCACTAATACTACCAATCATTGCTCCAACATAGGGAAACCATGCATAGTAACCGATTTCTTTAACGTTGAAATCAAATTCTTTATATAGATAAATAGGCATCCAAAAAACAAATAGCCACCAAATTGGTTCAATAAAAAAGCGAGCTGAAATTACTCCCCATGCTTCTTTCTTTGAAAGAATTTCCATTACTGTTAAAGCCTTTTCGTCTTCTATATTCTGTCTGCTTTCGTGACGTCCCGAGACAATATGATTTTTTTCTTCGTTTGTTAACCACGGGTGTTTCTCTGGTTTAGATTTATTGATAATTGCCCATGGAATAATCCACAGAAATCCAAGTACACCAATAATTACAAAAGTAACTCTCCATCCATACACACCGTATAATTCAGCAACAGTAGGTGCTGCAACTATAGATCCTATTCCAGCTCCAGCATTGAATATACCTTGTGCAAGAGCTCGCTCTTTAATAGGAAACCATTCTGAATTATTTTTCACAGCTCCAGGCCAGTTGCCTGCTTCTGCCACACCCAATAGACCTCGGAAAATTCCAAGTGATGCAGCTCCTTTTGCAAAAAAGTGTAATACAGAAGCTAATGACCAAAAGAAGATTGATAATATGAAACCAATCCTTGTTCCTACTTTGTCATAAACTTTACCCGAGATAAATTTACCTGCGGCATAGGTTATTGTAAAAATATTAATAATCCATGCATAATCTTGCTCAGTCAAACCAAGATCATCTTTCATTGCTGGCCACATTATTCCTAATGCAGCTCTATCTATATAGTTAATTACCGTAGCTAAACATACAAGTCCAATAATCCACCATCTCAATCCTTTAATTTTCATAATGTCTTTATAATAAAGCAGCATAGATTCAGAATCTATAGATCGCTTTGGTTCCCTCTTATTACTTCTATGGGTGGTACAACACCCGTACTGTTTTACTCGATATTATAGCAATATTGGTAAAGTGCCTTGAAGTGTTTTTTCATAGAGTCTTTTGCTGCATCTGGATCATTCTCTCGAATGGCATCAATAATGTCTTTGTGTTCTTTAATCCCGATAAATGCTGTGTCTTTGTCACACACATGATATTGTTCGAAATTATTGATAATTTCGGGTGTGATTTTAAGCATAAAAGTATTCAAGGTAGGATTTCCACTTGCTCGAGCTATAGACAAATGGAAGAGTAAATCTTCTTGAACAGCATCTTCTCCAGCTATAACTTTATCTGAATATGCTGTTAAAGCATTTTCCAAATGAATCAAATCGTCAGTTGTTCTTCTAGTTGCAGCTAATTTTACAGCTTTGAGTTCTAAGAAAATTCTAGCCTCAACCAGTTCCTTAAAAGAAGGTACAGGTAAACTCAAGATATCGTCAATCATTCCGTTGAGAGCAATTATACCTATATCGGCAACAAATGTTCCACTTTGAGGAATAGACTTCACTAAACCATAAAACTCTAAGGTTTGAAGCGCATCACGAAGATTCCCTCGAGATACGTTGAATTTTTCGGATAACATACGTTCAGAAGGAAGCTTATCACCAGGTTCTAAGTTTTTGAAATTAATTAAATCCTTGAGGCTCGAAATGATCATTTTTTTTGTACTCTGAATTTCGTTATCTATTATCATATTATTTATTGTTCTAATTCACTAATATAAGACATTTCAAAAATAAGCCATTCCATGAAACATTAATCGTGAGAAACTTTTAATTCTGAATAGATAACTTTAACGTTTGAATTAAAAATTATTTGCATTAATTAATTTTTGTTTAATATCAAATAAAACTAAAATCATTACTACTTTCAAAATTAAAGAAATCTTCAAGTGTAGCAATGACTTTAGCTAAGTATTCATTAGGATATCTTAATAACCATCATTTTGAGTGATAATTCCACCAGTTGCAAGCACTTCAGATACTGGTATAGGAAACAAGTGATAATTATCATTAACTGTTTCTCCTAATTCAGCATCGACTGTATTTGTTCTGACTAAATCAAACCATCTGTGACCTTCAAAAGCCAACTCTAGTCTTCTTTCATTTGCAATGGCATGTCTAACATCAGCCTGTGTACTTACAGTTCCAGTTAAACTAGTCAAACCTGCTCTAGTTCTTATCGAATCTAATAAAGGTAATACAGTGTTGGCAGAAGTACCATTTTCATTCAATGCTTCTGCATATAATAAAATAACATCTGCTAATCTGATTTCGATCCAATCATGGTCACTACCTAAACCTCCATCCTTTGGAAATTTAATAGCTGTTGTACCGTCGACACTAAGTGTTACTGCTCTTCGTAAATCAGTACCGCCACCATTAACATCGCTAGCATCAAATGCAGAAACTAAATCAGGATCTACTGGTAGATTAGATTTTGAATCATCTCCAACAAACCAGTTCCAAAAATCAGAACCAAAAGAATATTCGTCAACAATAGAAGCCGATATTTGAGTAGCAAATATAATTTCTGAGTTTACTGCTTCATTAGCGGCACCAAAAATTTCATTAAAGTTACTTTTGAGACTAATTCCTGCAGCAGCAGCTCCATTTACCACAATAGCAAGCTGTGTTTCAGCATTAGTAAAATCTCCCATAGCGGCATAAACTTTACCTAATAAAGCATGAGCAGCAAGTTTAGAAGCTCTTCCGTCTGAAATGACAGCACTTAGAGTAGTTGCAGCAGTAAGATCAGGAATGATTACATTGTTATAAACTTCTGAAGCTGGCCTTCTCACTAAAATATCAACATCTGTAAGGCTTGGTGCAGCAGATAAATTTACCGTAACAGCTCCAAAAGACTTAACCAACTTAAAATAAGATAATCCTCTTAGAAATCTAGCTTCTGCTACTTGAGTTGCATTTGTAGAATTCTCAATTACATTATTAGCACTTAGTATTGATTTATATAAAGCGGTATATAAAGGACCAAAAAATTGATCTTCCATAGTTGTCAAATTACTGGTAAAAGTGTCAAATTCAGTATATGGTGCTTCTTCCATAAGTGCATTATCAGATCTAAACTCAGCCATTACTGCTAAAGGTGTGACACTTGCAAGTTGGTAGTAATATGCAGCGTTTAAAACGCCTTCAAAATCTGTTAAGGAATCTGCACTTGCGAAATTAGGCGGCGACTGATCCAAATCGACTGAACATGCTGTCATTAAAAACAGGGATCCAAATAATATATGTATATATTTCATTTTTATTTATTTAAAAGTTAACATTTAAGCCCAAAGTGAAACTTCTAACAACTGGACTAGCACCAACTTGTGCGCCATAAGTTGTCGGGTCAGTACCTTTAACACCTTCTGGATTATATGAAGTATAATCATCTCCAAATATGTAAAGCAAGTTAGATCCGGCTAGATAAGCTCTAACAGAACTTAAACCAACGTTTTTAATCAAATCAGAATTAAGTGTATATCCAATCGTTAAATTTCTTAATGCTACAAAAGAAGCATCTTGAAGTATATGGTCAGTTTGGTTTCTATTTCTTTCGATTATTGTTCCATCTGTTGGAGTAGGAATACCAGAAACTCTACCTCCCCATTGTGAACCATAATAAAGTGGGTCAATATTGTAAACGTCTGCACCGTGAGAACCTTGAAACTGTAATGACATGTCAAATTCTTTGTATCGTAAATTGTGCGACATACCCCAGTAAAAATCAGGAGTGTTTTGACCAATCTTAACTAAATCCCCTCCATCAGCAACAGATCTTGTTCTATCAATTACACCGTCTCCATTCTGATCAACTACATAAGATGCATCGGGCATACTGTTAGGGTGTCTAGAACCATCTGTTAAATATTCGTAACCGATAGCTTCAGTGGTTTCTAATCCCCACATTTCACCAATACCACCACCAACATAGTTTCTAAATACAGCCCCTCGACCACTTTGTCCAAAAATTTGTTGTGGTAATTCATCTAAACCACCTAAATATGTAATTTCCGTATCAACAGTAGATAAGTTGGCATTCATGTTCCAACCAAAAGTACCGTTATCAATTAATCGTGCAGATAATTCAAATTCCAAACCAGAACTTTTTACATCACCAACATTAAGAATTGACGTTGGGTTTCCTAATACTTCTGACTGTGCTTGATTAATTAAGATGTTTTCGATATCAGAAGTATAGTAATCTACGCCTAATGTGAAACGATTATTTAAGAATCCTAAATCAACTCCAAAGTTGGTCTCAGTATTTGTTTGCCACGTTAAATCTGGGTTTGGTGAATTCGAAGGAATTAAAAACCCTGTTCCATATATTGTGGCTGCAGGAGACAAAAGACTCAAAGAATCGTAAGAACCTAAGAAAGAAGTTGTCCCTAACGAACCAGTACTAAATCTCACTTTCAATTGACTTAACAGTTCGCTATCTTGTAAAAAAGCTTCATTGTGTATGTTCCATCCAAAAGATAATGCTGGGAATGTTTCATATCTTTTATTTGCTCCAAAACGGGAATCACCATCACGTCTTAATGAAACAGATGCTAAAAAACGATTGTCGTATGCATAGTTTATTCTTCCGAATACACTTTCTCTAACTCTAGTTTCATCTCGTTCGTTTACAGTAATATCTGCAGGAGCAAACAAATTGAAATTAAGAATAGCTTCATCTGGCACATTTACTCCACTGAGACCAGTACCTATAAGTTTAGTTGTTTGAACTTCAAAACCTGCGACAGCAGAAATGTCATGATTTCCAATAACTTTTGCATAATTTAAAGTAGTCTCACTCAATAAAGTGGATAGTTTTAAATCCGTTTGTCTCATGAAGGTTTGAGAACTTCTTGCTCTAGAATCAAAGCCAAGTAATCGATGTGAATAGGCTTGTGTATCTCTTATGTCACCTCCAAGAACAGTTTTTACTTTTAGCTCATCTAAGATATTGTATTGAAGATATCCACTAACATTTGCAAAAAATGTTTTTTCCCAGCTTTCAACATTGTCAAGCTTAGCTGCAGGTCCTGCATCACCAGATCCCCCAATACCATTATTTGCTCTTCCATAATGCCAATCTTGTGCCGCCATACCAGGCTCTAACGAATAGATACTGTTGGCTTGATAACCTGAACCTCTATATCCATTATCAAATGCGGATAATCCTAAAGCCTGTGCCTTAGCGTCCAATTGCTGAACAAATGCAATGGATTCCGTAGTATGATAAATAGAATGAACACCATACGATCTTAATAAATCTCTCATGTCGTGACCTAAAATATCCCGTTTAGACGTAAATCCATTCGCACTTATACCCGTCTTAAATTTATCGCCCAAGTTAGCATCAACATTCATTCGGAAATTTAATCGTTCATATCCTTGTGTGATTACAACCCCTTCTATGTCTTGATATCCAACAGAGGCAAAATACTTAACATCATCACTTCCGCCACTCACACTGAAATCATGGCTAGTAGAATTACCTGTTTGAAAAAGCCAATCTTCTGGGCTTATTGCGCCAGGGGAGTCTTCATATGCAGTTAATCTATATTCTAAAAAGTCTGGATCTACAGTCGCAACAGTTTGAGGCCAATTGCCAGCAGCAATCTCAGCTCTTGCAAAAGCTGCCCATTCTGGGCCAGATTTAAGGATGTTATCACGGTACTTACTTGAAGAGTTTACATAAGCATTATAGCTAAAACTGGCTTTACCAGTCTTCCCTTTTTTGGTCGTTATTAAAATAACACCATTTGCTCCTCTTGATCCGTAAATTGCTGCAGAAGCAGCATCCTTCAGGATCGAAAGACTTTGTATGTCATTCTGATTAACGGTTTCTATACCCCCTGAAATTGGATATCCATCAACAACAATTAGAGGGTTTGAAGCTCCTGAAATAGAAGAAGCTGCTCTAATTTGAATCTTAGGAGCTGCACCTGGAGAACCATCTTGGTTTTGAATTAAAACACCAGATAATTTCCCTGCTAAAGCATCATCAACACGTGCAACTTGTAAAGCAGCAATTTCGCCACCTCCAATTTTAGCTACAGCACCTGTAAGCTGTGATTTTTTTTGAGATCCGTATCCTGTTACAACAATTTCATCCAACTCATTCTGGTCTTCAACTAAGCTTATGCTTAAGTTGTCTTGACCTGTAAATTGAATTATTTGAGTAGTATAGCCCAAATAGGAAACTTCTATGTTTTGGTCTTGATTTACTGAAATAGAAAAAATTCCGTCAAAATCGGAAGTTGTCCCATCGTTCGTTTCTTGAACAATTATAGTTGCTCCTGGTATTGATTCACCATTTGCATCTGTTACTGTTCCACTGAGTTGTGTTTGTGCAAATCCAAAGGCTACGCCCAGAAGAACAAACAACAGTGTTAAGTGAGATTTAATTTTCATACGTTGTTAATAGTTAGTTATCATTGTTTAATTTTTAAAATCGTTTCAAAAAGAATCGATCGCACTAAACGATGATATGAACAAAAATATTTATCTTTGTTTATCATTGTTTAGGCAGTGTCTTTATTACTTCCCTCTTGTTATTGAAGTAATTATAAAAGGGTAGGTACAACTACCCTTTTTCTATATCACATGATCTGGAAAACCAGATTGGTTCACCAAATTGGTTTTCCAAATATATTAAAAAAATTGAATCCCCAAACTTTTTGGCTGCTTTATTCCATAAAATCCTCTCGGATTGGACTAAAGACGTCAATTAATTCTCCTGCTTCGGTGCAAATTGCTCCATGAAGCGCATTAGTAGGTATATAAAAATTGTCTCCAGCCTTAAGTGTTTGTGTCTTTCCATCAATGGTTACATCGAATGATCCTGAAACAACATGAGTTACTTGAGAATGATGGTGCTGATGCATAGGCCCAATACCTCCTTTTTCAAAGGCTACGTGAACCAACATAATTGAATCATCGTATCCCATAATTTTTCTTTTCACTCCTTCGCCTACACTTTCCCACGGAATGTCTTTTGTGAGTAAAAACTCTTTACTTGTTCCAAAACTTTTCATTGTTATTATTTTATTGTTTGTATTAAATAAGGGCCAGTCCAATTGATTTTTTTTCCATTTACTTCAATGGCGTGTTTTTGATTTTCATCTGAATCTTGATTAGATAAAAACACTTGGATTGGCTTTCCAGTGGTAAATTCGATCGTGATAGCTGTATATGCAGCACTATCTAGGGCACTGGTTATGTTTTTAATAGAGGAAGTTGCATTTATAGCTATTTCGCTTACTGGACTATAACGCCCATGAATTTCAATTGCAGATACAAATAAGGTAGCTGCTGTATTTTTTCTTCGTATTATAAAGGAGGAGTCGTTCCTCAAATTAAACTCAGGGTCATTGGCGCCTAATTGGGTGAAAAGAAATTCATCCTCGGGCGTATTCATCATGGAAAGGGTTCTAAAGGTCGTGCCAGAAAACCAACTCAACTGATTCAAAGACTTCCCATTTTTCGCTTTCGAACGCAGCCATAAATGTTGATATCCGTTGTCTTTCCCCAACGGCAACAGAGAAGCTTGTGACTCAAGCGGAAAAGTAGTTGACATAATTTGACCGAAATAGTGATACGGTAAATCGTATTGGTTTTTATCTTTCGAATCGATCTTAAACACATCGAGAATAAGTTGATTATCCAGACGATCGTCTTCGATTAACAATAGTGTTCGGTGCATTTTTACACCTTTGTAGGCATTATTTTCTTTTGCACTGATTAGTTGGTTTCCATTTGCAGAAAGAACACTAAAATATTTATCCGAATGAAATTGACTCCCAATAGCATATTTTCCTTCAAAATGAGAAGTTTCGTTTACAACTAAGGTGTTGTGTGCTATGGTTTGTTTTGCCCAAGTTGTGTTTTCTTTTAGGTATCCTCCTCCATTTTTCTGATCAATATTAACGAAACGCGCTAAGCCATAATCTTGTAAAACCTCTTCTCCTTTATGATATAATGAAAATGAAAGCTTGTCGTAATGACCATGACTATTTCCATGAGCAGAATATTTAGCAACTAAATTGAGTTCTTCTTCAGTTGAGCCAGATCTGAGGATACTGATGCCTCCTTGTTTTCCTTGAGGGCCATCGGTAAGTTCCATGGATTGTTTTTCAAAAGGCACCGCTTTTCCTTCAGCAATTGCAAGTGCCACTGAAAAACCTGCATCATCTAATGTCAATTTTCCTTGCTTTTTGGCAATAGAAAGTAATCCCGGATTTTGATTTCCATAATGATATGCAATATCTACTGCAGAAACCAATTCTCTTGAAAAATAAGACATCCCTTTTTGCGCGTCATTTAAAGGGTAAAATGCTCCGTTCGAATCGGTAAGATTGAGTAAAGTGTTTACTGCCTTGAGAAGCACACCTCCTTTGTATTCAAATATTTTTTCTTGTGGACGCATATTGTTCAACCCAACTGCAAAAAGCAAATAAGGGTACATAGCATAGCGCTGATAATAGGGAGCTTCAGTATAATAACCTTCTGGAGAAAAGGGGGCTTCTATATTGGCTAAGAATCCTGCTTTACCTGTTTCATCCTTAATAAATCCGCCGTCATTGTCCTTTGCATTAGCATCTATTCCATCTTGTTTTAATCCGCACAAGGCACGCTGAATAAGTTCTTCATCTTCCATAACCAAACCAATCATTCCGACTGCGGCATTACCCCAAGTACTATGGTTATGAATTCGATTGAAGTACTGTGGGTTTGTAACAGAAATGTAATCTGCAAAAGGTCGAAACAATTCTTTTTCAAGATATTTTCTTTCTTTTTTACTTAAGAAATTATAAACACAATCGTATGCTTGACTTACATATACCAACCAATTGGAATCATTCAAACACTGCCAGAAAATCTTTCCACGGGCATAGGAACGGGGTTGTGGGTGAATAGGCAACGACTTGTAAATTCGAGCATACTCCATTAAAACCTCTTTCACATATTCAGCATAGACTTGATCATCTAAAATTTGAAACAGCACTCCAGCTTTTTGTAAAATCAAAAAGTTTTTTTTGTGTCGTTCATGAGTATAACCTCCCGCCATGTCTTTGGGCGTTGGAACATGAATTCCTGTTTCTATTTCGGCATCTACTTCCGCTTTTATTTCAGCTAAATAGCTATCAAAAAAAGGAACTTCTCCTAAGTTTTCTCTAATCTTTTGAACGCCTTCTTGGGTTAATATCAAGTTTGGGTGTTCTTGTGCTTTTAATAAAAAAGCAGAGAACAATGCAACGATGAGGATTCCTTTTTTCAAGTGTTTTATTTTTGAGGTTGTACGCCTAGTTTTTTATTATCTAACCCTAGTAGATTTGGACTGTTTTCATCGGTATAAAGTTTTCCGATTGAATACTTTTGATCGCCACTTACTTCTATCTGTTTCGAGTTTTCAAGCTGAACATGAGTTACATTGACTATGGGTTCTCCAACAACCAAATGCATTTTAATGTTTTTAGTTTTAGTAAAAATAGAATTCTTCATCACTATATCCTGCACACCGTAAAGATTAATCGCTGCTTTGTATTTATTACGCGATCCAAAACCAATATTGTCAAACGTACAATGGTCTAGATATAAAAAAGGTCCGAAGGTGCTTTCATCTTTTCCACCGCGATGTAAGCTCAAAACGGCTCCTTGAATATTAGAGAAATGATTATTGATCAGGGTCACATACTCTGCATTATAAATTCCTACGTCGTCTGTTTCACGATCTAACGCCATTACATGTCCAGTAATGTTATTGAAGGTTGAATTTTCGATGTGAATTTCGTCCGCAAAAGTATTCTTGTACACACGAATTACATCAAAAGAATGGTTTACGTCTAGATTATCAAAAGAGCAGTCTTCTATTCTAATACTGTAGTTTTTGTTCATCGAATATTTACTCGTTCTAATCACAGCGTTACCCGATCCATCGGGTGCATTTTCTCCATCAAAAGTCAATCCTTTTAATTGAAGTTCTCCCCCATTTACAATATCAAAAGCTGCCTTCTTTTCCCATAGAACAAGTGGTTTTTGATTTGCAGCTGCTCGGATTGTTAATGGGTGTTTAATCAAAGGTAGTTTAGTCAATTCGTAAGATGCACTTTCTGCTAATTCCAAAACATCACCCGGATTTGAGTTCTTAATTGCATCAAACAGGGTATTCACTCCAGCTCTAACAGAATGAGTTGTTCCGCTTTCAAACGCTATACGCTTGTCTTCTTTTGAATAGAAAGTGGTGCCTGTATTTTCTTTAGTGGGTAATACATCTGCCAACTTTGGGCTAATTATTTTTCTTCCAATGGCTGGCATCAGGAGTCCATTTTCATCCTGAACCAGGCGCATTTTTTTAACCTTGAATCCTTCTGATAAATCAGGGTTAATGGGCAGGTTGGTGCGGTTGTTTTTAAAAGCTATACCGCTGATATCGTCGTACACAGTAACCAATTTACTTGGCTTATCTAGATAAAATGTATTGTTTGTAAAAGTCGAATTAATTGGAGTTGCTGAACGTTCTTCGTCACTCCCTGCACACAATTGAACGTGGTCAGAATTGACAAAAACATTGTTTTCGATTATGGCATCTTCTACTTGAAAGTATCGATTCAAAGGAGAATTCGGAACACCATTCATTACCACTAAGGCGCCTCTAAAACGATAGCCTGTTAATCCGTAGCCATAATTATTACGAACCGTTTGCTGTCCGTTGATCACACGAATCCCACCTGTGTTTCTTTTTCGATTCCCCAAAAACACATTCCCTTCTACCAAGGTTTCATCTCCATGACGCATCGTTAACGTTCCAATACTTTCAAAAAACACATTATTCTTGTAGGTAGTTTGATCACATTTATTAGAAATTATTTCGTGCTCACCATTACAACGATCGAAATAATTATCTTGCACAAGGGTATTCGACTTTTCCATAGAAAAATGACTGGTACCAACACGAAGTGTTTCCCCACCATTTGAGCCCAGATTCTGACGAGGACCGAAGTAATTGGATTCAATTACATGATTATTTTCAATACTTTCTTTTGAATTCAATCGAACAATTAATGTAACACCTCGATTTCCCTTTCCTTCAAAATGATTGTGATCTACTCGATTGTTTTTCCCATAAAGAGCAACCCAACTGTCTTGTTCGTGACGTTCTGGATTAGAATAATTATCGATTACACAATTAGTCAAACGTGAATTATTTGCCAGCAGCTTGCTGTTCATGCGAAAAGAAATTACTTCATTGGTGGGTGTATATCCATTTTTAAAAACTAAACCTTCTACATGCAAAAATTCTCCTGCAATCTGAAGGTATGACTGTCCTTCCAATGTTACTTTACCTTTTTCTTCAACCGTAAGTTTAATGGGTGCATCTGCAGTTCCGTTTCCTTCTAAAAGAAGTTCAGCATCTTGCCATACGCCATTGGCTAGGACAATAGTTGTACCGGGTTGCGCTTTGGAAACAGCACTATTGAATTCCTCCACGGATTGAACCATAACTCGATCTTGAGCAGATATAGAGCCAATAAAAAGAACAAATAAGAGGGTGATTTTTAACGTTATGTGTTTGATCATAATAAATTGGATTACCAAATTGGTTTACCAATGTACATAATTTTTAATTGAATTAAACTTTTAAGAAGTTAAAATGTTTTTTTGTTTAATAACGATTAAAAACATTCGGTTAAATTAAAAAGATTGATTTCGGCTTGAGGAAGAAATTGTATACCGAAAAACAAGTCAAAATTCATTTGTATGTAAAACTAAAAAACCCTTGTTGACACAAGGGTTTTCAATTTAAATCTGTACCTCGAGTGGGAATCGAACCCACACTCCCGAAAGAACTGGATTTTGAATCCAGCGCGTCTACCAATTCCGCCATCGAGGCTATCGGATGACAAAAGTAGAAAATAATTTTCTTCTACCTAAAATAATCGCATTAAAGAGTGGCAGACCTAAAATTATTTATAAATTTGCATTCCCTAAAATAATGTTGAACAACAAATTAGGTCACGTGAAAACAGAAGCAAAAATTTTTAGTTGTACTCAAAGCGAAGTCCTTGCAAAAGAAATTGCAACGATATTTGGAATCCCCATGGGCAAAGTTGCCTTTTCACATTACAGTGATGGTGAATTTCAACCTTCCTTTGAGGAATCAGTTCGTGGGTCTAGAGTTTTTTTAGTAGGCTCTACACATCCTAGTTCTGAAAATTTAATGGAACTTCTTTTAATGATCGATGCTGCCAAAAGAGCTTCAGCTCGTCACATCACAGCTGTGATGCCCTACTTTGGATGGGCACGTCAGGATAGAAAAGACAAACCACGAGTTCCAATTGGAGCTAAACTTATTGCAAACCTTCTTGAGGCAGCCGGAGCAACTCGAATCATCACCATGGATTTACATGCAGATCAGATTCAAGGGTTCTTCGAAAAGCCAGTAGATCATTTATTTGCCTCAACAATATTTGTACCCTACATAAAATCATTGAATCTAGATAATCTCACCATTGCCTCTCCAGACATGGGTGGTTCAAAAAGAGCTTATGCATATTCTAAATTTCTCAAGAGTGATGTTGTAATATGTTATAAGCAACGTGAAAAAGCAAATGTGATTTCTCACATGGAATTAATTGGAGATGTGAAAGGCAAGAATGTAATTCTTGTTGATGATATGGTTGACACTGCAGGAACACTAACCAAAGCAGCGGAAGTAATGCGAGAACGCGGCGCTATTTCGGTTCGTGCAATTTGTACCCATGCACTACTTTCTGGCAACGCTTGTGAGCGTATCGAAAACTCGTTACTAGAAGAGTTGATCGTTACAGATTCTATTCCTGCAAAAAAACAAAGTCCAAAAATAAAAGTATTGAGTTGTGCTGATCTTTTCGCGAGTACCATGCGTGAGGTTCATGAAAACAAATCAATTAGTTCGAAGTTTATAGTTTAATTCAATAAATAAATACCAATGAAATCAATTACAATTAACGGATCAAAAAGAGAAAGCGTAGGCAAGAAAGCAACAAAAGCCTTACGTAATGCTGGTATGGTTCCCTGCGTTTTATACGGCGAAAACAATCCCGTACATTTTGCAGCGAAAGAACTAGGTTTCAGCAAACTCGTTTATACTCCAAATGCACACACAGTTGTGCTTACGCTTGACGACAAAACAACCGTCAATGCAATCCTTCAAGACATCCAATTTCACCCAGTGAGTGATCGAATTCTTCATGTTGACTTTTATGAGTTAAAAGATGACAAAGAGATTTCAATGAACATTCCAGTAGAAGTACAAGGATCAGCTCCTGGTGTACTTGTAAATGGTGGGACATTGGTTCTTAACAAGCGTAAACTTCGTGTACGTGCTTTACCAAGTAATCTTCCTGATGTAATCATCGCTGATATTTCAGCTCTTGAATTAGGAGGTAAATTGTTTACTTCTTCAATCGAATCAGAAAACTTTACTTTTGTTCACCCAGACAACACTGTTATTTGTCAGGTTAGAACTTCTAGAGCTGCTATAAAAGAAGATGATGTTGAAGAAACTGAAACTGAAGAAACTGAAACTGAAGCTGCTGAATAAGCATCTTCTTTGAATCGTTTAAAAAAGCATCTGTTGATTTTCAACAGATGCTTTTTTTATCTTTATACTTTATTAAAGAATGAATTACTTTAAAAAACTTTTTAAACGAACGGATAAACCAAAAGAAGACCCTTTGAAAAAATTTTTAATTGTTGGCCTAGGCAATATTGGTGCTCCTTATTACAATACCAGACATAATATTGGATTTAGGGTTTTAAATAGTTTTGTTGAAGAACGAGATTTAGCTTTTGAAGATCAACGTTATGGTGCCATTTGCAAAACTCGATTCAAAGGTAAATCGATGCTTTTATTAAAACCATCAACCTTAATGAATCTTAGTGGTAAAGCAGTTCGATATTGGGCTTTAAAAGAAAATATTCCACTAGAAAATATCCTTATAATAACCGATGATTTGAACTTGCCTTTTGGTACAATTCGCCTAAAACCCAAAGGAAGTGATGGAGGTCATAATGGACTTAAAGACATTCAAGCGCAATTGAATACTCCAAATTATCCTCGGATTCGTTTTGGTATACAAAGTGACGAAAAAGGGTATAATACGGTAGACTTTGTGTTGGGAAAATGGTCAGACCAAGAGCTTGATGCGATGCCACTGAGAATTAAAAAAACAAAAGAGCAGATTGTGTCTTTTGTTTCCCAAGGAATCCAAACAGCTATGAATCAGTTTAACGGCTCTTAGGAAGTTGTAAAACTGCGAATTTCTGATTGTGATTTATTTCCGCGCTGATCGATCGTGATGATTTGCCAAAAATAGGTAAGTCCAACATCCAATAACGCTGCATAACTTGAAGTTACTTGTTTGTCTTGAACTAGAAGCATTTGAGCTGCGTCTGTTCCGATATACACTTGATAATACGCAATATCGTCATCTAAATCCGAACCAGTCCATTGTAAGTTTACTTCTCCCGATGATAAAGTAACTTCTTGCTCGTCTAGAGGGCTATTTAACTGTGCAGAAAAAGGCAAAAAAGTTTCTTGCTGTAGGGCTTCCAAATAAAAAGTCCACACTTCACTTTTTGTATTTACAGGACTTGCTTCTGAGGAAGAAATAACCCACCATCTATAAGGAGCTCCTCGGTCTAAAGTAATCGTAGTGCTAGTCAAATCTGTAGACTTTCTCTTTTCCGTTTGTGTAATATTATTCCGAACAAAGACCTCATAAGAGTCGGTGTTTTGAGCCTCTTCCCAACCAAAATTGATTGTTCCCTGTCTAGTCGTTGTAGATAAGGGTAAACAAGTATTACTATTCTCTGGGGTTGTCAGCAAAACTGCCTCTGGTTCTGGTATCGATGGCTTAGAGCATGTACAAAGAAGAACTGTTATAACAATTGATGCTATTTTTTGGAACCTACGTTTCATTGTTTGATGAATTTTATGGTTTCTTCGTTCTGAGTACTGCGTATTTTAAGTAAATAATTTCCACTAGGCAACAAGCTCATATCAATTGGAACTTTCCTATCACTACCTTCCAGTTGAACTTTTTTATCTAAAAGAATATTAGCCTGAATATCGTAGATTATATATTGAATTGTAGAAGCTGTACCCCCAATCAAAACATAAGCCTGCTGTTGAACTGGATTTGGATATAAAACGGAGTCCATACCAATATAAATTTCTTTTTTAAAGGAGCCTTGGCAACTTAAATCTGTAGTAACTTCGATCGTATTCAACCCTTTTCTCAAGGGTAAATTGATTTGCGATTTACTTTGAATGCTTGTTTCTTGGTTATTTACTGTAACCTTATAGCGAGATGCTCCATTGAGCGATAAGGACAAACTCAAATCATTTTCATTTACAAAGGAAGTAACTTGTAAAGGCTCAGGTTCCTCTATTGAAGCTGTAAAACATCGTTCGAAACTTGGGTCATCCGCAACACCAATACAAAGGAGATAGTCTCCACTTTGGAGATTTAGAATGCTCAAGGTGTTCGTTGTAAACGAATAGTCATTTGAAAAGCCATTCGGTCCAGTAACTTGAACAGTATAATCGGCAAATGCAGTTGCTCTAATTTGAATCGCACCATTGTTTCTCGAAACACAGGTTTCATCAATTTTTGAAAGTATAAAATTATTAAAGGTATCTACATCGCATAAATCACCTCGTCCATCGGCATCGGCATCGGCTTGATCTTGATTTGCTGCGAGAGGGCAATTATCCGTAACATTTGGTATTAAATCGGGATCATCATTTTCTAGAATAGCTCCATTTACACAAAAGTTGATATTAAAGAGTATAATTCTTCCGGTATCTTGTGCCCCAACATCTTCAACTTTCAGTCTCCAAAGACCAAATGAAGATTGTCCATTAAACACACTTAAGTCTTCTGTTGGAAGAAATGAACCTGTAAAGGGTGCTGAACCATTTTCTGTCAAGTTCGTTGCTTCTTGATCGAAAACAGTATTCACAAAGTTGGAGCTGGCCCCGCCAATGTTGCGTGCTAAAATCACCTCTGTCCCATCGGGTGCAAGTAACGAAAGGATCATGTCGGACAAATACGTATGCTGAATACTCACTTCGATATTAACATCACTTATGACAGAATCATTCGCCATATAAACATCGGCAAACGAAATACCACTTTGTACAAAACTCGCATCTATTAAATTTATGGGGAGGTTTACTGCACCAATTGGGCTACAATCGAGTAAATCAGTGATGAAGTTTTGAACTTCAGAATAATTACTTTCTCCACAGCCATTAGTTCCTTTAACCCTCCAATAGAACGTTGTTTCGCTAGGAAGATTTTCTAAAGGAATGAAGTTAGAGGCTTTAGTTGTTGAAGAAACTACAATTGAATCAAACGTATTGGACAAAGATAATTCAACAATAAACTGATCTACGTTTTTATCTGGAGACCAGCTAAAAAGTGGCTTTGTCAATTGGACGCCGTCAGATGCGTTCGGACTCAATTCAACTGGAGTTTGAACAACACTTTGTTGATGGGTGTATTGAAAAGTTTGCTGGGCTTCGACCGATCCTGAGCTTGAAACTAAAGTCATTGTATAAACACCAGGGGATATGTTGGATGCTTTCGTAAGACTAATGGTTCCTTGTTGCTGATCGGTTGTAGATGAAACCGTATTAATCGAATAAGCAATCCCCGTTGGGACATTAGTCAAAGTGAGATCTACATTGCCTTCAAATTCTTGATATCGATTGAGTGTGAAATTAAATGATATGGGTTCGTTGTCACAGGCTTTTTTAGAAAGCTCTTGAAAAGGAGTCGCAAAGGGGCGCTCAAGAATACTAAAACGATAGTTGTTTACTGCAAAATAAATTCCGTTATCGGGAACAATTTTAATTCGAACATTTGAAGAATTGATGTTGGCAGGCACAACTAAGTCAAAGCGACCATCATTGGGTGTGTTTGATGCCAATAGAATGTCGAAATTTTGACCATTATCTGAAGACAAATAAATCGATACCGTTTCCGTATTGATTGGAGCTTGATCAGTATTTGCAACATCCCATAAGATCACTTCATTTGCTCCAGTTTGCCAAATTATAGTATTGGTGGCTGGCGAGGTAATCTCGAATGGACCGGCACGTTCAAGCACATTTATTATTCGTGAATCTTGATCCGTTTGGCCCACACTAGTAGAACTTGTTTCCGATCGGTCACGAACTGTTACTCCCCAAAGTAGCCTTCTACTATTCAAAGAAACTGTTTGCCAGTCGTTTGGAAATTGTGGATTCGTTTGAACCAATTGATTTGTCAAAACCCTGGACATGGAAGGGACTGTTCGAATTGGAGAATTGGTAGGTGAAAAGGATCGATTGCTAGATCCCGATTGATTATAAGGGCCAAAGTTTTCGCGTGTAACTAAGCCACTATTCAGTTGTTCCCAACAATAGGTCAACGAATCATCATCTGGATCAGAAGCTATTGCCTCTAATATATAGGCTGTTCCTTTGGGAATATTTACTTCTTGACCAGCGGAAACCTGTGGGGGTTGATTCACAATGGAGCTAGTTGCTTGACAACTGTTTCTAGCCAAATAATCTCGAATGTTTTTAATACTGTAATAATGAAAATAAAAGTCGCTGTGATTTTGAATATTATCATCTTCAGTTACACCAGCATAAGCCATAATAGTTGAACCACTTCCTGGTTCGCTATTCACTCCGGCGCTTTCTGTTTGATGTGAATAGGTGTGGTGCCCACCAAATTGATGTCCTATTTCGTGTGCTACAAAGTCAATATCAAAATAATCATTCAAAAAAGCTCCTGTTCCTGAAGTGTCAATAAAAGGGTGAGACGTATAGGCAGAACCTTTAAATCGATCTCGGCATACATTTCCAACCGTTCCGGCATTGCCATCGGGAGTTCCAAAATCAAATAAATGTCCGATATCGTAATTTGCCTCTCCAATAGAGTCGGTTAGTGTTTCTTGGATTTCTTCGTTGAAATCATTCCCATAGGGGTCTGTATCGGGGTCGTCGTACAACAAGTTTACATCAGAAACCAACTGAAGTTGCACGCCCAAGTCGATTTGAAAAATCTGATTGATTCGGTTGATTGTACTAATTATCTTAGCATAAGCATCCTCTTTGTTTGTTCCGTTTGTATCGTCATCATCTCCCCAAAACTGGGTGAATTCTCCTGTTGCAGAAACTGCAATACGATACGTTTTCAGGGTTTGGTTAGAGGAGAGTTTCGCAGCTTGTTTGCTTTGAATTATACCCTGAACTTTACTGTTTTCTGTGTTTTTACCTGAAGACACTAAACAATTCAGGGGTTCAAAATCATCGTAAAGCGTTCCATTTCGTTTATAAAAAAGGTGCTTGTTTTTATCTCCACTCCGATCAGGTTGTAAAAAAAACTGCCCTTCTGGAGAATCAATCATTGCGTTTACTCCCAAAGGAGAAATACTCCAGCGCGCATGAACATTTTTTCGTGATAAACTTGTCCCGACAAAGGTTTTAATGTTTGGATGTTCTTTAGATAGTTCAGAAGAGAGTAAGCTTACCTCACGTAGACTGAATTTTTCAGACTTACCAGACTCGTTTGGAAAAACAATGGTTGTTCGTTTCGTTTTAGAAAAACTAGATGGTGAGTCAATTTTAGAAATAAAAGCGTCCAATTGATCTCGATCTAAAGATACCGTATGAATATAATTGTTGCTATCAAAACCAATTCCTTTAGAAAAACCTTGCGTATCTTTTTCGAAAGTCCAAAGATCTTGAGCTTTAACCAAAAATGATATCGTCAGAAAAAATAAAAATAATACGATTTGACTCTTCACAAGGAAATTAAATTTAGTACTCCTTCAAACATACAATAATTATACCCTTTATTTAAGTCTAAAAATCATAGTTTTGTAGCGCATACCAAAATCCAACTGTTTTTAGTGAAAATCATATCTGACATTGAGAATTATAAAGAAGACACACCCAGTCTTTTGACCATTGGAACCTTCGATGGTGTCCATATTGGGCATCAAAAAATCATCCGCAATTTAGTTTCTCAAGCCAAAGAAAAAGGACACCTCGCAGTAGCCCTAACTTTTTTTCCACATCCACGAATGGTTCTTCAGAAAGACAGTTCTATTCGACTAATCGATACCATCAAAGAAAAACAGAAAATACTTGCCTCCTTAGGAATAGACATCCTTGTTATTCATCCTTTTTCAAAAGAATTCTCGAGATTAACTCCTTTAGAGTTTACACGAGATTTACTGGTCAACACTTTTAAAATCTCCAAAGTAATCATTGGATACGATCATCGTTTTGGCAGGAATCGAGAAGCTTCGATTCAAGACTTGTACCAATTCAGTACCGTGTACGACTTTGAAGTAGAAGAGATTCCTGCGCAGGAAATTTCATCTGTAAACATCAGCTCTACAAAAATAAGAACAGCCTTAGGCGAAGGGGATTTAGAAATGGTAAACACCTACTTGGATAGACCCTATTTGTTGACGGGAACCGTATCCAAAGGAGCTGGCTTGGGTCGCACAATTGACTTTCCTACTGCCAATATTGAAATAAAAGAAGCCTATAAACTTTGCCCACCGAACGGTGTTTATCGCGTTCAATCCGTAATTGATGGGGAACTTGTTTTTGGAATGATGAATATTGGAATTCGACCAACCGTAGGAGGAGATACCAAGACAATTGAGGTTCATTTTTTTGAATTCGACAAGGATATTTACCAACAAACTTTGGCCATAGAAATACGAAGTAAACTAAGAGAAGAGCAAAAATTTGATTCTTTAGAAGGACTTCAAAAACAACTTCAAAAAGATAAAAAAATATGCATCGGGTTATTTGATTCTGAAAAATCAGAAGACTAACCTTAAAACAATACATTTGTAATACGATATCATTGGACTTATGCTACAATTAAAATACCTCAGAGAACATAAAGAAGCCGTTCTAAAAGCGCTTGAAAAAAGAAATTTCAAGGGCGCTGAACTCATAAACCAATTACTCGAATTGGATGAAGTTCGAAGAAAAACGCAAACAGAATTGGACCAGCAACTTGCAGAAGCCAATAGTCTTGCAAAAGAAATTGGACTACTATTCAAGAACGGAGAAGCTCAGAAAGCGCAAGGTTTGAAAGAACGTTCGGCTGCACTCAAGTCAAGCTCCAAAGGCCTACAAGAGTTGTTGCAAGTAACCGAAATTCAATTACGAGCATTTCGTCTTCAAATTCCCAATACGCCTAAAGACATTGTTCCTGCTGGAGCAACCGAAGAAGATAATATTGAAACAGAACGTGGTGGCACTATCCCTGATCTTTCTCCAGATGCGCTTCCGCATTGGGAGTTAGCTAAAAAATACAACCTCATCGACTTCGAACTTGGAAGTAAGATAACTGGCGCAGGCTTTCCTGTATATACTGGTAAAGGTGCTCGCTTACAACGTGCGTTGATTAATTATTTTTTAGATAAAAACACCGCTGCAGGATATCAAGAAACTCAAGTACCGCATTTAGTTAACGAACTTTCGGGTTATGGAACGGGACAATTACCCGACAAAGAAGGTCAAATGTATCATGTAACCGGTGACGATTTGTACCTGATCCCTACCGCAGAGGTTCCGCTTACCAATATTTTTAGAGATGAACTTTTAGACGAAAAGCAACTTCCTATTTGTCTAACGGGTTATACTCCTTGCTTCAGGAGAGAAGCAGGAAGCTATGGTTCTCATGTTCGCGGATTAAACCGTTTACACCAGTTTGACAAAGTTGAAATTATACGCTTAGAAAAACCTGACCGCTCAGAAGCTGCTCTGAAGGAAATGGTAGACCACATTCGTGCTATTCTTATTGAACTTGAAATACCATACCGCATTTTACGTCTTTGTGCAGGCGATCTCGGTTTTACCGCTGCTCTAACTTACGACTTTGAGTTGTTTTCAACCGCGCAAGATCGCTGGCTAGAAATCAGCTCAGTTTCTACTTTCGAAGGGTTTCAATCGGAACGTTTACACCTAAGATACAAAGCTAAAGACGGAAGCAAACATTTGGTGCACACACTCAATGGAAGCTCATTGGCTCTTCCAAGGGTACTTGCCGGAATTTTAGAAAATTGCCAGACACCAGAAGGAATCAAAATTCCAAAAGCTCTTGTTCCATATACTGGCTTTGATTTGATCTCCTAAAAACATTATATGTTTATATACAACGTAACCACACATGTAGAACCAAACATCGAAAGTCGATGGCTGGAGTGGATGAATGATGAACATATTCCGCAAATGATACAAACTGGGAAATTCAAGAAAGCAATAATCTTTAAGGTAATTACAGAGAATGACTCGGGAGGTGTTAGCTATGCTACACAATATCACTGTTCTGATCGAACAGCATTTGAACGTTATCAAAAAGAGGATGCCGATCGACTCAAAAAACACGCGCTTGACAAATTTGGTGAACGCATTCTATCGTTTAGAACGGAACTAGAACAAATAATTGTCCTTTAATGAAAACTGTACGAGCCAAAAAAAAACTAGGTCAACATTTTTTAAATGACCTCAGCATTGCGGAAAAAATCACCAAAACGCTTCGCTTTGACACTTACACCAAAGTGCTTGAAATAGGTCCTGGAATGGGCGTACTAACACAATACCTTCCATTTGAAAAAGGCAATATACGCCTCATTGAGATTGATCGAGATTCAATAGCCTACCTTAAAAACAAGTATCCACTACAACACCAAAACATCATAGAAGGGGATTTTTTGAAGCATGACTTAAACGAGCTTTTTGGTGAGGAATCCTTCGCAATTATTGGAAATTTCCCTTATAATATCTCAACACAAATTGTTTTTAAAACAATCGAAAACAGAGAACAGATTCCGTTTTTTTCTGGCATGTTTCAAAAGGAAGTTGCAGAACGTATCTGTGAACTCCCAGGGACAAAAAAGTATGGAATATTGTCTGTTTTAGCACAACTGTTCTATACCGCTACTTACGAATTTACGGTGCCTCCAAACGTATTCAGTCCACCACCAAAAGTAGATTCTGGCGTACTCACCCTCAAGCGAAAAGAAAACTATAGCTTGTCATGTAATGAAAAACTTCTTTTTAAAATTGTAAAAATGAGTTTTCAACAAAGGAGAAAAACCATTCGTAACAGTTTAAAAACACTACAACTACCCTTAAATATTACAGAAGATAGTATCTTTGACTTGCGTCCAGAAAAACTTTCGGGAGACGATTTTATAGCATTGACACAAAAAATCGAAGATGGCCAAATTTCTTCTTGATAAAGACACCTTAACTCACATCCAATCCCTTGTTGAAAAACGATCGGATAAACAATTGGTGCGCAAATTGGCAGATGTTCATTATGCAGATATTGCAGAAATTGCAGAAAGTCTCTCGGTCGATGACGCCATTTATCTTGTTAAACTTTTAGACAGTGAAAAAACAGCTGATGCCCTGGCAGAAGTTGATGAGGATTTCCGAGAAAAAATCTTAACGCAACTTTCCGCCAAGGAAATTGCAGAAGAGATTGAAGAACTCGATACCGATGATGCGGCTGACCTTATTGCTGAACTCCCAGAAGAAAGACAGGAAAAGGTAATGTCCGAGATCTCTGACAGCGAACATTTGAAAGACATTCGTGAACTGCTAACGTATGAAGAGAATACAGCCGGAGCACTAATGGCCAAAGAATTGGTTAAGGTTCAAGAGGATTTGAGTATACTCAAATGCGTAAATGAAATGCGTGCACAGGCAGAATACGTTACTCGTGTTCATTCGATATATGTGGTAAACGACAAAAACAAACTTATCGGAAGGCTCTCCTTAAAAGACCTTTTGACTGCCAACTCCAAAGCAAAAGTTAAAGATATTTATATCCCAAAAGTTGATTTTGTAGAGGTCGATGAAGATGTGGAAGAAGTAGCTAAAATCATGTCTAAATACGATTTAGAAGCCATTCCAGTTGTAAACAACAAAAACGAATTATTGGGCAGAATTACGATTGACGATATTGTTGATGTAATTAAAGAAGAAGCTGATAAAGATTATCAATTGGCTGCTGGTATTTCGAACGATGTTGAAGCTGATGATACTATTTTTGAATTATCGAAAGCCCGCTTACCTTGGCTGTTTTTAGGCTTACTTGGGGGTTTGGGAAGTGTATTTATCCTTAGAGATTTTGAAGCTATCATGACACAGCCGCGCGTAAGAAGTTTATTCTTTTACACTCCACTAATAGCTGCAATGGCAGGAAATGTTGGCGTTCAGTCTTCAGCTATTATTGTACAAGGTCTTGCCAATGACGTTGTAAAAGGTTCGCTGATAAGTAGGCTTGTCAAAGAGGTTGGTCTTAGCCTTATCAATGGATTTTTCTTAGCAGTTGTACTGGTGATTTTCGGCTGGATAATGGGCCAAGAATTGATTCTGAGCTTAACGGTAGCTGGCTCCATGATGGGCGTTATTATTGTTGCTGCTTTGATCGGTACTTTTGTACCAATCATTCTTAATAAAAGAGGGATTGATCCTGCAATTGCAACCGGACCATTCATTACTACCGCTAACGATATTTTCGGAATCTATCTCTTCTTTTATATTGCTCAAACCTTTTTAGAATTTTAAGCTTGAACGTATGCACGTGCTTCATGTAGATGAAAATCACCCGCTTTTATTAGAACATTTAGCTCAGGCTGGATTTAAAAACACCCTAGCATACAAGCAATCAAAAGAAGAAATCCTTAAACGCATAGATCAATTCGAAGGCTTAATTATTCGAAGTCGCTTTCCGATCGATGCAGCTTTTTTAGATCAGGCCACTAGTTTAAAATTTATAGGACGAGTTGGTGCTGGAGTTGAAAATATAGATATAACGAAAGTACAAGAAAAAGGAATTCAACTTTTTGCAGCTCCGCAAGGCAATAGCAATGCTGTTGGAGAACACGCGCTGGGTATGCTGCTTTCTTTATTCAATAAATTACATCGTGGTGATCAAAGTATTCGAGACGGAAATTGGTTACGCGAGCATCATCGTGGACTTGAACTCGAAGGGAAAATAGTAGGTATTATTGGCTATGGAACTATAGGGAAAAGTTTTGCTAAAAAACTTCAAGGATTTGATGTGAAGCAGGTCATTTATCATGACCTACTGCACATGGAAGAGGATGGAATTGCAACTCAAGTTTCTCTTGAAGAATTACAAGCAACTGCAGATGTACTGAGTTTACATACCCCACAAACTTCACTGACAGTTGGAATGATCAATACTAAATTCATCAATCAAATGAAAAATAATTTTTGGCTACTCAACACCGCTCGTGGAAGTGCTGTAGTCACAGATGCTTTGGTCGACGGATTAAAAAACAATAAAATCCTCGGAGCCGGATTGGACGTTCTCGAATATGAAAGTAGTTCTTTTGAAAATATATTTAAGGCTCAACAAGACAACCCCAGTTTCTCCTATTTATTAAGCTCAGAAAACGTTTTACTTAGCCCACACGTAGCGGGTTGGACCGTGGAGAGTCATCGAAAATTAGCACAAATCATTTCAGAAAAAATATGTTCTACTTTTGGAACATCTATAAAAAAAAAATTATGAAAAAACTTTTAATTATTTGTACCGGAAATTCATGCAGAAGTCAAATAGCTCACGGATTTATGCAACATTTTGGAAAAGAAAAATTGGAGGTGTATAGTGCCGGAATAGAAACCCATGGAGTAAATCCAAGAGCGATTAAAACCATGAGAAAAGTTGGGATCGATCTTTCAAAGAACACTTCTAATTTAGTTTCGGAGTACGATACGCTTAAATTTGATTATATCCTAACTGTATGTGATCATGCGGCTGAGAATTGCCCCGTTTTCTCAGGAGATGCATTGCTTAAGTTACATCATAATTTTACTGATCCATCTAAATTGAACGGAACTGAGACGGAGATTGAAGCTGCTTTTGAAGCTACACGATTAGAAATAAAAAACTACTGTAAAGCTTTTGTCGATAAATATTTGGGCTAGTATTATTGCTCTACCACGTACTGAATGGTTTCTTGCGCACGTTGTTCTAGCAGTATTTTGTCCTTTTTAGCTTCTATTGTGGTCAAGGCTTCAGTGTCAAAATGACGAACGGTATACAGATCTACATTTTCAAAAACAGTTACTTTAAACTTGGAACGAAGAATCTGAAGCAATTCCTCTAATCTGTCGTACTTATTATTGACGCAAACTGAAAAACTAATTGCAGAATTTTGAATCAGATCTACGCGCATTTGGTATTGATAAAGTAAAGCAAAAACTTCACTGATGTTATCTTCTACCATAAAGGAAAAATCTAAAGAAGACAGTCGGATCAATACTTGTTTGGGTTTTAAAATATAGCACGGAATATGGGGTTCAAGCGTTTTTCCTTTTGATACAGATGTTCCAGCTCCTTCAGGATTTAAGAACGAGCGTACATACAAAGGAATTTCTTTTCGCTGCAAGGGTTGTAGTGTTTTTGGGTGAATTACCGAAGCTCCATAAAACGCCAATTCAATCGCTTCGGTATAAGAGATTTGATTCAACAGTTTTGTGTTTTCAAATACACGTGGATCACCATTTAAAACTCCCGGAACATCCTTCCAAATAGTAACCGATTCCGCATTGAGTGCGTATGCAAAAATTGCAGCTGTATAATCCGATCCTTCACGACCTAAAGTGGTTGTGAAATTATTATCATCACTCCCTATAAAACCTTGAGAAATTACCAGCTTGTTTTTGGAAACCTGCGCATTGATTGTTTTTTGGGTCAACTCCCAATCCAAATTAGCGTCCCGATAATATGCATCTGTTTTTACACACTTTCGAGCATCTAGCCATTCACATGGAATATCTACTTGATTCAAATAGGCATTGATGATTGAAGTAGAAAGTAGCTCTCCAAAACCAACCACCTGATCGTAAACAAAACTATAGTTGGTTGATTTGTTGTGCTTGAAAAAACTTTTTAATTCTGACACAAGTTCCCCTACTCTCGTATTCATTGGCTCCGAAAGTGGACCAAAAAGTGCTTCAACTATTTGTAAATGAAAGTGCTTCAATTCTAAAATAGCATTGGGCAATTCTTCTGGTTGGTTAAAATAATGGTCTACAACAAGCTCTAAGGCATTGGTTGTTTTACCCATTGCGGACACAATAATAAGGGTGTCTTTATGCCCTACTTTCTTAAGAACTTCGACTACATTTCTAACTCCTTCAGCATCTTTAACAGATGCACCTCCAAATTTAAATACTCTCATATAATAATCTTAATGGGACGTTTTTACATAAGCTGCTATAGCCTGTTCGTCCATTTGAACTGTTTTCCAGTCATCCAAAACATCTGCTCCACTTCTTTTATAAAAATCCATTGCGTGGGTATTCCAATCCAAAACCACCCATTCAATTCTTTTAACTTGTTTTTCGGCAGCATAAGCAATAAAAGCAGTGTACAAATCTTTTCCAAATCCTTTACCTCTTTGGCTTTGTGTAACGATTAAATCTTCTAAATGAAACGTTGGGCCTTTCCATGTTGAATATCGAGGGTAAAAAAGTGCCATTCCAACAACCTTACCTTCATCTTCGGCCACTAAACAATGGAATATAGAATTGGAGCCAAAGCCATCGCGTATGAGGTCATTTTCGGTGACAACAACTGCATCCGGTTCATTTTCAAAATCGGCCAACTCTTGTATCAAACGTAAAGCAGAAGACATGTCTTCTTTTTGTGCAAAGCGAATCATATTGATAATTTAGATCGCTAAATTAAGAGTTCTTTTTGGAGCATTTAAATTTGTGGTTGATTATCACATTTTAAAGAAATACTGTGAAAATTTCGTTTTACTTCCACCAGGATTCAATAGCCTCCAAAAAAGCAACTGGATTTTCTGCATGCAGCCAATGTCCAGCTTTCTCAATATCCTTTAAAACATTGTTTGGGAAATGGTGGTGAAGAATTAAGCGATCTTCATCGATAATATAGCCCGATTGAAGCCCCCGAAGGAACAAAGTGGGGCCATCAAATTGCTGATGTGGTTCCAAACCAGTTCCAATGATTGTTCCTACGCCTTTTAAAACTTCAATATTAACACGAAGTCCAAGTTGCCCTTTTTCTACCCAATAAATGTTTTTTAATAAAAATTGTCTAACGTCAACTTCAGGCACATAGTCCGATAATGCTTGGTCTACTGCTGTACGTGTTTGAAGGGTTGAAAAATCTAAAGAGGCTAAACCGTTTAAGATTTGTTGGTGATGGGAAGCATAGGTCTTGGGTGCTATATCTGCAACAAACAATTGCTGAATATATTCTGGATTTTGAGTTGCAAAAAACATAGCTGTTTTTCCTCCCATAGAGTGACCCAAAAGGGTGCATTTTTGAATTTGATGATGGTCTAAATAGGTTTTTAAATCTTCCGCTAAAATCGAATAGTTGAATTCTGTTGACCAAAAGCTTCGCCCATGATTTCTCTGATCAATCAAATGCACGCACCATCCTTGAGACTCCCATCTTTTGGCGTGTGTTTTCCAATTATCACCCATGCCGAGAAAACCATGTAAGACAATCAGATGTCGCTTGCCACTTCCTAGTATTAAGCTGTGTAAAAGTTTCATTGTGCTAAACGTTGAAGGTACATTGGAATTACATTTTCAAACCCGAGATACAACGATTCACAAACCAAAGCATGGCCTATTGAAACCTCTAACAACTGCGGTATGTTTTGCGCAAAAAACTTGGTGTTCTCTAAACTCAGGTCGTGTCCTGCATTGATCCCTAAACTCAATTCGTTTGCACGGATTGCAGCTTGAACGTATGGCCTTATTGCTTTTTCTGCATTTGAGGCATATCCATCGGCATAGGCTTCGGTATACAACTCAATTCGGTCTGCCCCTGTAGCAACGGCACCTTCAATCATTCTGATATCAGGATCAACAAAAATAGATGTTCGAATTCCTGCAGCTTTAAAGTCTTGGATCACGCTTTTTAAAAAATCTAAATTCGCATGGGTATCCCAACCAGCATTCGATGTCAACGCATCAACAGCATCGGGAACTAAAGTAACTTGGGTTGGGCGAATGTCGAGTACCATTTTAACAAACTCAGGAATTGGGTTTCCTTCAATATTATACTCAGTAGTAACTACCTTTGGGAGTGCATGTGCATCGGCATACCGAATATGACGTTGATCAGGACGAGGATGAACAGTAATCCCTTCTGCACCAAAAGACTGTAAATCGGAAGCTACCTTCAGAAGGTCTGGGGCGTTACCACCTCTTGAATTACGAAGTGTGGCTATTTTATTAATGTTAACACTGAGCTTGGTCATTGTTTTTTTTGTAAAATTACAAACTTCCCCTAATGAATCCCAAGAGATTGTTCGAGAATATGACGTTTAAAAAATGTAGAACAAGTAGTACATAAGTTTTTGTACTTTTGAAACAAAGATAGCGTTATGAAGATTGCGGTCATATGCCCATTTCAAAATGAACACTCCCGAGGGTATGCACAAGGTGTAATAGAGCATTTGCTTGAACGAAAAGTAACCGTTCTAGTAGATTCTAAAATGGAACATTTCTTGGAAGACCCAGACATGGCTTCGTATGCATCTGTATTTGAAACGCTTCCGCTTGATACTGATTTCTTGTTTTGCATAGGTGGAGATGGCTCTATGCTTAGAGCAATTATGACAGTAAAAGACAGTAATGTTCCTATTCTGGGAATCAATACTGGGAGGCTGGGTTTTTTGACTAGCCTACAAAAAGAATCTTTGAATGTTGGTTTAAAACAATTGTGGGAAAATAAGTACTCCATCATCGACCGAAGTCTTTTGGAAGTAAAACTCCCTGAAGCTAATGAAGCGATTGATTCCTTTCCGTATGCCTTAAACGAAATTAGTGTAAACCGAAAAAACACAGCCTCTTTAATTAGTGTCAATACGCGCCTTGACAACGAACCCTTGACAACCTATTGGGCCGATGGCCTGATCATTTCGACTCCAACAGGATCAACAGGGTATTCGCTTAGTAGTGGTGGACCGATCATGTCGCCTCAAACAGCGGGTTTTGTCCTAACTCCCATTGCGCCACATAACCTCAACATACGACCACTCATTATACCCAACACTACCACTATAGAATTGGAGGTTACTGGAAGAGGAGAAGATCACTTACTTTCTCTGGATTCGAGAATCATAACGGTTAATCAAGAAACCTGTATTCAAGTAAAAAAAGCTCCTTTTACGCTTGCAACTGTCGAACTTCACGACAATGCATTTTTCAAAACCTTACGCGACAAACTTTTCTGGGGGTTTGACACTAGAAATTAGGCAATATTTTCATCAAAATGCAGTTTAAAGTAAAGGAACATCCTTGTTTTGGATGAACCATAAACACTAGCGTTTCTCAGATTCTGATGAAAAGAATTTTGCTTATTTGCTATATACTGCTCCTCCCGCTTATTTCTAACGCTCAAATGCATGAAGTAGGTCTGTTTCTTGGGGGTAGCAATCTTATTGGTGATATTGGATCTCGAAAATTCATCAATACAAAAGCACCGGCCTTTGGAATCATTTATAAATACAACATTACAACACGCTATTCTTTTCGAGGGAGTTTTTCCTATTCTAACATAGTGAATAAAAACTTTTATACAAATGACCTCAACCGTTTCCGTACGTTTTTAAGTGTTTCCAATCAGATTACAGAATTCTCTGCGGGAGTAGAATTCAACTTTTTTGACTTTAACCAACATGATCAGGAAATTTACATTACACCTTATGTCTATCTCGGATTGAACTATTTTCGTTATAATTTGTTCTATATTGACCGAAATCAGCCCTTAATCCTAACCGAATACGACAAAGACCTTGAGTTTTCTGTCCCGCTCACCATAGGAATGAAAGTAAAATTGAGTCCACAATTTGTACTTGGTTTTGAGATTGGAGCTCGGTATGCACTGACAGACAACCTAGATGGCAGTAATCCAGTTGATGAATTTGAAGCAAATCTAAATTTCAAACACGGTGCACTTTATAATAATGACTGGTATGTTTTTACTGGTTTAACATTAAGTTTTACCTTTGGGCGATTACCATGTTATTGTAAAGAAAAATAATGAACATTGAACGAACTAATATACCCGAACATATTGCCATTATAATGGATGGCAATGGACGTTGGGCGAAAGCCCAAGGGCAAAATCGATTTTTTGGCCATAGAAGTGGAGTCAAAGCGGTTCAAAAGATTGTTGAAGAGTCTGTACGTTTGGGGATAAAAAACCTTACCCTTTTTGCTTTTTCTACTGAAAACTGGAAGCGACCTCAAACTGAGGTGAACACCTTAATGAGTCTGTTATTCAAATCATTACGGAAAGAGTTGAATCAAATGGTTCAGAACAATATTCGGTTAAATGCTGTTGGAAATTTAAGTGTACTCCCAGAAGCTGTTCAGGCTGAATTAAATGAGACCATAGAAAAGACAAAAAACAATTCTGGGATGACCCTAACCTTAGCCTTGAATTATGGTGGCAAAGAGGAACTTACTCAAGCGTTTAGGGAGATTGCTATTAAAGTTAAAAATAATATAATTTCTCCTGAAAATGTTGATGAAACCATAATAAATAAGCATCTTTACACGCGAAATTTACCTGATGTAGATTTATTAATTCGAACCAGTGGTGAACAAAGAATCAGCAACTTTTTGCTCTGGAAAATAGCCTATGCGGAGCTTTATTTTTCTAAAGTACTTTGGCCCGAGTTTGATGAATCACAATTACATCTAGCAATACATAATTACCAACAACGAGAACGTAGATTTGGAAAAACAAGCGAACAACTCAAGGCTTAAGCCTTCTTACAACAACATATTAATTTTACTTATATCATTAGTAATGTTATTGGGCGGTACAGCCGTCAATGCTCAAGTCCCAGCTGTTGGACCCTCAGCTTACGAAACGTCAAAGAAATACACTATTGACTCTATCAAAGTAACGGGACTGAAAAGCTATAGTGCAAAGACTGTAATTTCATACAGTGGACTGCGTAAAGGGCAAACCATTCAAGTTCCAGGAGAAGAGGTTAGCTCGATAATTCAAAAGCTTTGGAATTTAGATCTTTTCAGTGATATCAATTTTTATATAGCAGATATCAAGGGGAATCTAATTACGCTTGAAATTGAAATTGCAGAGCTACCCAAGCTTTCAGACGTCAAAATTGTTGGTGTTAAAAAAAATAAAGCAGAATCTTTAATAAAAGATACTGAATTGACAAAAGGCAAAAAACTCTCCGAAAGTTTTTTAACCAACACCAAAAACTACATTGTGAATAAATACAAAAAAGAAGGCTACCTCAACACTAAAGTAGTTCTCAATACAATTCCAGATTCTACTGCACAAAACGTATTGAAAATGGTCGTTAATATCGATCGAGGAAATCGTGTTAAAATTAAATCAATTGATTTTGAGGGTGTTGAGAAATTTAGTGCTCAGAAGCTAGCAGCTCAATTCAAAAATACCAAGAAGAAAAATATTTTCCGTTTTTGGAAAAAATCAAAATACATCAGCAAAGATTACAAAGAAGATTTAACTTCATTAATTGATTTTTACAAAGAAAAAGGATATCGAGATGCTCGTATTTTATCAGATACCATAATCGATGCTGATAATACAGATCTTGCAATTAAGCTGAAATTAGAAGAAGGTAATCGATATTACTTTGGAGACATCAAGTACCTCGGGAACGCTGCCTATACCGACCGTATCCTTGCTTCTGTTTTAGGGATTAAAAAAGGAGACACCTACAATGGTATTCTTTTGAAAGAAAGAATTGCAGACGACACCAAGCCAGATGGTAACGACATTACTAATTTATACCAGAACAGCGGTTATCTTTTCTCCAACATCAACGCCGTTGAAGTAAGTGCCGAAAATGATACCATCAATTTTGAGATTCGAGTGACCGAAGGAAAGCTTGCTTCCTTTAACAAAATTACGGTAATCGGAAATGACAAAACCAATGATCATGTGATCTTTAGAGAATTGCGAACCAAACCAGGGGAGCTATACAGTAAAGATAAAGTTGTCCGCACGGTAAGAGAATTAGGGCAACTAGGTTTTTTCGATGCTGAACAAATCAATCCGGATTTTAAAAACGTTGACCCCAATGCAGGTACTGTTGATATCGAGTTTGGATTAGAAGAATCTGGAGCCAGTCAAATTGAGCTGCAAGGAGGTTATGGTGGCGGAGGTTTCATAGGAACGCTTGGTCTATCGTTCAACAACTTTTCGATGCGTAATATTTTTGACAAAAAGTCTTACAAACCTGTACCCTCTGGAGATGGTCAATCGCTAAGTCTTCGTTTGCAGGCAAGTCAATTCTACAACACCTATAGTTTTTCGTTTTCAGAGCCTTGGCTCGGAGGAAGACAACCGGTTCAGTTTTCTACTTCCCTTTCGAGAACAAATCAGTTTCGATATGATTATTTCACACAGAGAGCCGATAAAAGTCAATCCTTTCAGATCAGTAGTATTACTGTAGGTCTTGCAAAAAGATTACGTGTACCTGACGATTTTTTCACACTTTCACAAGCAGTATCGTTTCAATACTACAACTTACAGAACTATTTTACAGGTCTCTTTACGTTTGGAAATGGAGAATCAAACAACATTGCCTATACCGTTTCACTTGCTCGTAACAACACCTCTGTGAATCCGATTTTTCCAACTGGAGGATCAAGTTTTTTGATTAGTGCGAAATTCACCCCACCGTTTTCCTTATTCAATGATACCGATTATGCTAATCTAGAAAACTTATCAGAATACAAAACGCTAAATGCCGCAGGAGAATTGGTTGCAGATCAAGCCAAAATCGATCAAGAAAAATTCCGTTGGTTAGAATTCTATAAGATCAAATTCAATGGAACTTGGTACTCTCGTATCATCGGAAAATTAGTATTAAAAACACAAGCTGATTTTGGATTCATAGGAACTTACAATAAGGACCGTGGTGCAATTCCGTTTGAACGTTTCTACCTTGGGGGTGACGGAATGGCTAACTACTCGCTCGATGGGAGAGAAACGATTGCCTTACGAGGATACGAAAATCAATCTTTATCGACCAACGACGGATCTACGATTTATAATAAGTTCTCTTTGGAACTTCGATACCCAATTACACTCAAACCAAGTGCTTCTATATATGCGCTTAGTTTTCTCGAAGCTGGTAATGGATACAATAGCTTCAGTGATTTCAACCCGTTCAATTCTAAGCGTTCTGCTGGGGCCGGGATACGAATCTTCATGCCCGCCTTTGGTCTCTTAGGAATCGATTTCGGATATGGATTCGACGCTGCAAATGCCCAAGACACAAGTCCTCACGGATGGGAAACACACTTTATAATTGGACAACAATTCTAAAATGAAAAGATTTAGTTCCTTCCTACTTTTCCTAACCTTGTTGTGTACACAAATCAATTGGGCACAACGTGGAGTCCGTATAGGTTATATCGATATGGATGTAATTTTAGAAAATGTAGATGAATACAAAACTGCAAATCAACTGCTGAATAAGAAAGTTGAATCGTGGAAAAAGGAAATTGAATTACAGAAATTACAGCTAAAAAAGCTAGAGGAAGCCCTCAATGCGGAAAAAGCATTGTTAACTCCAAACCTAATTTCGGATCGCGAACAAGAAATCAATGGTTTTGCAAATGATATTGTAAATCTACAAACACAGAAATTTGGACCAGGTGGCGCTTTGATACTTCAAAAGTCTAAACTTCTAAAGCCGATTCAGGATCGTGTATTGGGAATTGTACGTGAAATAGCGCAAGAAAGAAAATATGATTTCATTTTCGACAGATCTTCCGACTTGGTTATGTTATATTCCGCAAAAAATTACGATATTAGCGACCTGGTTTTGAGAAAAATAAATGCTCAAGATCGAATTGAAGATCGAAAAGTACAACTCAATAAAAGAAAAGAACAAATTAATAAAGCCAAAGAACAAGTTAAAAAACTAAAAAAGAATTAATAATATTCTCAAATAAATTTAAAACAATGAAGAATTTAAAATCACTTTTACTTGCTACCTTAATGATTGTATTGCCTTTGACTGCTACTTTTGCACAGTCTAAGATTGCTCACATTGACACTCAAAAATTGATTAGTGAAATGCCAGAAGTTATCGCTGCACAAAAACAACTTCAAGCAGTTGAAGAAACGTACACTAAAGAAATTGAAAACACATACAAAGAGTTTACTACCAAAGCTCAATCGTATTCTGCAGATGCAGCTAACCAAACTGATGTAACCAACCAAGCACGTCAGACTGAATTAGAGAGCATGCAACAAAACATTCAAAAGTATCGTGAAACTGCTGCACAAGATTTGCAGAAGAAACAAGGTGAAATGATGCGTCCTTTATACGAAAAAGCAAGAGCAGCTATTGAAAGAATTGCTTCAGCTCAAGGTTATGACTACGTTCTTGATGCAAGTGCAGGCGGAAGTGTAATTATGTCTAAAGGAAAAGACTTAATGGCTGACGTAAAAGCTGAATTAGGATTTTAGAAGAACGTCCTAACCACAGAAATCTAGACTGCCTTATATTAATATAAGGCAGTTTTTTTTTACCATGAAAACAAATAGAAATTCTTTTATTGGCGTATTCGATTCTGGTGTAGGCGGATTAACACTTTTACCAGCACTACAATTCATATTACCTCACGAACAGTTTCTCTATGTTTCGGATGAAGCGCATGCCCCTTACGGTGGAAAAAGCAAAGAAGAAATAACAGAACGTTGTAACATTGTAGTTCAATCCTTGATCGATAAAGGTTGTAAAATTATAATCGTTGCCTGTAATACCGCGACAACAAATGCAATCGAAACCTTAAGAGCTACCTACTCCATTCCTTTCATAGGAATTGAACCAGCCATTAAACCAGCAGCGCTAAAGAGTAAAACTAAGGTTGTAGGTGTTTTAGCAACCCAAGGCACCCTCAGTAGCGCATTGTTCGCTAAGACCAGTGCAGCTTTTACACAAGATATTCTTGTTATAGAGCAAATTGGTAGTGGATTAGTAGAGGCTATAGAGGCGGGTTCATTAGACAATCCCAAGCTCACTAAACTTGTGCGTTCTTATATAAATCCTATGCTAGAGCAAGAAATGGATACACTTGTTTTGGGATGCACACATTACCCATTCCTTTTGCCTTTGCTTAAAAAAATACTTCCAAGTAATATTCAGATTATTGACAGTGCAGAAGCAGTTGCAAAACAAACCCATCGAATCTTAGAAAAAAATCAACTGATCTGCCAAACCAAAGAAACAGGAAATATTCGGTATTTCAGTTCTGCAAAAAACTCAACATTGATGCGTTTTATTCCAAAAGAAACAGAAATACTGTCGCTTACTTCGAATCTGTTTTAAACCAGCTGGAATACATTAAATAATTTTTAGCAATACGTTCAATCTCACCTTTTTGAAGTTTAGGATCTATATCTTTTATTTTACGAGCAGGAATTCCGGCAAAGATGGTTCCCTCTGGAACATGGGTGTTTTGAGTAACAACGCTTCCAGCTGCAATTATACTATTGGATTCGACAATACAATTATCCATGATGATACTTCCCATACCGACCAACACACTGTCTTTTAAAGTACACCCATGAACAATGGCGTTGTGGCCTATTGAAACATCGTCTCCAATTATAGTTGCTGCCTTTTCGTAGGTTGCATGAATTACGGCTCCATCTTGAATATTAACTCGATTCCCTATTTGAATTGCATTTACATCTGCTCGAATTACTGCCTGATACCATACCGAGCATTGATCTCCCATGATTAAATCTCCTATGAGGGTTGCGTTTTCTGCAACGAAGCAGTCAGATCCCCACTGGGGAGTGAAACCGCGGACAGTTTTAATGAGCATGATTTTCTTTTAATCGAAGATACTACTTTCATAAAAATGAAACACACTAAAATGTTCCGAGAGATTGATGTTTTGTGTATTTTTGTAAAAAATTTGCAATGACCACATATACCGTAACGCCTTCACAAACTCAAGACCAAACTATTGCTCGATTTGAACTTTCGCCAGCACTAGAAATAGTTCAGGCATCTAAATACAATAATATAGATGAAGCTAAAGATGCTCCATTGGTTCAACAAATGTTTTACCTACCTTTTGTAAAGTCTGTAGTGCTCAAAAAAGAAGCTCTAGAAATTGAGCGTTTCAATATTTTGGAATGGAAAGATGTTTTGGAAGATGTATCCCTAGAAATAGAAAATTACCTGAATAAAGGTGGGGTTGTTATGAATGAAACGCAACCGCTAAAGAAAGTACCAATCACTATTTATGCAGAAAGCACTCCAAACCCTGGAGTAATGAAATTTGTTGCAAACAAAAAACTAGTAGAGCAAATCTTTGAATACAAAACCATAGACGAGACTACCCATGCTCCTTTGGCCCAAAAGCTTTTTCACTTTCCTTTTGTAAAAGAAGTGTTTATGGATACCAATTATATTTCTATCACCAAATTTGATGTTGCTGAATGGGATGAAATTGTCCTAGAAATTCGAGAATTCCTTCGTTCATATCTTGAAGATGGCAATGAAATAACGACCGAGGTTATAGAAGAAGTAAAAACTGAAAGTCCAGAAGAAGCTGCGGCTCCCTTGGATGATATTTCTCAACAAATTGTTGGAATCATTGAAGAATACATCAAACCCGCTGTTGCTGCAGACGGAGGTAACATCCTTTTCGATTCCTATAACACGGAAGACAAAAGTGTACATGTTATTCTTCAAGGAGCGTGTAGCGGCTGTCCATCTTCTACTTTTACTTTGAAAAGTGGAATTGAGAACATGCTAAAAGAAATGCTTCCTGGGAAAGTATCAACGGTCAACGCTATCAATGGATAAATTCTTTGGAAGCTAAACCACACACCAATGCCCTAATCGATGAGCTAAGCGCCTATCTACTTCAACACGCGCATAACCCTGTAAACTGGTTTCCGTGGTCACAACGCTACTTAGACCAAGCTCAGGAGGACGGTAAACTGCTTTTAATTAGTGTTGGATATGCATCGTGTCATTGGTGCCATGTTATGGAACATGAGTGCTTTGAAGATGAAGAGGTAGCTAGCTTGATGAATGCAAATTACATCAACATTAAAGTAGATCGAGAAGAACGTCCAGACGTTGATCAGGTCTACATGAATGCCCTACAGTTGATCAGTGGCCAAGGCGGATGGCCGCTCAATATGATTGCCCTTCCCGATGGAAGACCGATTTGGGGAGGAACTTATTTCCCAAAAGAACGGTGGATGCAAGTCCTGACTCAAATCAGTATGCTTGCTAAAGAAAAACCCGAAGAACTTATTCAGTACGCAGATAATTTAGAAAAGGGCTTAGCCAATTTTGAGGTTAGCGAACCCTTAAAAGACGCATTGAATTTAGACGATATTATATCTGGCTTAGATCAGGTAGTTTCTAAAAAAGATCCTCAAAATGGTGGACTTATCGGTGCTCCCAAATTCATGATGCCAACATTACTTCGTTTTTTTCAACAAGGAGGCATTCTCTGTTCCAATAACGATGCATTAGATCATTTTCATTTTTCGCTAGAACAAATGGCGCTAGGTGGCATTTTCGATGCAGCTCATGGAGGCTTCTCACGTTATGCAGTAGATGCAGAATGGCATATTCCACACTTCGAAAAAATGGGTTACGATAATGGTCAATTGATATCATTGTACGCTCAAGCCTTTCGCGAAAAACCATTGGCACTTTATCGAGAAACTGTAGATAAAACTATTTCTTTTCTCACTACCGAACTGAGTTCTCCAGAAGGAGGTTTTTATGCTGCTCTCGATGCCGATAGTTTAACCCAAAATAATAAGTTGGTTGAGGGTGCTTTTTATGTTTGGACACTAAAAGAAATCGAACAACTCTTTCCAGATGAATATCCTTTAGTAGCTGTCTTTTATTCTATCAACGATGATGGATATTGGGAAGATGGCAACTATGTGATGAGAAGAATGCAAACCGATGAGGCATTTGCCAAGCTGCACGATTTGCAGCTTTCAGAGCTTAAAGCAAAGGTGATTCGCTGGAATAAAGTACTTCTAAAAGAAAGAAATAAGCGCGCTCGTCCTCGATTGGATGATAAAATCATTTGTTCTTGGAATGCCATTCTTAGTTCTGGACTCTTAGATGTTTATCGTAGTTTTGGTACTTTATCTTACAAGGATCTTGCGCTAAAAAATATTGATTTTATTGAAACGAATTTTGTTGACTCAGCAGGTAATTTAAAGCGGATTTCAAAAAAAGGAGTCAACAAAATAGATGCTTTTCTAGAAGATTATGCAGCCGTTATAAAACTGTATATCGATGCATATGAAACTGTTTTTGATGAACACTACATTCTTCAAGCAGAAAAAATAATGAACGTTTGCCTTCGTTTATTTAAAGATAAAAATGGGCCGCTCTTTTATTTTAGTTCAAGCTCTGAGTTGGTTGTTCGTACCAAAGAAACTTCAGATAATGTAATTCCTTCTTCGAATGCTGTTATGGCAGAGAATCTAATTCGCCTTTCCAACCATTTAGTGAAACCTGAATTGAAGACACATGCAGAAGCTATGGTATTGGCTTGTAAATCTGAAATTATGTCCTATCCCAGAAGCTATAGCTATTGGCTTGCGGTTGGACTAAGACTTATAAGACCGGGCTACGAAGTAGTTGCTATAGGACCTGATGCGAAACATGATATTAAAGAATTACAGCAACTTTATACTGTTAATTGTAGTTGGGCAGCAGCCGAAACCTCTACTTTACCTTTATTTGTGAATAGAAGTTCTAACGGTAAAACAAAATATTATTTGTGTAGAAACAATCAGTGTGACATTCCCCTAGAATCTATAGATGAAGTGCAAATGAAATTACAAGCGGCTCTTAAATCTTAGGCATATTCGTGTAAAAATCTTTGAGATAAAAAGGCTCAAAATAGGCAACGTCTTCCGTTATGTTAGCTTCAAACTTTGCAGTTGCTAGTGCTATCATATTGCGCGCTGAGGGTAGTTGAAGTTCGTCTATAAAAAGCGTATTCGTAGAAGGAATAATATCCTTACACTTTGCAGCGCCATTCCCAAAAAACACTAAACGTCCTTGACTTTGAAATTCTTGAAAAGAATCTGGAGTAATTATTATAGCTTGTGTGGGTTGAATGACTTCTTTTTGAGCATTTAAAACGAGTGCATATACTTCCATCCTTCGCGCATCAAACATCGGTATCAGAATGTCATCATCTTGTGCAGTATAAGCTGCTGCTAGCACCTCTAAGCTGTTTACAGCAATTAAAGGGATGTCGTTGGCATAGCATAAGCCTTTTGCAGAAGAAACTCCTATTCGAAGCCCTGTGTAGGAACCCGGTCCCATACTTACAGCAACGCCTGATAACTGCTTGGCTTGAATTTGGGCCTTATTTAAAAGTTGTTCGATAAATAAATGAAGGTGGTCACTATGACGAAAATCTGCTTCATTGTTCTCAATACAATGCAGCAGATTCCCGTTTTGTGATAGTGCTACGGAACAATTTGTTGTAGCAGTTTCTAGATGTAGCAGATAAGACATGCTACAAAATTAAGAAGAACTAACTTCTAAATTTCAAGTTTTAGTCCAAAATAAAACTCGAGTACTTTAAGTTTAAATACATAGTCGTACTTGGCACGTAATTCATCTGAAACAGAAGCCTCATAACGCTGTTTGATTTGAGTGAATTCGAAAGAGTTCATGATACCTGCATCAAATCGTTTGGTTGCATCGTCGTAGGCATCATTTCGAGCAATAACTGTTTTTTGAGCAGCCTTGTAAAAATTAAAAGCGCCTTTGGCATCATTATAAGCTTGGTTTACGGTACTTTCTAAATTAAGCTTTTGTTGTTCGAATTGATTTTCAGAACGCATCAAGTTTACTTTGCTACGCTTCACATTGTTCTTTGCAGCAAATCCATTCAAAATTGGAATACTCAATTGGATTCCAAAATTATGACCATCGTTCATTTTAAATTGAGTACCTAAAGATTCCGGCCCAATGACTCTAGTTTGTTCAATCGATCGTACGACTTCTTGTCCAGTAGTTGCAACAATTCCGATAGGGAAATCATCAAATACTCCTGTCCCTGATAATCGATCGCTATATGACAACCTCGTACTGTAGCTATAAAACGCAGATAACGATGGTTGAAGTCCTGTTCTGGCGATTTCAATATCAGCTTTAGATATTTCTAAATTGGTAACCGATAATTTTATATCGTTTCTATGTGTCAAAGCTTCCTCATAGATGGCTTTGGGTGTTTTCTCTAAAATCTCAGGGAAAGGAACATCAAACATTTCAACAGCAATGTCAAAGTTTTCGTAATCGGTAATCAATAACAGTTGTGCTAAATTAATCTTTGTCAAACGTAAACTGTTTTCTGCCTGAATTACTGCTTGTTCTTGAGAAGCAATAGTAGCCTCTAATTCAAACACATCACCCGAAGTCAAAACACCTGCCTCAATCAAGGTTTTGGTTCGTTCCAATTCTTTGACAGAAACCGCAAGTTGACTTTCCTGAACCATAAGTTGTTCTCTATTGAACATTACTTGCAAGTAAGAATTAGCAACTAAAATCGAAGTATTCTGTGCAATATCAGCTAAGTTATATTGCTGTGCTATAATAGCTAGATTGGCACGGTGTAATCGCTTTACGTTCTGTAGACCGTTGTATATGTCAACACCCATATTAACACCAAAAGAAGAAAATTGAGTAGTTACATCTTCTAAAAGACCAGTAGTAATGTTCTGGTTTAACCCAATGTTCCACGAATGAGTTGTTTGAGCATTAATGTTAGGAAGGAAATTACCAAAAGCACTTTTCTTATCTATCTCGGCACTTGCAACATCCAACTCAGATTGTTTAATTGTAATGTTTTTTTCGAGGGCTAATTCTACACAATCCTGTAGGGTAAGTGTTTGTCCTTTCGCATACAATGAAGAACAAAGAACAGCTACTACTGTTATGTATTTTAATGTCGTATATCTCATAATAAAGTAGGAATTATGCTTAGTTATCTTCAGATGATTCATCTTCATCTTCCTTTTTTTCTTCTTCAGTTTTGTTCCAAACCTTGATGTTATCTTCAATGGTTATACCCGAAAGAATTTCTACATTAATTCCATCAGAAATTCCAGTTTTAATGTCTTTGCGCTCAAATTCTTGATCTTTAACTTGAACTTCAACATAAGGCTCTTCGGTTTTCTTGTCAAACTGTAACAAAGCTTCCGGTATTGCAAGAATACTATCTTTTCGTTCCAAAACTAAAGAAGCATTTGCGCTATAACCTGCACGTACAAAAAAGTCATCATCTAAGTAAACATCTCCTTCAATTTTAAACTGAACAGCTCCTTGTTCCTCATTTCCTTTTGGAGCGATGAACTTCAAACGAGCTTCAAATTCTTTGTCTTGTATAGCGCCTAAATTTACTGAAAGGGGCATTCCAATTTTCAACTTTCCAACTTCTGCTTCATCAACTTTCCCTTCGAAAATCATTTTACTCAAGTCGGCTATAATAGCAATCGTAGTTCCGTTGTTAAACGTGTTACTCTCCACTACTTGATCTCCTTCTTTAATAGGCATTTCAAGAACAGTTCCAGAAACAGTAGCACGAATATTCGTGTTCGCAGTAGCTGAGCCTCCTGCAGAACCAAGTTTGATAATCTGTAAGTCGCTATCAGCATTTGATACGTCTTGTTTTGCTCTACTGTAGTTCAATTCAGCATTTTGGAAATCTTGTTGCGAAATGATTTCTTTTTCAAAAAGACCTTTGTTTCTATTGAATTCGATCTTGGCATTCTCCATTAGGATTTTAGTATTTGCCAAACGTCCTTTTGCGCTATTCAGTGATTGTTCGTCAGGAACAACCTTAACCTTTGCAAGCAGGTCACCTGTTTTTACATTATCGCCTTCTTCAACATAAAGCGTTTGAATGATCCCAGAAATTTGAGGTTTAATCTCAACTTCATCTTCAGGGATTACTTTTCCAGTAGCAACTGATTTCATCTCGATGGATGTAATTAACGCAGTCTCGGTATCGTATTGAACCGCGGGCTTACTATTCGATTTAATAAAGAAAACAGTCGCATAAAGAACTCCAAACAAAATGGCTGCTATTAATATATATTTAAATACTTTTTTCATGGAAAATGGTTTATTATTTATATCTAGGTGTTATTATTCTTCTCTTAGGGCGTCAATAGGTTTTATACTAACGGCACGTTGTGCTGGGATCAGTCCGATTAAAGTTCCTAAGGTTACCATGATTGCCAAGGCTCCTAGAACAAAAGATATCGGAACAGTAGGGTTGGTATAAGGGAAATCGGTCATGCTTGAGGTTGCTGCGTCAATTCCTGATAAGACAAAAGCTCCAAGGATAATCCCAAAAATTCCTGCTATAAAGGTTAGGAATACTGATTCTAAAATAATTTGAATCCGAACTTCAGATGGGGTAGCTCCCAATGCACGGCGAATACCCAATTCCTTAGTTCGTTCTTTTACCGATATCAGTAAGATATTTCCAATCCCAATGACTCCAGCAATAATGGTAGCAATACCAACAATAAGAGATAAAAAAGTCATCCCTTGTGAAAAGCCCATGATTCTTCCGAAAATCTCACCTAAATTAAACGAGCCAAAAGCACGTTCATCTTTTGGAGATACACGGTGTATCCGTTTAAGGGTTTGTTTTACTTGTTCTTCCACTGCTATTACGTCTGCGTCGTCAAATGCCGCAATTGTAAACCAGTCTACATTATCTCCTGTATTGTACAGTTTCTTATATGTTGAAAAAGGAATGAATACATCTCCATCGCTTTCAAAACCACCGCCCTCTATATACTTATGAACACCGATGACTTGAAAATAAATATCATCAACACGAATATATTGACCAACAGGTTGTTCGTCTTCATCAAATAATTCCTTTTGAGTACGTTCTCCGATTACACATACTTTCCGTTCTTCCTCGATATCAGCCTGATTTACAAATCGTCCACCATCATAAATTTTCTTAGTAGCAATCTTGGTGTATTCTGGAAAATCACCATAGATGGTAAAGGTTCCTGACTTAGATCCACGAACCATTTGGGAACCACCTCCACCATCAAATATGCCTTTGGCGTTTCTTGGTGCAATAAACTGTATCTCAGGAATGTTGTTGCGAAGCTTTAGTGCGTCTTGAATTTTAAGCTGTGGATTTCTCCCAGTCTTAAATCCTTCGTAAGGAATACTTGTGCTTTGTGCCCATATAAACATGGAATTCATCGCTACGTTTTCGAATTGACGTTCAAAGCCGTTATCTAGACCCTTAGCAGCTCCAGACAAAGCAATGTAAATAAAGATACCCCACAAAACACCGATCACAGTAATGATGGTACGGACTTTGTTTTTCTGGATAGAACCGAAAATTTCTTGCCAGGTATCGCGATCAAATATTATTTTTAAACTATTCATCTCTTAGGGCAACTATGGGTTTAATTCGTGCAGCGCGTTTGGCTGGTATATATCCTGCAATACCGCCAAAAATAATAAGGATTACCGTAGCAAATAATGCAGTAGCAGTGTCTATGTATGGGTTTTTAATAAAATAATCTTTTAGGGTTTCACCAATAGATCTAAGCACAAAGACTCCAATCAGTAAGCCTATAATACCTGAAATTGTAGTAATAAAAATTGACTCTTGAAGAATCATTTGAATTACAGATTTTGGTGTGGCTCCCAATGCCTTTCGGATTCCTAATTCTTTGGTGCGTTCTTTGACAACAAAAACCATTATATTTGAAATACCTATAATACCTGCAATCAAAGTACCAAGACCAACAAAAGTGACAATCAGTTGAAGTACGTTAGCAAATTGTTGATTTTGTTTTAGCTGATCAGCTCTGTTTCTAATACGAATTCCGTTAGGGTCTCTGGGAGCTATCGACTTTTTCTTTTTCAAAAACTCTCGTAACTTTCGTTCAAAAACCAAAGATCCTGAATGACCTATTTGGGGTTTAAACGCTAGAATAATTTGATCAACCTTATCATTACTTTTTTCGAGTAATTGTCTTGTAGTATAGGGGATATAGATATAACGTTCTTCTCGGTCACCTCCATCGTCTTGAAAAACACCTATGACTTTAAAAACAATATTACCAATTTCAATGAATTTCCCTAAAGGGTTTTCTTGCTTGAATAAATCTCGAGCAACTAAACGCCCAATAACTGCATATTTTGTTTTGTTTGCTACATCACTTTCGTTGATATAACGCCCCTTCATTAAAATTGTTTTTTCAGCAAACTGGTGAGCTGGGCCAACTCCTCGTGTAGAATAGTTATCGAACTCATTTTTATACTTGACAACTGCTGTTCTAGAAATTCTAGGAGTAATATACTCTAAGAAGAAAGGGAACTGTTCTTTAATATCTGTGATATCGTCGTTCTTAAATTCGATCTTACGATTGGATTTAAACCCATCATAAGGAATAGAGGTTTTACCTGGAAAGAAAGAAATAGTATTAGTTGCATCATCCAGGAAAAACTCTTGGAATTGATTTTTAAGACCATTGCCAAAACCAAAGAGGATTATGAAGATAAAAATCCCTAGAGCAACAGTAAAACCAGAAAGAAAGGTTCTCAGTTTATTTTTTCGAATGGTTTCGAATATTTCTTGCCAACGATCTCTGTTAAACATAATCAGCTGCTAAAACTTGGTTTACTTTTACATCTTCAACAATAACGCCATCTTTGAGTTTTACAACACGCTTACACATTTTTGCAATATCCTCTTCGTGAGTAACCACTAAGATTGTATTTCCCTCTTGGTTTATTTTTTGGATCAAGTCCATTACTTCATACGAAGTTTTGGTGTCTAAAGCTCCAGTAGGCTCATCTGCCAAGAGTACCTTGGGGCGCGACGCCATAGCGCGTGCAATTGCAACCCGTTGTTTTTGACCTCCAGAAAGCTCACTAGGTAAGTGGGTTGACCAATCTGCCAAGCCTACCATGGTAAGGTATTTAATAGCTTGTTCTTGTCGTTCCTTGCGGCCTACTCCTTGGTAGTACAAAGGAAGAGAAACGTTTTCTGCGGCTGTTTTGTAATTAATTAAATTAAACGATTGAAAAACAAATCCTAAGAATTTATTACGGTATTTAGCGGCTTTGGTTTCATCTAAATCTTTAATCAGAACATCGTCGAGGGAATAAGAGCCTTCGTCAAGAACATCTAGCATACCCAATATGTTTAGGAGTGTAGATTTTCCAGATCCCGAAGAACCCATTATCGCCACTAATTCGCCTTTTTCAACTGCAAAGTCAATGCCTTTGAGTACGTGAAGCGAAGAGCTTCCCATTTTATAAGACTTATGAAGGTTTTTTATTTGTATCATGAAATTTGGAATATAATGTCTTTTAGAAATGAATCTTGCTTATAAGACGTTTAAAAAAGTAAAATGTTACACTAGTAAACACATTATTTTTTAAGCATTCGAAATACAGCGACTCCGACTGCTCCAACCAAGATATAAGGAATGGCCATTAGGTAAACAATTCCGTTGTTTATTCCTTTGGCGGTTTGCTGACCTTCTTCCGATTCAAGTACTGCTCTACACATAGCACATTGAGCCTCTACATCAACAAAGCCGATGAAAAAAAGAATTATAGAAAGGAGTATTGTTTTCTTCATTAAGAAACAATTAAACGTAATATGGAGAAATCATATAATAAACAATAACACCGGTAATGGTTACATATAGCCAAATAGGAAATGTAATTCTAGCGATTTTTCTATGCAGTGTAAATTGTTGGGATATTCCGCGAACAAAAGAAATCAAAACCAAAGGGATGATGGCTACTGACAACACAATATGAGAAATTAGAATAATATAATACACCGTTTTAATTGCGCCTTCTCCACCAAAAGGGGTTGGATCTGACGTTATGTGATAGGCAACATACATGATTAAAAAAGCTAAAGAAAGACCGATAGCTGTTTTCATCATTTGTTCATGCAAATTAATTTTACGGTTTTTTATTGCCCAAAGCGCTACCAATAATATGATCGCAGTATAGCCATTTACTGCAGCGTAAATTGGAGGAAGGAAAGACAATGATTTTACGTTTTCTAATCGTATTCGAAAAAGAAAAGCAACTACAATGGGAACTGCAATTGACACTAAAATGATCCAATTTTTATACTTCAAGGTTGATTTACTTGCATTCATAATAATTAGTATTCGTTAAGTAAAAGATCTATATCCTCAAGAAGCATATCAACTCCTTGTTCCTCTGCATCTTCTTGATCTAATCCAAAATAATAAACAATCGGGTTTCCATAGTCGTCTTGTCGAGAACGAATGAAGCCCTTTTTATCGATTAGCGCAAAATAGCCCTGATGTTCAAATCCTCCGGCAACTGCGGAGTTTATCTCAGCAAATATATTGAAGCCTTTGTTTGCCAAGTCGTATACACTGGATTTTGGTCCAGTTAAGAAATTCCAAGAAACCTCTTTACCAACATAGCTTTCGGCATATTTTTTTAAAACAGAAGGGGTGTCGTTGTCCGGATCAATTGTAAAAGATGCAATTCCAAAATTTTCTTGATCTCCAAAAGCATCATTTAAGATTTTCATGTTTTTATTCATGATCGGGCAAATGGACGGACAGGTTGTGAAGAAAAATTCAGCAACGTAAACCTTTCCCAAATAATCTTCGTTAGATACGTAAATACTATCCTGATTCAGAAATAAAAATTCAGGTACTTTTTTTGGCTCTCCATTGATTTTGATGAAATCTAAAGCCTTAAAGCCCGGTTTAATGGATCGACTGCTGTCTACTGTTGCATTATTTGTAAGACGATCGAATATCTTGGGAACAACAATTACTGCGAAGATTACTATGATAATCGCAAGTCCGATATAAGAAGATTTCTTCATATGTAAATGTAGTTATTATCCACTTAATTCATAACACACTAGAATAACTCTAGTTTACTTTTGTCTGTTGGCATTATTTTTTTTGAGAGCCAAACGATATTCTGCGAGAATGACTTTGACATCATCTGTCATCTTATTGTTTAATGAGGCTACAGACGAAGCATCATATCCAAAAAGAGTGCCTACGTCTTCATCATCATCACGTCCTCTTAAATTAGCTTCTCTATCAACAATAAAAACAATTGATGTGCTTTGTTTTGGAGATAGATTGATATCACTTTCAAGACTCAAGAATAGCGTCTGAATTTGTTCAGCAGAACCAAAAATGAAGTTCCACTTGATCATGTCTGTTCCAACTCCTTCTTCTAATTCTGAAATAACCTTCGCTATTTCATCTTGATATCCGTCCTCAACAGCAACGACGAATTGGAAGTCTTTGAATTCATAAAAACGTTTGTATATCTTTTGATTCAGATTGAAAGCATCACTCTTTTTACTTTCTAAATCGTTCCCCCAAAAACCAATTACGGTGATGTGGTCTTCGAATTGAATTGGATCCCCACGGAGTGTTTTCCAAGAACTTATTTCTGGAAGATTCTCTGTTAGGATAGGGAGTTTTGCAAAATTGTTAATTCCAGAAGCAAAAAATAAATAAATAACGATTGGAAATACAAAGAGTATTCCGAGTACTACATACTTTTTAAATGCATTATTCTTCATTTTTTATTTTAGAAATTCCAACTAACAAAACCAGTACGCATAACCTCAAAAATGTAATCTGCTTCTAACAAAAGGATGAAACACAAGTAAGGAATAAGCACTACTAAAGGAAGTACAATAGACCCCTTTAGGCCACCCTTTTCATCTCGAATGTGCATGAAATCCCAAGCAATATAATAGGCTTTAACAATAGTTAAAATAATGAAAATCCAATTTAAGATTTTCATCCCTAAAAACATTCCCATTAGACTTTCTGGTTTTACAATACCCAGAATAACCTCGACAGTTGTGACGATGGATAGGAAAATCAGAACGCCCCATATTTTTTGAACGTTTGATTTGAATTTTAATAATCCTCTGAAAATGGCTAAGTTTTCTGTATCGTGTGCCATAATGTATATTTTATAATTAATTAAACTAAATAGAAGAAGGTGAATACGAATACCCAAACTAAATCTACAAAGTGCCAGTAAAGTCCAACTTTTTCAACCATTTCATAGTGACCTCTTTTTTCATAAGTTCCCATGATAACGTTGAAGAAAATGATGATGTTGATTACAACTCCCGAAAGAACGTGAAATCCGTGAAATCCAGTAATGAAGAAAAAGAAATCGGCAAACAAGCGGTTTCCGTATTCATTGTGAATCAGGTTAGCTCCTTCTACAACATTAATTGCTTCATTTATTTTTAACAAAGATTCTCCTCTTGAAAGAATAACCTTGTGACCCATTTCGTCAATTTTTTCAGTTTTAATAACCAAACTTTCATTAGCAGCAAATCCACCTGCTACCTCTTCCAAGCTATAACTTGGTAATGAAGATTCTCCAATAAACCAAATTCCATTACTATTTAAGTGGGTGTCTCTAGGCGAACCGATAGTGGAAGCAAAAGCTTCTAAAGCAACACGCTTTCCTGTTTCTGCATCCATAAACTGAAGGATTTGTCCTCCTTTAGTTTCAAGAGCTCCGTATTCACCTTTGATGAAGTTTTTCCACTCCCAAGCTTGTGATCCAACGAATATTGCACCTCCAATAATGGTAAGCAACATATAAAACGTCACTTTCGCTTTGTTCATATGGTGGCCCGCATCTACGGCTAATACCATAGTTACTGAAGAGAAAATTAAGACAAAAGTCATCAAAGCTACATAATACATCGGAGCATCTACTCCATGTAAAAATGGGAAATGCGTAAACACTTCATCGGCTATTGGCCAAGAATCAATATTTTTAAATCTAGAAAAACCATAGGCTACCAAGAAGCCTGTAAAAGTTAAAGCATCAGAAACGATGAAAAACCACATCATCATTTTTCCGTAGCTCGCTTTCAGTGGTTTATTACCTCCACCCCAAACATTGGTCTCGTCTATTGTTTTGTTTGCTGTAACTTCCATATAAAAGTGTCAAATTTTAATTTTACAAAAATAGTATTTTTTTTAACTATACACACTCACGAAAACGTATAAATAAATCCATAAAAAATCGAGGAAATGCCAAAATAATTCTGCTAATTCATAGCCTAATTTATCTTCGGGTGTATATGCATTTCTATAGGTTTGAAAAAGAACGACCAATAAAACAATCAATCCACCAAAAACGTGAGCAAGGTGAAGTAAAACGAGTACGTAAAGGAAGGAGGTTGTGATTGAACTTGCTGCTCCTGTAAAATAGTATCCTTGCGCTATGATTTGCGAAAATCCAGTAAACTGAAAATAAACAAACAACATCGTTAAGCCTAGTGTTGCCCATATAAATGTTTTTTGCAACAATACGTTCCCTTGGTTCAATGCATTTTTACCTAAGAAAAAGGTAATGCTGCTTAAAAAGATCAGTAAGGTGCTATATAAAAACACGGTTGGTAATTCGAAAGAAGTTAGCCAATCTGCTCGACTACTACTCACTACATAAGCACTGGTCAAACCAGCGAAGGTCATCGTCATACTAATCATTCCGAACCAGAGCATCATTTTTTTTGCTCGAGCATTCTTTTCTGCTGCTGTTTTTTCCATTTTAAGCGATCATTTTATCAATTACATATATAATTTGAACCAGTGTAATATAGCCTACACTTGAGAACATTAATCTTTTAGCTGCTTCATTTGTTTTGTTAATCATCAATTGAAGTGCAAAATACAGCATAATTAGGCCTAAAACACCAACTACGACCGCTCCCATTATACTTAAATTAAAACTACCCGTGTAGACAGTTGCTGGTAGTACAGAAATAACAATCATCCAGAGGGTGTAAAATACAATTTGAAAAGCAGTAGCATTGTCTGCATGACCTGAAGGTAGCATCTTAAAGCCTGCACGTTTATAATCTTCATCCAACATCCATCCGATTGCCCAAAAATGAGGGAATTGCCAAAAAAACTGTATCATAAACAATACCCCGGGCTCGATCCCAAAATAATCTGTATACGCTACCCATCCGAGCATAAAAGGTATCGCTCCGGGAAAAGCACCGACAAAAACAGCCAAAGGAGTTCTTGTTTTGAGTGGTGTATAGACACAAACGTATAAGAAGATAGAAATTCCACCAAACAAAGCTGTTCGGGTATTTATGGTGTACAAAACCAATAATCCTAAGACCGTTAGAATAGTAGCGATTGTTATGGCCGATTGAACCGACATTCTTCCTGAAGGTAGAGGTCTGTTCTTAGTCCGATCCATTAATGCATCGAGGTCTTTTTCTAACACTTGATTGAATGCGTTCGAAGCACCTACCATGAAATAGCCGCCAAAGGCTAAAAGAATAACATCGATAAGAACCGGAGAATCTGCTGCCAAAAAATAACCTGCAATAGATGAAAAAACTACGCTTACTGCAAGGCGTACTTTTGTCAACTGCTTAAAGTCGTCCATGAAGAGTGAAAAAGTGGACTCCTCTGGGGTTTGTAAACGAATTTTTTCTACATTCATAATCTTGTGCAAAGATAATGTACAATCCCCTATTTACCATAGAAACCGAAATCTAAATTATGGGGGCAAAAAAGCCCGTAGTTTCCTTCGGGCTTCATTAAACAACAAGGGTTGTTTTAGTTCAATCTAAACGTAATTGGTATACTGAAAGGAACACGAACAGGACGTCCTCTTTGTTTTCCAGGTGTCATTTTTGGAAGCTTCGAAATGATTCGAGATGCTTCTTTTTCTAAATTTTTATCTGGTCCACGCATTCTTATGTTAGTAATACTTCCGTCTTTTGATATAATAAAGTTTACATAAACTCTTCCTTGGATTCCCATTTCTTGAGCAATTTCAGGATAACGGAAATTCTTACGAATGTGCTTATTCATTTTGTCTTGGAAACATGCTCTTCGTTCTGATTTTGCGACACGCTCACAACCAGGGAATAAAGGAACATCTTCAATAACTGCAAAAGGAACATCTACATCATCGAAATCGTCTTCAACCTCAATGTCTTCAACCTCAACAATTTCTTCTTGATCGGTTTCAGTAGATTCTATTATTGTTTCTTCAACCTCTTCTTCGTCCTCAACAATCTCAATTACTTCTGGAGCTGGTGGAGGTGGTGGTGGTGGTGGTGGTGTTTTTAGTTGTTCTGTAATTGGCACTTCTTCATCATCTTCGTCATCAACGTTAAGCGCTTGATAGTCAAAAGCTGATTTTTCGTAAGTCTTCCACTCGATCGCTTGCCACGAAAACAAGAGAACCAAGGCGAGACCTATTGCGAAATATAAGCTGCTGTTTTTGGTCAGATCAGCTTTAGGGTTTTTTTTCAGTTGCATAGAACTTTATTTAGATAGCTAATTTATAAAAATACGTCATTTGACAATAACTTTTTAACTCTTTTTGATGAAAAAATAAAGAAAACAATTCCTAGAGTGTTCGCTAACAAATCATAGACCTCAAAACTTCGGTAGGATAATAGGCTTCCCTGAAAGATTTCGAGCAACAAACCCAATGAAAAAGAGCTGATTATTGTCCACTTTTTGGCTGTTTCTAACTTCCAGTCCAAATTCAATGCCACAAATACACTTGTTGCAAAACAAAAATAGGCAAATCCATGTGCTAGTTTATCAACTTCAAAACCAAGATTTCCTTTAATAGGCAAATGTAAAGCAACGGTGGAAAGGAAAACAATAAAAACTCCAATGCTATATGCTGCAATGGAGAACATATATCTAGGCACCGATCAATTCTTTGTATGCCGCAGCGTCCAAAAGCTCACTAGCTTCTGCTGGATTGTCCAGTTTAATTTTAATCATCCACCCTTTACCGTAAGGATCTTCGTTTACCATTTCTGGTTCATCTTCTAGTGATTCGTTGAATTCGATAATAGTACCTGAAAGTGGCATAAAAAGATCGGAAACGGTCTTTACGGCCTCCACTGTCCCAAAAACTTCGCTGATTCCTATTTGTTCGTCTAAGGTTTCTACTTCGACATAAACAATATCTCCCAATTCACTTTGAGCAAAATCGGTAACGCCAACAGTTGCGATTCCATCTTCAATTGAAATCCATTCATGGTCTTTGGTATAGTGTAACGTTTCAGGTGTATTCATTTATTCTTTGTTTTAAAGAAACAAATATAACAGATTCTCCCAATCAATTACCAAAATTATATCGAATGATTATCCCCGATCGAATTGAGGTTTGTGGGAAAGCAGAAGAAATTGCAAATTCCGAGAAATTATGATCGTAAAAGAACTGACTTGTTAGGTTTTTAGACAAGGCATAATCGGCTGATACCTTAATAGACCAGAGGGTCTGACCAGCGGTTACTTGATTGTCGTTTATTTCCAAATTCCTCAAAACCGTAATGTTGTTTCGATACGATAAATCGGCTTTAATATTTAAATCTCCTGTGAGGGTTTTTCTTCTTCCACCAATTCGAGTTCTAAAACGTAAATCTTTGAGGCGGTATCCCATCCCTACGATATATTCTTGCCCACTAGATTCGGTCAATAAATTATTATCTAAACTCAACGAAAGTGCCCGATCTGTTTTAAGCTCTGCTAAAAACTTAAACGAGTTTTTCAACTCTAAATCAATTCGAATTAGCGGATTAAATTGCTCTACCAGATTTAGGTTAGAGAACAAAGTAGAAGGAACAAAATTTCCACCGTCATCTACTTGATTTGGAAAAGATGGGTCGTAATCTAGGTTCGTTTGAAAATTATTGATTGTATAACTCGAGCGATAAGCATGTGTAAGTGAAAATCGATTGAATATTTTCTTGAGAGATTTAACATTCATCAAGCCCGTATATTTTAAATTCCAGTTGGGTAAGGGTGTTTTCTTAATCGGATCCAACGACACCTGTTCTGCAGACGAACCAGAATATGCTGCAAGGAAAGCTGGAATAACAACCGATTGGCTCGATCTTCCATATCCTCTTGGATAGCCTTCTTCGTCTACATCGGTAATCGGAATTCCTGCTGCTGATGCTAAACGCTGCGCTACAACTAATCGATGTGTTCTGAATTTCTCAAAGTTGGGGTTGAATGAACCTGAAGGTCTATTGAAAGCTGTTCTAATAAGTAACGTCGACATTCCAAAGTTCCCGTAGCTGTTAGGATTTAAAGGAACATAGGAGCCGTTTATTACAGAGAAATTTTCAGATAAGTTTTCAGAAAAATTTCGTTCAGCAGTTAAATCAATTAACAGACCTTTTCCAAAATCCAATTGCCCGGTTATTTTCAATTGACTGTTATGTACCTGCGTAAATTGTTGGTTGAAATCAGGGAAATCGGTCAACCATCCGTTTCGGGCTACTACATAGCGAATATCGGCCTGGCTTCCAAAAGTAAAGGCTGCCGTTGGCTGCAAAGTTCCGCCAAAGCCCAGAGTAGGTAAATAGCCCGGCAATACCTTTCCGTTGTTTTCGCTATACGTAAATTGAAC
>Ga0307998_1000038_pt1 | contig 72718 bp, 71 predicted proteins | sample Davwhametageno37_FD_203147 | JGI IMG/M metagenome (GOLD analysis project Ga0307998, IMG submission 203147) | Marine microbial communities from Davis Island wharf, Antarctic Ocean - #37 | ecosystem: Environmental > Aquatic > Marine > Unclassified | place: Antarctic Ocean: Davis Island wharf... | reverse complement strand
TCTCCCCAAGACTTCCATCGGATTCCAATGTAAGAATAAATAATCCCTAAATAAGTTTGGATTAACAATTTGGGTATATTGGTAAAAGGAGAGCGTCAGCCGTTCTTTTCCGGCGGTTTCGATGAGGTGCGCACGCTCCTTCGCGCTTAACTTGTTGTACAGTTGCATGCTATACTTGTTTTTAAGGTGAAAGATGTTTCAAAATTACAAAAAGAAATTTGTTAATAATCCTTTTTAAGCACTATTGTGCTCCAGCTATATAAATGGTAAATTCGCTTAAAACACAGAACTATGTCCGATCCTAAAAATCCCAAAAACAAAGCATTACAGCTTACATTGGATAAGCTAGATAAAACTTACGGCAAAGGAGCTGTAATGAGACTAGGCGATCAAGCCATTGTTGAAGTAGAATCCATTTCCTCAGGTTCTTTGGGCCTAGACATCGCGTTGGGTGTTGGCGGATATCCTAGAGGACGTGTTGTTGAAATCTACGGTCCCGAATCCTCCGGAAAAACAACCTTAACCCTTCATGCTATTGCTGAATGTCAAAAAGCAGGAGGTATTGCTGCGTTTATTGACGCTGAGCACGCCTTTGACCGTTTTTATGCAGAAAATCTAGGCGTTGATGTAAATGAATTAATCATTTCGCAACCCGATCATGGAGAACAGGCATTAGAAATTGCGGATAATTTAATTCGTTCTGGTGCAATCGACATCGTCGTGATCGATTCCGTAGCTGCCCTTACTCCAAAAAGCGAAATTGAAGGAGAAATGGGTGATTCAAAAATGGGGCTTCATGCTCGTTTGATGTCTCAAGCACTTAGAAAGCTTACTGGCTCTATTAGCAAAACAAACTGTACTGTGTTTTTCATCAATCAGCTCCGTGAAAAAATTGGGGTTATGTTTGGAAATCCAGAAACAACAACGGGTGGAAATGCCCTTAAATTTTATGCTTCTGTGCGACTTGACATTCGAAGATCTACACAAATTAAAAACGCTGATGCTGAGGTTTTAGGTAATAAAACCCGTGTGAAAGTTGTCAAAAATAAAGTTGCTCCACCGTTTAGAACTACAGAATTCGACATCATGTATGGAGAAGGGATTTCAAAAGTGGGAGAGATCATAGATCTTGGAGTTAACTACGAAATCATTAAAAAAAGTGGCTCATGGTTCAGCTATGGTGAAACCAAATTAGGACAAGGAAGAGATGGAGTAAAAACTCTTTTTCTCGACAATCCTGATTTGATGGATGAGTTGGAGGCTAAGATTCGAGAGACCATAAAAGCGATTGAGTAATAAGCGTTTATTAAAAACTGCTTAAAACATTTAACGATTCATTTCCATTGGAATTATCAGCTTTTAAAAAAAAGATGTCGGATTTTGCTGTTAAGCAAACCCCCTTTTTTTTTCTTATTGATTTTGAACTTCAAAAACCAGTTCTCTGTACTTTGGATCAAGCCAGTGCGTTGGGATATTTTTTTGAAATAAAAGGTTTTAAAAATTTTGATCAGAAAAAATTAGGCGATCATTTTTCGCCTATTGAAATCGACCCTGTGAGTCGAAAGGAGTACTCAAAAGCCTATGATCGTGTGATGAATGAAATTCATAAAGGGAATACCTTCCTTTTAAATTTGACTTTCCCATCCGAGATAAAAACCCATACTTCTTTAGAGGATATTTTTCATCTAGCAAAAGCACCCTATAAACTCTATAGCGAAAATAAGTTTGTTGTTTATTCCCCCGAATGTTTTGTTAAAATAAAAGATGGATATGTTTATTCCTATCCAATGAAAGGAACGATTGATGCCAATGTGCCGGATGCTGAAAATCTGCTTGAGAAAAATCAAAAAGAAATCAATGAGCACAATACCATCGTTGACCTGATCAGAAATGATCTCTCCAAAATAGCAAAAGAGGTTACCGTAACTCGTTTTAGGTACCTTGATAAAATTAAAACACAAAAAAACGAGATTTTTCATACCAGTTCTGAAATTCGCGGAAAACTTCCTGAAAATTGGAAAAATAATATTGGTGATATTTTAATGGATATGTTGCCTGCGGGTTCGATTTGTGGCGCACCAAAGGAAAAGACCGTCGATATTATTCAACAAGTAGAAGGTCAAGAAAGAGGTTATTACACAGGAGTCTTTGGTTACTTTGACGGTGAAAATCTCGAAAGCGCTGTTAGCATTCGATACCTTGAAAAAAAAGAAGACAAACTGTGGTACAGAAGCGGAGGAGGAATTACTTTTTTAAGCGCTGAAGAAGATGAGTACAAAGAACTTATTGAAAAAATTTATGTCCCTGTTGTTTGAATCTATTTGTGTGCTCAATGGTCGTGTTCTAAATCTTAAATGGCACGAATTAAGGTATCATTCTGCTTACTCAAAGCTATTCGGAGCGTCTCCGAAGAAAAGTATCTTAGCTGGCTTGCAAATTCCAATAGAATTCCAATCTGGGAAAGTAAAACTCAAAATAATTTACGGTCAAAACCAAAAAGAATTTTCTTTTCAACACTATAAAACTCAAAAAATAAAAACGTTGAAAATAGTTCATCAAAACAAACTCGATTATTCTCTCAAATACAGTGAACGTAAAACGTTGGACGAATTGTTTTCCCTCAAAGAAAATTGTGATGATGTTTTGATCGTAAAGAATGGTGAAATCACAGATACCTCTTACGGGAATGTTATTTTTTTTGATGGTACGAATTGGATTACACCGAAAAATCCACTGCTGAAAGGAACCTGTAGGGCAAGATTAATTTCAGATCAAAAGGCGAGAGAACAAGTAATAAAAGTCGAGCATTTGAAAAGTTTTAAAGGTGTAAAAGTGATAAACGCAATGCGAGATTTAGAGCAAAAAATGATTCCTATTGAAAACATTCTTTTATGAACACTTCAATTTAAATTGTACCGCTTCCAAACTTTAATGGCATTTACGGCAGCTTGTCTCTTATCATTCAACAATTCAGTGTGAATCGTATCGTAGGTCTTTTGTAAAAGCACTAAAGCATCCTCGCTTTTTAACCCAGCTGTCGCTGTAGGGGGCAAGACTGAAACCCTCAGCAAACCTGGATGGCCATGGGAAGTGCCCCAAGGATATTTTCTTTTACAATCTAGAAATACCATTGGGCATATGGGCAACTGATGTGCTATGGCGATTTTAAAAGCACCTGTTTTAAAAGAGTTAAGTAGAACAGTCTCATCCAAATATTCCTTTTCTGGAAAAATACAAACACTATAGCCTTTATCTAGGACTTCTTGGGCACGTTTATAAACCTCGTAACGACTTTTAGAGCTCGTCCGATCGACCATAATAGCCGTACGTTTATATAAAGATCCAAAGATCGGAATCTTTACCAACTCTTTTTTGCCTACAAATACGAAAGGATGTTTTGAAGCCCAAATCATTAGCATAATATCGATGAAGCTCGAATGATTGGCAACAAACATGTAATTCTGGTTGGGATCTAATTGGGTTTTAAATTCTGTTTTTACCCAAAAACCCATTCCCAATAAAGTAAACCTCGCCCATATGTTTTTCCCTAACCAAAAAACATATCGATATCCATTTGGAAATAATAAAGAAGCTGCCATTAATGGGGAGACAACGAGGAAAGTAATTCCTGCGAGCAAATAAAACCAAATCCGCCAAATTTTCAATAATAGTTTTCTCACAAGCGTAAAAATACATTATTTTTTGCCTTCCAAAAGCAAGTGGTGCACTCAAAGTTTGCCCAAACGAGGAAATAAAATATCTTTGCAGGGAATCAATTTCCCAACGATGGCAAGAATATTAACCGGTGTTCAATCAACAGGAACCCCTCACTTGGGAAACCTCTTGGGTGCTGTGCTTCCGGCAATAGCAATGACTAAAAACAATAAAGAAGAATCTTTTTTATTTATTGCTGATCTGCATTCGATTACTCAAATTAAAGACGGCAAGATACTGCGAGACAATACGTTCGCTACTGCCGTCGTGTGGTTGGCTTGCGGACTCAACCCCGAGAATACTGTTTTTTACAGACAAAGCGATGTAAGTCAGGTGACCGAACTTTCTTGGTTTTTAAGTTGTTTTTTTCCTTATCAAAGACTGACTTTGGCACATTCTTTTAAAGATAAAGCCGAACAACTTGAAGACGTAAACGCTGGGTTGTTTTCCTACCCGATGTTGATGGCTGCTGATATTTTAATCTATGATGCGGAACTAGTTCCCGTTGGTAAAGATCAACTGCAACACCTTGAAATGACTCGAGATGTAGCTTCCCGCTTTAACCACCTGATGGGAGAAACTTTTGTTTTACCCAAAGCTAAAATTCAAGAAGAGACACAGTACGTTACTGGAACCGATGGTAACAAAATGAGTAAGTCTAAGAACAATACGATCAATATTTTTCTTCCAGAAAAAAAGTTAAGAAAACAAATCATGGGAATTAAAACGGACAGTACTCCTCTTGAAGCTCCAAAAGATCCGGATACCTGCTCGGTTTTTAGACTTTATAAATTGATGGCAAGTCCTGATCAGGTGAATGCCTTGAGGCAAAAATACCTAGCGGGGGGCATGGGATATGGTCATGCAAAACAAGAGCTTTTCGAATTGATTTTAAACAAATTTCAAACCGAAAGAAAAAAATTCGATTACTATTATGCACATCCCGAAGAGGTAGAAGTTGCTTTGGCCAAAGGAGCAGTAAGAGCAAGCAAGGTCGCTGATGATGTACTGCATCGGGTCCGGCGCAAACTAGGGTATTAAATCCATTCAAAGTGCTTTCCTGGCAAAGGGCGAATACAACCTTTCATTTCCAATTGCATCAAAAGAGTAGCCGCCTTACTGATTGAAAACTTAGTGCTTAGCGAGATGTTGTCTAAATTGTCTTGTGAAATATTTTTTAAGTGATTAAAAATTATTTTTTCTTCCTCATTCAATTCGATAAAAAGTTGTTTTTGAACTCCCTTTTTAACATCGTCTGACTCCCAGCCCATCGCATACATAAGATCGTTTGCGCTGGTAATGATCTGCGCCTTTTGATTTCTTATCAATTGATGACACCCACCACTCAATTTATTAGTAACCAAGCCCGGAAGCGCAAATAAATCTCGATTGTACTGATGCGCATAATCTGCCGTATTCATGCTCCCCCCTTTAATATTAGATTGTATTACCACTGTGGCATGTGCCAGTCCAGCAATGATTCGGTTTCTTCTTAAGAAGTTGTTTCGATCAAAAACTTCACTTGAGGTGAAATCAGTAACAAAACCGCCTTTTTTTTCGATGGCTCTGATATATTTCTTGTGTTCCTTCGGGTAAATTTTATCAAATCCGTGGGCCAGACAACCCACCGTATCCAAGCCTGATTTTAATGCTTGCTGGTGCGCAATAATATCAATTCCATAGGCAAACCCAGAAACAATAATGGGATCAATCACGGTCAAATCTTTGATTAACTCCTGACAAAAATCCTGACCATAAAGGTCATTTTTACGTGTTCCGACAATGCTAATGATTTTTCTTTTTTCTAAACTAAAGTTCCCTTTGGCAAACAAAACAAGGGGAGCGTCAGGGCAATATTCTAGTGTTTTAGGATAATTTGGATCCCCCAGAAAAATGGTTTGGATTTGATGTTTTTCTATAAACGCAATTTCCTTTTCTACTTCTTTTAGATGCGATTTCCATTTTTTAAACTGCGATAAATGAGAAGCGCCAATCCCGTCTATGGTTAAAAAATCTTTAGGATTGGTATCAAATACCGCTTCTGGAGTTTTACAAAATTCAAGAAGTTTTCGTCCCCGAATGTTACCAAAACTTGGCAATAGTCTTAAAACAAGACAAGCTTCTAAGCGATTCATGTTAAATAAAAATAAGATATTGGTGCGATTAAATATACTAACTTTTAAATTGTAGTAAATTAAAGAGAAGAAAATTGTTACTTTTGTGATATGTTGATTCAACAATACATACAAGAGCTGCTTTTTCAGCACGAGTGCGTTACCATTCCAAATTTTGGTGCATTTCTTTCTCATTCAGTAAGTGCAACAATTCTTCCTGTTGAAGGAAGATTTATTCCGCCCAGAAAAGAAATTGGCTTTAACAGCCTTCTAAAAAGTAATGATGGTGTTTTGGCGCATTATATTGCGCAAAAAGAAAACTCCTCTTATGAACAGGCATTAAGGAGGGTTGAAAAAGAAGTTATTGTTTGGAAACAGAGGCTTAACACCCAACATCTTACCTTTGCGGGTATTGGTGAAATGCGTTTTAATTCATTCAAAAAGATCGAGTTTCTACCTTTTGGAAAAATAAATTTTGATTTAGAATCCTTTGGATTAATCCCATTCCAAAAACACTCCCTTGTATCAAATGAATTAAATTCAGAACCACAAATCTTTACAACTATGGAAAATGAAAACAAAGAAGACTTGATGTTTACTCCCGAGAAAAAAAATAAAGACCGCTCACCTATCTTGCGTTTTGCAGCCATAGGGGTCATTGCCATTGCATTGGCGAGTACTTTATTTTATTTTGGTAATGAGTATGCAACTAACGAAAAAGCAAAGTCAATGGAATTGGCTCAGAAAAAAATTAAAAGTAATGTTCAAAAAGCAACTTTTAATTTGGGATCATTATCAAAAATATCCTTGAATCTTGAATCAAATGAAGCTGAAGCAACTATGGCTGAACAGGAGGCGAATGCATTAAGTGTTCCTTACTATAGTGTGATTGCTGGCTCTTTCAGATCAATGGAAAATGCCACTCAAAAAATAGCAGCCCTTAAAAAAGAAGGATACGAAGCCGAATTGACTGAAAGAAACCCTTCTGGTTTGTTCCGAGTTGCTTATGGTCGATTTACTTCTAAAAGAGAGGCACTAAGCTTACATGACTACATCATTTATGCTCTTGAGCAAGAGGCTTGGTATTTGGAAGAAAAATAAGCTTTACATTCTATAAATCCAGCTTTTAGGATCCTGAGGTGTAAATTCATTAAAAACACTGAACTGAAGTATTGTTTTCCCCGTTTGAGGATGTGTAAATATTTCTCCTATTGCTTGTTTCGCCTTAACCTTTTCTCCCTTTTTCACATACAATTTACCTATGTTCTTATAGGTTGTGATATAATTCCCATGTTTAATCAAGACTGTAGGATTGCTTCCTTTGAAGCTTAAAATAGTCATGACTTCTCCTTCAAAAACGGCTCTGGCAATTGCGTTGGGACTCGTAGCAATGGTGACTCCATTGCTTTTAATCATGGTTGTTCTAACTACAGGATGAGGTTGGGTTCCAAATCGCTGGGTGACCACTCCTTTCTCAACAGGCCAGGGCAAGCGACCCTTGTTGGCAGTAAAGTTCTTAGCCAAAAGTCTCGCCTCTGGGGTTAAGGCAAATGCCTTGCTTGACTTTTTCCCTGCTGCCTTATTTGAGGCTGCAATTGCTTCCCGAATTAATCTTTCAATTTCTCGGTCAATCGCTGCCGCTTTCTTTTGTTTTTGCTTAATCGAAGACGCCAAAGAAGAGGCCCTCTTCTTTAAAGAACGAATCAACATCTCTTGTGATTTTCTTTCTCCTTCAAGTGTTTGTTGGACTTTTCGGTTTTCAGAAACCAATGCCTCTTTTTTTCGTTTCTGATTTATTAGGGTGGTGTTTAACGTTTGAAGCGTGGTGGTTTTAGCAGCGATTTCATCTCCTTGTTTTTTTCTAAAGCTTGCATATTGTTTCATGTATTGAATTCTTTTATAGGCTTGCAAAAAGCTTTCTGAAGAAAACAAAAACATCAATCGGTTTTGAGAGGATTTGCTTTTGTAGGATTTTCGAATCATTTCAGCATAATCCTTTTTAAGGGCTGTGAGTTCTTTTCTGAGGTTCCCAATATCTCTTTCATTGACGCTGATTTGCCTTGTCAATAAATTGGCTTGTTGATTGTTTACATTGACCAGTTGAGAACGAACAGCTATTTTTAAATTCAAATCCTCCACCTCAGAAAGCACATCCTTTTTCTTCTTGGTGTTTTTAAATAGAAGTGTGTTGATTTGCTTAATTTCACTGGTCAGGCGTTGCTTCTGAACTTCTAATTCTTTTTGGCGCGCGGTACTTTTTTGTGCTACAGCATGGAAGCTGCTCAATAAAAATAAAATACTCAAGAGCCTAGCAGCACTTCGCATTATAATTCAATTGGTTTATATCCTTCAGGAATATCGAAAGGCAGACTCATTCTGCTTGGGAATTCTATGCGATTGTATACCAAGTTAACTGTTTTTAAATCCTTCCCGTCGAACAAAGAAATTTGAACCTCTCCCGGGATCATCTCTCCGTCAAGACGTTGGTGGTTTAAATATTTGACCGTCAAAGATTGTTGTGACCCAGGAACTAAAAAACGTTGCTCCTTTAGGAGAAAAGTGTTGGGGTCAAAAAAGTAAGTCGGCCGGAAGGCCATGTCCTTGGATTTAGGAACAAGTAAATAATATTTGGGATGAGAAATTCTTTCCCAATTTCCTTTTTTGAGGTCGGATAAAGGCATGCCCATCAATAGGCTCTGTAAATCCTTAAACTCAAAATCTGTGTTAAATTGTTTGTTTAAAAAGGAAACATCTCCTTCAAAGAAAGTTCTTTGAAACTTTTCATAAAAAGACACCTTGTCTGGTGTGATCAATACTTTCGCAATAGGAACTAACATGGTCGCACTCATCCAAATGGATTTGGAGTTTTCAATCCTCATGTTAACCATGATTTGCTGTTTTCTTTTTCCGTCATTGTAAGTCGCTTTTACTCGGGAACGAAACTTTTTATATCGCAGCTGGTTTTTGGCAATTGCTTTGGTCAGATCACTCAGCTCAATATTTTGCGCTGGTTTTTTACTCGGTAAAATCACTGCGGATTTGCATCCCCACAACAAAGCCAAAACGGCAAGAAATAAGAGCGTTTTTAAAGTGATAATTTTACTTATAAATCTCATTTTTTTATTCTAAAACGGAATAATCTCCAATACTCAAGTGCTTATACTCTCCATCATATTTTACATGATTTCCGATCATTGATCCTTCTAAGTTAGCATTTTTAATTTTCGTATGTTTTTGAACCAAGCTATTAACAATTGTTGAATTCTCAATCGTCGTGTTCTCTCCAATCGATACGAATGGGCCTACAGTGGCGTTTTTAATGACCACGTTAGGTCCAATATAGCAAGGAGGAATAATCTTCCCATTATCGAGTATAACATCAGTAGCGACAAGTTTATTGCCCTCTTCTGTGAGAATCTCAAGCATTTTCTTATTGGTTTCCAAAGTAATCTTTGGATTGCCACAGTCCATCCATTCATTAACGGTTCCAGGAACAAAGCGTGCTCCTTTTGCCATCATTGCCAGAATCCCCTCATTTAGCAAATATTCTTCACCAGCAGCAAGGGTTTGACTCAAAGTCTTTTCTAATTCAGATTTAATAACCTCACCTTGTTTGAAATAATAAATTCCAATCACTGCTAGATCTGAAACGAAAGATTTTGGCTTTTCGACCAAAGCAGTAATTTCATGTTGATCATTCAGGCTGACCACCCCATAGGCTTCTGGCTGTGCAACTTTTTTAACCCAAATCATTCCATCCACTTTAGGATCAAGTGTCAAGTCGGTTCGAATCAAGGTGTCGGCATAAGCGACGATAATCGGTCCAGAAAGAGAATCAGCAGCACACATGACGGCATGTCCTGTTCCCAATGGCTCAAGTTGCCGATATATGGTAGCTTTGGCACCAAGATTCTTGGCCACTTCAATAAGTTCTCTTTCAATTTCTTTTCCAAAATATGCTGGTTCCCCTAAAATAAAGGCAACCTCCTCAATGGGCTGCGCCACTACTCTTGCGATTTCATTGACTAATTGAGCTACAATCGGTGCTCCAGCAACTGGTAACATCGGTTTTGGAACCGTGAGGCTGTGCGGGCGAAGACGTGAGCCTCTTCCTGCCATGGGTACAATGATTTTCAATGAATTATATATTTAAAATTAATCTTATTGTTTAAGTTTATTTTTTACCAGTACTCCCAAATCCTCCGCTTCCTCTTTCAGATTCCTCTAGGGTTTGCGTAGGCTCCCAAACAATTTGTGTGTATTGAGCAATAACCAACTGAGCAATCCTGTCTTCAGGTGCAACTGTAAACACTTCGTTAGAGAGGTTAATCAAAATCACACCGATCTCACCGCGATAGTCTGCATCAATCGTGCCTGGGGAATTGAGAACGGTTATGCCATGTTTAACAGCAAGACCGCTTCTGGGCCTAACTTGTGCTTCATGTCCTTCTGGGAGCGCAATAGACATGCCCGTTGGAATAATTTTTCGCTCCATGGGTGCGAGTGAAATTGATTCTTCGATCGCTGCCCTTAAGTCCATTCCAGCAGATGCTGCTGTCGCATAAGTTGGCAATTCACCTTTTCCAGAATAAATAACAGGAATTTTTATCATGTGTTTTATGATTTAATCAAAAATACAAAAACGATGCTGAATCTTAACTTTATTATTCTCTTGTTACTCTCTTTTTATGGACAAGGCAAGTTTTTCCCTTTTCAAATTAAAAAAAACAAATAGTAAGCTTTTAAAATGGGTTATTTGTTTTCGGCTAACCACAAGAGAGGGAACTTTAAAGGAACGTTTCTTTTTACTTCTTCTACTTCTAAAAAGTGTTTTCGTAGTTTCCAAAGGTCATAATAGTCTGTTCGTTTAAACCTAAAAGCACCTAAAATATAGGCGGGCTGCGCTACCGGGAAGTCTTCCCAATACATAACATCCGGTTTTAAAAACCATTTGGATTTATCCGCAACAAATGGCGCCATATATTCTAATGCTTTCGCGACACTCTTGCCGTCTGCCGTTGTAAAGCTCCAGAGATCGTGATCTTCATCCGACATTATTTGTGCTCCAATTACAATCCCATCAAGGTTAAATAACGAATAACTGTAGGGCTTAGTCCGCGCTAACTCCAAAGGGAAACTTCCCTTTGTAGAAAGCTGACTGGGTAGGATTTTGTTCTTAAAATTGTCTCTGCAAAAATCGAGGATGCTATCGTTATTTGTGAATTTTGCATAAAGGGCAACTTGGGTATTCCACCAATTCCCATGATTGTTTGGGTGTACTTTTTCATCTAATCCATATTTATGAGTCGTCAACCATTTTAAAAAAGAAGCAAACCATTTTTTGATTTCTGTTAATTCTTGACTAGAAATTTTATCGTGTTTTTCAAGTTGTCTTACCGACTGAACAACGTCGATAAAATGAATGGCATCGATTATTCCAATACCTCTTCCCGTATGCCTCCCCTGTATGGCCTGGGCGTATAGGAAATGAGGAGCCATCTTTGTTTGCTCATTCACAAACCAAGCATTTAGATGCTTCTTCGCTGCATTTGAGTATGCGGTGTCTTTGGTAATTAAAAACGCGGAAGTTAAACTTCCACATATTTCACTAAGGCGCATCAATGCTTTTCTGTGAGCGGTAAAGTTATCTGGATTGGTCATACCATCCTTTCTGACATAGGATCCTGAAGGGTTTTGAGGGTCTGGCCACCAATAATCGCCTTCAGAAAAAAATTCATTTGGTGCCCCCATGCTTCTAACCGAAATAGCAGCCGTGAGGGTAATCGGAGGCTCTGAAAGATTTTTCTGTGCTTTATGCAATAGGGAGTCTTTAAGAATACTGACCGTGTCATTGTAAAGATCTTTTTTAGGCTGCGTACACTTAAAAGTTAGGAACAAAAAAGATAATGAGTAAAGAAAATTTAGTTTTTTCATTTTTAATTTGTTTAACGTCAAAGCAAATAAATACATAAAAAATGAATCTTTTTTTTAAAAAGACCATCCCAAATTAAAATACCAAAGGGGACTCTTTGTTTCGGGAGAAAAAGAATAAGTAAGTTCTATTGGCCCTAAGAAAGAGTTGATCCCGTAGCCAACTCCATAACCACTGTATCTTTTTTCTGACCATTCATGGGCATCAAATGGTTGGTCGCTAACAGTTGCAATGTTTCCTTTGAGTCTTAAATAATGATTTTTCGATAACGAAAAGTCCATTCCAACAGTAGTTTTTAGAAAGCTAAACCCAAAAATATCTAATGCACTGTAGCCAATCAAAGGTGTGGAATTATTAATGTTCTGATTTCCATAGCCTCCAAGGAGAAAGGAAAAAGAATAACGATTGGGCTCATTCACAAGTGCTCCTAGACTTGCTCCAACACTGATCGAAAGCAGTTTGTTTAAAGAAAATGTATATCCAAGATCAGACTTTACAGTATAAAAAAATTTGTGTTTTTCTGTAAAACGTTTAGTACTGTCGTCTAAATAAAGTGTCAAGTTCCCATCAAAAAAAAATCCTTTTGTAGGGAAATAAATGTGATCACGACTGTCGAATTTTAAAAAAGAATATGCGTTGAAATAATTTGCATCATCAAAATATTCAAAGTCACCAGACTCAAGAATGGCTGCTCTTGACCTTATGATTAGTTTTTTATGCTCAAGTCCGATGCCAAATGCGAATTCTTCGCGGAATAGTGTTTCGACATATAAACGGTTGGTGAAACCGAAATATTTGATAATTGATGAGTCATAAAAATATTTTGAATCACCTGGTCTGTCCGACCCTTCCGAATTTAAAGGAGACTCAAATTGGTTGAAAAGAGACTCAAACCCTATGCTCCAGTGAAATCCTTTGTCTATATAATAGTTGAATTTATATCTAAGATTGTCTCCAAGAATAAAATCAAAGGAAGCAACATCATTATCAAGAAGTAGTTGCTTATGTGTAACATTTATTAAGGCTGCGGTTTTGTATAGGTTATCATAATGAATTCCGATACCGACACTGGTATTGTAGGGTCTATCTTCTAGAGTCATTTTTAGACGATAGGCATCTTCCTCTTTGTCGAGTGTGTATCTAAAACGACTAAAATTATTTGTTGATGCCAAATTGTTAACCCCTTCTTGAATTTTCTCAAAAGAGACTGAACCTGGGGGCTTAAGGCGCATTTTACCTTTAAGATAACTGAGTCCATATTTAGTGTTTCCATAAAAACTTAACCCGGAAAGGGTTATTTCTTCTATAGGTTTCACCTTCTTTTTAATCGTGTTGTTTGGGGTTTGAAGCGCCGCTATCTTTTCAAAGTTGGAACGATACTTTTGACCAGTATTTAGCCCTTTTTGTATAATTTTTTTTGAATCCTTAAAGGAGACTATCGAAAATTCTTCAATTTCTGGCTTTAAGTAAAGGTCAGTAAGCGCGCTCTTTCTTGTAATGTCTTTCGTGATTGAAAATTGATTGATTTGCATTAGAATGTCCGAGGCGCTCAGTAATGATGATCGGTTCCCCAGTGGGCTCTGAACGTCAACTCCGATAATAAAATCTACTCCTTTTTCTTTGAGCTCATCGAGTGGATAGTTGTTCGCAACCCCACCATCTACATAAAGTGATCCATCAATTTGAACAGGATCAAAAAGCGTTGGTAGTGCGCTGCTTGCATTAATCGCAAGGGGTAAAAACCCTGATTCGAGCAACAATGATTTACCAGTTTCAAGGTCGGTAGTCATACAAAAAAAAGGGATGGGCAGTTTTTTAAAATCATCAATATGATGCACATGCGCAGTAAGTTGGACCAATTGATCATAAAAATTATACCCTTTTGATATTGAAGAGGGAAATTGGAACTTATAATTATAAAACGGAAGTGTCAAGACATAACGCTCAGAATCTTCTTTTTCATGAAAAGACTTACTTCTTCTAGGGTAGTCATCTGTGATTAAATTTTGTAAATCCGCTGCGAGAATTAATTCTTCGATTTCATTGGCAGAATAACCAGAAGCATATAATCCTCCGATGACCGCTCCGATACTGGTTCCAGCAACATAATCAATCCTAACGCCAGCAGCCTCAATTTCTTTTAAAACACCAATGTGAGCCAACCCTTTTGCACCCCCCCCGCTTAGTAACAAACCGACCTTTAGATCATTGTTTGCGTTTTCTTGCCCTTTTAAACAATAGAAATTCGTGAAACAAAGGAAAAAAAGAAGAAAAGCTTTAGGAGACATTTGGGATTAATTAGGATCTCTCGAAATTAATAAAAATTATTGAAGAAACTTGATCGTAAAAAAACCCTCCTTAAATAAGGAGGTTTAGTAATTTTAACTTTACCCTTTCAAGGCTTCTGCACCACCAACAATTTCAAGTATTTCATTGGTAATGGCTGCTTGACGTGCTTTGTTATAGGTCAATTTAAGTTGATCTCTAAGCTCCGTTGCATTGTCAGTCGCTTTATGCATCGCAGTCATTCTTGCACCATGTTCGCTGGCCAAAGAATCGCGAATTGCCTTAAACAATTGAATTTTTAATGATTTGGGTAATAACTCATCAATAATTTCTGCCTGTGACGGCTCGAAAAGATAATCCCCATTGCTTGTTTCTTCCTCAGATGATTCGGAAACTATCGGAAGAAATGGCTCGACTGTAATTAGCTGAGTTGCCGCATTTTTAAAACGATTGTATATCAATACAACCTTATCATATTCTGCACCGGCAAATGCCTCCATAATGCTTTCCGCAACCTTTGCCGTGTTATCAAAGGTTAAGTCATCAAACACATCATCATGACTGCTTTTAAACGGCAATGATTTTGAAAGAATATCGCTTCCTTTTTTTCCGATAGTGACCAATTCGACCGTTTTACCCTCAAATTCTTCTTTTGACAAACGCAATGTCTCTTTAATAACATTGGTGTTAAAGGCGCCACAAAGTCCACGATTGGAAGTAATGGCGACCAATAGAATTTTCTCTTCCTGACGGACTACAGTGTAAGGGTTAGGCTGATCAGTATCTGCACTTGCGCTTAGGGCCTGAATCAATTCAGTCAATTTATCTGAATAGGGTCGCATGGCCGTAATTGCATCCTGAGCTTTTTTGAGCTTAGCGGCGGATACCATTTTCATGGCACTAGTTATCTGCATGGTCGATGAGACCGAAGCAATACGATTTCGTATTTCTTTCAGGTTTGCCATGGACTATTCAAATAATTTTGAGGTTTCGGCTGCTGTTGAATTCAAAGCGTCCAAGACGTCATCTGTTAATTTCCCTGCCTTTAAAGTGGCCAATGTTTTAGGATGATTCTTTTTGAGCGACTCCAAAAAAGATGTTTCAAACTCTTTTACCTTATTTACAGGAACTTTTCTCAATAAGTTTTTAGATCCAGCATAGATGATCGCAACTTGATCTTCTACAGTAAAAGGGTCATTTTGAGCTTGCTTTAGAATCTCAACATTTCGTCTTCCTTTTTCAATCACATTCAAGGTTGCGGCATCTAAGTCAGATCCAAATTTAGCAAATGCTTCCAATTCACGGAACTGTGCTTGGTCTAACTTCAATGTTCCAGCAACTTTTTTCATGGATTTAATTTGTGCTGATCCTCCTACTCTCGATACAGATATCCCAACATTAATTGCGGGACGAACTCCGGAGTTAAAAAGGTCAGACTCAAGGAAAATCTGTCCATCCGTAATCGAAATCACGTTTGTGGGTATATAGGCGGATACATCTCCTGCTTGTGTTTCTATGATGGGAAGTGCTGTTAGCGATCCTCCACCTTTAACGATAGGTTTTAATGAATCGGGGAGGTCATTCATCCCCTTGGCGATTTCATCATTCGCAATTACTTTTGCAGCACGTTCTAGTAATCTAGAGTGTAAATAAAATACATCTCCAGGGTAGGCTTCCCGTCCCGGGGGACGTCTCAATAAAAGTGATACCTCACGATAAGCTACAGCTTGTTTGGAAAGGTCATCATATATAATCAAGGCTGGACGGCCTGTGTCTCTAAAATATTCCCCAATGGCTGCTCCTGCGAAAGGTGCGTATACCTGCATTGGCGCTGGATCGGATGCGTTGGCAGCGACAATTGTCGTGTAAGCCAAAGCTCCTTTGTCTTCGAGTGTTTTTGCAATTCCTGCTACAGTAGAAGCTTTTTGCCCTATTGCAACATAAATACAGTATACTGGTTCCCCAGCATCGTAAAATTCTTTTTGATTTAAAATTGTATCAATACAAACAGTGGTCTTCCCTGTCTGACGGTCTCCGATAACCAATTCCCTTTGTCCCCTTCCAACAGGAATCATTGCATCGATTGATTTAATGCCTGTCTGTAATGGTTCATTTACGGGTTGTCTAAAAATTACCCCTGGCGCTTTACGCTCCAATGGCATTTGATAGGTTTCTCCTTCGATAGGACCTTTTCCGTCAATTGGAATACCTAAGGTGTTTACCACACGACCAACAATACCTTCTCCTACGTTAATAGAAGCAATTTGTTTGGTTCGTTTGACAGTATCTCCTTCTTTAATTTCTTTTGAAGGGCCTAATAATACAACCCCCACATTGTCCTCTTCCAAGTTGAGTACCATTCCATCAACTCCATTTTCGAAGGTTACCAATTCTCCATATTCAGCATGAGTAAGTCCATAAACACGGGCAATCCCATCTCCTACTTGAAGTACCGTCCCTACCTCATCCAAAGATGCTGTAGCTTCGAATCCTGCTAATTGATTTTTTAATATTGCTGATACTTCAGCGGGCTTAACTTCTGCCATCTTATTGTATTTTAAAAATTTATTAGGATGTAATCAATTCTCTTTTTAGTCTTTCCAAACGATCTAAAACGCTTGCATTGTATTGTAAATCTCCAACCCTAAGAATAAAGCCGCCTTTAATCGTAGGATCGATAATGTTCTTAAGTTGCACTTTCAACGAGGTTAAAAGAGAGGCTTTTTCCAAAACTTTCTTTTCCACCTCTTGGGTCAAAGCAACTGCCGTAATCACGGTTGCCTCGACAATTCCCTGGTGCCTATCGTATAGCGCCAAATATTGAGCTGCGACTGCTCCAAGAATACCTTCTCTTTTGTTTGTTGACAATAACAAAAAAAGACTTTGTGTTGTTTTTGAGTTACTCTTGAAAACCTCAGCCATTATTGTGCTCTTTTTAGATCCTGATAATATAGGATTGTCAAGCGCAGCTTCTAGTTCAGGACTTTCATTAATTATTGAAAGCACTGTCTGCATTTCTATTGCAACTGTTTCCTCTTGCTTGTTTTCCAAAGCAAAGTTTAAAAGTGCTTTGGCGTATCTCAATGCTGCGCGACTAGATTTCATAAGCTATTTATAAAGAAGCGTCCTTTAATAATTTTTCAACCAAGCTGGTCTGTTTGTCTTTGTCTTCTAACTCCCCTTCAATCACTTTTTCAGCTATTTCTAATGAAATCTGAGCTACTTGATTTTTAAGTTCATTAATCGCAGCACGCTTTTCGTTTTGAATGGCGTCTTGGGCTTGTGACAAGATCTTATCAGCTTCTAATTTGGCATCTTCTTTGGCCTTGGCCAATAAATCCGCACCGGATGTTCGGGCTTCTTTTAACAGCGCTTCTCTTTCTGCTCTGGCCTCTTGTAAAATCTTTTGATTGTCTTCTTGTAAAGAAGCCATTTCTTTCCTGGCTTCGTCTGCTGAAGAAAGTGCATCTTTAATAGACGTCTCTCTTTCATTAACCGCATCCAAGATTGGCTTCCAAGCAAACTTTTTTAATAAGAGAATTAACCCTATAAAAATAAAGAGTTGCCAAAAAAATAACCCAAAAGAAAATTCACTGATTAATTTTTCCATTTGAAAAGTTTTTAATCAATATACTGCCCTTGAAAACCATTCCAAGGTCAGGCTATCGTTGGTTATTAAACTGCAAATAAAGCTGCGAACCCAATACCTTCGATAAGGGCGGCAACGATCAACATTGCTGTTTGGATTTTTGCAGATGCGTCTGGCTGACGACCGATCGCTTCCATTGCTCCTTTACCAATAGATCCTATACCAATACCTACTCCGATTACTACTAAACCTGCTCCTACAATTGCTGGAATTTCCATAATTAACTATTTATTAAATTATACATTCATTACTTAATGATCATCGTGATCATGTTCTTCTACTGCGAAACCAAAATACAATGCTGACAAGACTGTGAAAATATAAGCCTGTAAAGCTGCGACTAGGATTTCTATGATTGAGATGGAAAAGGCCAACATAAATGAAAGACTTGATCCAAACCAGTTTTTAAATATAAATATTAATGATATTAAGCTCATTAATACAATGTGACCTGCAGATATGTTTGCATACAAACGAATCATTAAGGAAAAAGGCTTAATAAGGACACCTAGCAATTCGATAGGAGCCAAAACTATTTTCATTGGCCAAGGCACTCCTGGCATCCAAAAAATATGTTTCCAATATTCTTTTTTACCAGATACATTGGTAATGACAAATGTGATAAGTGCCAAACAGAATGTAACGGCGATATTTCCTGTCGCATTGATTCCGAGGGGTGTTAATCCCAAAAGGTTTAAAAACCAAACAAAGAAAAATAAGGTTAAAAGATATCCCATGTACCTTCTGTGGTGTTTTTCTCCAATATTAGGAATTGCAATTTCATCGCGGATGTAAATTACAATTGGCTCGAAAAAGCGACCGACTCCTTTTGCCACCATTCCGTTTTTTTTGTAAGAATCTGCCAATCCTTTAAAAAGGAAAAACATAATTAGTGCTGTAAATAATAAACTAACCACTCCTTTGGTAATTGATAAATCTAAAGGTGCAATGTTCGTGGCGTGATGCGAGTCATCATAATTTATTGTTCCAGCTGCATCGGTCTTGTAAATTTTACCGTGATTTAATTTATAATAATTCTCTCCAACGTGGGCAACACTTTCCCCATGGTGAAGTTTAGAAGAAGAAAATATTTTTAACCCTTCGTCCCAAAGAATCACTGGGAGCGGAGTGCCTATGTGTACTTTTTTCCCTTGCTCGTCCGTGTAAGAAAGCAGCGTGAAGTCGTGAGTATCTTGAAGGTGGTGAAGAATGTATGCTTTGATTTCAGCTTTGAGGTTGTCGCCGCTTGCTGATTCTTTTGCAGTTTCTTTTGCGCTAATAGAAGTTAGACCTAAAAGGAAAAAAATGAGAAATTTAGAATATAGTTTTTTTGGCATACCGATTGTCAAAACTTGAACTCGTGTTTAAATTCGGTGCAAATGTAAGTTATTCAGAAAATAAAATAAAGGACTTTCGGAACATATTTTGACAAATTCGTTTCAATCGTTCAACTGCTTGAATTTAAAAACTTTATTAGCTGACTGATTTCAATAAAAAGACAAGAGACATACGGGACAAAAAACGTGATAAATTCTTGACGTTCCAACACGCCATCGGCTTTAAATAGGGGATAAATCAAAGCAAAAAAAAGTAAAAACTTAAGCCCACTAAACAGTAAAAAAAACCAACCCATTTGCGTTTCGTCTTTTCTGGAGACATAGGCCAGCGCCAAATAAAAAAATAGTGCGGTGAATAAATTAAATGAGTAGGATGGTATAATGTAGTGTCCCCAAATTGGATATTCAATAAAAAAAAGAAAACCCAAATGAATCCCAAATACAAGGAGGCTTGATGAAATCAGGATTAAAGAAAACTTAAAAAAGTACTTTAACATAAAGGGTCACAAGTTTTTATTTTGCCTTTGAATTAAAACCAAAATGATAATCATCCCCAGAAGAGCGCATAGGAGCGTGGGGACATTGTTGGTCAATGTCATCTTAACTTCGATCCACTTTCCCAGTTGGATCATGAGGTACATTATGATTGCAATTTGAAATGCAAGTCCAGAAAAAATCAGCCAATTTTTAGGCCTTTTTTTCATGTCGCTTGATTTACCCGAAGTACTTTAACCTCCTCTCGGTTTTTATCAGATTTCATCGAACAAGACGCATTAAATTTCGCTCCAGATTCGACGATAAGTTTACCAATAACAACCTCTCCGTTGATGTCACTGGTTGATCTTAAGTTTAAAACTTCGGAAACATAGATTTTTCCTTGAATTTTTCCTTCTACATCTGCACATAAACAATTGACAGATCCGTTGACAAAACCTTCTTTGCCAATAACAACTTTGCCTTTGGTTTTTATGGACCCTTCCAAGACGCCGTCAATACGGAAATCTCCCTCAGAGATAATGTCTCCTTTAACAGACGTTGTGTTTTCTAGTCTACTGTATTGTCCACTTATATCACTATTTTTCATAGGGTGTCAAATTTTTGTCTTTTAAAAGTTTCTGATATTGGGAAGACAAAATTACAAAATTATTTGCAGTTAGGATTTCCTTGTTTTCTGGAATAAAATTTTCTTTCCACACATTCAGGTCTCTTTGATCTCTTATTCCATGTAAAACTAAAAAAATATGGTCTTCATCAAATCGGTCTTGAGAAAAAAACCAGTTCGCTTTTGGATTGCGCTCTAATTCGGCTTGAAGGTTTGTTTTGGTTAAATTTAAACTTAAAGAATCTTTAGTGTTGTATTTAAAAATCCATTTGTAATTTTTATAAATCTTGTTTTTTTTATTAATAAAATCAGGTCTTGAAATCTGAGCTATCATTTCCGCCGCCTTAATGGCTTCGGGAGTTTCAGGGTATTTGCTTTGAATTTTATTTAGCGCCGCCTCCCATTCCGGAATTCCCTTCAACCTTCCCTCCATGTTGGCCATTAAAAGTTCGAGTTTTGGAGCAAAGTTGGTGCTTCCCAAAAGAATTGAGGATGCCTCAATCTTTTCTTTAAAGCTGGAAAAGTCGCCAGACAGGTAGTCCTCTAAGATGCTTTCATAGATTCCCTCTGGAGAATCAATTTCTGATAATTTAAATCCTTCTGGATTGCTTAGCATCTTTCCATAAGCTGTTTCGGGATAATCCTTTACAATCCGGTCAAAATAGATGTTTGCCAATACTGGAAAGGTATCCTCATAAGTTTTATAAAGGTGGTAAAGAGCGGGAGCCATTATCTCTGGAGGTGGGTTTTGGTCAATCAGATGTTCTAAACGATTTCTAGCTAGAACCAGATTTTGAAAGTTTTCTTTGTAAATCATCCCCAATTGAAGATAGGAATTGTCGTTTAGGCTCTTGATGCTGTCTTTTTCCTTTTCAGTACTCGGGAGGGAAGCAACATAGCTTTCGGGAGTTTGCACAAAAATCTCTTCTTCTGAAGAAGCTGTTACAGTTTGATCTTGGATATTTCTGAGATTACTTAAACCGGATGCTATTCGCCAATTGTCAACATTCGGGCGGTTTCCCCAACTGGATTGAAACTTTTGTTGCCCCTGAATAACAAGTGTCGGGTTGTAAAAATAAAACTGATTGGATGCTTTTGATCTCGACAGAAATGAAAATGCACCTTTTTCTTCTTCTTTAACAGCGGCAAGTGCTTTCAATTCTTTTTGTTTAATAAAATCTTCAAAATATTTTATTTGAGCGGAATCACTCAATGAAGTTAAATAAAGTAAACTGTCAGTAGTTGCAACGATTCTTTCGTATTTAATAACCCCGTTTAGATTATCCCGCTCCCGTTGGGTTCTTTTTCTGTCGCTGGTTCCTTCTGGGTACAAGGCAATCAAACTGTCCAAATAGGCCCCTGCAGATGGATATTCTCCATTATTAAAATGATAATCTACCAAGTCCCTATAGTTGGCTTTCCCTGTTGGAAAGTCGATGAATTCCGAACGATTTGATTGAACTAAATAGTATCTCCCCAAACTGTCTTGGCTTTGTTTGAGATAATATTGAGCCATTGCTCTTTTAATCCAATGCTCAAATGATTTATTTTCGTAATTACTGTCAAGTTTTAGCAACTCAGGGATTGGAGAAATACTGTCGCGTTGGTAACGAATCTGCAGCCTTTTTATTTCAGCATTTATCCAATATTTCCTGGGACTTTTCCTTTTCAAGTTGACGACTTCGCTATAGGCCCATGCAGCGGAATCAATTTTCTGAAGTGATTCGAAAAGCTGTCCAGTAATAAAAAGAAATCGGCCTTTTTTTGCCTTTGATTTTGCGGTAACAGCTGCGCGTTTGATGTAAAATAACGCAGAATCTAATTGTTTTGTGTTTATAAAAGCCTGGGCAATGGTTGAATTTGCAGGACTGTGGAATTTACCGTTGGGATTAAGGTTTAAAGCCAGACTCCTCAAATTTTTTATCGCCAATTCTTCGTTTTTTAAACGAAGGTTGGTTTTTTCTCTCCAAATTCTTCCTTCAACGTATGTTTTGGGATCTGCATAATTTTCAAGTAGATAATTGAACGCTTCCAGCGCAGGGAAAAATCTACGGTCATAATATCGTGCCTTCCCCAAAAGCAGATAGGCTTCATCTATTTTCCCATTGCGTTGAACGCCTTTGATGTTCATGGAGTGTTTTTGGATGGCTTTTACCGCCTTCTCTTCAGCCTTGGCAAAACCTGGGATTATGGTTGTATTATCAATGTTTTCGCCATTAATGGCAATGGGCTCAACTGGGAGGATTTCAAAAAAATTGTCGTCATATACCTGATCTAAAATAGAGGTGCCGATGGCAAAGGCTTCTTTACCATTAAACAAGACATTGTACTTGGTCGTAATGAAATGATACTGCCGATTAACAAATCTGTTCTTCTCAGTAGCGCAAGCAGATAGCAACACCGAGATCAAAATAAATGAAATGAAAAGTCTACAGCTGTTTTTCAAGTAGGAAAGTTTATTTGTAATAACTGATAAACAAGGGTTTTAGTATGTGATTGGTGCATAAAATTTTATTGAAAGCCTTTAAGGGTTTTAACAAGGCATCCCGCACTGGAGTATATAACGCCTTAAATTTAAATGTTTTAACAAAAATTGCGCTTAATCTCCAAAATTTTATTGTTGTCATCCAGTGTTTTTAAAATATCTTTGTAATAATAAGCTTAAAATTTAAACTAAAAACACATGTCAGACTTCTCTTCATTGGTTATTTCAAATATTGAACAAAATACCTCAAACTCAGTTATTCTTTCATTTGAGGTTCCTTCCGATGAAAAAGAAAAATTTAATTTCAAATCAGGCCAATACCTTACCCTTGAAGCGGTGGTTAACGACCAGAAAGTTCGGCGGTCTTATTCAATCTGTAGCATGCCGAACGAAGTGCTTCAAGTCGGGATCAAACAAATTCCAGAAGGGGTCTTTTCTTCTTTTGCAAATAACGTGCTTCAAATTAAAGATAGCCTCTTAGTCGGTTCTCCACAAGGCCGGTTTTTATATGATCCTAAAGGCACTTCAGAAAAAATAGTTGCTTTTGCTGCCGGAAGTGGTATTACGCCAATCATGTCAATGATTAAAACAGTGCTTTCAAGTCATCCTGAGAATGAATTTTCTTTGGTCTATGGAAACAAAACTCCCGAAGACACCATGTTTCTTAACGAACTCAAGGAGCTTGAAAAAACATTCGAATCACGATTCAAAGTCACTTGGGTTTTCAGTCAATCAAACGAAAAAAATAGTTTTTTTGGACGAATCGAAGCTCCAGTGGTAAAAAACTTCTTAAACAACTGTGACAAGCCCGTCGATCATTTTTACCTCTGCGGTCCTGAACAAATGATCAATACTGTTTCTGATACGCTCGTCGAAAAAGCTGTTTTAAAAGAAAACATTCATTTTGAATTGTTTACTGCTTCTGAAAAAAAGGGAGCTGCAGCAGTCGAAAGCAATTCAGAAAGAGCGTCATTAGAAATTATATACGATGAAGAATCCTATAAGTTTGAAAATGCGAAGGGGAAAAGCGTTTTAGACCTTGCCCTTCAAAACAACATTGACGTCCCCTATTCTTGTCAAGGAGGTGTTTGTAGCAGTTGTATTGCCAAGATTAAGGAAGGAACTGTCACAATGGATAACAATCAGGTTCTAACTGACGAAGAAATAGAAGAAGGATTGATTCTGACTTGTCAAGCTCACATTAGCAGTTCACACCTTAAAGTAGATTACGACGATGTCTAGTTTTTAAAACTACTTAATAATTTCTAAAGTTTTTTCAATTACTGTCAAAGGAGTTAAAGACCTAAAAGCCTCTTCATATCCTTTTGGGATTTTATTCCCGAAAACAGAAGTTGGGATTTTAGGGTATTTTTTTCTGTCCAAAAGCAAAGCATTTGTTACGGGTTGATTGAACGGAGAAAAACCACAAAAAGGATGTGTAAGTCCCCACAAAGTTAGCACTGGAGTTCCATAATTTGCCGCCAAGTGACCATTGGCAGAATCCATAGAAATCATTAAATCCAAATGTGGCATAAGGTCGAGCTGATCTTCAAAAGAAACACGTCCAGCGGTAGAATAAACGTTTTCATAAGACCTCTCCCAAACCTCTAATCGCTCTTTTTCGATCGCACCAGCACCAAATAAAAAAATTTGAAATTCCTTTTCAAGGGAAGCAATCACTTGCTGCATTTGATCCAAAGGATACATTTTCCCTTCAAAGGAAGCAAAAGGGGCAATCCCGATCCATTTTTTATTTTTGACTTCAAAATGTGTCAGAATGCTTTTGGGGAATTCTCTTTTAAATGAAAACTCATGGGCATCTAACTCAACTGGAAAACCAAGCTTCCTAAAGACGTCCGTATAACGATAGATTGTTGGCGTCAGGGGTTGAAATTTCTTGTTTGAACTTCTAGTCAATAAGCGTTTCTCCCGACGGCCTTTGTCAATTTTTTTTACTTTAAAAAAAGTTAATTTAAAAAGCAAGGTCAATAAATGAGTTCTTAGAACCGAATGTAAATCTGCTATTCCAGAAAATGGAATGTTTTTAAGTTCCTTAAAAAGGCGCCACAAACCTTTGATTCCCTTGTGCTTTTCACCAAAATCTACTGGGTGAAAATTGAAGTTTTCAAACTCTCTAAATAATGATTTTGTAAAAGGTCTCCCTAGGAAAGTGATTGTTAAACCGGGATACGTTTGATAGAGGCAACGAATCACAGGAACCAGTATCGCCACATCGCCTAGCGCGGAAAAACGAATAAGCAACAAGTGATGCGGATTCTTCATTTGGTTCTATGATTTGTCTTTATACAAGACCGGATTCAAAGAATCATCATTATACATTTTCATTTGTTTGTAAACTTTCATGTATTTTTTACCCTCAGCAATGTCTTCCAAAAGTTGATCAATTGCACCGCACAAATCTATGCGTTGGTCCAGCAGAATACTTAATTTAATATTGCAGCTCTCTTTGTGAGCTGCAGAGGCGCTTTCGCGATTGACCTCCTCTTCCATGTGATAGATTTTCAACTCTAAAATTGACAAACGGTCAATTGCCCAGGCAGGACTTTCTGAATTTATCGTAGCATTTTCAAGTGCATTGACTGCTTTGTGTTTCTCTAAGAAAAAACTGTCTATGTATTCAACCATATCCGTTCTGTCTTGGTTGGAAGCATCAATCTTTCTTTTGAGTTGCATTCCAGAAACGGGTTCAATTTCAGGGTCTCTGATCAAATCTTCATAATGCCACTGTACAGTATCAATCCAATTTTTTCTGTATAGTAGATGTGCTATGGTGTCCGATGGATAGGGGTTGCTAAAAGGCTGATCAACAGTGTCAAGTATGTGATACTTATCAATGCTTTCCTTAAAAATTCTTATTGCAGTTTTGCTTATTTTATTATCACTCATTCGTATGGATATGTTTTTTGACTTTTCCCTCCTTATTTTTTCAAAGATACGATTTGGAGATCAATTAAAAAGTGGAAATTTTAAAAGTATAATTCCGATGATGATCAGTGTTGGAAGAATATTTCTTGAAAAATCACTCTTCATTCTATGAGTAACTCTACCGACAAAAATGGAGATTGGAAATAGCAGGTAGAACAACAGCGTTGTGTCATTTGTCCCGTAAATCATAAAAAGGACAATTAAAAAAAATAGAATTATCCACATGTAATTTTGCTTTTGATACCCAAAAAGATCTTTCCCTTTCAATAAATCAACGATTAACATCAACAGGCCAAATCCAATGGTTACGTACCAAAACAATTTAGTTCCCAGAGGTAGATCAAATGGTTTAAATTCGCAGGTCCATTTTCTTAATTCCTCTTGAATCCTGTCGATTTCTAAAATACTAAAAATAGGATAAGCGATAAAAGCAATAACCAATGGTGGTAGAAATAGCAAAAACAATCTTTTAAGTTGATTTCCATTGCTGGTTAGCATTAGCAAAAAAGGGATGATGAAGAATAGCGCATTAAAAGGATAAAGCAGTGTAGCAAATGCGATAAAAAGACCTGTGTCAAAATAAGGTTTAAAATTTGTTTTTGAGGAAAAAGATAGGTTCATATTATAGATCGAAAAAAATAATAGAAAAGGGGCTAAAAGAGTGTAAAGATTGATTTTAATACTTGGAATTGCGATAAAGAGTAGTGCATAAAACATTTTATAATCACTACTTTTTTTAAAGAAATTCTGTTGTTTAAGATAAACATCCATAAAGATCATGACCGAAAATGCAATTAAAAAAACAATTATAGAAGCGTATGTTTGAGAAAGACTCCCTTCTGTGCTTATCACTTCAAATTGATTCGAAAAAGCTCCTATTAAAATCAGAAATCCTGAGATGAAATAATTTAGATCGTTAGATTTTTTAAAAAGATTGGCAATCATGTTCCTTTTTGTTATTTTTGCAATATAAATAAACCCTTGTTGATGAAAAATTTTTTTGAAGCCATAGCCAGACTATTCGAAGAATTACTGTTAGTTCCTTATAACATTCTTGCCGATATAGAGTTACACAACTGGTGGGTCGCAAACTTTATGAGTTGGTTTTTCATGGCAATTGGCCTTGCTGCTGGAGTTTACTGGATACTTCAACTTAGATCTTTCGATAAGAACGAGGAAGAAGACAAAGACACTTCTGCACATTCTTTTCTATAGGTCAAAACCTATGTCTTTTCTGTAATAAATTCCTTCATACTGGATTTTTTCTAGTTGACTAAACGATTGATCGATCGCTTCTTGGTGGTTTTTACCAAAAGAAGTTACGGCCAAAACACGTCCACCATTGGTCTTTATTTCATCGGCATCTTTGATCGTACCCGCATGAAAAACTTGACTACCTTCAACACGATCCAATCCTAAAATGACCTTGCCCTTCTGGTAATCCTCAGGATATCCTCCAGAGACGGCCACTACTGTTGTCGCTGCACGAGTGTCAATTTCCAACTTGACATCAGACAGCCTTTGCGCTCCAACAGCCAATAGTATTTCCCCAAAATCGTTTTTTATTCTAGGCAAAACAACTTCTGTTTCTGGATCTCCCATTCTAACATTGTATTCAATGACAAAAGGATCCGCTCCGATTTTGATTAAACCGATAAAAACAAATCCAACATAAGGAATGTTGTCCTTCGCTAATCCATTAATTGTTGGAACCACAACTTGTTGATGGATTTTTTCTGTAAAAGCTTCGTCAGCAAACGGAACGGGTGATACTGCTCCCATACCACCGGTGTTGAGTCCCGTATCTCCCTCTCCTATTCGTTTGTAATCTTTGGCCATCGGAAAGGTGACAAATGATTTTCCGTCTGTTAAAACAAAGCAAGAAAGCTCTATTCCTGTCAAAAACTCTTCGATCACAACCTTGGCAGATGCTGCTCCAAATTTTTTGTCCAACAACATATTAGATAATTCCTTTTTTGCTTCCAAAAGATCTTCAATAATGAGAACGCCTTTTCCTGCGGCCAAACCGTCAGCCTTTAAAACATAAGGAGGGGAAAGTTGATCTAAAAACTGATAGCCTTCTTCAATGTTTTCGGAAGTAAAACTTCCGTATTTCGCCGTTGGGATGTTATGGCGCATCATGAACTCTTTAGCAAATTCTTTGCTTCCTTCTAGGGTTGCTGCGAGTTTCTGGGGACCTATAACTGTGATGTGTTTTAGTTTGATATCGTCTAAAAAGAAATCGTGAATTCCATTTACAAGTGGATCTTCAGGGCCAACAACCACCAAATCGATTTTGTGCAAAAGCACCGCTTTTTTGATTGCGACAAAATCATTGATCCCAAAGTCTAGGTTGTTTGCGATTAATGCCGTTCCAGCGTTCCCCGGAGCAGCATAAAGCCCTTCTACGATTTTACTTTGTGCAAGTTTCCAACAAAAAGTGTGTTCTCGACCTCCACTTCCTAATACTAATACATTCATTCTTTTGACTTTGGTGTAAAGATAATCAAGTGATTTCTTAATTAAGTTTAATCTTTTTTAAAATACCATTCCATCTCAAATCTCTTATAAATTTTCCTTGTTTTGGATCAACTAAATAGGTTTGTTCTTCTTTTTTGGCCTTAAAATATCCTTTGATAAAGTCTAAAAAAAGTAATGGTGTTTTTTTCTTAATCGCCATTTTAAAGCCAATGATTAGGGTCAATACCAAGCCCAATCGCATGCGGTAAGTCGCGACTCCCTGTAAAAGTTGAGCCCCTGCACTATAATTTTGCCCCGTTGGTTTGAGGTGCTTTACCTTTAATGTTTCATCGGTTAAAATATCCCATTGATAGTATTGCGCCAACAATTCATCAATGGTGTCCCAGCCGATCGATGATTTTAATTTACCTATTTGCAAAAAACATTCTTTTCTATAAGCTTTCAAGGCTCCTCTTATGTGATCTTTTTGGGTAAGGTTTTCTAAAACCCAAACGTTTTTTTTCTTAATATAACAGAAGCCTGCCGCCATTCCGAGCTTAGGGTTTGTGTTAAAATGTTGCGCTAGTTTTTCTAAATAATTAGACTCAAAAACCATGTCGGCATCAAACTTACAGATTACATCAAAGTGCTCGTCTAATTCCTCATAGCCTGTCTTGAAAGCATCTATTATTTTTGCTCCTGGGAGGTGTTTGTCTGTTGATTGTTTATTAATAAGTCTGATCCAAGAATGTTTTTGGACAAAGGTTTCAACGATCATTTCCGTGTTGTCTGAAGAGTTGTCGTTAACAACAATCAGTTGATCCGGAATTACGGTTTGACCCACAAGCGAATCTAAAGTCAAACCGATGTTTTCTTCTTCGTTATGCGCCGGTATGATGACATAAAATTTCAAAATAATCTAATCTCTTTTTTCCGCGTAAACAATGTAGTACCTGGGCACAAAAAATCTAAACAGCGTTCTGAACCCAAATTTTTTTGTTGGGTTGGTCCATTTGTCAGAGGCAATAATTGTCCAGCCTGTTTTTTCTAAAAGCCAATCCAATTGCCAAGATTCAAACTCATGGTAGTGTCTGTCTCTCAAATCCGTTGAACTTCTATATGCCGGAGAAAACCACAATTTTAAAGGAACGCTTATCAATAATTTTTTAGCTTTAATTTCTTTTAAAAGCACATAGGGCGATAACAAGTGCTCTAAAATTTCAAAGGCAGTTATTACTGCTGCATCAGTAGCTAGAACTGCCGAAAGGTCTTCGTCCAAATCCTCTCCATTGGTGTTTTCAATCTTAAACCCTTCGCTTTTAAGGAAATCAGAGAACGGGTTTTCAACGCCCAAATCTAAGATTTTAGATTCTTTAGAAATATGTGTTTTTAAAAATGAAAACGTTCTTTGGTACCTTTTTTTATGAGAAGTTTTTTTATACATAAGCTCCTATTTTAAGGGCAATTGATTGCAAATCTTTCTGTCGTCAGACAATCTTGGAATCTTGTTTTGCCCTCCCAGTTTGCCGATGCTTTTCATGTAGGTTTGAAAACCTCCACTTGCTACCTGAGTTACTACCAGTTGTTTTAATACTTTTCCTTTAATCAAATCTTCATAATAGACGTTTTGGGTTTGCATTTCAATGTCTAAGCTTTCTGCAAACTTATTGAAGTCTTCGGGTGGGTTGACAAAATCAATAAACCATTCGTGATAGGGCAAACCATTATCGGGTTTTATCTGGGGAGCAACGGTGAATTCTTTGACTTGAATTGATGTGCCAAGGCAAACTTTTTCCATTGCCGTTTCAACTTCTTTACCGATAACGTGTTCTCCAAATGCAGAAATAAAATGCTTAATTCTTCCTGTTACCACAATTCTATAGGGAGTGAGGGAGACAAATTTAACTGTGTCGCCAATGTTGTATGCCCAAAGTCCTGCAGTGGTGGTAATGATCAAAACATAATTGACATCTAGCTTCACCTCTTCCAAAGAAATTCTTTTAGGGTTTTCTTCAGAGAAGTGGGCTGCTTCGATGAATTCATAAAAAATTCCATGGTTGACGAGAAGCAAAAGGCCCTTGTTGTTCTGCTGATCTTGATAAGCGAAAAAGCCTTCTGAAGCTGGGAATAACTCAATGCTATCTACCTTTTTTCCGATAAGCTCTTCAAATAATGGTCGATAGGGTTCATAGTTAACACCGCCATAAACAAATAAAGAAAAGTTTTTGAATAATTCTCCTACAGGCTTTTTTGACTTTTCAATCAATTTCTCAAAATACATTTGTACCCAAGAAGGAATCCCTGCGATGAGGGTCATGTTTTCAGCTATTGTTTCCTCAACAACTGCATCTATTTTTGTTTCCCAATCCTCAATGCAGTTAGTGTCCCAAGAGGGCATTCTGCTTTTCTGTAAATATTTGGGTACATAATGTGCAACGATTCCTGACAATCTTCCAAATGTGCTGTCTCCTTTTTTGTCTAAGATTGGACTTCCTTGAAGAAAAATTTGCTTGCCTTTAACAAAATCCGTGTTCCCGGTTTGATGAATATAATTTAACAATGCATCTCTCGCCGCCTGAATATGAGCAGGCATGGACTCCTTGCTGATGGGGATGTATTTTACCCCAGATGTGGTCCCACTGGTTTTGGCATAATAGAGTGGTTTTCCGGGCCACAAGACGTCCGAATCCCCTTCTAGCATTTTTTCAACATAAGGCCTTAGTCCTTCATAATCTCTAACGGGAACGGCTTTTTTAAAGTCTTCATAATTAGTAATGTTTTCAAAAAAGTGATCTTTTCCAAAAGAAGTGTTTTTGGCCTTTTTGATGAGGTTACTAAATGTTTTTTTTTGATATTTCAAGGGGTCCGAAATCCATGCTTTATTTTTAAGATGGATGGCCGCAGCGAAAATTTTTGCTCCTGTAGATTTCATTTTTATTCTTCTGAAAAATCAATAAAGTTTGTTGGATCCATCGGATATCCGTTCGCCCACAATTCAAAATGCAAATGCCAGCCTGTAGAAAGTTCTCCCGTATTTCCGGCAGCGGCAATTACTTCGCCAGCACTTACGATGTCGCCCTGTTCTTTGTTTAAAGAAGAATTGTGCTTGTAGACCGTTAAAAGATCGTGAGCGTGTTCTACGATGATGACATAGCCGGTTTCAGCTGACCATTCAGAAAAAATAACGGTTCCTTCTGCAACAGATTTAATCGGCGTGTTTTTTTCTAACACTACATCTATCGCAAAATGTTTTAATTCAGGATTATATCCCTGAGAAATTGGGCCCTTGGCGGGAGGGTATAAAAGAAATTTTACGTTTCCGTTGGGGTTTTCAACAACATTATATTTGTCCTCTTGCAAAACTTCGGCCCTGAGAATGGAGTCCACCGCTACTGTTTCTGGTAAATTTATCGATTGATTGGTTGGAGTTAGATTATAATTTCTTTTTGAGACGCTATCCCACTCGGTGTCTCCCATCAATGCGCTTCTAATTGACTTTATATAGTTGTCTTGTTTCTGAAAAAGACGCGAGATCGAGTCCAATGCAAAACTGTTTTCTACGGCGTCTTTTCTGAGCTTTGTCGAGGTATATCCTGGAATAAACTCTTTAAGGGGAGAATAAGCGATGGATAAAATGGCCGCTGTAGTTATTAAAGAAATAAACAGAAAAACAACAATAATAATGTTGAGTCTAGAAAGTCTAAAATAAAAGCGTTCTTCAAAAGTTTTTTCGTTGATGACTACCAACCGGTAGCGGTTCAACAACTTTTGAATCCAGGGTCTTTTTTTTCTATCCTTCTTTGCCATTTAAACAAAGATAGGCATTAAGGATAAAAATAATTTGTTGCTCAAAGAAACAAATTTAGATTGATCATAATATTTCATACATTTGTTTAAAATTTAGAACAATGTTATCAATAAATATTTTACTAGGTATGATTGGCGCTCCTCAAGTAGTGCTTATCGTTGTTGCGGTTCTTTTGTTGTTTGGTGGTAGAAAAATTCCTGAATTAATGAAAGGTTTGGGAAGTGGTATCAAAGAATTTAAAAAAGCCACCAAGGAGGAGGAGGAAACTTCTGACTCTAAAGAAGAAATTAAGTAACTCTTTTACTCAAACCTAATTGAGCTTAGAATTGTGTTTAATTCAAACATATAGTCCCGCTTGCTTATTGAGGGTGCAAAGCTAAATCCTTCGAGAACCATCCATCTTTTGTTGACGGTGTCTTTTATCATATAATTTACAAAGGGTCCCGCCATAAAATCATTTTCAACTTCCCAGGTTCCCTTAGTTAAATAGCTAAACTTGTTGTCCAATTTCGTTTTGTAAAAATAGGGACGATAGGCCTTTTCCGTTATCATGAAACTTCCTTTAAGTCTGCCAGGAACATATACTTTCCCTATAGAATCTCTTATTTCAATTATTTTCTTCTTTGTGTTTCCAATAAGTTCATTTTCTGGGAGTGAATAAGCAATAATGTTTAAATGACCTTTCTGAACCGGTTTTTGGATCCAAATAAAGTTTGTCGTGTCTTTTACCGTTTTATATGCTGTTGGATAAACCAATCGCACTTTAAACCGATCACTTAGCTCCTTGTCCCTGCTTGGCGATTTTTGAATCCTTCTTAATTTTTCTTTTTGCTCATTTTCTGAAAGGGTGGCTCTAAGAAGCCTGATGTTTTCTTCCAAAAAAACGGCTTGTACTTCTCGGTCTTCGCCTTTTACAATCGCTACAATTTGAGGACGCGCAAAATAATTTTCTATAAGTTGAAATCTAGCAATAGTATCTTTTTGAAACCAAAGAACGTTACGACTGTTTCGTGCAAATCCTGAAAAGACCTTAGGGGAAAGGTGTTTTAAAGAAAACTGTGGTTCAATAAGTGGAAGTCCTTCATAAGGTGCTTCCAATAGCTTTCGCGTTGTTTTTCCTAACTCGCCACTCCAGTCACTTTCTTCCATGACCACTGTTAGGTGATTCATGTTTCCATTTGAATCCGCTAGGTATCGTCGCTTAGGTCCTTCCTCGCAAGAAGCTATTGAAGTTAGAACAAGCAATAGGGTTACGAAAACTGATTTAGACATGATTTTAAGGCTATTCCATTAAAGCAGCAATTCCTGGGAGGGTTTTTCCTTCAAGACTCTCCAACATCGCACCACCGCCAGTAGAAATATAGCTCATTTTAGACTCGAAACCAAATTGCTTGACTGCAGCGACAGAATCTCCCCCGCCTACGAGTGAAAAAGCACCATTGGCAGTGCTTTTCGAAATGTGTTCTCCAAGCGTTATTGTTCCTGTTGCAAAGGAACTGAACTCAAAAACACCTAATGGCCCATTCCATAATATTGTTTTGCTTTCTAAAACAACCGATTCAAATTGTTTAAGAGTCTCAGGTCCTGCATCTAATCCCAGCCAAACTTCTGGTATCTTATAAACATCACAAGGTCTTTTATTGGCATCATTTGAAAAATCATCGGCAATAATAACATCCGTAGGCAAATGAATTTGAACTCCTTTGGCTTTTGCTTTTTCCATTAATTCCAAAGCATAATCACAAAATTCGTCTTCACAAATAGATTGTCCAACAGAACCGCCCATTGCCTTTACAAAAGTATAAACCATCCCTCCGCCAATAATTAGATGATCGATTTTATCTAACATATTTTCAATGATGGTGATCTTAGAGGAAACTTTCGCACCTCCCAAAATTGCCAAAACAGGTTTTTCTCCTGTTTCCATAACTTTCTTTATTGCGGTAACTTCGTTTTCAAGAAGTTTTCCAAAATATTTTTCTTCTTTAAAAAACTGAGCAATTATAGTCGTGGAGGCGTGCGCTCGGTGCGCTGTTCCAAAAGCATCATTAATATAGCAATCCCCTAGTTTGGAAAGTTGCGATGCAAAATCCACATCTCCTGCAGTCTCCTCTGAATAATAGCGAAGGTTTTCCATCAAAATTACTGATCCTGGCTTAAGGTCTTCTGTCGCTTTTTCTGCTTCAGGCCCAACACAGTCGTCACAAAACTCAACGGGAATGTTCAATATTTGTTTAACTTCTTCAAGAATATGTGAAAGTGAAAATTGAGCGTCTTTTCCTTTGGGTCTTCCAAGATGAGAAATAAGAACACAGCTTCCACCCCCTTTCAAAACAAGTTCGATCGTTTCCTTGGCAGCAATTATTCTGGTGTTGTCTGTAACCTTAAAGTTTTCATCTAAAGGGACGTTAAAATCAACGCGAATCACCGCACGTTTGTTGGTAAAGTCTTTTTGTGAGAGGGTTTTCATGAAATAAATTTTTTCAAAAATAACATTTTTTAAAATGGTAGTCGCACATTAAAACACATGAATAACTAATTTTAATTTATCGAAACTGAAATCGATTAAGAATGTTTACTTTTAATCAATATAATTCACTTACTCGCCAATGTTTTTCGATGAAATAATCGGTCAAGATACGTTAAAAAATCATTTAAAGACAATGATTTCAAAAGGTCAAGTGCCTCATTCTCAGCTTTTTATAGACAAAGACGGTCGCGGAGGACTACCCTTGGCATTAGGGTGCTCGTTGGGCCTTATTTATGGATTTGATCAACTAAAGATCAAAGAGGACAATGGTATTGATTCTAAAAAATTATTGGATCATCCTGACCTTCATTTTGTTTATCCGATTGTAAACACCTCTACCCAAAGCTCAAAGTCGACTTCTGAAGATTTTAGGGTGGCATGGAAAGAGTTTTTGACAGAACAACCTTATGGTAACGTTTACGATTGGGTGAAAAGACTTGAAGCGGGAAACAAACAAGGAATAATCGGAGTAGATGAAGTCCATAAAATCCATCATAAGATGAACCTTAAATCACATAGTGGTGGTAATAAGGTGATGGTGATTTTTGGTGCGGATAAGTTAAATACGGATGCAACAAACAAACTACTAAAACTGTTTGAGGAGCCTCCAAGAAATTCTTTTTTTATTCTTATTGCTGAACAAACTGAAAAACTTTTACCAACATTAATTTCACGCTGTCAAGAAGTCTCAGTTCCACCAATTAAGATTGATGAAATCGAAATTGCTTTAAAAAATTTAATCCCAGAGGGGAAAATATCAGGAGCAGTAAATGGGTCAAAGGGTAGTTGGAGAAAAGCAATGGAAATATCATCCAATCACGAAAACACCCTGTTGTTTGAAAACCTTTGGATTGGTTGTTTAAGGTCTTCGTTCATGGCAAGGTCAAAAAAGTCTGTGGTGATTGAGCTAATGACCTGGGCAGATAAAGTTGCAGGACTTCAAAGAGAGGAACAAAAAGCTTTTCTTCAGTATGCTCTTGAATTTGTAAGACAAACCTTAATGATTTCCTATGGCGCAAACCAATTGAGTGATCTTAAACTATACACGGGTTTTGATCTTAAAAAGCTTGCACCTTATATACATGGCGGGAACATAATGCAGATTGTTAGGTTGATTGAAAAATCGCTCTATCATCTAGAAAGAAATGCAAATCCGAAAATACTTTTTAGTAGTTTTTCTTTGGAAATGACGCGCTTATTGAACGCTAAGGAGCTTGCTTCTTAAATACATAAACAAGAGAGGAATAACGTTTTGATCTCAAGGCGCGAAGATTAAAATACACTCCTTTAACCATACCTCTTAAAAAAGAAAAACGACTTCCTTTGTGCTTCTCTGAAAGAAAACTAATGTATAGAGCATCTAACAAAAGAGGTTTTGATATGATCAATTCAAAGTTATATTTACCTGCCAAGTTGATTAAGAAAGGGGTTGAAAAGTGCCATAAGTGACGTGGGACGTCGAATCCTGCCCAATTTTCACAATAGTGTTCTTTATCAAGGCTGTAAACATTTGGAACTGCGACAATTAAGTGACCTGAATTATTTAATAAGTTAAACATGTTTTTAAAGGTCTGCTCAGGATCAGGCAGGTGTTCCAATACATGCCACAGTGTAATCAAGTCAAAAGAATTATCGGGTAACTCCTTAATGCTTTCATGAGTCTTTATGTAATTTTTTTGACTGATGAGACTTGCTTTAGGATTGTTTTCAACTCCTGTTACTTCATATCCTTTTGATTTCATAAAAGACAAAAAGTCTCCGGTACCTGATCCAACATCTAGAATCCTTGCGCCTTTAAATAAAAAGGGTGAAATTATATTATGCTTATAATGAAACATTAAACCTCTTGCAAAAGAATAAATTTTTTGGATTAAAGTCTTCGACTCCTCTTGATGAGAATAATATTCTTCTGACAGATAATACGCTGACAAGTCGGAGGTGTTTTTTAAATCTGTCCATCCAAATTGCTCCTTTTCATCCCAATAAACATCAAAAAATTCTTGAGAAACCAAGTGGTCTCTAACCTTGTAAAGCAATTTGGATTTGTTTTTTTTCATCATAAGTTCCACGTGGAACATTTATCTTCCCAGCTTTACTAATAAAACACTTATGTCACTGGGTTTGATTCCGCTAATTCTTGAAGCCTGCGACAGGTTGCTGGGCTTGATCTTATTCAGTTTCTCTTTGGCCTCGTGAGAAAGTGATGACAGAATATCATAGTCAAAGTTTGATGGAATCTTGATATTGTCTAGCTTATTTAGTTTCTCAGCGTTTATCATTTCCTTTTCAATATAGCCAGAATACTTTATTTGGATCTCGGCTTGTTCGAAAATTGTGTCATCAATTTGCTCAGCTGCTAAAAAATCAGAAACGGTTTTAATTTGAACAATATCATTGCGATCAACGTTTGGACGAGAAAATATTTTACTGATTTTATCAGATTGCTTAACCGGAGCAGAATCTTTATTTGTTAGAATTGGATTAACCTCGGCCACCGCATAACTTTGATTCTTCAGAAACGAGATTAGCTTTTCAGTTTTAGCAACCTTACGATCAACGGCTTTTAAACGATTAACGTCTGCAAGTCCAAGTTCGTAAGACAACGAGGTTAGTCGAATGTCGGCATTGTCTTGACGCAATAAGGTTCTGTATTCCGCACGAGAGGTAAACATCCTGTAGGGTTCATCGGTTCCTTTGGTAATTAAATCATCGACAAGAACACCAATATAGGCTTCATTCCTCTTTAAAACAAAGGCGGGTTCATCTTTCGTTTTTAAATGAGCATTGATGCCAGCCATCAGTCCTTGGGAAGCGGCTTCTTCATACCCCGTTGTTCCGTTAATCTGTCCTGCGAAAAATAAACCATTTACTAATTTAGTCTCTAAGGAATTTGACAATTGGGTGGGAGGGAAGTAGTCATATTCGATGGCATATCCAGGACGAAAAAACTTGACCTTTTCAAAACCCTTAACTGCTCTCAGGGCTTTAAACTGTATGTCTTCTGGCAGGGAGGTTGAAAAACCATTTACATAGACCTCAACGGTATCCCAACCTTCAGGTTCAACAAAAATTTGATGACGGGATTTATCCGCAAAGCGATCAATCTTATCTTCTATGGAAGGGCAATAACGAGGGCCTGTACTTTGAATGTTTCCATTGAACATTGGCGAACGATCAAAACCTGTTCTTAACATGTCGTGGACTTCAGGACTCGTATAGGTTATGTGACAACTTCGTTGCTCAACCAAGGACTTGGTGTTGGTGTAACTAAACTTGGAAGGATTAATGTCTCCTGGCTGTTCGTCCATAACGCTGTAATCTAAAGATCGACCGTCCACCCTTGGAGGTGTTCCTGTTTTCATTCTTCCAGATTCGAAACCTAGGGATTCCAAACTTTGAGTCAACCCCGTTGATGCTTTTTCACCGGCACGACCACCACCATAATTTTTTTCTCCAATATGAATAAGTCCATTAAGAAATGTGCCATTTGTAAGAACAACAGTATGGGCATGAATAGGAATTCCAAGGGAGGTCATCACCCCCTTGACTTGACCCTCCTTGACAATTATGTCTTGTATCATGTCTTGATAAAAATCAAGATTTGGGGTTTGCTCAAGCATTTCTCTCCAAATCTTTGCAAACAGCATTCGATCGGATTGAACGCGAGGGCTCCACATTGCTGGTCCTTTGGATTGATTTAGCATTTTAAACTGTATTGCGCTTTTGTCGGAAACAATGCCACTATAACCTCCAAGTGCATCGATTTCACGAACAATTTGACCTTTTGCAATTCCGCCCATTGCGGGATTGCAAGACATCTGCCCAATAGTTTGAAGGTTCATCGTAACCAAAAGGGTTCTAGAACCCATGTTCGCTGCGGCGGCAGCTGCTTCAGCTCCTGCATGTCCGCCTCCAACAACAACTACATCATAAATTCCGTCGAACATATATTTATTGTTTCACGTGGAACAAGTCTATATAAAAAGACTCTTTTTCACGCATTAACTTCTTATCTTGATCTGTCTTGTCATTGTAACCGACACAATGCAATAAAGCATGAGCCATGAGTCTAAGAGATTCATTTTCAACACTTTGAGACAGATTATGTGCGTTTTCATTTAGTGCGTCTGTACTAATAAATGCTTCTGCAAGAACATTATTTCCTTCGCTATAGTCAAAAGTTATAATATCAGTATCGGTATCGTGATCCAAATGTTTCTTGTTTAGCTTTAACAATTCCTCAGCATCAATAAAATTATAATCGATTTTGTCGATTTTGTAATCTTCCGCATCGGCAATGTTTTCAAGCCAGCGCGTGAGCTGGGCTTCCTTCAGCGTCAAGAATTTGTTATGAAAAAATCTTATCAAAATATATTTTATTGCAAATATAGGATAAAGAAAAAACAAATAATTTCATTCAAGGATATCATATAGTATCTTTGAAGAAAAATTAAAGATGAGCGTACGCGTCAGGTTTGCACCAAGCCCAACAGGGGCATTACATATTGGAGGAGTAAGAACCGCATTATTTAACTATCTGTTTGCTAAAAAAAACAATGGGAAATTCATACTTAGGCTGGAGGACACTGACCGTAGCCGATTTGTGAAAGGTGCAGAGGAATATATTGTTAACGCACTCAACTGGGCCGGTTTAACACCAGACGAAAGTCCAGCTGCACCTGGTGGATTTGGACCTTACCGACAGAGCGAAAGGAAGACACTTTATAAGGAGGAACTAGAAAAACTAATCTTATCTGGGAAAGCATATTATGCGTTTGACACACCAGAAGAGTTGGCAGCAGCACGATCTGAAAGCGAACAAAAAGGGGAAGTCTTCAAATATAGCGCACACAATCGCGCAGCGTTTCGAAACGCTATTTCCTTGTCAAAAGAGGAATTAAAAAACGAAATAAACAAAGGGAATGGAGTTGTTCGTCTAAAAGTAGCGGTAGGGGAAACAATCGTTGTGAAAGATGAAATAAGAGGTGTGATACGAATCAATAGCGATGAGATAGATGATAAAATATTGATGAAGGCTGATGGAATGCCAACTTATCATTTTGCAAATATCGTTGACGACCATCACATGCAAATCAGTCATGTAATTCGTGGAGAAGAATGGCTACCTTCTTTGCCGTTGCACAAAATAATCTATGAAGCATTTGACTGGGAAGTTCCAGTTTTTATGCATCTCCCATTAATTCTTAAACCAGAAGGAAAAGGGAAGTTGTCAAAAAGAGACGGGGACAAAGCAGGATTTCCTGTTTTTCCTTTGGAATGGGAAAACAACCCTGGTTTTAGGGAAAGAGGATTTCTTCCTGAAGCCATGATTAATTATTTATCTCTCTTGGGGTGGAATCCAGGTAGTGAGCAGGAGATTTTTTCACTTGATGAACTGGTTAATGCATTTGAAATTGATAAAATTCAAAAAGGTGGCGCGCGGTTTGATTTTGACAAAGCGAAGTGGGTAAATCATAAATATTTGGAAAATTTGGAAACAAAATCCATTTTAAAACGTTTCCCTGAGTTCTTTCAAGCGCTTCCAAGTACATGGTCGGAAAAAAAGAGAACTTTAATCCTGGGCGCCGTGAAAGAGCGATTAAATTTGCTCGAAGAGTTTGAAATTAATTTTAGGCTGTTTTTTGAGGATCCAAAAACTTATGATGAGAAGGTGTTGGAGAAAATAAAGAAAAAAAATCCTGAAAAAATAATTGACTTTGTAATTGAACTCTGTGAAAAAGAAATTGACGCACTTGAATGGAAAAGTTTAATTTCGAAATGGAACGAAGAACATCAATACTCTTTTGGGATAATTATGCAAAGTTTGCGCTTGGCGATTGTTGGAAACCTAAGTGGACCTGATCTTTTCTTAATTTGCAGTTTACTCGGGAAAGACGTAACTTTAGGGAGACTTAAAAAATTTAAACCCAATCTTTAAAACTAAACTATGGACGTTATTTCAATTATTCTGTTTTTTCTTTTACTCTTCGCAGTTTTATCAGGAATCTTCGTTGTCAAACAACAAACAGCTGCGATTGTTGAACGTTTTGGAAGATTTCTTGTTATCAGACAATCAGGACTTCACATAAAAATTCCTTTGATAGATAGGATTGCCGGAAGGGTTAGTTTAAGAATTCTTCAACTTGATGTGATCGTAGAGACCAAAACAAAAGATGATGTTTTTGTTAAATTGAAAGTGTCTGTTCAATATAAAATACTGGTTGAAAAGGTCTTTGATGCATTTTACAAATTAGACTTTCCTCAAGATCAAATTACTTCTTATGTGTTTGATGTTGTAAGGGCTGTTGTTCCTAAAATGAAATTGGATGATGTTTTTGAAAAGAAAAACGAAATTGCGAACGCAGTTAAGGGAGAACTTAATGAAGCCATGATTAATTATGGTTATGACATCATAAAAGCGTTGGTTACGGACATTGACCCTGATTCTGAAGTAAAAACTGCAATGAATAAAATTAATGCCGCTGAAAGACAAAAGGTTGCTGCACAATATGAAGGAGATGCAGCAAGAATATTGATCGTCGAAAAGGCAAAAGCTGAAGCAGAAAGCAAGCGCTTGCAAGGACAAGGAATCGCCGACCAAAGACGTGAAATTGCAAGGGGTTTGGAAGAGTCTGTTGATGTGCTTAATGGTGTAGGAATCAACTCTCAAGAGGCTTCGGCCTTAATCGTTGTCACTCAGCACTATGATACATTACAGTCAATAGGAGAGTCGACAAACAGTAATTTAATTCTTCTTCCTAACTCTCCACAAGCGGGTAGTGACATGCTTAACAACATGGTTGCTTCCTTTACGGCAAGCAATCAAATAGGAGAGGAAATGAAAAAGCAGAATTTGAAGAATAAAGCTAAAGAATAAGGATTACTTTTTCTGCCAAGTGTCCCTAAGACCCACGGTTTTATTAAAAATTAAATTTTGATCTGAACTTTCTGTATCAACAATAAAATAACCCAACCGTTGAAATTGAAAATGGGTTCCCGAATTGGTATTGCCCAAATTAGGTTCAATAAACCCTTGAATTGTTTTTAAGGAGTTGGGATTGATGTAGATACTCGGATCTTCATCTTTATTTTTATCAGGTTCAGGAACGGAAAACAGGCGATCATAAAGGTTTACTGATATTGATTTGGAATGAGTTCGTGAAACCCAGTGAAGTGTTCCTTTGACTTTACGCTGGCTTTCTTCCGTTCCAGATCCACTTTTACTTAAAGGGTCATAAGAACAAATGATCTCCAAGACATTTCCAGCGTCATCCTTTATAACTTCTTCACCTTTAATTATATAGGCGTTTTTTAAACGAACTTCTTTGCCTAATGTCAAACGGAAAAACTTACGATTGGCTTCTTCTCTAAAATCTTCTCTTTCTATATATAAATCCCTTGAAAATGGAATTTCTCGGATACCTGCGCTTTCGTCTTCTGGGTTGTTTTCTCCCATAAGGATTTCGTCCTTACCTTCAGGATAATTTATGATGGTTAGTTTAATCGGGTCAAGAACCGCCATTACCCTAGGGGCAACTTGATTTAAATGATCCCTGACACAAAATTCTAAAAGGGACACATCAATCACGTTGTCTCTTTTTGCTACACCAGCAGTGTTTACAAAACTTTGCAACGACTCCGGTGTATAACCTCTTCTTCGTAGGCCACTGACAGTGGGCATTCGGGGGTCATCCCAACCAGTTACATGCCCTTGGTCAATAAGGTTTTTAAGTTTTCTTTTGCTTGTAACAGTGTAAGAAAGATTCAACCTTGCAAACTCTCTTTGTTTGGGTCTAATGTCTTTAAGAGGAGATAGAGAATCTAAAAACCAGTCGTATAAATCTCTATGAGGTTTGAACTCTAAAGAACAAAATGAATGTGAAATATTTTCAATATAATCAGACTCGCCGTGAGTCCAATCATACATCGGATAGATGCACCAGACGTCTCCAGTGCGGTGATGTGTTTTGTAAAGAATTCTGTAAATAACGGGATCTCTCAGCAACATGTTTGGAGCAGCCATGTCAATTTTGGCTCGCAGAACATGTGCCCCCGCTTCGAATTTCCCCTCTTTCATTTCAGAAAAAAGTGCCTTATTCTCTGCCACGGATCTTTCACGAAAAGGACTATTTTGTCCAGGAGTCGTGGGGGTTCCCTTTTGTTCGGCAATGGTTTCAGAACCTTGTGAATCAACATAAGCAAGGCCTTTGTCAATCAAAAAATGCGCCCATTCATAGAGTTGTTGAAAATAGTCAGAGGCATAACACTCCTTGTCCCATTCAAAACCAAGCCATTTGATGTCGTCTTTAATTGCCTCAACAAATTGCGTTTCTTCTTTTGCGGGATTGGTATCGTCAAACCGAAGGTTTACTGGAGCATTATAGCGTTTTCCTAAATTAAAATTTAATGAAAGCGCCTTTATGTGACCAATGTGCAAAAAACCATTGGGCTCTGGAGGAAAACGAAAACGTAATTTTTCTTGAGATAAGCCCTCTCTAAGGTCTTCCTCAATGATGTGCTCGATAAAGTTTAATGCCTTTTCTGACATGATTTAGATTTTGACAAATATATTAAAAGCTTATGGGTATGAATAAAATAATCGTGTTATTATATCTTTGCACAAAGTAAAAAAATGGGACAGATAAAACTGACGGACATACGAATCTATGCCTACCATGGTTGCCTAGAGGAAGAAAAAAAGATTGGAAGCGATTACACTGTTAACTTGAAAGTTAGCTCAAACTTGGATTTACCCGCTAAAAGTGACGATCTCAACGACGCTGTTGACTATGTTACGCTCCATCAAATTGTCGAAGAAGAAATGGCAGTTCGCTCAAAGCTACTCGAAAATGTGGCTGACAGGATTGTAACACGGATTTTGAAAAATTTGACTACTGTTAAAAAAGTGTGGATTATGGTTTCAAAACAAAACCCACCTATCGGTGGAAATGTAGGAGAAGTGAGTATTGTAAGAAAAGGACGTCGTTAAGCTTTACTAAAGATCAAAATTTGTTACTTTTGCCGAATGGCATCGTGGCCGAGTGGCTAGGCAGAGCTCTGCAAAAGCTCGTACAGCGGTTCGAATCCGCTCGATGCCTCTAAATCCCGTCTTTGAGCGGGATTTTTTAATTCATCTCTATTATTTTCCCGCCAATATTCTTTTGAGTAACGAGCTTTTTGGGTCTTCCGTGTATGCGAATTGTGCCTCCTGCTGTTACTTTTGCATCGATGAGCTCTGATGCTTTAACATAAGAAAGACCCCCCGCGGTAACGCTTACTTTTGTCTGTTCTGTTTCAAATGTTTCGGCCTCACAAACACCGCCGCTGAATACCGTTAATTCGTGATTTGTAGATTTACCTTTAAGAAATAATTTACCTCCCGACGACACATTGGACGTTAACTTTTCTCCATCAAAAGAAAAGATGACTGTAGATCCTTCATGCACCTTTAGTGTGATACTGGTTTGTTTGTTTACATTGGTGGTCTCGAGCTTGCTTCCTTGATAAGTATGGATTCTATCGAGGTTTTCAGTGTGGTGCAATTCAATATAAGTGAAAGACCGATCCAAAAGGTGCTTGAAAGAATGGCGGATTTTTAGGGTATTTCCTTTGTTTTTTACAACAACATCCATTCTATTTTCTCCTATTATAACCAACTTGTTTTCAGTTGATTTAATTAATTTCAGTTCAATTCCTGAATAGAGTTTTAAATTAAAGAACTTGTCAACATTAAGTACTCTTTCGGCAGGAGTTTCTAGGTTTTCTAAGCTTTCCTGAGCAAGAGTCGTGTTTAATATAAAAACAAAAAGAAGAGAGAGGGTGTTAGTTCTAATCAACATAAACTATTATTTTTTTCAAAATTAATTAATTATTCAATTTAATCCACTAAAATAAAATCCAATTGTCTTTTTAATAAGTCTGCTTTTTTCAGGGCAACAGTCACAGTACCACCTAATTGGTAAACCTTCTTGTATTTTTCTCCAACCAAACAATGGTTTTCGTTATCATAATTATAGTAATCTCCTTTTATTTCGGAGACTCTGATCAAACCTTCACATTTATTTTCAATTATTTCAACATAAATACCACGGTCCGTAACGCCTGAAATTACACCTTCAAAAGCTTGATCTATCTTGTCTTGCATGAACTTAACCTGCATATACTTAACAGAATCACGCTCTGCTTTTGTCGCTAGTATTTCTCTTTGAGAGGAGTGGTGACAGGCTTCTTCAATCGTTTCATGATTGGCTGTAGTGCTTCCTGACAAATAAGACGCTAACAAACGATGCACCATGACATCTGGGTACCTTCTGATCGGCGAGGTAAAATGTGTATAATATTCAAAAGCCAAACCGTAATGACCAATATTTTTTGTAGTATAAACTGCCTTGCTCATACACCGAATGGCCAAGGTGTCTATAAGTTGCTGTTCATTTTGACCCGAACTTTCTGATAATAATTTATTTAAAGATTTATTTAATACTTTTGAATCTAAATTCAAATCATAACCAAACTTTGAAGCTACTCCTTTTAAATTCATCAATTTGTCTTCATCAGGTAAATCGTGAATTCTATAAACAAATGGTTTCACTGGTTTTTGTTTACCAATAAATTCCGCAACTTTCCTATTGGCCAATAGCATAAATTCCTCTACAAGTTTGTGCGCATCTTGTGAACTTTTGAAAAACACACTTTCTGGGTTATTTTCTTTATCAAGATTAAATTTAATTTCAACACGGTCAAATGAAAGCGCACCTTTACGCATTCTTTTTTCTCTAAGAATCTTAGCAAACCTATCTAGGTTTGTGATGGCATTAAAGATATCATCCGAAACAGTATAATTTTCTTGAATTAACGAAACGGTTTCAGAAACTAAGGGGGATTCCGAATCTAAAATATATTGAACTTCTTCATAAGAAAACCTTTTATCTGAATTTATTACTGTTTTACCAAACCATTCTTTTTCAACCTCCATTTTTTCATTTACAATAAAAACAGATGAGAAAGTATATTTTTCTTCATTAGGACGAAGTGAACACGCTCCGTTAGAGAGGATCTCAGGCAACATTGGAACCACTCGGTCAACCAAGTATACAGAAGTAGCCCTGCTGAGTGCTTCGTCTTCTAAAATGGTGTCTGGCGTGATGTAATGTGAAACGTCTGCAATATGAATTCCAATTTCAGTTTTATTATTCTCTAGTTTCTTAAAAGAAATAGCGTCATCAAAATCCTTTGCTGTTATAGGGTCTATTGTAAAAGTTAGAATATCTCTAAAATCCCTTCTTTTTTTAATTTCTTCTTCTGTAATACTTAAATCAAGTTTATTAGCAGCAGCTTCGACTTCCTCTGGAAATTTAGACGGAAGTCCATATTCATAAAGGATGGCGTGCATTTCTGTTTGCATGTCGCCAGGTTTTCCTAAAGATTCTTCAATAATTCCAAACGGAGAAGTTGCTTTTTTTGGCCAATCTTTAAATTTTACAATTACTTTATCGCCATCTTTATAGTCCTTAAGTTCTTCATTTTGTATGAAAAAATCAGTATACATTCGGTTGCCCCGAGTATTTACGAATCCAAAGTCTTTTCTTCTTTCTAATATTCCTACGAAATTTTGCTCTTTTCTCTCTAGAACCTCTACAACTTCGCCTTCACTCTTCCCGCTTTTCTTTCTATTAATTTCATAAACTGAAACGATGTCACCATTAAAAGCCCTATTAATATTCCTTTGTGAAATAAAAATATCATTTTCTCCTTCGGGAAGAATTAAATAACCATTTCCAGAAGCAGTAATTTCAATAGGACCTTTGATATATTTTTTATTATCATCACTCAATCCGTATTTTCCAGGAGATGATTGTTTTATTATTTTTTGGGAAGCTAGTTTTGATAAAGCCTTAACAATTGCATTCCGCCCCATAGTGTCTGTTATTTCTAACTTGGAAGCAATTTGTTTGTGGTTATATATTTTTCTAGGATTGTTTCTAAAAACTGAAATTACTTTACCGTCTATATTTTTATTTACTCTTTTTTTCTTTGACATTAAATTTTTATATGTGGCAAAGTTATGGTTTCTTTTTTTGAGCTGAATTTGAGTTATCAACTCTCTTAACATATTTAATTATGTTTTTATTTAAATTTAAAAAATAATGATGCTTATTATAGACTGTTCATAAGGCTAATAACAATTTTGTATATAGTATTATATTCTAGTAAAAATTAGTTTATTAACTAATTATATTTATTTCTTAATGGTTTAAATCAATAACAATCAATAATTTAATATTAATATTAACAGCTGTTAATTATCAAAGTATGTTTATTAAATATTTATTTTAATTTATAATTTGTGTTTATAACGGGTTGAATTTTTATCACAAAAAAAGTATTAATACTCTTTTATAAATTAGTTTAATTATCAATTTTTTATAGCTAGGCTTATTAAGCAATTTAACTAAATTTTATTTTAATATTTATTAACAAATAATTAAACTATATGTAAACAATAAACCTTAAAGTTTATAATTTTATAAAAAAACAAAATGAACATATCTATAGGTAACGATCATGCTGGAGTTGAATTTAAAGAGGCAATAATCCAACACTTAGAAAAGAAGGGAAATGTATTAATAAATCATGGAACAGATGATGAAACTAGTGTTGATTATCCAGACTTCATACATCCAGTAGCTCAAGACGTAGAAGAAAATAGAGCAAAATTTGGAATTATTATTTGTGGTAGTGGAAATGGCGCAGCAATGACCGCAAATAAACATCAAAAAATAAGAACAGGCTTGTGCTGGAATATAGAAACCGCTCAATTGACACGACAACACAATGATGCAAATGTTCTCAGTCTTCCCGCTCGTTTTATTAGTTTAGAGCTAGCCCTAGAAATGGTAGACACCTTTATTGAGACACCTTTTGAAGGAGGTAGACATCAAAACAGGGTCAATAAAATTGCTTGTAGTTAATGATTAGTTGGTCGATAAAAAGCTTTGATGAACTGAATAAAAATGAGCTCTACGACTTACTAAAATTACGTTCAGAAGTTTTTGTTGTGGAACAAAACTGTGTTTATCAAGATATTGATGACAAGGACATAAAAGGCACGCATTTTTTTGGACAGGATGGTAGCGATCTGATCGCCTACCTAAGGGTGATGGAAGTAGGCGTTCTCTATCCAAACCACATATCAATTGGAAGAGTGGTTGTTAAACAAACACATAGAAATAAAAAATTGGGGAATGAAATACTTGCCAAAGCGATTAATTTTTGTAGAAAAAAATTCCCAAAAACACCCATTAAAATTTCTGCCCAAACGCATTTAAAATCCTTTTATAATCAACTCGGTTTTGAGTTTAAAGGCGAAGCCTATCTAGAGTACGGCATACCACATTGCGCTATGTATTTAGGGGGGTAGTGGATATTTTTTCAAAAGCTTTTAGCAAACAACTATTAATCTCAGAAGAGTTTAACTTTTTATTTGATTTAAAAAGCACCATATACAAACCGGCGGACATGTTTTTTTCTATATAGACTTGGTTGATTCTTATTGCGGCTCTTAATTGTCTTTTAATCACGTTGCGGTTAACAGCCAAAAACACATTTCTTTTGGAAACACCAACCCCTATAAATAAACGATCTACTTCCCTCAGATCTCTTAAATAATGAACGACCAAAGCACCAGAGCTTACCGTTTTTCCTTTATTAAAGAGCAAGTCAATTAAAACCTTATTTTTTAATCTTTTTATTGTTTTTTCAGTAATCACTTGGAAGCTGGAAATTCGTTATTATTCCGGTTAATGTCTGCCATATACATTGTAGGATCTATAACAATAGATTCAATTTCTTCTTGGTTTTCGTCAATAATAAAATCATATTCAGGGAAAGCCCATGGCCAGTCCTTAAGTACAGACCATTCTATATTGTAAGGGTTTTCTTTTTCACCGCGCATTAATGTAATTGGAATATAGTAGATCTTCTTTTTACCGTTCTTTAGATTAACGAGTATTTCAAGTGGCATGGGCATTAATCCAATACGCTCTAGCGTTACGCTTGTGCTACCCTCTGCAGTGCTTTTAACGGATTTAATACCATAATCTATCGTATTGGTTGTCTGTGTCCAATCAGTTAAATACCACTTTAAATGAAGGCCAGAAACGCGCTCCACAACTCTCCTAAAATCGTTTGGCGTTGGATGTTTGAATTTAAAATCGTTATAGTATTCTTTTAAAGTAGTTGTCAATTTATCAGCACCGATTATATAACCCAACTGTCCTAAAAAGACAGCTCCTTTGTTATAGGCCGTTATTTCATAAGCTATGTTGTGTTCATAACGGTTGGCGTTGGTTTGTTGTGGTTGTTCTAGACCTGACTGTGCCAAATAGAGATAACCTCTGTAGGAACTTTCAATGGGAAAAGTTTTCTGTTTTTCTAAAATTTTATCAACAGCCATCGTAGAAATATAGGTAGTAAAACCCTCATCCATCCATTCGTGTTTCATTTCATTTGTAGCCAATACGTGCTGAAACCAAGAATGGGCTAACTCGTGAGCAGTAACACCCACAAGACTTCCAAACGTTCTTTCACCGGTGATAAGTGTCAACATTGCATATTCCATTCCGCCGTCACCCCCTTGTGCCACAGTGTATTGGTCATAAGGATATTTTCCCACTGCTTGATTATAAAAACTCATTAGCTCGGCGGTTTTAGGTTGTAGCTTCTTCCAGTTATCAATAATTTTAGGGTTATTTTTATAAAAAAAATGAAGTGCAACATTGTTTGGTCCAGGATAAATATCATGGATATAATCAGGATCTGCCGACCAAGTAAAATCATGTACATTGGGAGCAAAAAAATGCCAAGTCAATTTTCCTTTTTTTGACCTTCCTTTTTTATCTGAATACCCATGACCAACCTTTTTGGGATTTTGAATATAGCCACTCGCGGCAACGACGTATTTCTTGTCCAGCTTTAAAGTAACATCAAAATCACCCCAAACCCCATGAAACTCTCTTCCTAAGTAAGGCTCAGCGTTCCAGCCATCATAGTCATACTCTGCCATTTTTGGGTACCATTGGGCCATAGAAAGCGCAACTCCCTCTTTGGAATTACGACCAGAACGTCGAATCAAAAGGGGAACTTGTCCATTGAAATTTAAAGTTAGAACCGTGCTTTCTCCTGGCAATAGCGGATTTGCCAAATCGACTTCCAAAATGGTTTCAGACATTTTTGATTTTAGTAAAACCCCATCCTGTTTTAAATTAGAAACCAACAAAAACCCCTCTTCATCGGTTTTTAAAGAGTCTATTTCAATTTTAAAACGAGTGTTTTTATCTTTCCCTGTCTTTACTCGAACGGACATTTCACTCCCCGGCTGAAAAGCGTTGAAATAAAGGTGATAAAAAACACGCTTCAACACATCTGGAGAATTATTAGTATAAACGAGTTCTTGGTCTCCAGAATATTGAAAGGTTTCAACATCCATTTCAACATTCATTTTATATTTAACGGCTTGCTGCCAATAGGTTTGACCAAAAGACACATTGAAGAATAAAGCGAATAGTCCACAAAGTAAGGAAGTTAAGTTTTTCATTTTTTATATAATTTATTTGAAGCAAAAATTAGTGCATTGTACAAATTTACCACTTTACCAGACCTAGAAATCTTACTGGGAGAGATTAATCCACCTTCTTCAGGATCTAATATTTGAGAATAGATTGGTAAACCAGACTTTATTAGTATTTGTTTAATTTGAGGCGCCGAAATTTTTGGAAAATAAGATCGCAAAACCGCAGCGACACCACTAACATTTGGCGCTGCCATTGATGTTCCGTCATAATAATCAAAACGGTCATTGGGAACTGATGACCAAATGGCATTTCCAGGAGCGAACACATCAACATTTTTCTTTCCATAATTAGAAAAGCTAGCGATTTGATCTTCCCCGTAGGAGGAGCTGGAGGCCCCAACGGTGATAAAGTTAGAAACAATTTCGACCCCCTCTTTTTCATCAGTTATAAAGGATTTATCATAACCCGGATCAACATTTTTCCCACTATTTCCTGCTGCATTAATCACCAACACATCCTTTTTTTCAGCATGCTTTAGCGCATCCCAAACCCATTCGACATGAGGGGACTGTCCCTTTCCAAAACTGGTATTGATAATCCTAGCACCGTTATCAACGGCATATCGAATCGCAAGCGCAACATCCTTGTCGTATTCGTCCCCATCAGGAACGGCCCTCAAAACCATTATTTCTATATTCTTAGCAATTCCTTTACTGCCCGAATTATCATCTCTCTTAGCGGCAATAATCCCAGCCACATGTGTCCCATGATCGGCATCTTTTTTATCAGGCCCCATCACCTTTGGATCTCCATAACCACGATCATCGATATCCTCCGGATTGTCTCCCAACAAAGAACGACCGTCAAAATCAATGTTATAATGTGCTTCAATTCCGATTTTTGTGCCCTCAGCATATTTTTTAAGCTTACTTAACGTTAGATTTCTCTCCGTTAAAAAGCGCTTAAAGATTATCGCTTCCATAATGGAAAAAGTTTTGGGAGATATTTCTTCAGCCTCCTCAAGTGAGTAGTTTTTTTTGTTTAATGCAATGCTTAAAATACTGTCTGTGACTTTTGCTTTGTCAACCATATAATTGATTTCAACAAGCTCACGTTCTTTTTTCAAGAGACTTTCTTTTCTGGCTTCGTCCAGTTTTTTAAAGGCATCAGACTCAGGTTTTTCTTTTTTCTGTAAACGAACAACTTCCATGTTTTCTTTAGTGATTTTTCCCAAGAAGTTCCATCCATGAATATCGTCTATGTAACCATTATTATCGTCATCTATGCCATTGTTTGGAATCTCTCCCGAATTCACCCAAATGGATTCATTCAATTCACGATGATCAATGTCTATCCCAGAATCAATGACAGCAACAATGACTTTCTCGCCTTTATTGTCTTTGATTAACTCCTTATAAGCACGCTCCACACTCATTCCAGGAATACTGTCTTTTGCTAAATCCAAAAGGTGCCAATGTTTCTTTTGTGAGTCATTAAGGGCTGCTTTTTTTCCTTCAAAATGAGGGGGTATTTTTAATTCACTTGCTGTAAATTTTAATCCTCCACAGGAGAAAACGAAAGGGGCAAGCAAAAGAAAAACACCTTTTTTAAGGTGAGGTAATTTACTATTCATTTAAAAAAAAGAGTTTAGACGGTGTTGTTCATTTAAGCGTATTCCTTTTTCGGTCTGACGCAAGGAGATCAACTCATTGTGGGCGTCATGTTCCAAAAAAAGCAAATATTTTTTTTCTTCTGCAAGACTAAGGAAATATTTTTTTTCTTCTAAGGTCAATAGTGGTCTCGTATCATAACCCATCACATACGGAACGGGCAAATGCCCAACGGTTGGGATTAAGTCTGCCGCAAAAACAACGGTTTCATTTTTATAATTTATCACAGGCAACATTTGTTTTTCGGTATGTCCATTGATGATTATGATGTCAAACCCAAGCGGCGTGTCTTTCATTAAAAAGTCATCACCCTCCAAGAGCTTTAACTGACCAGATTCTTTAATCGGTAAGATGTTTTCGGATAAAAAAGAAGCTTTTTCTCTAACATTAGGCTTCATTGCCCATTCCCAGTGACCCTTGTGTGACCAGTAAGTTGCGTTCTTAAAAGTTGTTTCAAGGATTCCATTTCCCTTCTTTTTTATGCCACCGCCACAATGATCAAAGTGCAAGTGCGTGAAAAAAACATCGGTGACATCATCGGGGTGAAACCCCTTTGCTTTTAAAGAACTTTCTAAAGTAAAATCTCCCCACAAACCGTAATAACCAAAAAACTTTTCACTTTGTTTTTCTCCCATCCCTGTGTCAATCAGGATCAATCTATCTCCATCTTCAATCAGTAGAGAACGCGCCGCCATCTCGATTCTGTTTTGTGCATCTGCAGGATTTGTTCTTTCCCAAAGAGGCTTGGGGACGACACCAAACATAGCACCGCCATCGAGTTTAAAATTTCCGCACTCAATGGTGTGTAACATCATAATTTTATACGAGTAAGATAATTGTCAGAAGTCATGTAAAGGGTTTTAAAGTCAGGTCCAAAAGCACAGTTTGCGGAACGAACTTCAGTTCTAATGGTTCCTAAATGTGTTCCCTTGTCATTAATTACCAATACACCTCCGGGACCAGTTGTAAAGATGGTTCCAGAAGGATGAATTTTTAAACCATCAAAACTTCCTTTATCCTTTTTAGACAAAGCTTTTCCATCAAAGAAAAGACGACCATTACTCACGCCATCGGCTTTCAGGTCATAAGCCATAATTCCAGGATTACCCGCATGAGAATTTGTTACATAAAGGATTGATTCGTCATTTGACAAAGCGATTCCATTTGGGCGCTCTAAATCCTTAACGAGTAAGGACAATTCTCCAGCTTGAGAAAGCTTATAAACACCATTAAAAGGAATTTGTTTAAGCGAATCTTTGTCACCATTCTTAAAACCATAAGGTGGATCCGTAAAATATAAATCACCATTCCTAGCATAGACCAAATCGTTAGGACTGTTAAAAAGCTTTCCCTCAAACTCCCCCACGACTGTTGTAAAATCATTTTTATTCCAATCGTCTAATCTGGCAATTCTTCGATCGCCATGCATGCAGATAATTAACTTGTTGTTTGCATCAAGCGTTAAGCCATTAGAACCTTGCTCCTTGGAGTTGGGAACTATATTGGTAAACCCACTTGGATTTCTAAAGACTTGAAGCCCTTTTTTTTCATCCCATTGATAAATCTTGTTATTAGGCACATCCGAAAATAACACAGCGCCGAGTTCTTCGACCCAAACTGGACCCTCTGACCAGTCAAACCCTTCGGCAAGAATTTCAATTACAGCATTTTGAGGAATATATTGCTCAATTTCCGCTGAAAGTCTTTCAACAGAACCAATGGTCTTTTTTTGCGCTTCTAATGAGGTAAAGGAAAAACCAACTACAACAGCCAAGACTAATTTTAAAATCACATTCATAAGATTATAGGTTTTAATTAATATATAAATTTATGTTATTTCACAATATGGGCATTTAATCTAAAGGTTTTTGTTTCTTAATATCCTTAAGAGCTCCTCAGAAAAAGCCATCATCTGTTTTATTTCTTGAATACTGGCCAACCTTTCTTTGCCTTTTATAAGAAGACTGTCTCCCTTAGATTCCAAATAGTAGGCAGGGTGACTTTCAAAGAAATAGACAATATCGTCACAGAAAAAGGATTTAATTTCTTCTTTGTTTTCACCATTGAGGTGAAATCTTCCTGAAAAATCAGGATGTTCCTTAAAGTTGATGTCTTCAAATCCGACCAAATTAAAAATAGAGGTCATTATGTTTTCTTTGTTAAGCACAAAAACAGGCATTTCTATTGGAGATTTAACTTGTAAAAAGGTAGACTTTAAATCCTCTTTAGCAATAAACGCACCTTCGCTAAACGACAAATCAAAAAGTTGAGACTCATCATTTTTGCTGTTTAAGTTATTGTATTTGTAGTTAATGGATTTGGTTTTAAAATACAAAAATCGATCTAGATCCCCAAAACTATCAATGGGATCTGGAAGATAAAACCAATCTAATTTTTGAGAAAGTTTTTGTAAAAGTGTTTGTCTTTTGGTTAGTGAAAGACTAAAATTAAGAAACGAACGGTCTGGAAGTGTTTTTCGAACGGCAAAAGGATGATCAGTTTCAGCGGCATGAATATCCAAGCCGATAATTTCAAAGTTACCGCCTTTTCTAGAAAAGCTTCTGCTGTAGTCGCTCAACCCTTCCATTACGGTATGATCTACAAATTCACAAAGGGAAAAATCAACAATGGCATGCTCGTTTTCGGGAATTTCATCCAACTTGGCTTTCAGTTTAAAAAAGTTTAAAAAACTACAGAAGTTTTTCACACTAACATAATAGTTTCCTGTGCCTTGTTCGAGGTACATCAGCACGTTAGGTTTAAGCCAATTTCGACTAAATAAATTCGTGCTTTTGTTTAACACCAGATGAATCAAAAAGGTAGAGATTATACCAATCAGAATTCCGCTAATCAAACTGGTAAATAGCGTTGCAAAAAGAGTAATGATAAATATGAAAGCCTGTTCCCTTCCGATTTTATATATTTTTAATAAATTTTCTGGAGCGGCCAATCGATAGCCAGTATAAACTAAAATTGCTGCCAAAGCGGGAAGTGGAATTCTTTGAATCTGAGGCGCAAAAAGCAGAATAAAAGCAACCAAAAAAGCAGCGTGGAAGAAGTTGGCAGAACGATTATTCCCCCCATTATTTACATTGACAGAGCTCCTGGCAATAACCGTAACTACGTTTAATCCTCCGAAGTATCCGCTCACCATCGTTGCAACCCCCAGCGCTCTAAGATCCTTATTTATGTTCGACCTTCTTTTGAGGGGATCGAGTTTATCAACAGCCTTTATGCTTAAAAGGGATTCAATTACGGCAACGAGGGTGATGGATAATGCGAATCCAAAAAACTCGACACTAAACAATTTTCCAAAATCTGGACTTGGAATAGAACCCAATAAATTTTCGGGAAGTAGAATCATTAAATCTGGGCTTAAAGGGCTTGGGTTGTTAAGCACAAATTCATAATAATAGGATACGGCAATAGAGCCGACAACAACCCACATTGGAGCGGGTATAAGGTGAAATAAAGGATTTCTTATTCTCGAATATAAAAAGAGAAACACCAGGCTAAGTATTCCAATGGCCGCAGCCAAAACAACTTGGCCAGAAGGGCTTGTGAATAGTAATCTTATGGAATCAGGAAAAAGAATTAATTGATTGATCGTATCGCCTTTTACGGAGGTAAATCCGAGCATCACATGAAACTGTTTTGCTAAAATTCCAACTCCAATGGCGGCCAACATTCCTTGGAGGGCAGAAGAGGGAAAAAATTCACTTAATCCTCCAAGCCTGAAAATCCCAAAAAGAAATAAGAATAAGCCAGAAACCATAATTGCAGCAAGTGTGAAAAGATAACCTTGGTATAGATCCTCGCCTCCAAGGCCGACAATAGCCGCCAAGATTACGATTACCAACCCGTTGCCAGGCCCAGTAATGGTTAAGTTTGAACCTCCAAAAATCGAAACAATTACCCCACCAGCAATGGCCGAAATAATTCCCGCCATAGGAGGAGCCTCAGAAGCAATGGCAAGGCCTAGCCCCAGTGGAAGAGCAATAAGCGAAACCACAAATCCCGAAAAGATGTTTTTTGGAAGACCTGTGAAGAAGGTTTTAATAGGACTGACTTTATGCATGCTGCTTGGAATTAACAATTAGCACATCTGTGGGTAATTCGGCTAAAATATGATCCAAATCACGCGTAAAAAAACGATCAAAAAAACTTGAGTTTTCTTGGGCGTTCATAATCAAAAGATCTGACCTTACAATTCTTGCATAGTGACCAATGGAATATCCCCTTCTACCAAAAATACTTTGGGTGACCCAATTAACATCTTTTTTGATTTCGGCGGGGAGTTTTTTTACAACATCACGCACACGAGTTTGTTCTTGCCTTCTTAGTCGTTCTTTTCTTAATGTTGCCTTACGCAAACTTCGGTCATCATCAACGCTTACGGCAACTTTAGATCGGCTTATTTCTTCTACAAGTGTGATCTTAGGAGTTCCAAATGCTTTGGCAACAATAAATGCAGCTTCTATGGTATCTTTTGTTTGGGGACTGTCAAAACCATTGACAACAATGTGTTCACAAGGGTGTCGTTCTACAGACGGATTAATTAAAAGCATTACAGAGCACTTTGCTCTCCGCGTTATTTTTCTGGCAATAGAACCCAAATAAAATTTTAAAACATTTTCTCTTTTGAGCGCCCCAAGGAGTAATAAATCTACCTCAAAATCATCACAAGCTTGAAGTAGTGTTTGTATGGGTTTTCCCTGTTTCCAGTGAATAGAAATTTTTTTGGGTTGGATGGTACAAGAATGAAGCAATCCCTCAAAGCGGGTTTCTTTTTCTGGCGTCTTTTCTCCTACATGTACAAAGGTTAATTCCGCATCAAAAAAGAAAGCCATTCGTAAGGCCTCATAGACATTTGCCTTGAGATTTGGAGAGAAAGCAAAACCGATAAGAATTTTTTTAAAAGCTTGCATTTTTATAATAAATTTAGAAAGGCATTAAGATATAAATTAGGACTTCAATTCCCAAATTAATTTACAGAATCAACACGAATCATTTTCATTGGAGATTTTTCACCTTTTAGAATCGATATTTCCCTGGATTTCACCTTAAAATGATCTGCTAAAAGCTTAAGCACAGCTTTGTTTGCTTTTCCATTTATGGCTGGGGAATTGACCCAAACCTTAATCTTATTTGAGCTTTGCTCCACTCTAATTATTTTAGCATTTGGAATTACTTTTACCACATAATCCCTGACAACACGCTCCATTTGAATGAACTAGCGCGAGTGTTTAAAAACCCAAGGCATAAGTCCGGGCTCTTTAAAAACATTGTTCCAGCTGTCGTGTCCAGCCTCCGGATAAAGCGTCAACGCAACCTCAGCATCTAAATTTTTCAAAGCCTCATAGATTTCTTTTGAATAAGTCACTGGCACGACGGTATCTGCTTCTCCATGAAATATCCAAAAGGGAGTGTCTTTCAATAAACGGGCAAAGCGAACATTTGTTCCTCCACAAATTGGGAATGCTGCAGCAAATTTGTTTGGATTTCTAGCGACCATTTCAAAGGTTCCCATTCCACCCATTGACAACCCGCCGATGTATATTTTCTTTTTGTTTACTGAAAGCGTATTTTCTAATTGGCCGATCAATGATTCCAATTGATCAAGAATCGTATTTTGAGCTAAAGCCCCCTCAAAGTGATAGGAACCATTATGATCACTTTTTGAAGCAGAGCGATTGGCCCAAAACTTGTTTTTTGCACACTGCGGAAAAACAACAATTGCAGGATAATTATTTTTAAAATCGGTTGTTTTAAACAGCCAATCTCCATGAACCAATTGCGCTTCGTTATCACGACCTCGTTCTCCCGAACCATGCAAAAAAATAATCATTGGATATTGTTTAAGTGGAGAATAATCTTTAGGTAATAACATTCGATAGGGCAGGGTATCATTGTTTTGAACGAATAGCTCTTTGGAGTAATCTTGACTTAGTCCTAGGTTTAAAAACAATAACATTAGAAGGGTAGAAAATATTCTCATAGTTTTTTATATCAAATTAAAACAGCCAATGGTGAACGCCTATTCCCAAACTCTCAAATTTAATAACTTATTTTTGAATAAAAAGCCTTAATCTTGCAGCTTTTCTATACATATGATAAAGCTTATTAAAGACAGCGTTCCCAACGCCAAAAATGACATTATTAGCGGTTTAACCGTAGCGCTTGCACTTGTTCCCGAAGCAGTTGCTTTTGCCTTTGTGGCAGGGGTAGACCCTCTTGTGGGACTATATGCTGCGTTTATGATTGGTTTGATTACATCAATCTTTGGAGGTAGGCCTGGAATGATCAGTGGCGCCACTGGAGCGTTGGCCGTAGTAATGGTCAGCCTGGTTGCGACAGGAAACAGTATGGGGGCTGCAGAGGACAACCTTGGATTGTATTATCTTTTCGCCACAGTTATTTTAATGGGAACTATTCAAACGGTCGTCGGACTATTAAAATTAGGAAAATTTGTAAGGTTGATTCCACACTCTGTGATGATGGGATTTGTCAACGGACTGGCCATTGTGATTTTTTTATCTCAATTGGGGATGTTTAAAAAAGTAGTTGATGGTAACTCTCAATGGTTGCAAGGAATAGATTTGTTAATGATGATTGGCTTGGTACTTTTGACCATGGGGATAATGTTTTTCCTCCCCAAAATAAATAAGAAACTACCAGAAGCCTTGATCGCAATTGGAGTGGTTACTGCAATTGTTTTGTTGAGTGATATGAACGTAGCTACCGTAGGAAGCTTTATTATCGATGGCGGAGGAACAGGATTAGAAGGAGGCTTGCCACAATTTCAAACCGATATTTTTACTAAAATTCCACTTAATATGGAAACCCTTAGTTTCATAACGCCCTATGCAATCATTCTCGCTGCAATTGGCCTTATAGAGTCTCTAATGACCCTTAACCTTGTCGATGAGCTCACAGAAACAAGAGGGAACGCAAACCGCGAGTGTGTGGCTCAGGGAGGCGCAAACATAATCACAGGCCTTTTTGGAGGGATGGGAGGATGTGCGATGATTGGACAATCCATTATAAACATTAAATCTGGTGGGCGAAATCGTTTGTCAGGAATTGTGGCAGCGCTTACTCTTTTGGCATTTATACTTTTTGCCTCTAGCTTGATTGAGCAGGTACCCATCGCTGCCCTTGTTGGCGTGATGTTTATGGTTGTCGTAGGAACTTTTGCTTGGAGTAGTTTTAGAATATTAAATAAAATCCCTTTAAGCGACGCATTGGTGTTAATCAGCGTTTCAATGCTTACTGTAATTTTTGATCTTGCTGTTGCAGTAATCGCAGGAATTATAATAAGTGCACTAGTTTTTGCTTGGGAAAATGCGAAACGCATCCGAGCGAGAAAACACTTTTTAGACGATGGAACAAAGGTTTATGAAATATGGGGTCCATTATTTTTTGGGAGCATACAAGAGTTTAAAAGCAAATTTGATGTGAATGATGATCCAAAAAATGTGAGAATTGATTTTATGGAGTCTCGGGTAAGTGATCATTCTGCTTTGGAAGCTCTTTATCAAATGGTTGATAAATATGAAGCGGCAGGCAAAACCCTAACCATTCAACATCTTAGCGAGGAATGCCAAAACTTGATGATTAAGGCTTCTCCAAGATTGGAAAAGGTAATTAAAAAAAACATTGACGACCCGCGCTATCATGTGATGGTCAAGGTAAATCAGATGAACTAGAATTTGGGCTATAAAATAATGGCGGTTAAATATTTTTAACCGCCATTGCGATTACAACTTCTTCTTGGGCGCTTTGCTTTTGTTTGCAAAAGCATATTGAACTCCAAAAACAGCGCAAAGTTTATTTTTCATTTGGATACCACTTACGCTCTGGCTTAGTGGTTTCTTTACTTCAGCACTGAATCGTATTCCTTTAAGTTTTGGGAAGTATAAATTAGTTCCCAACCCTAAATCGAATTGTGTCCTGCCAGAGTTTAAAGTATTAAACAACGGCATCATCATTGGATTTAGATCAGGATCTTTCCCTTTTATTTTTGTGATTTTTGAATAGCTTAAACTGCTGGAGATGCTTATATTTTGTGTTAATTTAAGAGAGTACCAACTGATAAAATTAAATCGATTTCCTCTCGTGTAGCCCTCAGCATTTTCGCCCAACTTAAAATCAAAAACAGACTGAATTCCCCAGGAGCTTTTATTTCCCTGACCTAAATAAGTTCCTCCCAGAAACGGATCAACAGTGCCGCTCCCTAACTGCATGGGATAGGCCAAAGGGGAGTTTGCCGCCATAGGGGTATCATCACGCTGATCAATATTTCCTGTTGGGAGGGACAGTCCAAAATTTGCATGTAACGTCTGTTTGTTTTTATTCCATAGCTTGAGTAAACCGCCAAGCTTTAGATCGCTTAAACCAGAAGATTTTGTTGTAAAATCGACTCCCATTTTTGTTATTAAATCCATGTCATTGTTAAGGTAATTTACCATTAACAAAAGGGTCAGTTTGTTTGAAGGTGCAAACATAAAGCCCAACATGTGCATTTTCATGTGCATTGCCTGAGGAGCAACCATATAGTTTTGATAAATATCCAAATTGCTTATGCTTTCCGATGAAGAGAGGTTGCCTTCCATTTTCATCTGCATGAATCGATAGGATAGCATAAACTCTCCTTTCTTGTGAAGGTGGTCTCCCATCACGCTTATTGGAGCATGACCATCAGGTCTTGAGGAATTCCATAAATTGTCTTGTGCAAGATTAGGGGTGCTAACAAGCAGTAGTATCCCTAAAATAGGGAAAAGTTTTTTTTTCATTATTTAGTGATTAATTAAACCGAAAGTGATGTAAGAATTTCATTGCCCATTGAAAGGCAAACAATTGGTTTAACTAGTTTTTGGGAGGCGGGACAATGGCTTTTAACCAACTCGAATAGATAGAAATTGGAAGTATCCAAATTCTTTTTTTATCAAACAAATGATAAACATCATTTAACCTAAAAGAATTATATCCATTGAAAACAAACTTTTTAAATTCAATTTTGGGCCCGCTTTGATTGTCCTTTTCACCGCCATTGTCTACTTTGGATAGCTGATCCTTTAAATAGCACTTTCCATTACACTTTAATTCAGGTTCTTCTTTATTTATGCAAAGAATTGTGGCGATATAGTCATAATCCAACACATATTCAAAATAGGGCAAGATAGGTTTTACTAGAGAAAAGCAAAAAACACTTAAAAGAATGAAACAGGTTATTTTTTTCAAGATTTGTAAGTAAGCCAAACAAAATTACTAAAAGCGATGGGATTAAAAAAACACACTTTACAATTGCTTTAAAGTTTTTTAATCAAGGTTGATTATTCCGCCAAATAATAATGTTATTTCTCTAAAAAAGAACCCCTGACTGGCGCTGTCCGCTTTGGAGTTTGTCGTCCTAATATCAGGCATGTTAATGTACCCGCCCTTAAACTCAGTCTGGATGAAGAATTTTTCAAAAAAAGAAAAGTTAAGACCGACCATTGAGCTGATTCCATAACCAGACAAATGATACGCGTCGTATCGTTCTTTGCTTAACAGCATTGAATTGGTTCTGGGGAGAAGAAACCCTAAACCGAAACCTTCCGTTAGGTTAACTTGAACTTTATTTAAATCAAGAATATTATCAAAACGTTTGATTTCAGCACTCACAAAGTTAAGACCATCAGTGTGTTCAAAAGACAAGAAGTCTTCAGCCAACACAATATCATCATTGTTGTACGATCCGTTATATGGAGAGCTGGGGTTGTTTATGTTTCCTGAAATCTTTACTGTTTGTTGGGACTGAACGACATATTTCATGTGATCTGTACCAATGGAGATGTCCCAATTGTTTTTAAAGAAATATCCTATTCGAGCATTAAATTGAGGTAGTGTTATATTCCCAGGATTTAGATAACTGTCCACGCTAAACTTTGTCTGCCGATCTTTTGCAACAACATCATTGAGCGTAAAATCATAATCTTCTCCTTTAAACCGAAGGTCAGATTTGGAATATGCACCCCTATTCCAACCCCAATAAAAATAGAGTTTACCCTTTTTTTTAATTTGTGATTGGGGAACTTTTTGCACCTCAACCGGAGACTCAGGGATTTGAGCATACAGATGCTGAGTAAAACATAAAAGATAGAAAAGGGGAAGCTTAAGATGCGGTTTAACTTGAGTAAATTTAATCATTCAGCTTCAATACGGCCATAAATGCTTGCTGAGGAATTTCCACATTCCCTACTTGACGCATTTTCTTTTTACCTTTTTTTTGTTTCTCAAGTAGTTTTCTTTTTCGGGAAATATCACCACCATAACATTTTGCCGTAACATCTTTACGAAGAGCCTTGATTGTTTCACGAGAAATAATTTTGGCACCAATAGCTGCCTGGATCGGGATGTCGAACTGTTGCCTTGGGATCAGCTCTCTGAGCTTTTCGCACATTTTTTTCCCAATGTTATAAGCATTGTCCGCGTGAATTAAAGCGGACAGAGCATCTACAGGAGTCGCATTAAGTAAAATATCAACTTTAACTAATTTTGAGGCTCGCATTCCGATCGGCGTATAGTCGAAAGAAGCGTAACCCTTCGAAACGGTTTTAAGTCGATCATAAAAATCAAAAACAATTTCTGCCAAAGGCATATCAAAACTTAGCTCGACGCGCTCGGTCGTTAGATAGGTTTGATTGGTAATTACCCCTCTTTTTTCAATACACAAAGACATCACATTGCCAACAAAATCAGCTTTTGTAATGATCGAAGCTTTGATATAGGGCTCTTCTACCCGCTCCATAAAAGAAGGATCAGGCAAGTCAGAAGGATTGTTAACTGGAATAATCGTATCAGGATTTTTTCGAGTAAAGGCATGATAGGAAACGTTTGGAACGGTAGTGATAACAGTCATGTCAAACTCACGCTCTAATCGTTCTTGAATTATTTCTAAATGAAGCATTCCAAGGAAACCACATCGAAAACCAAATCCTAACGCTGCCGAACTTTCGGGTAAAAAAACGAGGGAGGCATCGTTGAGCTGAAGCTTTTCCATACTAGACCTCAGGTCTTCATACTCCTCGGTATCCACAGGATAAATACCAGCAAAAACCATTGGCTTGACCTCTTCAAATCCAGCAACTATTTCGGTGGTTGGGTGGTCAGTATCTGTTAGAGTATCTCCAACTTTGACCTCTTTTGCTTCTTTGATTCCCGTGATGAGGTAGCCTACATCGCCGGCAGAGATTACTTTTTTAGGATCTTGTTTTAATTTTAAAGTGCCAATTTCGTCAGCAAAATAACTTTTGCCCGTGGCAACAAATTTTATTTTTTGTCCTTTCCTGATTTGTCCGTTAATCACTCTAAAGTAAGTTTCAACCCCTCGAAAAGAATTGTATACAGAATCAAAAATAAGGGCTTGTAAAGGAGCGTCTATGTTTCCTTTTGGAGCAGGAACACGCTCTACAATTGCATTGAGTATTTCTTCGATTCCCAAGCCTGTTTTAGCAGAGGCTGGAATAATGTCCTCGGGCTTACACCCCAGAAGATCGACAATGTCGTCAGTAACTTCTTCAGGGTTAGCAGAAGGAAGATCAATTTTATTCAGCACAGGAATAATTTCCAAATCATTTTCAAGGGCCAAATAAAGGTTTGAAATTGTCTGTGCCTGAATGCTTTGCGCAGCATCGACGACCAAAAGGGCACCTTCACAAGCAGCAATTGATCGGGAAACCTCATAGGAAAAGTCTACGTGACCTGGAGTGTCTATAAGGTTAAAAACGTAAGTTTCTCCTTTGTAGTTATATTCCATTTGAATCGCATGGGATTTAATGGTAATGCCCCGTTCGCGTTCCAAATCCATGTTGTCAAGCAATTGGTTTTGTTTTTCACGATCAGTTACAGCTCCTGTAGCGTCTAACAGACGATCAGCAAGGGTGCTTTTTCCGTGATCGATATGGGCAATTATGCAAAAATTTCGGATGTGTTTCATCAACTCATTTCATCTATAGTACGCAAAGATACTTATTTGTAAGGTTGCTTTTTTGTTTAGTTTAGAAAAGTTAATTTTAACACTGAAATTTATTACGATATGAAACAGTTAACTCGAACTCTTCAAATATTATTAGGCGTTACTTTTTTATTTTCTGCCTATACTAAAGCGGTTGGCCCTGGTTTTTTTGAAATCACCTTGATGGACCAAGGACTTGCTGCCAATAGAGCACTCGCTGGACACATGGCACGGTTTTTTATTGGGCTAGAATTTGGGCTAGGAGTATTGATTATTTTGCCTTACTACGCCAAACAATTGATGCGATTTACTTTTGTTTTATTGGGTGGATTTACTGCCCACCTGATTTATTTGTGGGCTATTGGAGATACCGGAAATTGTGGATGTTTTGGCGAAATGATCTCTATGACACCCGAACAATCGATTATAAAAAACATATTAATGTTGATTGTTGCTTTTGTGATTTTTAAATATGCAAGAGTTAAAACCATTTCTAAATCAATTGTTTTAGGGTTTATGTCAATCACCATTTTGAGTATGTGGTTCATTTTGCCCATGCCCAACCACGAGGATTTCCCTTTTGAATCTTTCACAAAGTTTGAGCCTAAAGGCCGTGTAGACCTGTCCAACGGTAAAAATTTGGTCGCAATTTTTAATCTCGATTGTGAACATTGCCAGGAGGCTGCAGTTGAATTAGGAAAACTCAAGAATAATCACTCCAACTTTCCGGATCTTTATGTTCTTTTTTATCAAGAAGGTGCAACTACAGTATCAGAATTTGAAACACTTACTCAGTCCTCTTTTCCGCATGACTTTATTGATGTAAATCAATTTTTTGATCTAATTGGCGATTCTCCACCGCGAATTTATTATTTAGACAATGGGGTTGTTTCCGAAATTTGGGACGCAGATTTTGTTAGCAATATCACCACTACCTTTGACTTAAAATAAGCTTGTTGCTATCGATAGTCTTTTTGTTACTTTTGTAAAAAAATAGAAGTGGTTAAAATTGGTGATTTATCGGTTGGAACGTTTCCTCTTTTACTTGCGCCCATGGAGGATGTCAGTGATCCGCCCTTTCGTGCACTTTGTAAAGAAAACGGCGCAGACGTTGTCTACACTGAGTTTATCTCTAGTGAAGGATTAATTAGAAATGCGGCAAAGAGTGTTCAAAAATTAGACATATACGAAAAAGAACGACCTGTTGGAATACAGATTTTTGGAGCCAACTTGGATTCCATGTTGCGCTCAGTGGAAATCGTTGAGGCATCAAAACCGGATATTATTGACATCAACTTTGGTTGTCCGGTAAAAAAAGTGGTGAGCAAAGGCGCTGGGGCTGGAATTCTAAAGGACATTCCCCTGATGGTTAAGTTAACTGAGGAAATGGCTAAAAGAACCCACCTGCCCCTTACCATCAAAACCAGATTGGGTTGGGACCACGACTCAATTAAGATTGTTGAGGTTGCAGAAAGACTTCAAGACGCTGGTGCAAAGGCCATCTCAATTCATGGGAGAACCCGCGCTCAAATGTACAAAGGAGACGCTGATTGGGTGCCCATTGCTGCTGTAAAAAATAATCCCAGAATGCATATTCCAATCTTTGGAAACGGAGATGTTCATTCTCCAGAAAGAGCAATTGAAATGCGAGATCGATATGGGCTTGATGGGGCAATGATTGGAAGGGCAAGTATCGGAAATCCTTGGTTTTTTAATCAGGTAAAACATTTTATGAAGACAGGAGAACACGTTTCCCCACCCTCCCTAAAAGAACGGGTTGCCGTCGCGCGCCGCCACCTTGAGATGGCCATTGATTGGAAGGGTGAAATTTTAGGTGTTTTGGAAACCCGTAGACACTATACCAACTATTTTAAAGGCATTCCTAATTTTAAACCTTATCGAACAGCCATGGTAACTTCTGATGATGCAAATGATGTTTTTGCAGTATTTGATCGTGTTTTGAACGAGGTTCAAGATCTTGAGTGGGTTTAATTTTCCCCTAGGCTTTCACTCCCAACACCACGGCTGGCCCACGAGGAGGCAATACTACCCAACAATACGAGTGTAAAAAACACAAGGATTAGGTTTTTAAATTCAAGACTAACGGGATATGGCAAAGAAGTTCCGGGGACATACAGAAACGGAGCCGTAGATTGGATGGCAATCAAAATACTGGCGGAAGTTATTCCAACCAGTCCGCCTATGACCGTAATTAACATGCCCAATAAAAAGAAAACCAATCTTAAATTTTTGGGCCTAGCCCCCATAGCAACAAGGATTCGCATTTGTGGTTTTTTATCAAGGATCATCATGATCAAAGCACCGACAACATTAAAGAAAGCAATAATGAGAACCAGTGTAAAGATGAGGTAGATAACCAAATTCTCTGTGTTTAGCATTTTGTAAAGCGCGGCATTTAATTGAATTCTGTCCCTGACAACAACTTCCTTACCAAGGATTTTTTCAATTTTTTGTTCTAATTGTTTAATGTCGGTTTCCGGTTTTGTTTTGAGTTCAATTGCCGAATAGACACCCTCGGGATATTGAAGTAATTCTTGCGCAAATGCCAAGGGTGCAAAAATGTACTTCTTGTCGAGATCTTCACTTATTTGATAAAGTCCAATAACAACAGACGAAACACTTTGGAAAGGACTTTTCCCAAATGCTGATTTTATTTTATTTCTGGGAATGCTAATATTTAGAAAGGAGCTGTAGTCATATACGCCAAGACCAAGCGCACTTGCAATTCCATAGCCAACCACCACACCATTTGTTTCTGGAACAAGCCATTCACCAATTGCTACAAGAGAATCTCCAGGAATTACTTTGAGGTAATCATTTCCTACACCTTTGAGATAAGCAACTTGGTTTTTTTCTTTAAAAGATAAAAAAACTTTTTCCTCGAGAATTGGGGCGAAATCTTTTATTTCACTAATTGAATGAAGCCGGTTTAAAGCAATGGAATCGAGGGTTAATGTTTTTCCCAGAACAGGAGTAACCCTATGGTCAGGATCAAAAGCATTTGAAAACGAGAGCCCAAAATCTTTTAGCCCAGAAAAAGCGCTCAAGACAACTAGAAGAGAAGCAGTGGCAACGACGATTACGATTAAAGCAATGGCATTAATTCGATTGATTATCGTTTGTCGGCTTTTAGAAAAAAAGTAGCGCCATGCAATTTTGAATGCCACCCTCATTGGATTATATTTTTTTTCTTTTAGCAAGTATTTCCGGATTATTAATGGGGTCTTCAGGACGATTAAGTGCATCGTCAATTGCCTCAATATAGTCTAGAGAATCATCGAGATAAAAAGAAAACTCGGGCATGCGACGCAACTGATTTTTCATTCGTTGTGCCATGTCATGCTTGATTTGAAAAGCATTTCCTTTTATACCTTCAAGATAATTTTCAGCATTATTTTTAGGAAAAATACTAAGGTATATTCTTGCGACAGAAAGATCTACAGTCACCGTAACCTTTGTAACGGATAGCACCAAATTCGAGACGCCTTGATCGCGTATCGCCTGTTGTAGCATGTACGCCATTTCTTGCTGTAATGCGGTTCCAATTTTTTTCTGTCTGGGAGTTTCTTCTATTGCCATGTTAAACAAAAGTAGGGATTCCCTGTGATAATTGTCTAATTTTGAACGAAGGATACCAACCTTACTTAAATGACCTCATTATGTTTAAAAAAACAATTGTATTATTTTTTATTCTTTTTATCTGCCAAAACCTTGCTAGTGCTCAGGAGGACATCGCCCTTCTGAGACAAATGATTTTCGAAAAGACCAATGATTTGAGGGTTGAAAAAGGGCTTCCCAAATTACTGCTTCTTGACAGCTTGATGCGCTTGGCGCAACATCACAGTGACAATATGGTAAAACACAGCTTCTATTCTCATACAGACCACGAAGGACTTAATCCAATAACGCGTGCAAAAAAAATGGGGATTAATCCTTGGGTAAAAAAGGGAAATCAATATGTTGGAATTTCTGAAAACATTGCGATGACACCTTGGTTTGAAAACATCACAGGCTGTGGAGATACGCGTTCAGAGGAAGCTTTTAGTAGCTGCTTGGTGCAGGGCTGGAAAAACAGTCCACCCCATTATAAAAACATCCTAGGCGATTTTACTTTTTTGGGAATCGGGTTGGCATTTGATGGGGAGGGTAAAGGCTATTCGACACAAAACTTTAGATAGCTGGCCAGGTGATATTGTCCCATTTGTATTCGGAATTAAGTCGATAGGCCCCTATGAATTCTTTTTTCCAACTCTCAGGAGGAATTAAAGAAAGGTACTCTTCTTTTTCGCCTTGATATAAAAAGTAAGTTTCCCCAACCAAGGGTTCAAATTTAAATTTTGCGGAATATACTTTTTGAGTATCGGATGCAGCTTTTACAAAAGACTTGATCTTGTCTTGTAATTCTACAAGCTCACTTTGAAGTTGTTTGGAGACCTTGTCAACTCCTTTTTTCTTGAAGGCATCTACGTTGGGAATGTCAATAACAGGGCCGCTAACTTCTGAAGCATAGGGGAGTAATCGAGCGACATATTCCTCTTGTTTCTCGTCCCATGCGACCTGATCAGGCTTTTTGTTTTTCAAAGATTATTTTTTTCAAAGATAATGAGATTAAAAAAAAAGATAATGATTTAGGGGGGAGAATAAGCGTTTATTTTTTTAAATCGCGAATGGCTTTGTAGACAACCAATACCAAAAACGCAATGGCTCCATAAACGATAATGTTTCTAAGGAAATAACCCATTGTTATTTTTGTTTACGAGAGTACCAAAGCTTGGTGGTGACGACTTCTTCGCCAGAAATGTTTTTGGTGGTTTCGGTAACCCAATCTAGTTTGTAACCTTTTACTTCATAAAAGAGGGAAACGGCCACTAAGGAACTAGAATCAAAAAGTTTTTCAGATATTTTCCCTTTTCCGTTGTCTACTTGAATTAAAAGGCTATTATTTTGAAGGTCAATACCATTGTCATCTATTGAGACGATTAATCTCTCTGGTATGATTTTGGACTGGTCGTGATAGCCAGAGAATAAGAAATACCCAGAAAACAAGGTCATACCATAAAAAAAGGAAACAATTAAAAGAGAAGCTTTGTCTGTAGAAACCATAGTAGTAAAGTTACCTTATTAAATTTAATGACAAAATCTTTTGGACAAAGAGAATCGAATTTTAGAAGTTTGATTTTTTCACAAAACGCCCGTTTTGGCTACTAAAACGCTCTTTTTTTTGTGCCAACAAAAAAGATTCCCGTGTATAACTGACACCATTAACACAGAAGCTTTGCACCCCTTTTGGAAATTCGAAGTGTAAAAGATTTCTTTTCATAAATATATATTGTATCAAATATAATATTTTTTTTAGATTAACGACTCCCAGGATTTTCACACCGTTATTTTTTTAAAAAGAGTAAAACTGTGGCTTAAGCCGTTATCTATAGTTTTATTTCACGCAGGATTTGGATTAAATAGGTTAAGCGTTAACACTCGATTGACCAGATTTTCTTGAATAAATAATTCTACCTAAATAGAATTACATTATTCTCATTATTTTGTCAGGAATTACCTTTAAAACGAACAGAAAAACAGGCGTTGTTGTACACATTTATCGATTCTGAATTGTATTACTTATTCTTAGGTAAAATCATATATAATTTTTAATTTTATATCATAATTATAATTATGGAATTAAAGGCAGACTATGAAGCAATTTCACCCGATTTGGGACACTCTTATAAGTGCGCGTTTTATGACACGAACACTCCGAATCAGAAAAAATTAAGATGGCATTATCATCCAGAAGTTGAGTTGGTTTATATAAATACGGGCGTAGGGAAACGACAGGTTGGAACCCACCTATCGAACTATAAGGATGGGGATCTAATTTTGATTGGCTCTTATTTACCTCACACTGGATTTACAAAAGATTTTGATGAAGGTCAAAAGGAGATTGTGATTCAGTTTAAGCCAGACGTTTTTGAGGGAGCATTTAAGAACTTTGTGGAATTAAAAATGATCAATCAACTTCTTGAACTTTCCAAAAAGGGAATCATTTTTAGCGGGCCTATTAAAGAGGACATTGGTCTTCGTATGGAAGGTTTAAAATATGAGTCTCAAATAGATGGTTTTTTGACGTTTATTAAGATTTTGCATGATCTGGCATTGGCCAAGGACAAGGAAATTCTCAATGCTGCAGGCTATGCTTTTATCAGCAGTCCGATTGAGAACAAAAGACTTAAGATTATCTTCAACTACATTCGCGACCATTTTATGGAACCTATTGCATTAGAGGATATTTCCTCTGAGGTGTTCATGACGCCCCAGTCTTTTTGTCGATTCTTTAAGAAAAGTACCCACAAGACTTTCACTACTTTTTTAAACGAATATCGAATCAATCATGCCACCAAACTTTTGTCGGAAACGGATCTTGACGTAAAAAGTATTTGCTATGAAAGTGGATTTAACAACCTCTCTAATTTTTTTAGAAATTTTAGAAAAACAACCAACTATACTCCGAATGCCTACCGCGAAAGCTTGTTTGAGGATGCTACTGACTGATCCAATCTTTTTAATGCGTAAATAACAGAATAGCAATTATAAAGATGTATTCACAAAAAAAGGGGCTTCTCAAGTGGGAAGTTTTGGTGCAATTCGGAGCCTATTTCCTGACACTTGGAATTGGAAAGGTCTTTGGTCGAGTGCGGCTTTGAGTTCAATTATTCTTGCTTTTAGGAACCTCTTATTCATTTCTACGCTCGATGGTGGACAGGTGATGTTCTTACTTTATGAAACGATTTCGGGAAGAAAACCGAATGAGAAATGTATGGAGTATGGTCAAATGGTCGGTTTCTTTTTAATCCTTGGTTTTGGTGTTTTATGCCAATGGAAATGAGTCGTGGAGACTATATCCCTTTAAAGATGTCTATCAAATAATTAAAAACCTGAACAATTATTTTGAAGAACAAAACAAAAATAGTAATACTTGCAATAGCTATAACCAAAAATATAATGATATTTCTCATAATCGTCTGAGGCTCTAAAGTTTATTTGGAATAATTCTCATTGACCCTAAAATTAAATTAAACAAAGCTTCATATTTCTCGCTTTTCCCTCAGCAGAAAAACCGGTCCAGCTTTTATTAAATTTACCTCCTACCGAAGCCATCACGCCATAAAAACCTGATAATTTGGTTGAGAGTTTCGCCGCTAACTCCACACCTCCTACTTCTTTAGCTAAACTAAGAGCACCCTCCAGTGAGACTTCGTAACCAGCCTTAGCACTGGCATTCATGATTACGGTTAATCCGTCTACAGCATCCAGAATTACCGCGGAATAAACCTCCGCTTCAGCTCCAACAGAACCACTAGCTTTTCCTTCGGCAGATGCTTTAGTTCCATCACTTGATTCAATGGTTTTCTTTGCCGCAGATTCTCCAAAAGCTCCAGCCTTGGCTAAATATTGAGCAGCTTCCTTTATGGATGTATCGTCAATCTCAGATATTTTTGTTATTGCACTTCCAACCCCTTCAAATGACTTTGAAGAGCCTTCTGTAGTAGTCACCGACCCATCATCATTACTTTCTTTATCAGTTGATTTTTTTTCATTTTCGTCAAAATCAACCGAACCCTCCGACAATTTTTTTTCTGCATTTTCACTAAAAATATCATCAATTCCAGCAATTTCAACTCCCCCTTCACCGATACCTTTCATACCTTTTCCATCCTTCTCTGATCCAATTTCTCCAGCGCCAGGCTTTTTCCTTTGAGCGATGGGTTTCCCAGATAAGGCACTTACATTAGTATCACTTTTTAACTGAGCAGTTTCGTTGCTGCCTGCACTTAGAGCTTTAGAACCCATAGTATCTGCTTCCTTTTCAAGGCCTGCATTGTCGTTTACTCCCACACCATTTACAGCCGTAGTTGGCTTTACTCTTCCTTGTGCTTGTTGAACAACATGTCCTAATTCATGAGGTAAATGTTTTTCTTGCCCTGACCCCAAATGTATGTCAGTTCCTTGTGCATAAGCATGAGCATTTAGTTGTGCTGGTTTGTCTGAATTGCGGTGAACATTCACACTGTCTAATGACATTCCCGAAAGACCTTCCATCCCAGCTTTTAAATTATCAGGGAGCCCAGTTTTGTTTTCTTTTCGTTGAAGAGGTTCTTTTTCAAGAGTGAAATTATCAGCAATGGATTGTAACTGTGGAATACCACTGCTTTGCGAGTTTATGTTTGACAACTCATGGAGTTGTTGCATTTGAATCGCTTCAGAACGATTGTCCTGCATTTGAGGGGCAGCATCGTTTTTTGATTGTGATGAATCTTTGGTAGAAGAATTTTTTTTACTTTTTTTCCCTACGTGAACCTGAGTTTGCAAATATTTTTTCGTTTGTGACAATTTCATTTCAAGAAATAGATTGTCTTTAAAGTACTTTTAACTGTAGGGCAATTTTTTTCAAAAACTCTAAATTAGTCAAAAGATTTTTACCATTCCAATAAAATCACTAAGATTACTGGAATTGGCTTTTTTTATTCTAAACTTTTAATCAATGAAAAACATTTAAATCCTATTTTCTTTATTTAACATCATTTGTTTAAGATTATATTTAATTTATTGGCTGGACTGTTTTCAATAAAAACCCTTCTAAAGGTTCTTTTAATGATTTTAGAAGACGAGTACTCTTCGAATTGATCTTTATTACATTGATTTGTAAAGGGTTATTTTTCTTTTAGCTAAACGATAGCATCTTAAAGAGGAAACGGATGCATAGACCGAACAACCCTTGTTTGTTGATATTCACTCGAGGAATGAGGCAGGTTAGGGAGGCGAGATTGAAACCAAAAAACGGCCAAATGCAAATAGCTTAAAATAGATTGTAAACCTGTTACATATTACAAAAACACTTTTTATATTTGCATTGTTAACCACAATTTTTAAGCGTATATTTTGCCCCGATTGTGATTTTTATAATGACCGTCATAAAATTAAAAGTAAAATCCTATCGAAAGCAATATAAACAGTGTGAAAGGTCCTATAGCTCAGTTGGTTAGAGTAGCTGACTCATAATCAGTTGGTCCCTGGTTCGAGCCCAGGTGGGACCACA